>ERZ840096.799-NODE-799-length-40919-cov-4.349232_pt1 | contig 40919 bp, 35 predicted proteins | sample MGYA00519878_ERZ840096 | MGnify/ENA primary metagenome ERZ840096 (study PRJEB31850, sample SAMEA3708865) | human gut metagenome | biome: human gut; feature: human-associated habitat; material: faeces | place: China | collected 2014 ...
AAAAGATCCGCTCACGGCCGCAGACGATTTGTTCAGAGGTTCCCTGGAAGGCAAACGAAAGCGGTGAGCTTCCACAGGGGAAACTCACCGCGTATATGGCGGAACTCAGGATTTCAGATCGACAGCGCGGTCGAAGAGGTCTTCCACATCCTTGCCGGGGCCTTTCGAGAGAAGAGAAACCACCACGGCGGCCAGCAGACCGGCGGCGAAGCCGGGAACGATCTCGTAGATATCGGTGGAGGACAGGAAAACCAGCCAGAGGATATCCACCGCAGCGCCGACGGCGATGCCTGCCACCGTTCCGCCGAAGGTGAGCCGCTTCCAGAACAGGCTCAGTAGAATGACGGGGCCGAAGGCCGCGCCGAAGACGCCCCAGGCGTTTTCCACCAGACCCATGATGGAACCGGAGTTGGGGTCGGAGGCGATCATCAGCGCGACGACGGCGATGACGATGACCACGATGCGTCCAGCCCAGAGCATTTCAGAGTCGGAAGCCTTCTTGCGGATGACGGGCTTATAGACATCGCTGGCAAAGGCGGAGGACGCCGCCAGAAGCTGGGAGTCGGCCGTAGACATGGCGGCGGACAGGATCGCGGACAGCAGCAGACCGGATACCAGCGCGGGGAAGATGCGGCGAACCATGGTGATGAACACGGTGGAGGAATCCTCAATTTCGCCCAGATACAGGCGGCCGGCGATGGCGGTCAGGGCGGACATGATCAGGATGATGGTCGTCCAGGAAATGCCGATCACGCTGGACTTGCGAAGTTCCTTCTCGGATTTCAGGGACATAAACCGGATGATGATGTGGGGCATACCGAAGTAGCCAAGGCCCCAGCCAAGGCCGGAAATGATGTCCTGAGGGGTGGTGAAGAAGTTGAAGAAGCCGTCGGGCAGGGCCGCGCCGGTCGCGGCACCGTCGCCTGCTTTGGCCAGCGCCAGAGCGAACAGGGGGGCGATCAGCAGTGCGGCCAGCATGATCATGCCCTGGAAGAAATCCGTCCAGCACACCGCGCTGAAGCCGCCAAGGAAGGTGTAGGCCACGATGATGAAGGCGGCGATGTACATGGCAACGGTGGGATCAATGTCCATGACCGTGTTGAACAGGGTGCCGCAGGCCTTGATGGAGGAGGCGGCGTAGATGGTGTAGGCCACAAGGAAAATGATAGCGCTGAGGATTTGCAGGGACTTATTCTTGCTCAGGAACCGGTTGGTCAGGTACTGGGGGATGGTGATGGAATCATTGGCAGCGATGGAGAACCGGCGCAGCCGGGGCGCCATGAAGATCCAGCTCACGGCGTAGCCGATGCCAAGGCCAATGGCGATCCATGTCTGCCCCATGCCGCTTAAATAGATGGAGGCGGGAAGACCCATGAGCACCCATGCGCTCATATCGGAAGCACCGGCGGACAGAGCGGACACCCACGCACCCATGTTGCGGCCGCCGAGGAAGTAATCCTTTTCACCGGCGCCCTTGGACTTGCTGAAGAAGTACAGGCCGATGGCTACCATGAATACGAAATAGGCTATGAATACGGAAAGCTCAATATAATTCACAAAAATCCCTCTCTCTTTCGATACATGAAATAAAATCATGTATCCATGCTTAATAGTGATGCATTCATTATACAAGGGTTTTCGGAATTTTGCAACGAAAACTTTCTTCCTGAGTTGTACAAAAAAACGTTGCCAAAGAAAGGAATTGGTGCTATTATACACAAGATATGATGAAATTTCCGCATGAAGAAGGGAAAAGCGGCATGAGCCTGAAAAAATATGAAGCATTTGTGCGGACGGTGGAGCTTGGCAGCCTGACCAAAGCGGCGGAAGCCATGGGCTCGACCCAGTCCCGCATCAGTCATGTCTTAAGCGCGCTGGAAGAGGAATACGGCTTCGTCCTTCTGCGCCGGAACCGGAGCGGCGTCCGGCTGACGGAGGCGGGGGAGATGGTGCTGCCCAAAATGCAGGAAATTCTTCAAAAGGATCGGGAGCTGACGGAGCTGATCGGGGACATCCGCAGCGCCGACGCCGGAACCGTCCGGCTGGGAGCCTTTACCAGCGTGGCGGTTCACTGGCTGCCGGGGATGATCCGGACATTCCAGAGTGCTCACCCCAAGGCCGAGCTGAAAATGTTCAACGGCGACTACCACGACATGGAGCAGTGGCTCCGGGAGGGGGAGGTCGATCTGGGCTTTGTGACCCTGCCTGCCCCCGAAGGGATGCGAACCATCCCGCTGACGCAGGACCCGCTGGTGGCGATCATGCCGAAGAACCACCGGCTGGCACAGCTGGACGAGATCCCCATTCAGGAGCTGGGAGAGGACCCCTTTATCAGTCTGCTGCAAAGCTCAGCTCACGATATCCACCGGGCGCTGGACAATGCGGGGGTGCGCCCGAATATCAAATTTACCACCAAGGACGACTATGCCATTCTGGCCATGGTGGAGCAGGGGCTGGGCATATCCATCGTTCCCCAGCTGCTCATTCAGGGACGGACACAGAATCTGGCGGTTCGTCCGCTGAAGCCCCGTGCCAGCCGAACCATCGCCCTAGCCATCCCGGAGGGAAAGCCCCTGCCTGTGGTCGAAGCGTTTGCCCAGACGGCGGTGGCATGGGTAAACGAACAGAGCGGGAAATAACAGCGTTTGTATTGGAGGATACTGAAAATGAACACGATTTCTGCACCCGAAGGGAATTCCGTTATTTCACAGGTTCTGGCGGCTTATGCGCTGCCGGGGACGGTCATGGACGTCGCCCGCCATGGCAAGGGACATATCAACGACACCTTCTGCGTGGAGTGCCGGACCCCGGAGGGCGGCACTGTCCGATTTATCTTGCAGCGCCTGTCTCAGGCCGCGTTTCCCCACCCTGAGGAAGTGATGGAGAATTTTGTGGGCATCACGTCCTACCTGCGCAGGGAAATTCTCGCTGAGGGCGGCGACCCTTCCCGGGAGACCCTGAGTCTGGTGAGAACCAGAGAGGGCGCGGATTTTGTCACCGACACCGACGGCAGGGTGTGGCGGCTGATGCCCTTCATCGAAAATGCCGACTGCTATCAGTCGGCCACGCCGGAGCTGTTTGCGGCGTCGGGACGGGCGTTCGGGCGGTTCCAGTACATGCTCCGGGACTACCCTGCCCGGACGCTCCATGAGACCATTCCCAATTTCCACGACACTGAAGTCCGCTTCGGTCAGTTTCTCGCCGCGCTGGAAGCCGATAAGCTGAACCGGGCGAAAGGGGTATCCGCGGAAATCCAATTCTTTCTGGCGCGGAAAGAGGACTGCGGCGTTGCTCTGCGGGCGCTGCGGGAAGGGAAGCTTCCCCTGCGGGTCACCCACAACGATACGAAGCTGAACAACATCCTGATCGACCGGGACACCCACGAGGGCATCTGCGTCATCGATCTGGACACCACCATGCCGGGCCTGTCTATCAACGATTTCGGCGACTCCATCCGCTTCGGCGCGAACCACTGTCTGGAGGATGAACAGGACTTGTCCAAAGTCAATTTTGACATTCAGCTATACGAGGTGTTCACCCGGAGCTTTCTGGAGGGGGCGCGGGGCAGCCTGACGCCCACGGAGCTGGAGTATCTGCCATGGGGCGCACGGCTGATGACGCTGGAATGCGGTCTCCGCTTTCTGACGGATTACTTGGACGGCGACCATTACTTCCACATCAGCCATCCGCAGCAGAATCTGGACCGTGCCCGCACCCAGATGAAGCTGGTGAAGGACATGGAGGAGCAGTTCGGCGCCATGACGGCAGTGGTCGCAAAATATGGAAAATAAGAGTTGTTTTTTAGGATTGCATTTTTGACAGAGCACGCTATAATGTGTCCTGAAACCAGCCGTTCCCCCAATCGGTAACGGCGTCAGATGCAGATAACGCGCTTTTGCGCAGTATAAAGGAGGATACCACAATGAACATTCTGGTCACCGGCGGCGCTGGATACATCGGCTCCCATACCTGCGTTGAACTTCTCAACAGCGGATACGATGTGACGGTCATCGACAATCTGTGCAACGCCAACCCCAAGAGCCTGAAGCGGGTGGAGGCCATTACCGGCAGGAAAGTCAAATTCTACGAGGGAGACGTACGGGACGAGGCGCTCCTGCGGAAAATTTTCGCGGAAAATGAAATTTCCGCCGTCATCCACTTCGCGGGCCTGAAGGCCGTGGGAGAATCCGTCGCCCAGCCTTGGCGTTACTATGACAATAACCTCAATACCACGCTGGTTCTGACCAAGGTCATGACGGACGTGGGCTGCAAGAAGATCATTTTCTCGTCCTCTGCTACCGTCTACTCCGGCGACAACGAGATGCCCCTGCGGGAAACCAGCCGCACCGGCAGCTGCACCAACCCCTACGGCTGGACGAAGTACATGACCGAGCAGATCCTCTCCGGCATTGCCCACGCCGACAAGGAGTGGAGCGTCGTGCTTCTGCGCTACTTCAACCCCATCGGCGCTCACGAAAGCGGCATGATCGGAGAAGACCCCCGGGGCATTCCCAACAACCTGATGCCTTACATCACTCAGGTGGCCATCGGCCGCCGGGAGAAGCTCAGCATCTACGGCAACGACTATCCTACCCCCGACGGCACCGGCGTCCGGGACTACATCCATGTGGTCGATCTTGCCAAGGGACACGTGGCGGCGGTGAAATACGTCGTTTCCGGTCTGGGCTGCGAGGTGTTCAATCTGGGCACCGGAATCGGCTACAGCGTGCTGGACATGGTTCACGCCTTTGAGAAGGCCAATGGTGTCAAGGTCCCGTACCAGATCGTCGGCCGCCGTCCCGGCGACCTGCCCACCTGCTACGCAGACCCGGCCAAGAGCGAGCGCGTCCTTGGCTGGAAGGCGGAAAAGAATCTGGAAGACATGTGCCGTGACTCCTGGAACTGGCAGTCAAAGAATCCCATGGGGTACGGGGAATAAAAATCAAATATCTAGAAATAGCTGTCCAAGACTTCTTGGACGGCTTTTTTCTGTTTCGGGGTAAGGGCACGGTAACGGCAGAGCAGGGATTCTTCCTCAGAACTGATCCCGGCGCTGCCATCTTCTGCCGGAGGAAGCTGGCAGTTCGTTCGCCCGACGAGAAAGTCGATGGATACATGGAAGTAATCCGCGATACTGGAAAGTGTCGCAATATCCGGCTCAATGTTGTGATTTTCGTATTTGTTAATGGATTGCTGGCTGACACCGATAGAATCAGCAAGCGTTTTTTGAGAAATTCCAGCAGTGGAGCGAAGAAGTTTTAAGTTTTCAAGCATAATTGTCTCTCCTTTGCCTCCATGATAATCTGGAACTGCTGTTTAAGAAAACACTCGAAATTTGTTGTTGACAACAACTAATATTTGTTATACAATACACATATAACGGCAAAACTAAACGAACTTTGGGCGGCGTGCCTAAATCAGAACCCGGAAAGAGTTGCCAAATTTTGAATCTAAATTTCCGAGAAAAAGTTAGGAGAAGTGGAAAATGGCTGAGACCGAGATGACTGAAACCGAAGTGCCCGAGGCTGAAACGGCTGAATTTGATGTCGAATGTTGGAATCAGATAAAGAAGCAGTTGGATGAATTGGAACTCAAATACACGGGAAAACCTGAAGAAGGGACGTTTACTCTTGTATATCACTGGAAGGAAATGTCTATGCCCCTTTTCCTCAATGTAATCGTCAAGAAATACTATTATCGCTGTATTGGCGTTCTATGCTGCAGCGTCTTAGAGAGCCAACGAGACGCGGTTGATCTGTATTTAATGCGAGTAAATCGCGACCTGCTGTATGAGAACGGAAAGTTTATATCTGACTATGAGAATAACGTGATTTGCTTCAGCGAATCTGAGTCAAACCCGGAGAGAGCCATACTTAGTTTGGTGTGGACTATAGGGCAGTTTAAGAAATTCAAAATGGGTTTTCTTGGGGTTTGTAGCGCACTTTTGAGCGTTGAACAAGCGGCAAAACTGGAAAAGGAAACGCCGTCTGGGGGAGAAAAAGAAATTTGCGAGTTAGTTGAAGCTTTGAGAAATACTTCTGCACCATAGCATTCTCACCTTGGTGGAGGGGTTCCGCCGCTATATGATGTCTTTGCCGATCAGGGTAGAGATAAGGTATGTCTAGGAGGCGTTTGCTAAAAGACAATTTCTTGTGGGGATTAGCAAACTACTTGGATGCGTGGACAAAAATAGGGATATTCTGAAAAATTTGAATGTATAAAGCAAGTAGATTGGAGGGACTTGGAAATGGCGGAAGATGAAGTGACTGGAATATCCGAAACAGATTCACAAAAAGCTGATAGCGATTGCTGGGATATAATAAAAAGAAAACTTGATGAAAGTGGCCTTAAATATACGGAAAAGCCTGAAAAAAGGTCATTTGTCCTTGAATACCATGGAGATGATGTATTTAGGGATGTTGTTTTCGATGTATGGGCAAGAAAAGGATTCTATAATTGTGTCGGCGTTTTAAACTGCAATATCATAGAAAAGCAGAGAGCGGCCGTTGATCAGTATTTGATGCGTGTAAATCGCGACCTGTTGTATGAGCGGGGGAAATTTGTGACTGCCTACGAAAGAAATGAGATTTTGTTTAGTATGTCCGATTTGAATCCGGAGGATGTAATATCGGATTTGTTGATGGTGTTAAGTTGGTTCGAGAAATTTAAGGTTGGGTTCTTAGCAGTTAGCGGCGGAATTTTGAGTGTCGATCGAGCATCAAAATTGGAAAGTGATACACCGCTGTTTCTTGGAAAAGAAAAGTACAATAAGTGCCTTGAAGCTTTGAGAACCCCCATTGCCATCCCGTAGCATGCTCATATCCTGACGAATGGATTCTTCTGTCTTGATGAGGGACTTAGCCGATTAGGCCAGGGGTGATGTGGTTTTTAAGAGTACCTTGGTATCAACCGGAAGTTACAAATGATATATTCGGTCACTTGCTTCATTTTACTCAATTAAACAAAGGAGAAAGGCGGCTTGTTATGGATATTGACAGAACAATTGAACGCATGGACAAAGAGAATAGGGACACTGTAAAAAAACTGAGTGCGTTATACAAAGAGACTCAAGATTTGAAATACGTTAGGGCGATACTTTGCATACTTAAAGAATTTGATGACGATCCACCTAAAGAAAAGGACCTTGTAAAGAAGCTGACGCGGTAAAAGCTCCTACTAATGTTATCTAAAGAAACGACATGTTATCAAGTAATTGAGACTGTATCCACGGCTACATTATAAATGAAGGGAACGATTAAAATGGCAGTAATTCATTGCCCCAGTTGCGGATTTCCAGCACATATGATCTGCAGTGACGACAGAAAGTACTGGAAGTGTATTTGTGAACGTCCTAGCTGTAAACGTATCTTTATGATTGACATTGATACCATGCAGTACGTTTAGTTTTATATTCTAAGGAGATAGTTAACATGCAAAAAGTTGTAGTACGAAAGAAAAATGAAAAAAAGTGTGCTGTCACGACAGGTTATCTAAATAGTGACTGGTTCAAATGCACTTCTTGCGGTTACACTGTAAGAATGCTTTCTCTGCGGGATTCTGCTACGTGCTCTCAGTGTGGAGGCAGAATGGAGCGGATTTGAAAGCAACAGCTCTATTTATCCCCGTCTGTAATTTCTTCTGTCCGAGATGAATTGCAGAAATACCCTGATGTGGAGACTGGTGGCGTATTCTTGGGATACCACGGGCGCGGGCATTACTACGTACTTGAGAGTATCTGCGGGGGAGAGTCAACTATTCGGAAAAAAGGGACATTTGTCCCTGACTGGATTTATGTCAACCAGATTGTCCGGCGGCGATTGAAAGTGTCGAATGACCTTTGCTTCCTCGGAATTTGGCACAAGCATAATCACTCACTTGAGCCTGCGTTTTCTAAAGCAGATATTGATATGCATAACGCCCTGTTAAAAACAAATGGATATGGCCTGTCCTGCCTTTTTCAAAAGCACGAGGACGGGACTTATGTAATGCAGTACATTTGTGACCACAGTAAACCGCGATTTTGGGTTTCCAGGAGAAGATAGGGCGTGCTGTAGAATTTGCCCCATAATCATAACCACCGGGCTGGTGGTTTTCTTTAACAAAAAAATATCCCAGCCGGAGAGGCTGGGATATTGGCATATGTGGAATTAATGCAACACCGCACAATTCGGCAAGAAGGCTCAGCCGTAATTGTGCGGTGCTGCTGCCTTAAAGAACCTTTGACAGGAAATCCTGCAAGCGGGGATTCTGGGGATTGCCGAAAAGCTGGGCAGGGGAGCCCTGTTCCAGAACCTTTCCGTCGTCCATGAACAGCACCCGGTTGCCGACCTCACGGGCAAAGCCCATCTCGTGGGTGACGACCACCATGGTCATGCCGGTCTCTGCCAGCTCCTTCATGACGGCCAGAACCTCGCCGACCATTTCCGGGTCGAGAGCGGAGGTGGGTTCGTCAAAAAGCATGACCTTGGGGTTCATGGCCAGCGCCCGGACGATGGCGATACGCTGCTTCTGGCCGCCGGAGAGCTGGTTGGGGTAGGCGTCCGCCTTTTCTTCCAGACTGACCCGGCGCAGCAGCTGGGTGGCCTTGTCGTCCGCTTCCGCCTGGGTCATCAGACCGGTGCGCACGGGGGCGAGGGTGATGTTCTTGCGGATGGTCATGTTGGGGAAGAGGTTGAAGTGCTGGAACACCATGCCCATTTTCCGACGGACCACGTCGATGTCCGTCTTGGGGTCGGTGATGACCTCGCCGTCAAAGGTGATGGTGCCGGAGGTGGGTTCTTCCAGCAGGTTCAGACTGCGCAGGAACGTGGACTTGCCGGAGCCGGAGGGGCCGATGATGACCATTTTGTCCCCGGGGTAAATGTGTTCGGAAATGTCCTTGAGAACCAGATGGTCACCGAAGGATTTGCTCAGATGCTTAACGTCTATCACTTTGACGCAGCCTCCTTTCCAGTAAACTTTGCAGCCAGCTGAATACCATGACCAGCAGCAGATAGATACAGGCGATGCCGATGAGGGGGAACATCTGCTCGTAGGTTCGGCCGTAGATGGCCTGAGCGGCGTAGACCATTTCCTTGCCGCCGATGACGGTGATCAGGGAGGTGTCCTTCAGCAGCATGATGAACTCGTTGCCGAGGGCGGGGAGAATGGCCTTGAATGCCTGCGGAATGACGATCAGACGCATGGTGTCGATGTAGCCGAGGCCAAGGCTCCGTCCCGCTTCGGCCTGACCCGGGTCAAGGGACATGAGGCCGCCCCGGATGATCTCGGAGACGTAAGCGCCGGAGTTGATGCCCAGCGTCAGCGCGCCCACCATGGTGTAGTTCCGGGAGAAGGAGAAGATAACGAAGCCCATGATCAGCAGCTGCACCATCATGGGCGTGCCGCGGATGACGGTGACGTATACCTTGCAGATGCCGTTGAACAGGCCGAGAATGGGGTTCTTGTGCCCTGTCCGCTGCTGGTCGTGGGCGGTCCGGATCACGGCCACCACAATGCCGAGGAGAATGCCAAGTGTCAGCGCCATGGCCGTGACCAGCAGGGTGGTGCCGACGCCGTTCAGGTACTGCTTCCAGCGGCTTCCTTCGATAAATGCCTGATAGAATTTGACGTAGAATTCCTGCCAGAAGGATGCGGCGCCGTCCCGCATCAGGGGTTTCCAAAGTTCGTAAAGTTCCACAGCTTCACCTTCTCATTTAATATTGCGCAGTATCGTGTTATACGCAGAAAATCGGCCTTCCCAGCGCGAAGGTCGGTTTTCCGGGTACAACCGTGCCAAGGGCGGCTTGAGCCGCCCCTGGCTAAGCGATTGGATTATTCAGCGGAGATGTACTTGTCAACGATGGACTGGACGGTGCCGTCAGCGATCAGCTCGGCCAGCACCTGATTGATGGCATCCAGCAGGGCGGTGTTGTCCTTGTTTACGCCGATGGCGTAGTTCTCGGTGACGTACTCAGTGTCCAGAATGGTCAGACCGGCGTTGGAAGCCACAAAAGCCTCAGCGGGGGCGGAGTCGATGACCACGCAGTCAACCTGACCGTTGATCAGAGCCTGCACGGCGGAAGCGCCGTTGTCATAGGCGGTGACATGATCGTCGCCGTAATCATCGGAGGTGTAAATGTAACCGGTGGTACCACGCTGGGTGCCGATCATCTTCTCGCCCAGATTGTCCAGAGTCACATCGGAGCCTTCCTTGACGATGACCACCTGCACGCCGGTGGCGTAGCTGTCGGAGAAGTTCATGACCAGCTGCCGGTCTTCGGTGACGGTGACACCGGCCATGACGATGTCGGACTTGTTCTGCTGAACGGCCAGCAGAGCAGCGTCGAAGTCCATATCGTCCACGACCAGCTCCAGACCCAGCTTCCCGGCGATGGCGCCGGCGACCTCAACATCGATGCCCTCGAAGCTGCCGTCATCGGCGACCATCTCATAGGGAGGGAAGGCGGCGTTGGTGGACATGATCAGCTTGCCGGACTCGACGGTCTTCAGTTCGGCAGCGGCGGTCTCGGCAGCTGTGGTCGCAGCGGCCGTGGTCTCAGCGGCGGTGGCGGCGGGAGCCTCGGCGGTGGTCTCGGTGGTGTTGCTGCTGCCGCAGCCGGCGAACATGGACATGACCATCAGGACGGTCAGCGCAAGTGCAAATACCTTTTTCATAATTTTACTCTCCTTTTCATTTTTGACCTCCCGTAGCTGGGAGGTGATTGATGAGTGCATTATAGCGCGTATTTTATTCATCGTCAATAGGATGAATATACAACAATAAAGAGAAAATAAGGCCGTATGTAATATAAATACTACAAAAACCCGCAAGTTTAACATGTATATGTGAATATTCAAGGAATTCATCCTAAATTATTCCAGCAACCGAGTGAATATTATTCATCATAGATGAATATACAGCCATGCAAAGCCGCTGGTTGACGGAGAGGACAGCATCTGGTATAATTTTATGGAAAACATAATCGGGAGGACGCCCTATGAAAACCACCGTGAAGGAACTGGACTACGAAAAAGTCATGGCGCTGCCCCAGTATCCCCATCTGCACCCCATCCGGCCCGGCATTTTCTGGCGCACCCTCGTGCGGGGGCTGTCCATTCTGGGACTGGCCGGAACCCACTTCCATTACACCAGCGAGGGAATGGAGAAGGTCGGTAAGAACGAGCCGTGCCTGATCCTCATGAACCATTCCTGCTTTCTGGATTTGCAGATCGCAAGCACCATTCTGTACCCCCGACCCTACAATATTATCTGTACATCCGACGGCTTTGTGGGCATGGGCGGCCTGATGGCATGGGCGATGCGCACCATCGGCTGCGTACCCACCCGGAAATTCGTCACCGACCTGACGCTGGTGCAGGATATGGTCTACTGCCTGAAAGACCTGAAAAGCAGCGTTCTCATGTACCCGGAAGCCAGCTATTCCTTCGACGGCACCTGCACGGCGCTGCCCCGGAAAATGGGCGTGCTGCTGAAAAAGCTGGACGTGCCTGTGGTGATGATCGAGACTTTCGGCGCCTTCAGCCGCAACCCGTTGTACAATGAATTGCAGGTGCGCAAGAGCGTTCCCGTTTCGGCGAAGGTGCGCCTGCTGTACAGCCGGGAGGATCTGAAGGAGAAATCCGTCAAGGAGCTGTCCGACGGGCTGGACAAAGCCTTCTCTTTCGACCAGTTCCGCTGGCAGAGGGAAAACGGCATTCAGATCACCGACGGTTTCCGGGCGGACGGTCTGGAGCGTATTCTGTATAAATGTCCCCATTGCGGCACGGAGGGGGAGCTGACGGGCAAAGGCACCGGCCTGACCTGCCGCCATTGCGGCAAGCACTGGGAGCTGACGCCCATCGGCGACCTTGCGGCGTCGGAGGGAAAGACGGAGTTTTCCCACGTCCCCGACTGGTATCGCTGGGAGCGGGAGCAGGTGCGCCGGGAGCTTGAGGACGGAACATACAAGCTGGACATCGATGTGGATATCGCCATGATGGTGGATTTCAAGGCCATTTATAAGGTAGGGCAGGGGCATCTGACCCACGACCGGGAGGGCTTCACCCTCACCGGCTGCGGCGGGAAGCTCCGCTACACCCAGAAGCCCACGGCCTCCTACGGCCTGTACGCCGACTACTACTGGTACGAGATTGCGGACACCATCTGCATCGGCGACAACCGGTGCCTGTATTACTGCTTCCCCAAAGAGGGCTACCCGGTGGCGAAGGCCCGTCTGGCGGCGGAGGAGCTGTACAAGCTCTGCAAGACCCGGGCGCTGGCAAAATAAGCATGAAAAATCCCCGACTTTGGTTGACCAGACCAAGTCGGGGATTTTCAGAGAAAAAGAGAGGTAAGAAAATGAAAAAGAAAATTATCATTGAGTACGCTTTCATTATATCCGGGGGCTATTAAAAAAATAAGTGCGCAAATATTAAATAAGTGTTAAGCACGTAAAATTGAGGATGGTATTTTTGTGCAGAATGACAAATGTGAATTTTTTGTAGCTTGTGGGATGCAACCCTTGACATTTTTTCAAATTGGGGTATAGTAAAGACAAATGAATTAGCACTCCAATGATGAGAGTGCTAAAGCGAAAGGAAGGTAAAGTAGATGAACTTCAATAACTATACCCAAAAATCGATTGAGGCTGTCCAGAGCGCGCAGCAGCTGGCGGTTCAGAATTCTCATCAGCAGATGGAGCAGGTGCATCTGCTTCTGGCATTGCTGCGGCAGGAGGGCGGTCTGATCCCTCAGCTGCTGAAAAAGATGGACGTTACGGTGGAAAGTCTGGAAGCGGCGGCAGAAGCCGAGCTGCGAAAGATCCCCGGCGTGAGGACAAGTCAGGCCATGGACAGCTTTTATGTCAGCGCCGACGTGCAGGCCGCGTTCAATGCGGCGGAGCAGCAGGCGCAGACCATGAAGGATGAATATGTGTCTGTGGAGCATCTGTTCCTTGGACTTCTGGAAACTGCCCGGGGCGGCGTGAAGGAGCTGTTCAAGACCTATCAGATTACAAAGGAGCGTGTTCTGAAGGCTTTGCAGGAAGTCCGGGGCAATCAGCGTGTCACCACCGACAACCCGGAGGGAACCTACGACGCGCTGGAAAAGTACGGCACCGATCTGGTCAAGCGGGCAAGAGAGCAGAAAATGGACCCGGTGATCGGCCGGGATGAGGAAATCCGGAATGTTATTCGTATCCTGTCCCGGAAGACGAAGAACAACCCCGTTCTCATCGGTGAACCCGGCGTTGGCAAAACCGCCATTGCCGAGGGACTTGCCCAGCGAATCGTGAAGAAGGACGTCCCCAAACAGCTGCAGGACAAGACCATTTTCTCTCTGGATATGGGCGCGCTGATCGCGGGCGCCAAGTACCGGGGCGAGTTTGAGGAACGGCTGAAAGCCGTGCTGAACGAGGTGAAGAAGTCCGAGGGCAAGATCATCCTGTTCATCGATGAGCTGCACACCATTGTGGGCGCAGGCAAAACCGAGGGCAGCATGGACGCAGGCAACCTCCTGAAGCCCATGCTGGCTCGGGGCGAGCTGCACTGCATCGGCGCGACGACGCTGGACGAGTACCGCCAGTATATTGAAAAGGACGCCGCTCTGGAGCGCCGGTTCCAGCCGGTGCAGGTGGATGAACCCACGGTGGAGGATACCATCGCCATTCTGCGTGGCTTGAAGGAGCGGTACGAGGTGTTCCACGGCGTGAAGATCGCGGACTCCGCCATCATTGCCGCCGCAACGCTGTCCCACCGGTATATCACCGACCGGTTCCTGCCCGACAAGGCCATCGACCTGATCGACGAGGCCTGCGCCCAGATCCGGACGGAAATGGACTCCATGCCTACTGAGTTGGACGCGGTGTCCCGGAAGATCATCCAGATGGAGATCGAGGAGGCCGCTCTGAAGAAGGAGGAGGACGAGCTGTCCAAGGCACGTCTTGCCGAGCTGCAAAAGGAGCTGGCGGAGGAACGGGATTCCTTCAACGCCATGAAGGCGCAGTGGGAGAACGAGAAGAACGCCATTGGCCGGGTGCAGCAGCTGCGGGAGAAGATTGAGGACTTGAACCGTCAGATCGAAGCCGCCGAGCAGAGCTACGACCTGGAAAAGGCGGCGGAACTGAAATACGGCCGTCTGCCGGAAGCCAAGAAGCAGCTGGAAGAGGAAGAGCGCCGTGCCCAGTCCGCCAAGGACAGCAACATCCTTCGGGATAGAGTCACCGACGAGGAAATTGCCAAGATTGTGGAGCGCTGGACGGGAATCCCCGTTTCCCGGCTGGTGCAGGGAGAGCGGGAGAAGCTGCTGACGCTGGACGAGACCCTCCACAAGCGGGTGGTCGGTCAGGACGAAGCGGTTCAGGCCGTCACGGAAGCCATTCAGCGCAGCCGCGCGGGCATTCAGGACCCCAACCGCCCCATCGGCTCGTTCCTGTTCCTCGGCCCCACGGGCGTGGGCAAGACCGAGCTTGCCAAGGCGCTGGCGCAGGCGCTGTTTGACGACGAGAACAACATGGTGCGTATCGACATGTCCGAATACATGGAGAAATACTCCGTGTCCCGTCTCATTGGCGCGCCTCCCGGATACGTGGGCTATGAAGAAGGCGGCCAGCTGACCGAAGCGGTACGCCGCAAGCCCTACTCCGTCGTCCTGTTCGACGAGGTGGAGAAGGCGCATCCCGACGTGTTCAACGTCCTGCTGCAAGTGCTGGACGATGGCCGGATCACCGATTCTCAGGGCAGAACCGTGGACTTCAAAAACACCATTCTGATTCTGACCTCCAACCTCGGCTCTGAGTATATCCTGAACGGCATCAACGCCGACGGTACCATTGAGGAAAGCGCAAAGGAACAGGTTCGCGCGCTGCTGCGCCGCACCTTCCGGCCGGAATTCCTCAACCGTCTGGACGAGATCGTGTTCTACAAGCCCCTGACCAAGGAGAATGTGACCAAGATCATCGACCTGCAGATCGCCAAGCTCAACGACCGTCTGGCTGACCAGCAGATCCGCTGTGAGCTGACGCCTGCGGCCAAGGCCGCCATTGTGGACGCGGCCTATGACCCGCAGTACGGCGCCCGTCCCCTGCGCCGCTATGTGCAGCATACGGTGGAGACCATGCTCAGCAAGCGTCTGCTTCGGGGCGACGTTACCCCGGGTCAGACCGTCACCGTGGACGCCGAAAACGGCGAACTGGTGATGAAATAATTCCCCAAAAACAAATGCCCTGTCCGCTGAAAAGCGGACAGGGCGTTTTGCGTTTATTCCAGTTCCGTGCGGAGGGTGAGGGCTTCCGGCAGGTGGAAAATTTCCTTTTTCAGGAACAGGGGATAGAAATATTCCTGTTCCAGCCGTTCAAAGGGCAGCCACTCAAATTTGTAGGTGTGGTGCCGTTCCAGCAGGGTAAACTTTTCGCCTTTGGACAGCAAATCCGTGTGGGAAATGTCCATCAGGAAGTACAGGCACAGCTCATGATAGTGCAGGCCGTCCACATCCTCCGTGAAAAATGCCTGATTCAGCCACAGGGGACGGATGATTTCCGGGGTGATCTCCAGTTCCTCCTGAACCTCCCGCACCACGGCGGCTTCCGCCGTTTCCCCCATCTGCACCCTCCCGCCGGGGAGGTAATAGTAGGGGGAGCGCTCGTCGTGCATGGCAAGAAGTTTGCCCTCCGAAATGATGACGGCGCAGACACGGTAGTTGAACTTTTCCTTGCCGGAGACAAAAGAAAGGTCTATGCCGCTCATACGTACTGCTGGGTGTTCACATCCACCACGCCCCGGGTCGTCAGGCGCAGGGTGGGGATAACGGGCAGGCTCATGAAGGACAGCGTCATGAACGGGTCGATGTCCGTGCCGACGCCCAGAGCGTGGGCGGCCTTCTTGGCGTCTTCCAGAAGGGTGTTGACCTCCCGCAGGGGCTTGCCGCTGATGATGCCGGCAATTTCCAGAGGAAGCTCGGCCAGCACCTGCCCGTTCTCCACGACCACGATGCCGCCTCGGTTCCGGGCAATGCGGTTGACGGCGAAGGCCATGTCCTCGTCATTTGTGCCGACGCAGATGATGTTGTGGCTGTCATGGGCGACGGAGGTGGCCTCCGCGCCGGATCTCAGGCCGTAGCCCTTGAGGTAGCCGATGCCGATGTGGCGGGTATTTTTATGCCGCTCTACAACGGCCATTTTCAGAATGTCCTTGGATACGTCCACACCGGCGGCGTAGCCTGCGTCCTCGGTGATGATCTGCCCTGGCACCATGCCGATGACGCCCCGCAGACGGGTGTTGGCAAAGTCTGCGGGAGAAAGCACCGGCAGGTGGAAGGTGTCGTGGGCGCGCTTGTTCAGGTGTTCCGGGATCTCGGGCAGGGGGAAGTCCTCCACGATGCCGTCGTGGTAGACCCGCTTGCCCCGCTTGTACACCGTCACCACGTGGAAGTCCTTCAAATCCTCCACGATGGCGAAGTCCGCAAGATATCCGGGGGCGATGGCGCCCCGGTTATTCAGCAGGAAGTACCGGGCGGCGTGGAGACAGGCCACCTGCACGGTCATGATGGGGTCGGCACCCATGGCGACAGCTTCCCGGCAGATGTAATCGATGTGACCCTTTTCCAGCAGATCGCTGGGGTGCTTGTCGTCGGTGCAGAACATGCAGCGGCTGAAATACTTCTGGGACTTGATCAGGGGCATCAGAGCCTCCAGATTCCGGGCGGCGGTGCCCTCCCGGATCATGATGAACTGACCCAGCTTCAGCTTCTTCATGGCGTCGTCAATGTCCGCGCACTCGTGGTCGGAGTAGACACCGGCGGCAATGTAGGCGTTCAGGTCGGTGCCGGAAAGACCGGGGGCGTGGCCGTCGATCTTCTTGTGGTGCGCCTGAGACGCAATGATCTTGGCAACGGTGGGGGAGTCGGCGGAGATCACGCCGGGGAAATTCATCATTTCCGCAAGACCCAGCACCCGGGGGTGGTCGAAAAAGCTGTCGATATCCCGGTAGTCCAGATTCGCGCCGCTTTCGTCCAGCGCTGACGCCGGGACGCAGGAGGGAATCATAAACTGGGTGTCCACCGGCAGCCCTTCCGTGGCGCAGAGCATATAGTCGATGCCGTCAGTGCCCATGACATTGGTGATCTCATGGGGGTCGGTGATGACGGTGGTGGTGCCGTGGGGGATGACGGCCCGGGCAAACTCCGCGGGGGAAACCAGACTGGATTCCAGATGGATGTGGGCGTCGATGAAGCCGGGGCAGACGATCTTGCCGGTCATGTCCACTTCGTCCCGGCCTTCGTAGTTGCCGAGGCCCACGATCAGACCCTCCGCCACGGCAATGTCGCCGGTGTCCAGCTCCCCGGAAAACACGTTGACATAGGTGGCGTTTTTCAGAACCAGATCGGCTTTCTCCCGCCCGGCGGCGACATCAATGATGTGCAGCTTTTTTAGAAGCTTGCGGTTGATCTTTCCCGACCAGCTTTCTGTATAACTCATAAACTCTGCCCCTTTCAAATTTTTTGACCAGTATAACACAGACGGGAGAAAATGTAAATTGCCTATTTTGCGGCGGCTGGGATGAATTGAGACTTGCAAAAGAATGTAAAGTTGCTATAATAGAGAAAACGTATGATGGCGGGGTGTACCTGCCGGAAAGGAGCACAAATATGTCTCTGCGGGGAAAGCTGGTGGTCTTCTGGATGAAGCACCGACCCAGGCACATTGCTACCACGCAGATGGTTGCACTGATGTTTGCCGCGATCATTCTCCTGGGGGCGCTGCTGCTGACTCTGCCCGCCGCGTCCCGGGACGGGGTGTCCTGCGGGCTGCGCCCGGCGCTGTTTACGGCCACCTCCGCCACCTGCGTGACGGGACTGGTGCTGTACGATACCTGGAGCCAGTGGAGCGGTTTCGGCCAGATTGTGATTCTGTGTCTGATTCAGATTGGCGGATTGGGCTTCATGTCCGTGGCGACACTGCTGATTTTTCTGCTGCGCAGGAAGATCGGCCTCCAGCAGCGGCTGATGATCGCCCAGTCCCTGAGCGTGAACGATATCAAGGGCGTGGTGCGGCTGCAAAAGCTGGTGCTTACCGGAAGCTTTTCCGTGGAGGCCGTGGGGGCGATCATTCTGACCCTTCGGTTCTGGCCGGAGTATGGGTTTACAAGAGCGCTGCGCTGGGGCATTTTTCACTCTGTTTCCGCGTTCTGCAATGCGGGCTTTGACATTTTCGGCGCCATTGCCCCGGGGCAGAGCCTGATAGAATTCAACGCAGACCCCGTTGTGCTTCTGACGCTGTCGGCGCTGATCATCATCGGCGGCCTGGGCTTTCTGGCTTGGGAGAACATTGCCCGGAAGCGCTCCTTGCGCAAGTTCAGCGTGTACACCAAGCTGGTACTGCTGATCACGGCGGCGCTGCTTGCCGTCGGCTGGGCGGGAACCTGTCTGCTGGAATGGAACAACCCGGAGACGCTGGGCGGCATGACTGTGGGCGAAAAGCTGCTCAACGGCTTTTTCCAGTCCGCGACACTGCGCACCGCGGGGTTTGCGGCGATTGATCAGGCAAAGCTTACGGAAAGCGGCAAGGCCTTTTCCAGCGTGCTGATGTTCATCGGCGGTTCCTCCGGCTCCACCGCCGGCGGCATCAAGACCGTGACGTTTCTGGTGCTGGTACTGACCATCTGGGCGAGAGCCAGAGGGAAAAGCACGGTCTGCGCCTTCAAGCGGACGATCCCCGACGAGCAGACCCAGAACGCCATGATCATTGCCTTTATCGTGCTGGCACTGGCCGTTTTCGGCGGCATTTTCATCAGCGCCACGTCGCCCATGGGCTTTACGGACGCCGTGTATGAGGCGGTTTCGGCGTTGGCGACCGTGGGATTAAGCGCGGGCGGTACGGCTTCCTTAAGTATCCCGGCGCAGATTCTGATCATTATTTATATGTATTTCGGACGGGTCGGCGTACTGACCATCAGCCTGGGCTTCCTGGCGGGAAACCGGGCGGAGGAGCGGTTCCGCTATGCGGAAACCAATTTGCTGATCGGATAAGGAGAGAATTATGAAGTCTTACATTGTCATCGGTCTCGGTCGTTTCGGCGGCTCTCTGGCGCGGCAGCTGTGCACGCTGGGGGCGGAGGTGCTGGCCATGGACGTGCACAACGACCTTGTGCAGCAGCTTGCCAACGACGTCACCCACGCGGTGGTGGGCGACGCCCGGGACAAGGAAGTCCTGCGGGCGCTGGGCGTGCGGAATTTTGACTGCGCGGTCATTGCCATCGGCGACGATCTTGCGGCCTCCGTGCTGATCACCATGAACTTAAAGGAGCTGGGCGCGCCCTACATCGTCTGCAAAGCCCACGACGAGACCCACCGGCTGGTGCTGGAAAAGCTGGGTGCCGACCGGGTGGTCATTCCGGAGCAGGAACACGCCCAGCGGCTGGCGAGAAGCATGTACTCCCACAATGTGCTGGATTACATCGAGCTTTCCGAGGACTACGGAATTCTGGAAGTTCCCGCCCCCAAGAGCTGGATCGGCAAGTGCATCAATGAGCTGAACGTCCGGGCGAAGCTGGGCGTGAACATCATCGCCGTGGAAAACGGGGACAAGACCAACGTTTCCCCCGCCGCGGATTACCGGATTCAGGAGGGGGACGTGATGGTGGTTCTGGGGGACAATTACGCCCTCAGCAGGGTGCAGAAGCTGTGACGGAGCAGAGAATCACCTCCCGGAAAAATCCCCTGTTGCAGCAGGTGAAAAAGCTGCTTTCCTCCCGGAGAGCAAGGGAGGAAGCGGGGCTGTTCGCTGCCGACGGGGTCAAGCTTCTGGCGGAGGCCGTCCGCTGGTATCCGGGACTGGACACGGTGATCTTATCCGACGGCGTGGAGGCGAACGTGCCGGAATCGGTGCGGCTTTTCCGTGTGCCGGAGGACGTGATGGCATCCATTTCCCCCATGGAAAGTCCTCAGGGGGCGCTGTTTCTGTGCCGCCTGCCGGAAAAGAAGGCATACGTGCCCCAGCCCGGCTGCTTGTTGCTGGACGGCATTCAGGACCCGGGAAACCTTGGAACCATTCTGCGCACGGCGGACGCGCTGGACATTCCTGTGACGCTGCTGGAAGGCTGCGCCGACCCCTACAGCCCCAAGACGGTACGCGCCAGCATGGGCGCGGTGTTCCGCACCCAGCCGGTAAAAGCGGACTGGGCGGAGGTAAGGGCCGCCTGTGCAGAAGCCCAAATTCCCGTGGCGGTAACGGCGCTGAGCCGACGGGCGAAGGATTTGCGGAATGCCGACCTTCGCGGCATGGCGGTGGTCATCGGCAGTGAAGGACAGGGCGTACGCCGGGAAATTCTGGAAAGCGCCGACGGGGAGCTTATCATCCCCATGAATAAGCGCTGTGAGTCCCTGAACGCGGCGGTGGCGGCGGCCATCGTCATGTGGCAGATGAAGCAGTAAAATAGAGAGAAACAGGTGAGAAAATGCTGGTACACTGGATATGGTTCGCCCATCGCCCCGGGCTGAACGACCGGGACAAAATGGCACTGTTGCAGCATTTTCGGGATCCTGAGGACATTTACTTCGCCGACGACGGGGCGTTTGACGCCATCGGTCTCAGCGAGGACGCAAAGACTGCCCTTCGGGAGAAAAATCTGACCTCCGCGGAGGAAATTCTGGAAGCCTGTGACCGGGAAAAGCTCCACATCCTGACCTGTCAGGATGCGGCTTATCCCGCACGGCTCAAAAACATTGCCGACCCGCCCAATGTTCTCTATTACAAGGGGCGGCTGCCGGATTTTGACGGAAGCCCGGTGATCGGCGTGGTCGGCACCCGGAAGGCGTCGGCCTACGGACTGACCACCGCCAAGCGCATGGGCTACCAGATTGCCCGCTGCGGCGGCATTGTGGTATCCGGAATGGCCTACGGCATCGACGGCATGGCCATGTCCGGAGCGCTGACCGCTGGCGCACCGGCAGTTGGCGTGCTGGGCTGCGGCGCGGATATCGTCTATCCCGTTTCCAACCGGGCGCTGTTCCGGGACACGGAGGAATACGGCTGCATTCTCAGCGAGTTCGCGCCGGGGACGCCGCCGGCAAAATGGACGTTTCCCAAGCGGAACCGGATTATCAGCGGCCTGAGCTGCGGGGTGCTGGTTGTGGAAGCGCCGGAGAAAAGCGGCGCGCTGATCACCGCCCGCTTAGCCGCCGAGCAGGGTCGGGACGTGTTCGCGGTGCCGGGAAACATCGACCAGCCGTCCTTTGTGGGGAGCAACCGGCTTCTGCGGGACGGGGCGATCATGGTTTCCTCCGGCTGGGACATTCTGAGCGAATATGAAGCCCTCTTTCCGGATAAGATTCGGAAGGAAGATACGCCCGCCCACCAAACGGCCTATCCGGACGAGGTGCGTAAGGCCGCGGAAGCGGAAAAACCGCTGCTGAACGTGGCGCAGAAACTGCATCTTCCCCGGAAAAATGAGAATCTTAAAAAAGATTTAGCCCATCAGGGCATTGACAAGACGCCTTGCGCGCCTTATAGTGACGTAGGCTCGGTCAGGCCGAAGCTGTCGCCGGAGGAGCAGACCATTGTGGACGCCTTAAGCGGCGGGCAGCGGCTGGTGGACGATGTGATCGCCGAAACCGGCCTGTCCACCGGAAAGCTGCTGTCCAGCCTGACCATGCTGGAACTGAAGGGCATAATCAAGCGCCTGCCGGGCAAGCGCATTGTTTTGAGCGGGAAATAGAGAGACGTAACCGCTGAATCTGAAGTAACGAAACGGAGAATTTTCATTCATGGGCAAACCTGAAAATCTGGTGATTGTGGAGTCCCCCTCCAAGGCAAAGACCATTGGCAAATATTTAGGAGACGATTACGTTGTCAAGGCCAGCATGGGGCATCTCCGGGATCTGCCGAAAAGCACGATGGGTGTGGATCTGGAGCATGACTTTACCCCCCATTATATCCCCGTCCGGGGCAAGGAATCCCTGATCAAGGAACTGAAAACCGATGCGGAAAAGGCGAAAACCGTGTACCTTGCAACCGACCCTGACCGGGAGGGCGAGGCCATTTCGTGGCATTTGAAAGAGCTGCTGAACCTCCCCGACGGGAAGGCGCAGCGTGTGACCTTTAATGAGATCACCCAGAAGGTGGTCAAGGAGTCCATCCGCCACCCCCGGGATATCGACTATGATCTGGTTGACGCCCAGCAGGCGCGGCGTATTCTGGACAGGATCGTGGGCTATGAGCTTTCCCCGCTGCTGTGGAAGAAGATACGGCGGGGTCTGTCCGCAGGCCGCGTTCAGTCCGTCGCCACCCGGCTGGTGGTTGACCGGGAAAACGAAATTCGCGCGTTCCAGCCCAAGGAATACTGGACGCTGGACGTGACATTGAACCGTATGGGCAAGCCCGGCTCCTTCACTGCCCGCTATTGGGGCGAGGATAAGAAGCGGGAGCTGGAGAATGAGGCTGATACCCTTGCCGTGATCGGCGACATCGATGGGAAGGAATTCGACGTTACCAACGTCAAAAAAGCGGAGAAGAAGCGTTATTCCGCCCCGCCCTTCACCACCTCCACTTTGCAGCAGGAGGCGTCCCGGAAGCTGGGCTTCACACCGAAAAAGACCATGATGGTCGCCCAGCAGCTGTACGAAGGCGTAGACGTGGCAGGGGAAGGTACCACCGGTTTAATTACCTACATGCGTACCGACTCTCTGCGGCTTTCCGACGAGGCCATGGACGCTGCCGCCGGGTTTATCCGCAGCCGCTACGGAAATGAGTATTATTACGGCCAGCACCATGTGTTCAAGACCAAGGCAGGGGCGCAGGACGCCCACGAAGCCATCCGGCCGTCCCATGTGGAACTGGAGCCGGAACGGGTGCGTACCAGTCTGACCCCCGATCAGTATAAGCTCTACAAGCTGATCTGGAGCCGCTTCCTCGCGACGCAGATGGCCTGCGCCGTTTATGACACCGTGTCCATCGACACGATGTGCGTCGGGCATGTGTTCCGTGCCAGCCACCAGAGCCTGCGCTTCGCCGGTTTCATTGCCGTTTACGAAGAAGGACGGGACGATGAGCAGGAGGCCGTCGGCTCTCCGCTGCCGGATCTGGCGGTGGGGGAGAAGACGCTCCCCTCCAACATCCAGAAGGAGCAGCATTTCACCCAGCCCCCCGCCCGGTATACCGAGGCGACGCTGGTCAAGGCCATGGAGGAAAAGGGCGTCGGACGTCCTTCCACCTACGCTGCCACCGTGTCCACCATTGAAGACCGGGAGTATGTGGTCAAGCAGGACAAGCGCCTTGCCCCCACGCCCCTGGGCGAGATCGTCACCGGGCTGATGGTGGAGCGCTTCACCGATATCATCGATGTGGAGTTTACCGCCAATATGGAGTCCCGTCTGGACGATGTGGAGACGGGCAAGCAGAACTGGAAGGACTTGCTGGCGGATTTCTACAAGGATTTCAGCAAGGAGCTGTCTGACGCGGAGACGGCGCTGGAGGGCGTTCATCTGAAGGTGCCGGAGGAGGAGACCGACGAGGTCTGCGAGCTGTGCGGACGGAAAATGGTGGTGAAAACCGGCCGGTTCGGAAAATTTCTGGCCTGCCCGGGCTACCCGGAATGCAAGAACACCAAACCCCTCGTGGAGCGGATGCCGGGGCGCTGCCCCAAGTGCGGCAGCGGCTTGCTCAAGCGCAAGTCCAAGAAGGGCTACGCCTACTACGCCTGCGAGCGGGGCGCGGAGTGCGGCTTCATGACATGGGACGTTCCCACCGCTGAGGATTGCCCGGAGTGCGGTCAGACCCTGTTCAAGAAATCCGGCAAGGGGCGCATGAAGCCCTTCTGCATCAACGAGAAATGCTCCCGTTTCCTCCCGGAGGATCAGCGGGGCTACTATAAAAAGAAGGCCGCCGAGGACGGGGAGGCCACCCCGGAGGAAAAGCCTGCGGTCAAGAAGACAGCGGCAAAAGCCCCGGCAAAGAAGACGGCAGCAAAGAAAACGGCGGCGAAAAAGACTGCGGTGAAGAAGACCGCCGCCAAGACCACAACGAAGAAGACGACGAAAACATCCTCTAAGAAGGAGAGCAAGGCATGAAGGTAAAAGTCATCGGCGCGGGGCTGGCCGGAAGCGAAGCGGCATGGCAGCTGGCAAACCGGGGCATCGAAGTGGCGCTTTACGAAATGAAGCCCAAAAAGATGACCCCCGCCCACCACAGCGAGGATTTTGCCGAGCTTGTCTGCTCCAATTCCCTGCGGGGCGACCGGCTGGAAAACGCCGTGGGGCTTCTCAAGGAGGAGCTGCGCCGCTGCGGCAGCGTGATCCTCGCCTGCGCCGATGCTACCCGGGTGGAGGCGGGCGGCTGTCTGGCTGTAGACCGGGGCGGCTTTTCCCGGATGGTCACGGAGAAAATCCGGAATCACCCCAATATCACGGTGATTTCCGAAGAAATCACCGAAGTCCCCGAGGGGCCGGTGATCGTGGCTACAGGGCCGCTGACTTCCGATGCTTTGAGCGAGGCCATCGGGCATTACTTCGGGGAGACCGGGTATCTGCACTTTTTTGACGCAGCGGCGCCGCTGGTTTCGGCGGAGTCCATCGACATGAATCTCGCGTGGTGGCAGTCCCGGTACGACCGGGGAACGCCCGATTACATCAACTGCGCCATGAACAAAGAGCAGTACGAAGCCTTCGTCCGGGAGTTGGTAAACGCCGAGGAAGCCCCGGTGCATGGCTTTGAGGACAAGAACGTATTTGAGGGCTGTATGCCGGTGGAAGTCATGGCGCGGCGAGGCGTGGATACCCTGCGCTACGGCCCCATGAAGCCCGTGGGGCTGAGAAATCCTGCCACCGGCCATGAGCCTTACGCCGTGGTGCAGCTGCGGCAGGACAACGCGGCAAAAAGCGTGTACAATCTGGTGGGCTTCCAGACCCACCTGAAATTCGGCGAGCAGAAGCGGGTATTCTCCATGATACCCGGTCTGGAAAACGCGGAATTTGTCCGCTACGGCGTGATGCACCAGAACACCTTCCTGCAAAGCCCCAAGCTGCTGGATAAGTATTACGCAGACCGCCGAAACCCGCTGGTGGCTTTTGCCGGACAGATGACCGGCGTGGAGGGGTACGTGGAATCCACGGCCTCCGGGTATTTGGCGGCGGTGGCCATGGCGGCCAAGGTGCAGGAACGGGAAGTTCCCGATTTTCCCAAGGAGACCGCCATCGGCGCGCTGGGGCAGTACGTCAGCGACGAAAGCATTGAAAATTTCCAGCCCATGAATATCAATTTCAGCATCATCGCACCGCTGGAAAAGCGCATCCGTAAGAAGGCAGAAAAAAATCTCGCCATTGCCGCGCGGTCGCTGGACGTGATCGATAGGCTGGTGGCGAAGGGTATCTGAAAGAAAGAGGTGGAACGGTTGAAGATCATTCTTGACGCGATGGGCGGCGACAATGCCCCCGAGGCTCCCGTTTTAGGCGCTGTGGAAGCGGCAAAGACCTACGGTATCGAGATCGTGCTGGTAGGCCGGGGAGAGGATATCCTTGCGGTTCTCAAGAAGCACGGCATTGACAACCTGCCGGAAGGCATGGAGATCTCCAATGCCGACGATGTGGTGGACATGCATGACGATCCCGCATCCATCATCCACAAGCGGAAGAATTCTTCCATGGTGATCGGCCTGAAGATGCTGGCGGACGGGCTGGGCGACGCGTTCGTGTCCGCCGGTTCCACCGGCGCGCTGCTCACCGGCGCGACGCTGCTGGTCAAGCGGGTCAAGGGAATCCGCCGTGCCGCCATGGGCCCCGCCATGCCCAACAAGGCAGGGGGAAAGACCGTGATCGTGGACTGCGGCGCAAACGCCGAGTGTACGCCGGAATTCCTGCTGCAATTCGGTCTGGTCGGCTCTGTCTACGCGAAGAAGCAGCTGGGCATCGAGAATCCCAAAGTCGGTCTTCTGAACATCGGCACCGAGGACAGCAAGGGCACTGCCCTGCAGAAGGAAGCCTACGCGCTGCTGAAAAACGCGGGGGAGAAGGGGCTTGTCAACTTTGTCGGCAATGTGGAAGCCCGGGACGTGCCTTTGGGCGCGGTGGACGTTGTGGTCTGCGACGGCTTCAACGGCAACGTGCTTCTCAAAACCATCGAGGGCACTGCCATGTTCATGGGCAGCCTGATGAAGAAAATGTTCAAGAAAAACCTGCTCAGCAAGCTGGGCTATCTTCTGTGCGCCTCCGGGGTCAAAGACCTGATGAAGATGCTGGACTACCGGGAGATCGGCGGCACGCCGTTCCTTGGCATCCGCAAGCCGGTCATCAAGGCCCACGGCGCTTCCGACGTGCTGGCGTTCCGCAACGCGGTAAAGCAGGCAGCGGACGTGGCTGCGTCGGACATCACCGGTGAGCTGGAAGAGAATTTACAGCGGCTGGCTGCTGAAAAAGAGAAGGTGACGGAGCATGATTAAGGACTTGGAGGCCGTCATCGGCTACCGGTTCCGGAATATTTCCCTTTTGCAGAACGCGCTGACCCATTCCTCCTACGCAAACGAGCGCTGGCACAACAGTCTGCTCAGCAACGAGCGGCTGGAATTTCTGGGGGACAGCGTGCTGGGAATGCTGGTGGCGGAGTATCTCTACCGCAATTTTCCCAACCGCCCGGAGGGCGAGCTGACCCGGATGCGGGCGGACATGGTCTGCGAGACCACCTTGGCGGGTGCTGCCAACCGCATCGGCCTTGGGAACCATCTGCTCCTTGGCCACGGTGAGGAGCAGGGCGGCGGACGGAGCCGGGACTCCATTCTGGCGGACGCCATGGAGTCGGTGATCGCCGCGTGCTTTCTGGACGGCGGACTGGACGCGGCGTTACAGGTGGTCAGGACGTTCATTCTGGTGGAGGTGCCGGTGACCAAGCTGCACAACGCGGACTACAAGACCGAGCTGCAGGAGCTGGTGCAGCAGAAGAAAAATCAGGTGCTGGCTTATGAGCTGGTGGGGCAGTCCGGCCCCGACCACGACAAGCAGTTTTCCGTGGAGGTCTCCCTCAACGGCACGATCGTGGGCAAGGGCGTCGGCAGCAGCAAAAAAAGGGCAGAGCAGGACGCCGCCCGCTGTGCCATCGAGAACCTTTTCCCGGACAAAGCGTAAGACGTCGAACCGACGCGGCCTTTCATGGGTGGTCGTAAAACAGTGAATGGAGCGTATCGGTGCAGATACGCTCCATTTCTCGTGTCAACATATGCGGCCCCTTGGCTCTCCCTCTGGGAGAGCTGTCACCGCAGGTGACTGAGAGGGTCTTGCAGACTTGCTTACTCTCTCCGTCTTCGCTTCGCTCATACGATTTCTCGATAAAATGGTTAACACCATTTTATCCTGCGAATCCTTCGCAGGCCGCCGGTGGCGGCGAGAAATGTATGGACTTACGTTTTTTGCGGCTACGCCGCTGGCTGCTGAAACAGCAGCCGAATAAAACGGTTTTTAACCGTTTTATTGAAAACTAGTATCAGCCGCCTCTCCCAAAGGGAGAGGCAAGAGATGCAGTTCATGATCCCACTGCGCCTGCTAATTGTTTGATGCGCCCTGCCTATTATGGTTGCGCCATTTTTCTATGCATGCAAAAATGGTTCTCTGGAGATGTTGTAACGGCAAAACTTTCCCTTGCTGTATTCGACATATTGTGTTATAATAAAATGAACTATGCAGACAAAACAAAGTACCCGCAGACGGCTGCCTGCGGTAAAATACAGGATGTGAACAAAATGGGTTCCCGAAAGCCGATGAAACTGAATCTGGGCATGGCATCGAAGGTCATTTTTATTATGATGCTGGACGTGCTTGCTACTGTCGTCTCCTTCTTTCTGGGGCTGTGGTTCCGGTATGATTTTTCCTTTGCCGAAATTCGCCCCGTCCATCTGGAGGGCTTCCTGTCCGCCATCGGCCTATGGTGCGTGATCACGCTTCTGGTATTCTGGATTTTCCGGCTGTACAACTCCATCTGGGCCTTTGTCAGTACGCCGGAGGTGTTCCGCATTACTGGTGCATATGTGGTGCTGGGCGTGATCGGCGTGCTGGTATTCCACTTTGACGGTAATCTGATGCCCCGTTCCAGCATGGTGGTGGGCTTCCTGTTCAGCTTCGTCAGCACCGTGACCATCCGGTTTTCCTACCGGCTGCTCCGGACGGCGCAGCGGCGCATCAGCCACATCACCCATGCCAACGGCGTGAAAAACGTCATGCTTATCGGCGCGGGCGACGCCGGACGGGCGCTGGCTGTGGAATTTACCAACAGCGACCATATTCAGGATCACCTGTCCTGCGTCATTGACGACAACCCGGTGAAATGGAACAAGCAGCTGTGCGGCGTGCCCATCGTGGGCGGACGTCAGGACATTGCCACGGCTGTGAAAAAATACAAGATCAGCAAGATCATCTTCGCCATTCCCAACTGTACCGCAAAGTCCCGGAAGGAAATTCTGGACATCTGTGCCACCACCGGCTGCGAGGTGCAGATGCTTCCCGGCATTTTCCAGATGGTCAACGGAGAGGTCAGCGTCAGCAAGCTGCGCAAGGTCGATCCGCAGGACCTGCTGGGCCGGGAACCCATCAAGGTCAATCTGGATGAAATTGTGGGCTATATTTCCGGCAAGGTGGTGCTGGTCACCGGCGGCGGCGGGAGCATCGGCAGCGAGCTGTGCCGTCAGATCGCCCATGCGAAGCCGAAGCAGCTTATTATTCTGGATATTTACGAAAATAATGCCTATGATATTCAAATGGAGCTGCGCCGCACCCATCCGGAACTGAATCTGGAGGTCATCATCGGCTCTGTCCGTGACGCCGTCCGGCTGAACCATGTGATGGAAACCTACCGGCCGGAGCTTGTGTTCCACGCTGCGGCCCATAAGCACGTCCCGCTGATGGAGGAAAGCCCCAACGAGGCCATCAAGAACAACGTCATCGGCACCTACAAGCTGGCGAAGGCCGCCGCGGAGTACGGCGTCAAGCGGTTTGTGCAGATATCCACCGACAAGGCCGTCAACCCCACCAACATCATGGGTGCGTCCAAGCGTCTGTGCGAGATGGTGATACAGATGATGAACCGGGAGTCCAAAACGGAATTCGTGGCGGTGCGCTTCGGTAATGTTCTGGGCAGCAACGGCAGTGTCATCCCGCTTTTTAAGAAGCAGATCGAGGCCGGCGGCCCCGTGACCGTCACCCATCCCGACATCATCCGGTATTTTATGACCATCCCCGAGGCGGTGAGTCTGGTGCTGCAGGCGGGATACTATGCCAAGGGCGGCGAGATTTTCATTCTGGACATGGGCGAGCCGGTGAAGATCGACACCATGGCGCGGAACATGATCCGTCTGTCCGGCTACGAACCGGATGTGGACATCAAGATTGAGTACACCGGTCTCAGACCGGGCGAGAAGCTCTACGAGGAGCTGCTGATGAAGGAAGAAGGAATGCAGGAGACTGCCAACAAGCTCATCCACATCGGCAAGCCCATCGAAATGGACGACGCGCTGCTGGAGCAGCAGCTGAAGCGGCTGGACGAAGCCAGCCGGGCGGAAAGCGAAGATATCAAGGACATCGTCGCGGAGATTGTGCCTACTTACAAACGCGAGTGTAAGGTCTGACCAAACGAAATAAGAGAAAATGAGGAAAGCGGAATGTACCGAACGTTTTTCAAACGCCTGCTGGATATTAGTTTGTCCGGCTGCGCCATCGTGATATTGTCGCCGCTGCTGCTGATCATTGCCGTCGCCATCAAGATCGACGATCCCGGCCCGGTGCTGTTCCGCCAGAAGCGGGTGGGCATTCACAAGACCCATTTTTCCATCATGAAGTTCCGCACCATGAAGATGGACACCCCCAAGGACACACCCACCCATCTGCTGGAAAACCCGGAGCAGTATATCACGAAGGTGGGGAAATTTCTGCGGAAGTCATCCCTGGACGAGCTGCCCCAGATCTTTCAGATTTTCACGGGGAAAATGTCTATTATCGGCCCCCGGCCTGCCCTGTGGAATCAGTTTGACCTGATTGCCGAACGGGACAAATACGGGGCCAACGACGTGCGTCCCGGCCTGACGGGCTGGGCGCAGATCAACGGGCGGGACGAGCTGCCCATTGACGTAAAAGCCCGGCTCGACGGGGAATATGTGGAAAAACTGAGCTTCCTCTTTGACTGCAAATGCTTTTTCGGCACCATCGTTTCCGTGCTGAAGCACGACGGCGTGGTGGAAGGCGGCACCGGCCGACTGGAAAAGGAGAAGAAAGAATGAAGAACATTCTCATCACCGGCGCCGGAAGCTATATCGGGGTTTCTCTGGAAAACTATCTGGGGAAGTGGCCGGAAAACTACCGGGTGGATTCGCTGGATATGCGCGGCACCGATTGGGAGAGCCACTCTTTCCGCGGCTACGACGCGGTGTTCCACGTAGCGGGGCTGGTGCATCAGCCGGACAGCAAAAACGACCCGGCTAGCTCTGGCCTGTACGATCAGGTCAACCACATTCTCGCGGTGCGGACTGCCGAAAAAGCCAAGGCCGACGGTGTGGGTCAGTTCCTGTTCATGAGCTCGGAAAGCGTGTACGGCCTGACTGCGCCCATCGGCAAAACGGTCGTCATCACGAAGAACACGCCGTTGCATCCTGCGGACAACTACGGCGTCAGCAAAGCCAGAGCGGAAGCGGATTTGCAGACGTTGTCGGACGACAGCTTCAAGGTCGCAATTCTCCGCCCGCCCATGATCTACGGCAAGGGCTGCAAGGGCAATTACGTGACCATGGCGAAGCTGGCGAAGAAGCTGCCGGTTTTTCCTTACGTTTCCAACCAGCGCTCCATGCTGTATATTGAGAACCTGGCGGAATTTGTCCGGCTGCTCATTGACGACGAGGCGGCGGGCATATTCTGCCCCCAGAACAACGAATACACCAACACCAGCGACATGGTCAACTGGATTGCCCACGCCAACGGAAAGGGCATCCTGATGGTGAGGGGCTTTACCTGGGCGCTGAAGCTGCTACGGTTTGTCTCGCCTGCGGTGGACAAGGCCTTTGGCAGCCTGTGCTATGATTTTGCGCTGAGCCGGTACAGCCGGGATTACTGCGTGAAAACGCTGGAGCAGTCCATTCTGGAGACGGAGAGAACTTGATTTTTAGGAAGCGAAAGAGGGCGGTTGCTTGAAAAAGAAGCGGGATATCCTGTTTTTGTGCCAGTTTTTTTATCCCGAATATATTTCCTCCGCCCAGCTGCCCTATGACACGGTGCTGGCGCTTCGGGACGCCGGATTCTCCGTGGGCGCGCTGTGCGGCTACCCGCGGGAATACGCCGAGGGCGGGAAGGTCCCCACGAAGGAGGATGCGGACGGCATCCACATTCACCGCCTGAAATACATCCAGACGGGCCGGGCGGGATTTCTTGGCCGGATCGTCAACTATTTTTCCTTTACGTTTCATGTGCTGCTGCACCTGCCGGAGATCGGCAAATACCGGGCGGTGGTGGTGTACTCCAACCCGCCGATTCTGCCGTGGATTGCTTCTTGGGCAAAATCGCTGTTCGGTACGAAGCTGGTGTTCGTGTCCTACGACCTCTATCCGGAGGTGGCCACGGTGACGAACACCCTCCGGGAAGGCAGCGTGATCTGCAGGCTGATGAACCACATCAACAAATGTGTGTTCCGCCGGGCAGACCGGGTCGTGGCGCTGTTGTCGGAGCAGAAGAAATGCATTCTCCGCACCCGGAACGCCATTGACGAACTTGTGACGGTGATTCCTAACTGGTACCGGGACGAGGGTGGCCTGCGCGACCGGGAGGAAAACCGGTTCCGGGAGTTGACGGCGGGGCGGTTCGTGGTGTCCTATTTCGGCAATATGGGCACCATGCAGGATATGGACACCATTCTGGGCGCTATCCGGGCACTGCGGGAGGAGAAGGACGTTTTCTTCCTCTTTGCCGGACACGGCAATAAAATGGAGAAGCTGCGAGAGATCATCGCCCGGGAGGACATTGAAAATGTCCGGATTCACAGCTTCCTTCATGGTCAGGACTTTCAGGACGCGCTGGCGGTGAGCGACTGCGCGCTGATTTCTCTGGAAAAGGGTGCGACGGGGCTTTGCGTCCCCAGCAAGACCTACAGCTATATGATGCAGGGCATCCCCCTGCTCGCCATCATGGACGAGTGCGACATCGTCCGGGATATCCAGTCCGGCGCGGGGCTCTGGGTGCGCAACGGCGAAAGCGAGCGATTAGCCAAGGCCATCCGTTTCCTGCGGGACAACCCGGAGAAAGCCCGGGACATGCGCAGAAAATGCCGGGAGCTGTATCTGCAAAAGTACACCACCGAAATTTGCACGGGAAAATATGTATCTCTTTTCCGGGAACTTTTGCACCCGGAAACAGGGGAGGAGAATAGAGTATGAGTATTTTTGCCAACAAAACGCTGATGATCACCGGCGGTACCGGTTCCTTCGGAAACGCGGTGCTGAACCGCTTCCTGGACACGGATATCCGGGAAATCCGGATTTTCTCACGGGACGAGAAGAAACAGGACGACATGCGCCATGAGTTTCAGGCGAAAATGCCGGAAGCGGCTGGGAAGATCAAGTTCTTCATCGGCGACGTCCGGGATCTGGCTTCCGTGAAGAACGCCATGCACGGCGTAGATTACATCTTTCATGCCGCCGCCCTCAAACAGGTGCCGTCCTGTGAGTTTTTCCCCATGGAGGCGGTGAAAACCAACGTGTTCGGAACCGATAACGTGCTGACCGCCGCCATTGACGCGGGGGTCAAGGCCGTCATCTGCCTGTCCACGGACAAGGCCGCCTACCCCGTCAACGCCATGGGTACATCCAAAGCCATGATGGAGAAGGTCATCGTTGCCAAATCCCGGACGGTTTCTCCGGAAAAGACCAAAATCTGCTGCACCCGCTACGGAAACGTCATGTGCTCCCGGGGCAGCGTCATCCCGCTGTGGATTGACCAGATCAAGGCGGGCAACCCCATCACCATCACCGAGCCGAACATGACCCGGTTCATCATGTCTCTGGAAGAAGCGGTGGATTTGGTACTGTTTGCTTTCCAGAACGGCGTCAGCGGGGACATTCTGGTGCAGAAAGCCCCGGCGTGCACCATTGAGACACTGGCAAAAGCCGTCACCGGCCTGTTTGCCCCCGGCCACGAGATCAAGGTCATCGGCATCCGCCACGGCGAAAAGATGTATGAGACGCTGCTGACCAATGAGGAATGTGCCCACGCTATCGATCTGGGCAATTTCTACCGCGTCCCCTGCGACAAGCGGGACTTAAACTACGACAAATATTTCAAGGACGGCGACACCCAGTGCAACGTCCTCACGGAGTTCAACAGCAACAACACGGAGCTGCTGAACGTGGAGCAGGTGCAGCAGAAGCTGCTGAGCCTGAGCTACATCCGGGAAGAACTGGAAGCCATGAAGAATAAATAACGGAAGGGTGAGCTGGCATGAACATTCTGATTACCGGCGCGGCCGGATTTGTGGGCAAGAATCTGACGGCGGCGCTGGAGTGCATCCGGGACGGCCGTGACAAGACCCATCCGGGGCTTACGGTGGGGGAGCTGTACCTCTACGACATCGACTCCGACCCGGCGCTGCTGGAAACGGCCTGCCAGAAGGCGGACTTCGTGTTCAATCTTGCCGGCGTCAACCGCCCGAAGAATCAGGAAGAGTTCATGCAGGGAAATTTCGGCTTTGCTTCCACGCTGCTGGACACGCTGAAAAAGTACCGTAACACCTGCCCCGTGATGCTGTCGTCATCCATTCAGGCGACCATGGTGGGGCGCTATGCGGGCAGTGAGTACGGCAGGAGCAAAAAAGCGGGGGAGGAGCTGTTCTTCTCCTATGCCGCCGAAACCGGGGCGAAAGTGCTGGTGTACCGCTTCCCCAACCTGTTCGGAAAATGGTGCCGTCCCAACTACAATTCCGCCGTGGCCACCTTCTGCCACAACTATGCCCACGACCTGCCCATCACGGTGAACGACCCCGGCGTGGAGCTGGAGCTGCTGTACATCGACGATCTGGTGGACGAGATGATCGCAGCGCTGGAGGGCAGAGAGCATCACTGCGAATTTGAGGGCGTGGACACGGTTCTGACGGCGTCCGGGCGCTACTGCGCCGCGCCCGTCACCCACCGGGCGACTCTGGGGCAAATCGTTCAGCTGCTGGACAGCTTCAAGGCGCAGCCGGAAACCCTGCTGATGCCGGAAATTCCGGCAGGCAGCTTCGCGAAAAAGCTGTATTCTACGTATTTATCCTATCTGCCCAGGGAAAAGGCGGCGTTCCCCCTGAAAATGAACGTTGACGCCCGGGGCAGCTTCACGGAGCTGCTGAAAACGGCGAACTGCGGCCAGTTCAGCGTAAACATCAGCCGTCCCGGCGTGACCAAGGGACAGCACTGGCACAACACCAAGTGGGAATTTTTCATCGCGGTATCCGGTCACGGCCTGATTCAGCAGCGGAAGGTCGGCGCCGGGGAAGTGCTGAATTTTGAAGTTTCCGGAGAGAAAATCGAAGCCGTCCACATGCTGCCGGGCTATACCCACAACATTATCAATCTGAGCGAAACGGACGATCTTGTGACGCTCATGTGGGCAAACGAGTGCTTTGACCCGAAAAAGCCGGATACATTCTTTGAGGTGGTTTGACATGGAAATGAAGCTGGACTATTCCGACGTGGCGTTCCGCAATGACGGAAAATTAAAGCTGCTCATCATCGTAGGCACCCGCCCGGAGATCATCCGTCTGGCGGCGGTCATCAACAAGTGCCGCAAATATTTTGACTGCATTCTCGCCCACACGGGGCAGAATTACGATTATAACCTGAACGGGATTTTCTTCCGGGACTTGGGACTTGCCGACCCGGATGTGTATATGAACGCAGTGGGGGACGATTTGGGCGCCACCGTGGGCAACATCATCAACTGCTCCTACAAGCTGATGACGGCCATTCAGCCGGACGCCATGCTGATTCTGGGGGACACCAATTCCTGCCTGTCCGCCATTGCAGCCAAGCGGCTGCACATTCCCATTTTCCACATGGAGGCGGGAAACCGCTGCAAGGACGAGTGCCTGCCGGAGGAGACCAACCGCCGGATTGTGGACATCATCTCCGACGTGAATCTGGCCTATTCCGAACACGCGAGACGATACCTCCACGAGTGCGGCCTGCCCAAGGAGCGCACCTACGTTACCGGCTCGCCCATGGCGGAGGTGCTCCACGCCAACTTAAACGCCATCGAGGCTTCTGACATCCACCAGCGGCTGGGACTGAACAAAGGGGAGTACATTCTGCTGTCTGCCCACCGGGAGGAAAACATCGACACGGAGAAGAATTTCCTGTCCCTGTTTCGCGCCGTCAACGCCATGGCGGAAAAGTACGACATGCCCATTCTGTATTCCTGCCACCCCCGCTCCAAAAAGCGGCTGGAGGCCACTGGCTTTATTCTGGACAGCCGGGTGATTCAGCACGAGCCGCTGGGCTTCCACGATTACAACTGCCTGCAAATGAACGCTTTCGCTGTGGTGTCCGATTCCGGGACGCTGCCGGAGGAATCCAGCTTCTTCACCTCCGTGGGACATCCGTTCCCGGCGGTGTGCATCCGCACGTCCACGGAGCGCCCGGAAGCGCTGGACAAGGGCTGCTTCATTCTGGCGGGCATTGACGAAAAGAATCTTCTGCAAGCGGTGGACACCGCCGTTCAGATGAACCGGGACGGCGATCTGGGGATTCCCGTGCCGGACTATGTGGAGGAAAACGTATCCACCAAGGTGGTCAAGATCATCCAGTCCTACACCGGCGTGGTGGACAAAATGGTCTGGAGAAAGTCGTAAGAAGCCAGACGCCGACAAATTGCGCTGTTTTTTCTGGATATGATGAAACAGCCGGAAAATTTCACAACATCGGGAGGCGAGACGCATGAAATACCTGTTCATCAACTCCGTTGCCGGCTTTGGCAGCACGGGGCGCATCGCGGCGGAGCAGTGCCGTGGGCTGATGGCGCAGGGGCATGAGTGCGTGCTCGCCTTTGGCCGTGAAGAGGCAAATTGCAGCGATATTCCCACGGTGCGCATCGGTACGCCCATGGACTATAGGCTCCACGGGGCGGAAAGCCGTCTGCTGGACGATTCCGGCTTCGGCTCCCGGCGGGCGACCCGGCGGTTTCTGGATTGGGTCAGGGAATACGACCCGGACGTGATCTGGCTGCACAATGTTCACGGCTATTACATTCACTTGGGAGAGCTGTTTCCTTACCTGCGCGGCTGCGGGAAGACCATTTTCTGGACGCTTCACGACTGCTGGAGCTTCACGGGTCACTGTGCCTATTTTGACTATGTGGGCTGTGACCGCTGGAAAACCGGCTGCCACGACTGCCCACAGAAACGCGCTTATCCTGCAAGCATTCTTTTGGACAACAGCCGGAAAAATTACGAAAAAAAGCGGGAACTGTTTACGGGCATTCCCAATGTGACCCTCATCGTCCCCTCCCACTGGCTGGAAAGCCGGGTAAAGGAGAGCTTTCTGAGGGACTACCCGGTGAAGGTGGTATACAACACGGTGAACCGGGAAATCTTCAAGCCCACCCCCGGCAATTTCCGGGAAAAGTACGGCTTGGAAAATAAAATCATCCTGCTGGGCGTTGCCAGCGTCTGGGACGAGCGCAAGGGACTGCGGGACTTTCTGGCGCTTCATGACCTGTTGGACGAAGAATATGCCATCGTGCTGATCGGTCTGAGCGCAAAGCAGATTCAGTCCCTCCCGGTGGGAATTCTGGGGCTGCCCCGTACCAACAGTGTTCAGGAGCTGGCGGAGGCGTACACCGCCGCCGACGTATTTCTCAACCCCAGCACGGAGGAGACCTTCGGCATGACCGTGCTGGAAGCCCGGTGCTGCGGCACGGAGGCCGTGGTTTACCAGGGGACTGCCTGCGAGGAGGTCGTCAGCCAGTTCGGGGGCGTCGCCGTACCAAGGGGCGCGGCGCATCTGCAGGAAGCCGTGGAACAGATCACAAAGGAGAATCGCAAATGACCCATTATCCCTTCCCGGACAGCCGTGGGACAAAAATTGCCTTCGCCGCGTTTTTCACGGCCATGCTTTTTCTGGCGCGGGACAGTATGTTCACCACGGCGGTAATCGGTTTTGAGAAGGCGCAGTTTCTCATGCTGGGCGTGATCTGCCTGCTGGGTGTCGCGTTTCTGATTGTCAACCGGCGGTATTTGACCCAAATTCTGAAAGACCGGAGGATGATTGTCGTCGTGGTTTCGGCGGCGGTGCTTCTGCTGCCCATGCTGGTGAAGCGGGACTGGCAGCTGATGTATTTCAGCGTCCTGCTGTGCCTGCTGACGGCGGTGTTTTTGTCTTATTTCCTTACGTTGCGGGATGCGGCCAAGTATTATGTGGTGATTATGTCCGTGCTGGGGGCGTATTCCGTGCTGGCGGCGTACATTCTGCGCATCGGCGTGGATAGGGGTGCTTACGCGGTGCCGGTGTTCCAGAATTCCATGGGCTTTGAATTTCACAATTTCTTTCTGTCCATTGTCCCGGATACGTATGTCAAAAACCGGAATTTCGGTATTTTCCGGGAGCCGGGCGTTTATCAGTTTTTCCTGATCACGTCGCTGTATCTGAACAATTACGAGGTCGAGTGGAAAAAGCCGTGGCAGCTCTGGCTGGCTAACGGCATTCTGGCCGCGACGATGGTGTCCACGTTTGCCACCGGCGGCGTCGCGGAAATGGGACTGCTGGCGATCGTGCTGTTTTTTGACAAAAAATGGTATCGGGACAAGCGGATATGCGCCGTGGCGGTCGGGCTGATTTTGTGCGTCGCCGTGATAGCGGGCGTTTCCATTGCCCGGAAAAACATCCTCTACTGGGAAGTTTACGACATGGCCATCGGCAAATTTGTCAACGGGCAGGATTCCTCGGTGGAGAGAATGGACGCTATTGTGACGGACATTTCCATTTTCCTGCACCATCCCATCTTCGGTGCGAAGATAGCGGAGGTGCTGTATGCCACCGCCAACAATACCACGTCCACCCTCATTCTTTTCTCCGCCTTCGGCATTCCGGCGGCGCTGCTCCACATTGCCTGCTGGGTCGCGCTGGTGTGGCGGAAGGAGCGGAAGATATGGGTGAATCTGGCGCTGGTCGTTATCCTGTTTATGTCTTTTAACACGCAGAATCTCATTGCGGACGTGTTTTTATGGCTGTTCCCGGTCATGGCGCTGGTGGAACGGCTTATGAAAAGGGGGTAACCATATGGAACGGGAACTGCTGAGAAAGGTGCAGCTGACCCAGCTGGAAATTGCAAAGGAGATCCGCCGGGTGTGCGAGGAAAACGACATTCCCTATTTTCTCACCTGCGGCACCCTTCTGGGCGCGGTGCGACATCAGGGGTTCATTCCGTGGGACGATGATATGGACGTGGGAATGCTGCGGGAGAATTATGAGAAATTCTGCCGCATCGCCCCGGAGAAACTGAAACCGGAATACTGCTGGCAGAGCTGGTACACAGACCCCAACTACGCCCTGCCCTTCGGCAAGGTGCGCAAGCGCGGCACGCTGTACTTGGAGGCCAAGTCCCACAGATTAGAAGAAAACGGCTTCTATGTGGACATTTTCCCCTACGACGCCGTGTCCCTGGATGTAGGGGAACGGCAGGAAACGGCGGGGCGTTTGCTGAAAATCTACCGGACAAAGCTGATGAAATCCCATTATCAGCCTTGGCGGGAGAATGAGAAAATCCTCTGGAAAAAGCGGATTGGCTACCTATACTATCAGGCGCTGGCGCTGTTTGCCGATCAGGAAAGCCTTGCAAAGGCGTATGACGCGCTGGCGACGGCGCTGCTGGAAAACGGCTATGTCTGCGAGCAGAGCGCCATGACGAAGCCGGACGCCTACGAGAAAGCGTGGTGTCAGGCGCTGACGGACGTGACCTTTGAGGGAGAAACCTTCAAGGCACCGGCGGAATATGACAAATTCCTGACCACGCTGTACGGCGACTATATGCAGCTCCCGCCGGAAGACCAGCGGGAAAACCGCCATCAGATCGTGCAGATTGATTTTGGCGCGTGACATTCTGGAGAGGTTATAGCAATATGAAACGAGTGCTGTTCCTGACGAACTACGCTTCCCCCTACCGGGTCCATTTTTACGATGAGCTGGCAAAAAGCATGGACGTGACGGTGCTGTTCACTGACCGGGTGGAAGACCAGAAAAACCGCAGTGCCGACTGGTTCGTTCCCGGGGGCGGCGCTTACCGCCCGGTGCAGCTGAAGCGGTGCGTTGCCTATTTTCTGGACGAAAATCTGTGCCTGGACGTGACCGAATGGCTGAAAAAGCCCTACGACGCCATCGTGATATGCGGCTATTCCTCGCCCACGGCGATCCTTGCGATGCGTTGGCTGCGCAGAAGGAAAATTCCCTTTTACATGGAAGTAGACGGCGGCCTGATCCGGCAGGAGCGGAAGGTAAAGTATCTGTTCAAGAAATCGCTGGTGCGCAAGGCTGACCAGTGGCTCAGCTCTGGACGGTACACCACGGAATTTCTTGTCCACTACGGGGCGGAGGAAAGCCGCATTCATTTTTATCCCTTCTCCTCCGTGTTTGAGAAGGATATCCTCCCCGCCGTTCCCTCCGCCGATGAAAAGCAGGCGCTGAAAGAGGAACTGGGCGTCCCGGAAAAGCGGATGGTACTGGCCATCGGCCAGTTTATCCACAGAAAGGGCTTCGACATCCTGATGCACGCCGCCTGTTCGCTTGACAAGGACGTGGGGATTTACATTGTCGGCGGCGAGCCGACAGAAGACTATTTGCAGATGCGCGCGTCTCTGAGGCTGGATAACGTCCATTTTGTGGGTTTCCAGAAGAAGGAAGCCCTCAGCCGGTATTACAGGGCGGCGGACTTGTTCGTCCTGCCCACCCGGGAGGATATCTGGGGACTGGTCATCAACGAGGCCATGGCCTACGGCCTGCCCGTCATCACCACCGACCGGTGCGTTGCCGGTCTGGAACTGGTGGAAGAAGGCGTCAACGGGAGTATCGTGCCTGTGGGGGACGATGCTGCCCTTGCCGGAAAGATGAAGGAAATCCTGTCCTCGGACTTGGAGAAAATGGGGACGGCTTCTCTGGAAAAAATCCGCGCCTATACCATTGAAAACATGGCGAAAGCCCACGTTGCAATTTTTGAAAAAGATGGGAGATAACCCATGCATATCATTTACGCTGTGACAACGTGTTCCGACCGGGTGTACCGTCAGTTGTTCGCGGACGCCCCCCGGAAGCCCGCCTTTCAGTCCCAGAAATATCACCGCCTGCTCATTGAAGGGCTTGCCGCCGGAGCAAAGGTGGACGTGGTGGCGAACCCGCCGGTGAACCGGGAGGTTCTGAAAAAGTCCTTTGTCCGTCTGCCCCGGGAGACCGAGGGCGGCGCGTGCTACCGCTATATTCCCGCCGTCCGGAACCCCATCGTCAAGGCCGTATTTGTGGGCGTGGGAACCTTTTTCCGCACTGCGCGCCTTGCGGGGAAGGATTCGGCGGTGGTGGTGGACTGCCTGAACAGGACGACGGCGCTGGCCGGTCTGCTGGCGGCGAAACTGCGGGGAAGACGGTGCGTGGGCATTGTGACGGACTTGCCGGATATGCTGGGGGGCAGCGCCTTTTCCAAGAAGCTTTCCAATTTTGTTATCCGTCACTGCACGGACTATGTGCTGCTGACCCAGGCCATGAACGACTATCTGAACCCGAAGGGCAAGCCCCATGTGATTCTGGAGGGGCACAGTGACATCGCTATGGAGCGGCAGGAGCCGTCTCTGGCGCGAAAGACCAGCCCGCGGGTGTGTATGTACGCCGGGGGCGTCAGCAAGCAATATGGGCTTGAAAATCTGGTGAAGGGCTTCCGGAAGGCAGATCTGCCGGACGCCCGGCTGGAAATTTACGGCCCCGGGGAT
>ERZ840096.806-NODE-806-length-40703-cov-8.604409_pt1 | contig 40703 bp, 34 predicted proteins | sample MGYA00519878_ERZ840096 | MGnify/ENA primary metagenome ERZ840096 (study PRJEB31850, sample SAMEA3708865) | human gut metagenome | biome: human gut; feature: human-associated habitat; material: faeces | place: China | collected 2014 ...
TAGCCGCCTCCTTTCAATTTCAGAAGCCTCGATTACGAAAGTAGTCGGGGCTTTTCTGTTTAATAACACTGGCTATTTAGTATAATTACCCTTGCTATATAATATAATAACCCCTCGCTATTTACCATAATAGCGAGGGGCATTTCTGCGATATTCTGAGTGCTTTGTCTACTGCTTGGTGAATTTCAGTTTTTTAGGAATCTTCACCCATTTCCGGTTTCGGGCAATTTTCAGGTTACTTCCTTCTTTCTGCTGCAACTCGTAACTACCATCGGGCAAGGCTATGAGGTCGGCAGTAAGATCTTCGCTCCCGTAATCATTGATAATGGATAGATGAGCGGTCTTTCCCTCGATGTCAGCATCTGTAATCAGCCATTTGCGACTATCACGTCTGTCACCGAAATATCCGGGCATTTCACCGAACAGTTCCTGTCCTGGAACCTTGAGGTTCTTATGGTAGAAGTCTATATTCATATAGACATCATACTCTTTGTTTGTAATCTTCCCCTTGAATAGGGTGCTGTCTGTTTGTGCCATACTAGATATACTAATTAGGCATAATAATGTTGCTAAAATCTTTCTTTTCATCTCTTTTTTCAATTAACTGCGACAAAGTTATTCATTTAAATCAAGAAAACTGCATTTTTTTTAGGATTTTAATAAGATTAATTCGTTTTTTTGCAAATATTTATCTATCTTTGCGGTGTTTATTGATAATTATATATGGAAAAGAAAAGATTATTTCCAGATTACATATTTGAGTCTAGTTGGGAAGTGTGTAATAAAGTTGGTGGTATCTACACCGTTCTTTCAACACGAGCTAAGACTCTTACGGAAAGGTTAAAGGATCAACTAATCTTCATTGGTCCTGATTGCTGGGGAGACAAGATGAATCCTTATTTCTCTCAAGATGATACGCTTTATGCGGCGTGGAAAACAGAAGCTCTGAAAGAGGGCTTAAAGGTTAAAGTAGGTAGATGGAATATACCGGGAGAGCCAGTAGCTGTTTTAGTAGATTTCAATCCTTACTATGCTCTTAAAGACCAGATCTATGGACAACTATGGCAGGACTATCAGGTTGATAGTCTTCATGCTTATGGTGACTATGACGAAGCATCGATGTTCTCTTATGCTGCCGCTCTGGTAGTAGAGAGTTTCTACAAACATGTCGTTGGAAAAGGCAAGAAAGTTATCTATCATGGAAATGAATGGATGACAGGACTTGGTGTGCTCTATGTGAACAAGCATCTTCCTGAGGTGGCTACAGTGTTCACCACGCATGCAACAAGTATCGGTCGTAGTATTGCCGGTAATAATAAGCCTCTTTACGATTATCTTTTTGCCTATAATGGTGATCAGATGGCGCAGGAACTCAATATGCAAAGCAAGCATTCTATAGAAAAGCAGACTGCTAAGTATGTTGATTGTTTCACAACAGTGAGTGATATTACTGCCAACGAGTGCAAGGAATTGCTCGATAAACCGGTAGATTTCGTTTTGCCTAACGGATTTGACAATAGTTTTGTACCTAAAGCAAGTACCTTTACAAAGAAACGTAAGGAGGCAAGAAAGCGTTTGCTCGATGTTGCCAATGCTTTGATGGGTACAGATTTGGATGATGATACGCTCATCGTTTCTACCAGCGGACGCTACGAGTTCCGCAACAAGGGTATCGATGTCTATATTGAGGCTATGAACCGCTTGCTTCGTGACAACAATTTGAAGAAGAATGTATTGGCATTCATAGACGTACCTAGTTGGGTAGGAGATCCACGTCAGGATCTGTTGGATCGTCTGAATAGCGGTAAGAAGTTTGACACGCCATTGGAGGTTCCGGAGATTACCCATTGGTTGCATAATATGAGTCATGATAATGTATTGGGTATGCTGAAGTACTTCAACATGCATAATAATAAGGAAGACAAGGTGAAACTGATATTCTTACCTTGCTACTTGACAGGCGATGATGGCATTATCAACAAGAGCTACTATGATGTAGTGTTGGGTAATGACCTCTGTATCTATCCTTCTTATTATGAGCCATGGGGATATACTCCATTGGAGGCTGTTGCGTTCAAGGTGCCTTGTATCACCACCGATTTGGCTGGTTTCGGTCTTTGGGCTAACTCAGAGAAGGGAAGTTACAGTGAGATAGAGGATGGTGTGAAGGTTATCAAGCGTACCGACTATAATTATTCTGAGGTAGCTGATGCTATCAAGGATACCGTAGCTAAGTACTCGGGATTCACCAAGACACAGGTGAACAAGTGTCGTAAAAATGCTGAGATTCTTTCAGAAAAAGCATTGTGGAAACACTTTATCGAGTATTACTATGATGCTTATGACTTTGCCCTGCGCAAGGCTGAAATTCGTATGAAGAAATAATAATCTCTCTTTCTTGATGGCGTAAGCCATAAAACAAATATTTGGATTCTGCAAGAATCGCTATGTTTGCAAGATAGAAAATATACATCTTAAAAATAAAACACAATGAAAATTAAGGCAGACTATGCTAATGCTCCTCAATGGAAGGAGACAACCATTAAATCAAGCCTTCCTAAGGAGTTGAAGTGCTTGGATGAGATCGCTCACAATATGTGGTGGGCATGGAATTATGAAGGTCGTGACTTGTTCAAGAGCCTCGATGCTGATTTGTACGAGAAGTGCAATGCTAACCCTGTATTGCTCTTGGAGCGTTTGAGCTACGACCGCAAGGAGGCTATTGTTAAGGACAAGGAGACAATGGCTAAGGTTAAGAACGTCTATAAGATGTTCCGCGAGTACATGGATGTGAAGCCTAATGCTAAGCGCCCTTCAGTTGCTTACTTCTGCATGGAGTATGGTATTAACCAGGTGGTTAAGATTTACTCTGGTGGTCTTGGTATGCTTGCTGGTGACTACTTGAAGGAGGCTTCTGACAGCAACGTGGATATGTGTGCTGTTGGTTTCCTCTACAGATATGGTTATTTCAAGCAGTCTTTGAGTATGGATGGTCAGCAGATTGCTAACTATGATGCTCAGAACTTCAACTCTCTCCCTATCGAGCGAGTATATGATGAGAATGGTAACCCATTGGTAGTTGATGTGCCTTACACAAACTATCAGGTACATGCATACGTATGGCAGATGAATGTAGGTCGTATCAAGTTGTATCTCCTGGATACAGATAATGATATGAACTCAGAGTTCGACCGTCCTATCACTCACTCTCTCTACGGTGGTGACTGGGAGAACCGCTTGAAGCAGGAGATTCTGCTCGGTATCGGTGGTATGCTCGCATTGAAGAAGATGGGTATCAAGAAGAATATTTATCACTGCAACGAGGGTCATGCAGCTCTCTGCAACTTGCAGCGTCTCTGCGACTATATCGAGGAGGATGGCTTGAACTTCAACCAGGCTCTCGAGCTGGTTCGTGCTTCTTCTCTCTATACTGTTCATACTCCAGTTCCTGCTGGTCACGACTACTTCGACGAGGCTCTCTTCGGCAAGTACATGGGTGGCTATCCACAGCGCCTTGGTATCTCTTGGGATGAGTTCATCGGTATGGGTCGTGAAAATGCAGATGATCACAACGAGCGTTTCTGCCTCTCTACATTCGCATGCAACACTTGCCAGGAGGTTAATGGTGTAAGTAAGCTTCACGGTTGGGTAAGCCAGCAGATGTTCTCTAACATCTGGAAGGGTTATTTCCCAGAAGAGAACCACGTAGGTTATGTAACCAATGGTGTTCACTTCCCAACTTGGACAGCAACAGAGTGGCGTAAGCTCTACGATACATATTTCGACAAGAACTTCATGAACGACCAGAGCAACGAGGAAATCTGGCATGCCATCTACAATGTTTCAGATGCTGAAATCTGGAATACCCGTATGACATTGAAGAAGAAGCTCGTAGCTTATATCCGTGAGAAGTTCACCCAGACATGGTTGAAGAACCAGGGTGATCCTGCTCGTGTAGTATCTTTGCTCGAGCGTATCAACCCTAACGCTTTGATGATTGGTTTCTGCCGTCGTTTCGCTACATACAAGCGTGCTCACCTGCTCTTCACCGACTTGGAACGCTTGTCTAAGATCGTTAACGATCCTGAGCACCCAGTATTGTTCTTCTTCTCAGGTAAGGCTCACCCAGCTGATGGTGCAGGTCAGGGCTTGATCAAGAAGATTTTCGAGATCAGTCAGCGTCCTGAGTTCCTCGGCAAGATTATCTTCCTCGAGGACTACGATATGACTTTGGCTCGCCGTCTGGTTTCAGGTGTTGATATCTGGATGAATACTCCTACACGTCCATTGGAGGCTTCTGGTACATCTGGCGAGAAGGCTGAGATGAATGGTGTTGTCAACCTCTCTGTACTTGATGGTTGGTGGGTAGAAGGTTACCGCGAGGGTGCTGGTTGGGCTCTTCCTGAGAAGCGTACATACCAGAACCAGGGTTACCAGGATCAGCTTGATGCTGCTACTATCTACAACCTCTTGGAGAACGACATCATCCCTATGTATTACAACAAGAATAAGGAAGGCTTCAGCAAGGAGTGGATCCAGGTAGTAAAGAACTCTATTGCTACTATCGCTCCTCACTATACAATGAAGCGCCAGTTGGATGACTACTATGATAAGTTCTACAATAAGGAGGCTGCCCGCTTCAAGAAGTTGAGCGCTAACGACAATGCACTTGCTAAGGAGATTGCACTCTGGAAGGAGAGCGTTGCAGAGCGTTGGGATGGTATCCACGTTGTATCTAAGGACGACTGCATGCTGATGGCTGCTGAGACTGGTCAGAAGATCAAGCTTCAGTATGTTATCGATGAGCAGGGCTTGAACGATGCAGTAGGTTTGGAGCTTGTTGTATTGAAGGAGCAGCCAGAGGATGGCAAGCAGATTTATGCTGTTTATCCATTCAAGATGGTTGGTCACGAGGGTAACAACTTTACATTCGAGGCTGAGATTGAGCCAATCAATGCTGGTTCATTCAAGACAGGCGTACGTATGTATCCTAAGAATGATAAGTTGCCACACCGTCAGGACTTCTGCTACGTGAAGTGGTTGAACTAATATAATAGCGACATTGTCACATTATAAATATATGAATCCTGTATCTCTTTTGGGGGATACAGGATTTTTTTGTTTGAAACCGAACAATGAACAGTGTTATTGTAGTTGTGGAAAGTGAATTGTGAAAAGTGAATGTAGATTGGAAACAGGGGAAGAATGGAATCATAAAAAAGGAGTCTTCCTTTTTAAAAGAAAGACTCCTTGTAAACTTGTATGATGATATTTCCTTATACCAGGTACTGGGAAGAGATACTCTCGTTATCCTCAACACGGCGAATGGTTTCTGCAAACATATCTGCAATAGAAATCTGCTTAACCTTTGCGCAACGCTTGGTGTAAGGGATGGAATCAGTGAATACTATCTCCTCAAGAGCTGAATCCTGAACACGCTCAGATGCAGGACCACTCATCACGCAGTGAGATGCACATGCACGAACAGTCTTTGCACCAGCCTGCTTCATGATGTCGGCAGCCTTCGTGATAGTACCGGCTGTATCGACCATATCATCAATGATGACAACATTCTTGTCTTTTACATCACCGATAATCTGCATGCTTGCTACTACATTGGCGCGAGCACGGGTCTTGTTGCAGAGCACGAGAGGGCAGCCGAAGTACTTAGCATAAGTGTTGGCACGCTTAGAACCACCAACGTCTGGAGAAGCAATGACCATATCCTTGAGGCGTAAGCTCTGCAGGTATGGCAAAATAACGCCAGATGCATAGAGGTGATCTACAGGAACATCAAAGAAGCCCTGAATCTGGTCGGCATGGAGATCCATGGTGATGAGGCGGTCGATACCGGCAACGCTGAGCAAGTCGGCTACCAACTTAGCACCGATGCTGACACGTGGTTTGTCCTTACGATCCTGACGAGCCCATCCGAAGTATGGAACAACAGCAATAATATTGCGGGCAGAAGCACGCTTTGCTGCGTCAATCATCAGGAGCAACTCCATCAAGTTGTCTGAATTAGGGAATGTGCTCTGTACGAGGAAAACATCGCGTCCGCGGATAGACTCCTCGAAAGATACGCCAAATTCACCATCAGAGAACTTGGTTACAACCAAATTACCCAGTGGGCAACCTAAACTAGCGCAGATTTTTTCTGCAAGGTATCTCGAGTTAGTACCTGAGAATACCAAAAAAGAGTTCTTGTCACTCATTTCTATTAGTGTTTATGTGTATTAATAGTTATTTTTATCTATTTTCATGTAGGGGGATGAATCTTTTTTCGGGAAACACCGGGTTAGCTGATAGCCTTTCTCAATTTCTCGAAGTGAAGAATCAGCTCTTTGAAATCGCGCTCGTTGTGAATGTCGAAACGGTTCCAGAGATCTCCACAGATTACTACTCCTCCAAATCCGAGTTCCTTGGCAATCTTGAGATTTTCCAGACTCATGCCTCCCAAGGCGTATACCTTCTTGTCTATGAGTCCTGCCTTGGCTGCATTCTCAAGCTGCTGCAGATTGAAGGAAGACCTTTCATCTTTAAACTCAATACAGTCGAAGATGTTTTTCAGAAACACATAGTTTGATTTCTTCTTCATCTCTTTCAGCATCGAGAGATCTGTGCAGGTGCGACTGAATTTGCCTTTGTATCCATCCGGTACCGGTGCTAGCGGATCGTCTATATGGATTCCTGCTAAATCATATTCCTGTTTGAGGTAATAATGATCATGAACAGTAATCTTGCGAAGATAGTCTTCAGGCAGTAACGTGAGCAGTCGCTCAGCATACATTGGTGACGAACCTGGCTTGAAAAGATGCAGGTTGTCCATGCCCTCGTCGAACAGCGAGGATAGTATTTTATCTTCTTCCACAAAGAATGTGGACTTGGTCATTATCGCTAATTTCATCGTCAAAATGATTTTTATGATGCAAAAGTATTAAAAAAAACGCAAACTAGCAATTATATTCGGGATAAAAAGCTATCTTTGCACCATAAAATTAATATTTATCAAGTTATGCAAGTAAATTTAGCGAATTTTAATGAGATTCATCGACCAATTTACGTTTTAGAGGAAGAACGTTTGCGACACAATCTGTCGCTCATCAGGAGTGTGGCTGAGCGTGCCGATATGGAAATTATTCTAGCTTTTAAGGCTTATGCTCTTTGGAAGACATTTCCGATTTTCAGAGAGTATATTTCTTCGACCACGGCCAGCTCTCTTAGCGAGGCAAAACTGGCGTATCATGAATTTGGCAGTAAGGCGCATACTTTTTCGCCGGCTTATACCGATTATGAGATTGATGAGATAGCACAATGCTCAAGCCACCTTACTTTCAACTCGCTTACGCAATATGAGCGATATCATGAACGGGCTCGTCGGGCAAATTCTGACATCAGACTGGGATTGAGAGTAAATCCGGAATATTCTGAAGTCGGAACATTGCTGTATAATCCGTGTGCACCTGGAACCCGATTCGGTGTATCGGCAGATAAATTGCCTCAAACTTTGCCTTCAGATATAGAAGGATTCCATTGTCATTGTCACTGCGAGAGTGGGGCGGATGTCTTTGAACGTACGTTAGCTCATATCGAAGAGAAATTCTCTCCTTGGTTTCCGCAGCTGAAATGGATCAATTTCGGTGGAGGTCATCTGATGACCAGGAAGGATTATGATGTGGAACACCTTATTAATATAATAAAGGGATTTCATCAGCGTTATCCTCATCTTAAAATTATCATGGAACCTGGTAGTGCCTTTGGGTGGCAGACCGGGCCGCTTGTAACTCAAGTAGTAGATGTGGTTGAAGATAAAGGTATCAGGACAGCTATCATAAATGCCAGTTTTACCTGTCACATGCCCGACTGTCTGGAGATGCCGTATATGCCAGCTGTCAGAAATGCAGAAACCCTGGAGGTTGATGATCCGACGAAGGCTCCTGAGGGCGCACATATATATAGAATAGGTGGCAACAGTTGTCTGAGTGGAGATTTTATGGGCTTCTGGAAATTTGACCATGAATTACAAATAGGCGAGAATGTTATTTTCGAAGATATGCTGCATTACACTACGGTAAAGACAAATACCTTTAATGGAATCACTCATCCATCAATAGGAATCGTACATTTAGATGGAAAATTGGAAACTCTAAGAGATTTCAGCTACGAAGATTATCGCAGTAGGATGGATTAGTATAATTTCCATTTTCCCGATTTTTCTGCCGGATGAGTTTAAAAATCGGCAAAATAAGGCTTAAAATGTGTGTTTTGCTCACTAAAAAGGGCAAAATGCACATTTTTTTTCAAAAAAATCGAAGAAAAGTTTGGTAATTCAGAAAAAAGTAGTACCTTTGCACTCGCATTCAGAGGAACGCTCCTAAGTAATAGGAAAACTGCGGAAATAGCTCAGTTGGTAGAGCACAACCTTGCCAAGGTTGGGGTCGCGGGTCCGAGTCCCGTTTTCCGCTCATTTTTTTGAAACAACATCAAGTTTTATCTTGGTTAGATAATTGATGACAATATACTTGGAGAGGTGGCGGAATTGGTAGACGCGCTACTTTGAGGGGGTAGTGACAATTGTGTCGTGGGAGTTCGAGTCTCCTCCTCTTCACTTTTATTGTTGTTTTACAAGCGGAAATAGCTCAGTTGGTAGAGCACAACCTTGCCAAGGTTGGGGTCGCGGGTCCGAGTCCCGTTTTCCGCTCGATCATTTTTGTATTAAACCAAGATAGGTTTAAGTTTAGGGCCCAAGTGGCGGAATTGGTAGACGCGCACGTTTCAGGTGCGTGTGTTTCACAACGTGCAGGTTCGAGTCCTGTCTTGGGCACAATGTTTAAATTAGCTTAGTGTTGGAGAGGTGGCGGAATTGGTAGACGCGCTACTTTGAGGGGGTAGTGACAATTGTGTCGTGGGAGTTCGAGTCTCCTCCTCTTCACTTTTATTGTTGTTTTACAAGCGGAAATAGCTCAGTTGGTAGAGCACAACCTTGCCAAGGTTGGGGTCGCGGGTCCGAGTCCCGTTTTCCGCTCTTTTTTTTGAACTCGAGAAACATACCCATTTATGAATTTATATTTAAGATATTTTGATCAGGAGACATTAGTTACTAGTGTTGATGATGCTATTGGTTTTTTAAAGAGTATTCCTGAGATTGAGATGGATGCAGAGCTAGAGGCAGATGTTCGTGAATATGCCGCTAGCGATTTGACGTATCCAAAAAGATATAAGGTACGCCCACGTGTTTATTTTATTGTGATAAAGACTACGGCGCAAACTATGCAGGATTTTAAGGATAAGAAAGCATTGCGTACTCCTACTCCTGCAGAGAGAATGGAGAATCCTGTTGTTGCCAGTTTGGCTCAAGAGGCTCCAGGCTGGTATGAAGGATCACTTGATTTCAAGCGTGTTGTGATGGTACCGGCTACAGGAAAGTTTGAGTACCGTGATACTCATTTCGTTGCGGATGTTAAAGCTGAATCAGGTTTGGATTGTTACAATCGCATCGTAGATTATCTGCGCGATTGTGTAGATTCACGCAGCCAGTTCCCATCTGCAAAAGGTAAGAATTTCCATTTCCGCTATCTGGGAATGTGGAAATAAAATATTCAGAAATTTAAAAGATTCGTGTCATGAACAAGGTTATGCTAATTGGTAATGTAGGTAAAGATCCTGACATTCATTATTTCGAAGCAGATCAGGCAGTAGCTCAGGTCTCTCTCGCAACTACAGAGAAAGGATATACTTTGCCTAATGGTACCCAAGTGCCAGACCATACAGATTGGCACAATCTTGTTTTTTATCGTGGGCTTGCAAAGGTAGTAGAGAAGTATGTGCATAAGGGTGACCGCCTTTATGTGGAAGGAAGAATCCGCTACCGCTCCTATGATGACAAGCAGGGTAGAAGACAATATATTACGGAAATCTATGTAGATAATATGGAGATGTTGAGTACTCGCCCTGCTACTAAAGAACAATAATTATTAATTTTTAGCTCAGAAATTGGATATATCCACCATAACTGATGCCTTCGGTGATGTGATGCTAATGCAGCCTTCCGCCGGGGTTATTGTAGCTGCTGTACTTGCAGCTATATTGTTAGGCATGTCTGCTTTTGCCAGTGGTTCCGAAATTGCTTTTTTCAGTTTATCACCAACTGATGTTGCGGAACTTGAGGATGAAAAGACTGATGCCGATAAGAAAATACAGATGTTGCGTGATGATTCTGAACGTACGTTGGCTACCATTTTGATAACCAATAATTTTGTGAATGTCACAATCATCATGCTCCTTAATTATGTATTCGCAGGAATCGTAGAGTTTGGTCCTAAAGCTTATTGGCTTCAGTTCCTGATTATTACGGTTATTCTTACTTTCTTGCTTTTGCTTTTTGGTGAGATTATGCCGAAAGTGTATGCCCGCCAGGATTCTCTGAAGTTCTGTCGCCGGTGCGTAGGGGGAATTCTGTTTGCCAGAAAGTTGTTTTGGCCTTTAGAAACTATTTTGCTGAAAAGTGGAATTCTTGCAGAAAAGATTATACAGAAGGAAAATCATGTGCTGAGTGTTGATGACTTGGAACAAGCTCTGGAACTGACTGATAAGAATGATATCAAGGACGAGCAGAGCATGCTGAAGGGTATCATCCGCTTTGGCGATGAAACAGCCAAGGAGGTGATGACCAGCCGACAGAATATTGTTGACCTGGATATCCGTAGTTCTTATCCAGAAGTATTAAAGTGCATTGAAGAGAATAATTACAGTCGTATTCCTGTTTATCAGGATAATACAGATAATATTCGTGGTGTACTGTATATCAAGGACTTATTGCCTCATCTTACGAAGTCTTCCAACTTCCGTTGGCAGAGTTTGATTCGTCCTCCTTACTTTGTTCCTGAAACCAAGAAGATAGATGATCTGCTTCGCGAGTTCCAGGACAACAAGGTTCATATCGCCATTGTGGTAGATGAGTTCGGAGGAACATCGGGTATTGTTACTCTCGAAGATATTCTGGAGGAAATTGTAGGTGAAATCAATGATGAATACGATGAGGAGGAGAAGTTCTACTCGAAATTAAATTACAATACCTTTGTTTTTGAAGGTAAAACGCTTCTTTCTGATTTCTGCAAAATCCTGAATGTAGATGACGAAGAGTTCGAGGAGGTTGAGGGTGATGCTGATTCTCTGGCTGGTCTGCTCTTGGAAATCAAAGGCGATTTCCCAAGTATGCACGAGAAGATAGATTATAAGAACTATACTTTCGAGGTTATGCAGATAGAGGAGCGTCGCATCAGCAAGATTAAGGTGACGGTACATCCTTTGAAAGATAACGTGGAGGATTCTTCTAAGTAATCATCAGTATTCATCAATATCAGAATATAAAAAATATGGCAGTTGTCAATATACGAGAAGTTTATCCGGGAGTGAGTCTTGGTTTATGGCAGATGGATGAAACTGTAGAACAGTTGTTCGAGCAGTATTCTCATCTGCAGGCTTACCGCTCTCAGTTGGAAGAGAAATATAAGAACGATGGCAGGAAACTGGAGTTTCTTGCCATTCGTGCATTAATGTATGAGATGCTCAAGACGAACGGGGCTTCCAAGGGCTTGCTTTCTCATGCGGGTGACATTACCCACAACGAGGCTGGCAAGCCATTGTTCCGTGGTTATCATATCAGCGTTTCGCATACCAAGGGTTATGCTGCGCTTATCCTTTCCAAAAATCAGGAAGTGGCGGTGGATATCGAATACTTCAACGATAGGGTTGAGCGCATCGCATCCAAATTCCTGCGCAAGGATGAGAAGGCGGAAGATCTGGATGCCAAGCTGGTGCATTGGTGTGCCAAGGAAACGGTCTTCAAGTTATTCTCTGAAGAAAAACTGATGTTTGAGGATATGCGGGTGAAGCCGTTTGATACGATGGCAGACTGGTCGTGTGATGTGGAGAATCTCAAGAGCAGAAAGATGGCGCATGTAGATTTCGAGTTAACCATGGAATTTGTATTGACTTATGCTGCGCTGTAATATCCTGTCCGTCTTCCTGGCATTCAGCTTGCTGGCTGGGGCACAGGATTGGAAAGTAGTGAGAGAGAATTCTCAGAAAGCTTTTCCGAAAACCGTGACTGCGGGCAACTACAGTGGCATTGCTCATCTGCATGATGATATCTATGCGGTGGTAAGCGACAAGTCGGATAGTGCTCTGTACTTCAACTTCCGGATTCAGGTGAATCCCAAGACCGGCGAACTGGAACAGGTAGAGAACCTTGGGTTTACTGAGAGAACAGATGGAACGCTGAACGACGGAAAGCCTTGGCAGGGGCAGGAGAAAGGCTTTGACCACGAAGCCATCGTGAAGGCTTCTGATTCTACCCTGGTGATAACAAGCGAAGGATATTGCCGTTTAAAGGAGTATCCTGTTCTGCCTACTTCGGCTAATGCTCCCAAGATTAGCTATCAGCAGAACCTTTGGGAGAGCAGATGGCCTTCTTCTGATTTTTATCCAAATTATAATTTTGAGTCTCTGGCTTTTGATTCCGTCCGTCAGTATCTCTGGACGATTTCTGAGAGCACGCTCCGCAAAGACGGACAGCCTGCTACTCCTCAAAACGGATTGGCCAACCAGCTTCGTTTGATGAGGTATGATTGGGGAAAGATAAAGGAAAATCGTAACAAGGAAAATAATGGCAAGGAAGACTGTAGCGAGCAAGAGAGTAGCAAGAAAGCCTCTCGTTACATGACAGCCTATGCCTTTCAGATGGATCAACCTTCTACCCATAAGAAAGCAGATATCTATGTGATGGGTGTGAGTGAGCTTTGTGTCTTGCCCGATGGACAGCTTCTAGTTTTGGAGCGTGAGGCATTTATCCCGAAGATTAAGATTGGGGCTTTCTGCAAGTGTAAACTCTATCAGATTAATCCTTTGAATTCTGAGGAGTTTGCTTTGAAAGAGAAGTTTTCATCAGATACTCCTTTCTTGAAGAAGAGATTGCTCGCGGAATGGAAAACCGGCTTGTCACTTTCCAAGCGTTCCTTTGCCAATTACGAAGGTATGTGTCTAGGACCCAAGTTGGAAGATGGTTCCCAGGTTGTCATCCTGCTGTCTGATTCGCAGGATCAATATGCGGGAGTATTGAAAGACTGGTTCAAGACGATTGTCATCAGAAAGGAATAAAGTTGTTATGTTGTAATCTTCAATCTCGTCCATAACCATCTAGGAATGAGTCGCCAGAGGAAGACGAGGATATCGTATCTCCAGTCTATCACCTTAACTTCCTTTCCGTTTTCGATGGCACTTACGATATGCTTCGCCACATCTTCCGGTTTGAGTTGCAGCGGATAGCTGCTGCCTGCGATAAGGTCGGTCTTTACGAAACCTGGTCGGATATCTGTAATGGCGATGGGGAGATGACGCATCCGTGCCTGCTGCGACAGGCATTCCAGATAATGGTTCTGGAATCGCTTGGTGGCAGAGTAGGCTGGGGCGGCACCGAGACCTTTGGTTCCGGCAATGGAAGTGATGCAGGCAATGCGGGCTTTTGAATTGTTCTGATGATGAGTAGCAAACCAGTTGAATGCCGTATCCAACATTCTTGTGAATCCTAAGCCGTTGGTTTCCACTGTCTTCAACTCCTTTTCTATATCCAGCGTATTATTCTGCCAGCCAATGCCGGAACTATGGAAGTAGAGGTCCATGCCTCCCAACTTATCGATGAGTTCGAGAAGTTGGGCAGGAGCATCGGGAGAAGTCACGTCTATTTGCTGGTAGCAGGTAATTCCGCCCTGCGAAATCAGCGCCTGCAATCTTTCGATTCTTCTTCCGGCTATTCCTACCTGCCATCCTTTTGCAGCAAGCAGTTTTGCCACTTCCATTCCGATGCCCGATGTGGCACCCATTACAATTGCTTTCTTTGCCATATAGTCCTATTATATAAGGTGAAATCTTGATAGTTCTATTTATATAAGGTGAAGTTTGGTCTAAATTTATCTAAATATCTAAATCGCTTTTACTCTTCAGCAAGTCTTCCGCCTTCTTTACGCTTCCTGATTCCAGAATCAGCTGTTTCACTTCTTCGTAGTCAGTATATTGCGGATTGCGTTCCATGAAGATGCGGCAGGCGCGGTCGATGAGTTTATGATTGATGAGCTTGGCATTCACCATCTTGTTGCCTTCCACCCGTCCTTGTCTTATCTGAAGGGAAGTGCTGATCATGTCCAGAATCATCTTCTGCGATGAACCGGCTTTCATGCGGGTACTTCCCGTTACGAATTCCGGTCCCGTGATTACTTCTACGGGATAATCGGCTGCTTGGGCGATGGGAGCATGAGGATTGTTGACGATGCATCCCGTAGGAATGCCTGCCTCCTTGCAATGCTGCAAGATGGAAAGCACGAAGGGGGTTGTGCCGCTTGCCGAGAAACCGAGTACGAAATCATGCTTTGAGATATGCTTGTCGCAGAGCTGGTGCCAACCATTCTCCAGGTCGTCTTCTCTGGATTCCCTGGTTTGCGTAAGGCAGCCGATGCCTCCGGGGAAGATGGCTTGTATCTGTGAACCGTCGATGCCATAGGTGTTCTGCACTTCGATGGTATCGAGCGTAGCCAGTCTTCCGCCCGTTCCGCAACCGGCATAGAAGAGTCTACCACCCTTCTTCAGCTGCCCTTCGATGGCGGAAATCAGTTGGTTGATGGCAGGCAATGCTTGTTCTATTGCCACAGCCACCTTCTTGTTTTCTGCATTGATATGAGCGGTGAGTTCATCTACGCTCATCTTTTCCAGATGTTCGTAGAGCGAGCTCTGCTCTGTTATTCTCTTTTCTTCTTTATTTGGCATATTACTTTATCTTTAGGGGGTAGATTTAATGTAATGAAGCCTAGATGGTCGCGGAGGCTATGGCTTGCAGTCATCTAGAGAGTTCTATCATGATGAGACCTATCATCCGCTGGGCTCTTATTCTTCAGCCAGGAAATAAACCGGCGCATTCCGGGAACCTTCTTTTATCAGAAATCCGGATTTTTCCAGTTTCTTCAGCCAGTTGAGTGCTGTCTGTTTACGGATATGAAATTCCGCTTCCAGTACTTTTCTGTTAATGGAACGGTTATGCTTCAGATACTCTCTTATTTTCTCCTTCAATGCATCTTCAGAGAAAGGGTAGGAGCGGGAAGTATACTGTGATTTCTCGAAATGAGTATTATATTTCACCTGTTTCAACAGGTCTGCATTGGGGCGAAACTTGATGCCTCTTACGCTTACATATTCAGCTCTCACTTTATTGTCGGGCTTCAGTTCATCCATATCCAGATCTACCGAGAGCGAGAGATAACCTATTTCCGGAATGTTGATACGTCTTCCCTCCTGCAGGTCTTCTTCTATGATATCACGCAGTTTCATGAGTACGGACGAAACTTCTCCTTCTCCCAGACAGCTATGTCTGGCGATTCGGCTGATCATCTCCTTGTCAGTCATAGCTGTTTGCTCAAAGATATGGGCGAATCGGCGAGTCTCTTCATTTCCTCCTGCATTGGGAAGATAATGGATTTCATATTTTATAGCCATCGTATTCTTCTTTCTGTTTAGCGATACAAAGGTAATCTTTTATTCTTAAACTACCAAATAAAAATGGCACTAATATGGATGAGCGGTTTGATTGATACGAATGAGCGGTGTTATTGATGTGGGTTAGAACTGCTTATCAATAGGAATAAGCATCGTAAGAAGCCTTTATAAGTTGTCGGAAGAAGTAGGATAAGTTGTTGGAACAGTAAGTATATGTTGCCGGGAAAGTCACTTCCGTCAGTCGCACAACAGCTGTTGTGCGCTTGCATATCAGCTGTTATGCGCTCGCACAACACGTGTTGTGCGCTTGTAATCCAGCTGTTGTGCAGTAAGTAATGATTACGCGTCTTTTACGGTTAATTATCTGTAAATAAACAATACGATAGAGTTGTAATCAAATAAAAATATGTATTTTTGTATCCGAATAGCGTATTTAAAAAGAGATCCGACGGCTTGCTGAATCGGAGAACAGATAGAAAGAGTAATATTCAGAATAGCTTATGAATAAAGAAAAAGAAGATTTCTTCCTCCATTCCAACGAGGTGAATCATATCAACAGAGAAGATTACGATAAGATTGAATTATTGGTGAATGCGGCAAAAGCTTTTCCCGCAGCACCTACCAGTGCGTCTATATCATCGATTATTTTCATCAGGACTTCATCTATGCATCAGATAACCTCGCTTATCTCTGCGGATTGGAACCGGAGCAGTTGATGGACGCAGGCTATCAGATGTATATAGACCATGTTCCGGATGCCGACCTGCAGATGCTGCTCGAAGTGAATAAGAAAGGTTTTGATCTTTTCAACGAATTGCCTGTGGGCGACCGTCTGGACTATACCATCTCGTACGACTTTCATCTTACCAATGGCAGACATAGCCGATTGATTCATCATCACCTCACTCCGATACTTCTTTCTGATGTTGGAAGAATCTGGCTTGCCCTCTGCACTGTATCATTGGCAGCAACCGATGAACCGGGACACATCATCATGCAGAAGAATGGTGAGCGTAGCTATTTTGAATATTCCGCATTGCGCCACAAGTGGGAAAAGAAAGAAGGCATAACCTTGAGCGAGACTGAGAGAGATGTTTTGAGATTGTCTGCCCAAGGTTACACGATGAATGATATTGCCGACCGACTATGCAAGTCGGTGGATACGATAAAGGCATGCAAGCGCAACCTTTTCGCCAAGATAGGCGTGAAGAACATTGCCGAAGCGCTGTTTCATGCCACGAACTATCAGATGATATAATCGCAATCATATCTCTTCCAACAATGGCGAGAGATAGAACTTGGGGAAGTATTTCACCTCCTTGCCTTCCGCAAGGTTTGTGAGAATGTTGGCACAGTAGCCGGCGGCAATATATGCCCCGATGCCCAGTTGCGGGAAAGACTCCTCAGAATAATGTCTGATGGCTTCATCTATCCAAGGCAAGGGCATCTGCCAGAACATACCGTACTGCGAGATATACTTGCCCAGTGAGCACCGGAAATCATCCGTTCCTTTTTTCACTACTTCGCTGAATGGATAGCCTTTCGGTTTCTCTACAGCGAGAAAGGCAGCCTTGCCAAGATTGACGGCATGGATAACTTAGTATTTGGACAAGCAAACCATGCTATTCTTAAAAGCCCAAAACTTCATAATCAATATCGCCGCCAGGATAATCGCCGTACATCCCATCTGTCATTGCATCCCAAGTGTCTTCAGCAGTCCATTCGTATGGTTCTTGATCTTCGTAGCGTCTCTTTCTAATAGCTTTTTCTTTTTCTATTTCAGCGTCGCTCCTTATTAAGTAAGACATGTCTTTTCCACTTTGGTAGTTGATAATATCTATTAGAGAAATCCAATTACTTTTGAACCGATCTCCTATTCGCCAGTGGTTTTGAAAATGTCCTTTACTAAATTGCATGGACTTACATTCGAATGTATAGGGAAACATCTTTTCGTTATTCTGATTAATAAGAATACATTCTTCACTATATTTCCCATTGTCTAATTGCGCAGTAACTAAATCATGTCTAAAGACGTTGCACCATGAATCCGCCCAACGTTCTTTTTTATACATGAACGGAATAATTATATTCTCCTCAATATCTATGAAACCAAATTTATCTCCGTCAATAGATGCTGCAATTAACCCTTCACTGAATCTTCCCAAATAACGATACTTGTCTTTAGGGATTATTATGTCGTTGTTACCATTTACCAAATAAGAATACTCTTCATGATTTACAAAAGACTTTTTTATCTCTAAACCTTGCCAATACTGATCATTATACAGTTTGACGTTTTTGAAGTGAACGGATTTTCCTTGATGATTTAGCAACACTTCTCCATCATTTCCCATAAACGAAAAAGCTACAGCATGAGCATAACCATGTGAAAAATCTGAAACACTTTCATATTCAAATGGAATTCTACATCTGTTGAACAAATCAACGAATCCCCATTTGCCACCCTTTTTAACAGCCCACAAACCTTCTCTAATGACACTGGCATCTTCGTATTGAGGTTCTATTACGAACACTTTCTTTCTTGAATAATATAGCCCCCACTTACCTTCATATTTTACTGGATAAATTTCTTCTGTTGGTGTGTTAATATCGTCAAAAATGAAAGGCAGGATTTCTTTTTCTTTATCCCAAAAGACTCTCTTTTTGGGGATTCCCCATTTAAAGTTATCGTTAAGGGCCATGAATTCAATCCCATTATTTCCACCTACATCCATTGGTATTAATTGAAGGTACTCAATGGGACGATGAATAGACAAGTCTGTCCCTGCAAATATTCCAAACCTTGTCCCTTTCTGAACCAAATGCATAAGAGTTTGTCGCTTACCTATAACAAGTGCATGAGAAATTAAATCAAATTCTTCAAATTTCTTTCCCAAATCTTTATAAAACTTCTCACGTGGCTGAACAAAGCACAAATTATGACCACCTTTGATGTATTCGTCTTTTATTTCATCAATTATTTCTTGATTACCTCTTACGGAATACATTGGAACATTTAATATATTCTTACTCATAGAGCAATCCTCCTATTTGTCTAATCTTTTCTTGCCACTCTGAATAATAGTTCACGAACAAATTGTTTTCTCTCACAATCTGTTCCCAAATGTTCATTCAAAGGGCTATAGTCTGGAATTAAATTTGGATCAAGGTGATGGCAGATTCGATTCATCATTCTTTCTGACGAATCAGAGTAAGAATTCCAACTTCTGGACTGAGCATAAATCTCAGATGAAACAATCTGCCCATTGGCATCAAACTCAGGGTTCTTTAGCTCGTATAGGAGCCCATCTACATATTTTTCTTTTCTCATAAAATAAATTTAAATTAATAATTAGAAAACTATCATCTCCGGCTCTAAGGCTCCATTTGGAGATTCGTTGGCAAAGATACTACAAATATTTGAAATAGCATCAAAGATTACGTAAAATCTGAAATGTATAACCAAAATTGTCAGGCACATATCTATATTCCTACAAAAACTATTTAAATATCCTTAAACCATCGGAAATCTCATAATAAAAGCCGTTAATTCTTTTAATTGCTTCTTTGCCATTTCTGACACTAAATCTATTAGTTCCTTAGCTGGCTCGACCAATGGAAGTACCTCTGTTTCCAGATCAAGAATATGACGGTCTTCATAGTCGCCAGTTAATCGTAAGGAGAAAAGCTGATTGAAAGTCTTGCCATACTTTTTGTCAATGATGTTGTTTCTCAAAAAGACTTTTCCAAACATTTGGATTACGCCATTATGAGTGCTAGCTTCATACTTGTAAGAAATGAGTAAAGCAGAAACTGCATAGTAAGCAGCATAGTATAAACGATTGGCTGCAGTTTCGACATAACTATTTTCTATGGAGCCAATAGCTTCATTATATGTTCGATATGCTTTTTCTAGTCTATATTTTACAATTTCGGTTCTGTCAGTGTCTGTAAGTTGTCCCTTTATCATATTGCAATTCCTTCCTTATTTACGTTATGATTGAATAAGGTATAATGGTTCTCCTCCCATTCTTTTTGGGAGAAGAGTACAGGGTTGATGATTTCATCAATATCCCAGCCTAATTCTCTTAGTGGATAAGAATACTTATCGTAATCTTGAAGCGTAACTTTTGGTTTGTCTAGAAGAATCAATACATCCCAATCACTTCCTTCATGTTCTGTACCTCTAGCGCGGGAACCAAACAAAATGGCTTTTGCATGAGGATCAATCTCATGCAATCTATTGTGCATTGCTTCTATGATTTGTTTCTTCTCCATATCTATCAAAATTAATATATGTTGCAAAAATACAATAATAATACGAAACAGCAAGGAGTTTTAATAACTTTTTACAATTAATTTTCTGTAATTATGTAATGTGGCATTATCGTAATAGCAAAAAAGATGTATCTTGGTAGGCAAGAATCGTATAAAAAAACAAGACCCGATAGCTTGACGAATCAGAGGCTATCGGGAATCAACGCTACAAAGATAGTGCTTTTTCTTGTTATAACCAAGTAAATGAACGATTTTTTATGAATTTACCTTATTCTTTCCATCACCAAATCAGCGAGCACGATGGCGGATTCCTTCTCATCCCTCGGTGCATCCTTTGACTTCCATGCCACGATGAAGCGGATTCGGGCAGCGGTTACCTTGTAGCCTTTCAACTCCCATTTGCCTAGTTTCTCCTTCATCTTGATGGAGAGTTGGGCTATGTCTCTGCCTGTTGATGGGAGACAGAGGCAATGGTCGTGATAGGTTAGCGGCATACCACTTCTCAGGCAAAGGATAGTGTCTTTGTGAGGCTTGGAGAAGCCCAGGTTTACATCCTTGTGTGAGAGCTGAAGCACTATTTCGTTCGGCTCATCGTAGGCTTGGGCATCATAGAGATGCTGGGCACTTTTCAGGCTGTCGAAGAGATTGCCGTTGGTGTGGATGACAAGCGTACGCTTGGCACGGGTCATGCCTACATAGTATCGGCGCAGTATGTCGTCTGTAGGATGCTCGGGATGGGTAATGAGCATCAGTACATGGTCGAACTCATGGCCTTTTGCCTTGTGGATGGTGCTGACCACGATGTCTGATTTCGAGATGTCACAGAAATCTTCTACTGATGATTCGAACACGAACTCCCTCAGGTCGCTGTAGTACTTGGCACGATTGGTCTGCTCAAATATCTGTAGGCTGCGGCGCAGATATGGCAATGCCTGGCTGGTGGCATACTTTTGGAATGTCTGCTGTTTGGCTGCTTCCCAAATGTCATCAGAGATGATAGGGGATTTCGTCTCCTTGATGCCTTGGTCTATCTTCTTCAAGAAGTATCTTACCTCTGCCAGATTCCAGAAGCGCAAGCCGTCCAACGATTGCACCAGCTTGGCCTTGATGCCATGACTGTGAAGAAGAGCCAGCATGATGACAGCCTCCTCATTGGTCTGCGTGAGGATGCTGATGGTTTCGTTCTTCTTGCGGAAAGATGCATCAGCTTCTTTTGAAGCGTTACTTCCCAGTAATCGCGTAACGTCTTCTAGGATAGGCTGATACATATAAACCTTTTTCTCCTGAATATCGTATGGATGCTTCACGATTCTTACCTCTCCATCTTCTTGACTCATGGAGATGATAGGGGTAGATTTGATTCGCTGACGGATGTTGTGAGCGAAGTCGTTGGCAGCATCCACGATATGGCGAAGGCTGCGGTAATTCTCCGTCATCTCGATGAAACGGCTGTGCTCTTTCTGGGTCAGTTCATAGAGATACTGCGAGTTGGAACCTCTAAACTCATAGATGTTCTGGTCATCATCGCCTACGGCAATCACCCTCATCTCTTCGTTGGCTTTCATCAGAGCAGAGACAAGGGCATAGTCATCCTTGCTCATGTCTTGCGCCTCATCGATCACGAGTACTGTCTTGCTGATGCGATTGGGCTCCACTTCTCCATTGTTAATCATTTCTGCGGCTTGTTTAACCACATCTCCAGCCTCATCCAGATTGCCAACTCTGCCCAGCAGGTCGAAGCAGTAGGAATGGAAGGTCTTGATTTCTACGAAATGGGCGGCATTGCCGATAAGTTGCATCAGTCGCTGCTTGAACTCAGTAGCGGCTGCACGAGAGAAAGTGAGCATCAGGAGTTGTTCGTGCTTTACATCTTCCAACAGCAGGAGAGAGGCAAGCTTATGTACGAGCACACGTGTCTTGCCGCTGCCAGGACCGGCAGCGACTACGATGCAGCGAGACTCGTGGTCGTCGATGATTTCCTTCTGTCGCTTGGAGAGTATTCCGAAGAGTTTCTTATACTTCGAAGGTGTTACGTTGCGCTCTATCTCAGTCTCCCGGTTGCCCTTGAAGTATTTTGAGATGAAGCAATGGTAGTCCATCTGGAAGTAATCCTGCACATATTGCAGGGCGGCATCGTAATCCCTTACCATCAGGTTGGCATATTCGCCCACGATGTGAATCTGTTGAATCTTCTGCTTGTAGAATTCATTGAGCATGCGATAATCCTCCTGCTTATAGTGGAGGCGAGGTTCCTTGATGCGTTTAATTGCCATCGCATTGTAAAGCACCAGGAATCCTCCTTCCAGCTTCATGGCTCCTATCTTGGAGAGATAGAGCAAGGCTTCCTCCACGTCTTCCAACTGCAGGGAAGAGAAGTCGGAAAAGAGTGACTGGTTGCTGGATTTCAGATCGTTCAGAAGTTCAACTACCGAGAATTGAAGAGGCTTCTCTTTTCTATTGTCTGTTGCGCCAGAGGCTTTTCCTAAACCTTTTTCTTCAGAAGGATTCTTTTCTTCAGAAGAGGTATTGTTGCTCTCTTCTGTTATAGTTTTACTGTTTTCTTCAGCCAGGCTGTATAGTCTTTCAATGATGAATCGGCAAACCTCAATTCGTCTTTCGAATCGCTTGATGATGGTCTCTATGTCCTTGTCTCTTGTTACGATGAGATTGCGGACGCCGTCTTCCTTCTTGTGCGCATAGCCCTTCACTGCCAGGAAGTATAGCAGTGTGCGGATTTTCTTTTCTGTTGAAGTATTGATGCCGTCATGTACGGCATTGTCATTGAGTTGCTTGTATGTGATATGCAGCGATTCATCCGGGATATGTTCCAGAATGTATCTTTCCAGTTTGGCGAAGTTTTCCAGCATCTGCTGAGGCTTTCGTTGCTTGTCGCTGATATCTTGCAGATAGGCTGATATGTCACGGGTATCGGCAAGGATGCCTTCCTGTCGCATTCTGTCAACGGAAGAGATGACGTCTCGCTTGCTGAGTCCTAAGATGTCGGCGAGGTAATCGATGCGGGATTCAGCCTCGCTATCCTGTGCCTTGGCTATATGCTTCTGGGTGATGAGCGACTTGATGATGCGGATGGCATTCTGCATCTCATCTTCAGAGAACAGGGGTGATTCGGTGAGGCGCAGTCTTGCCTCGTCCATGTTCTTGACAGTGATACCTGTGGCATAGACGTGCGGAATATTGTTGCCACGCTCTATGTATCCGCTCTGTTCTAGAGCAGATAGGGCGGTGCGGACACGGGTTTCTATGTCGGATACCGAGTCATCCCAACCGGCTTGGCGGGCTATCTCCAGCGCCGAACAGCTTACGTGTGGGCGCTGCTTGGTAAAATCCTTAACGGCTTTCCATACCTGTTGTATCTCGCTGATGCTCAGCTTGGTTTGGTTGAGCAGAATGAAGTGCTTGTCCAAGTCCTCGTCGCTATAGAGTACATAGCATTTGGCATTGAGGTGTGGGTCTCTTCCTGCACGTCCAGCCTCCTGTACATAGTTCTCCAGAGAGTCGGAGATGTCGTAGTGGATAACCAGCCCCACATCGCTCTTATCTACTCCCATGCCGAAGGCGGAGGTGGCAACGATGATTCTAACCTTATCGCTCATGAAGGCATCCTGATTGTGTATCTTCTCATCGGCATCCATCTTGCCATTATAGGGCAGGGCGGATATGCCGTCACGTGTCAGTTTTTGGGCGAGTTCACGGGTTCGCTTGGTGCGGGATACGTAGATGATGGTAGGGCAATCAGCCTGCTCTACCAACGAGCGCAGGAGATTGTATTTATTGCCGTCACTATCTACGTGGATAACGGAATAGTGCAGGTTGGTACGTGAGGCTGATGAGGCGAAGAGCTGGAGGTCGGTGCCCAGCCAATGCTTGAAATAGTCGCAGATGTCTTGCACCACCTTCTGTTTTGCAGTGGCGGTGAAGCAAGATACGGGTATCAGGGTTTGACCATGATTGCGGGCCATAGCATCTTTGCCAAACTTACGTTCCTGGTATTCCTTGATAAACTTGCCGATGTATAGGTAATCTACACGGAAGTCTTGTCCCCATGCAGAGAAGCAGTGAGCTTCATCAATGACGAATCTCACCACATGCCGTGCCATCAGAATGCGCTCGATGGTTTGGGAGCGCAACATCTCTGGTGCTATATATAATAAGGTGGCATCTCCACTCTGCACTCGTTCGATGGCTAGGGAGCGGGAGATAGGGTCGAGGAGACCGTTGATGGTTACGGCATCGGTGAAACCGCGGTCTGCGAGGTTATCTACCTGGTCTTTCATCAATGATTGCAGAGGCGAGATAACCACGGTGAGTCCATGTATGGTTCTGCCATCCATCAGGGCTGGCAACTGGAAGGTGAGCGACTTGCCGCCACCCGTAGGAAATATCGCCAATAATGACTTGCCATCTACTGCTGCCTGCGATGCCTGTTCCTGCAGCGGTTCGCCGTCATAGGTACGGAAGGCATCATAGCCGAAGAGTTGTTTCAGGTTGTGATGAATGTCGAGCATGCGGTTGCAATACTCGCAGCCATCGGTGCATTGAGTATGGCAGAGTATATAGATGATATGTTCTACTTCGGGATAATGGAAGAGTACCCAACCTGGGGTTACAGATTGGTAATCGTCTGTGCCTATGAGAGCCAAGGCGTATGCCAAGCCGCAAGGAGACTGGGCTGCAAGAGCCGGAATGTCAGCATGGGCGCAAATATGATTCTTGTATTCAGAAAGAATGAATTCAGAAACTTCTATGATTGCATGATCAGATATGGTATCAGCTGATATAGCGTTATCTGATATAGTATAATCCGTGTCGATGGCTTCCACATACATCAGGAATCCTCTGAATTCCTCTTCATGCTGGAGCAGCAAGGTGAAGATTTTCCTTTTCCTTTCTGATAATTGATTCCATGCAGCGATTTCATCCATCAACAGTTCCTTGGCTTTCTCGCAGTCGTTGACAGGATTGTTCATCTGCTCGCTCATCAGTTTGTCGTCCTTTACCAGATGATGGTAAGGGCGCTTGGGAAAGAGGAGTGGGGAGAGATAGAGGGTATCTATCAGTATGCCGTTGAGTTGGAGATAGCGGGCATCGTGATGAATGAGGTTATGACCGCAGATATAGTCAACCTTTCCTTCTTGCAGGAACTTGTTCAGTGCCGTCTGCGATGCTTGGTGAAAGGTGGCTCCGTCATAACGCAATGCTCCGATGTCGTGTATTTTATGGTCTTTCAGTCCCACTTCGGTATCCACGAAGGCAATGTTCCTGCTTCTGGCATCTTTCTTCTTGATGTCAGAGCTTATGGTGAGATTGTTTTTCCTTTCAAAGAGGCGACTGAATATTGACATAATCTTCGATGTTTATATTTCCACCGCAAATGTACAATTATTATTTGATATATGCAAATAATCAAGCGCTTTTATCTTCTTTGAAAGCTGTTTTTTATACAATCCCAAGAGGCTCGTGAAGATATCTTCAAGGCAGATTAATATGCCCCTAAAACCTTCCAGTCGTCTATGAGTTTGAACAGTCGGGGCATGGCTGGCTTGTAGCTGTCGGGATAGGTGAGGGAATAGACGAAGAGTATTCTGCCACTCTTGATGAATTTATCATAATGACTGTAGCCGTCTACTCTTACTCCGTTTTCATAGACAGGACCAGAGAGGATGAATGCTTTATTCGATGCCTGCATCGTCCGCTCCGAATGAAGCTTCTGGGCTAGAGAATCGGCACAAGCCTGAAGGGTGTTGCTATAGTTGGGGGTAACGTAACTCTCCAGGATGATGTTGGCATGATTGGTGAATGAGAAGCGGGCATAGCCCTGGTATCCCGATACCGAAGTATCCTCCTGCTGGAAGAAGCAAGGATACTTGACAACGTAGCCGAAGTCCGGGTCATTGTATTCCTTCATAGGTGCCATCTCTACCTTGGTTTTGAAATCCGCCATCGGTGTATGTTTCTCTTTCGTAACCTCATGGTGATAGTTGATGATGAAGTTTATCATCATCAGCAAGACAACTGCTATCAAAAAAATCTTCTTCATATCTTTGCCACTTTTATATTTTAGCAGCAAAGGTATGAAGAAGATGGGAAAAAGCCAAATAACAAGTATGACATTTAGCTGACATTTCTGAACTTATCTGATTATCAGTCGGTAAGACTTGCCTCTTTCCGATTCAATCATGAGGTTGCTATTCTGCTCAATCACCGGTTTGATACGGCGAATCAAGGTATAGAGCGTTTCACTGGCATCCGGTTTCTTGGGCCAAAGAGCATCACAAATCTCCTGTTTGGAGAGTTGATGATGCGTATTGTTGAAGAAGAGTTGCATCAGCTGGTGCTGCATCGGAGTAAACTTGATGGCTTGTCCGCTTTCCTGATTGTAGAAGGAATCCTCGTCTTGAGAATAGCACATGGTGCCGAACATATCAGCCTCATGATTCCAGGGTTGTTTTCTGCGATGATAGTATAGCGATGCAATTGCCCAAATCATAGCCATGAGAGTAAGCGTCAAAGATGTCCGCTGGTTGCTCATACTCAAAACATCAGCCATCGAACAGTTAGCATAACTTTGGATAGAATGCGCGTTGAGGAGCATCTCTTTGCTGCTGAGCAGGTTGGCGCTATTTACCAGCTGGGAATTGTTCTTGCCTCTTCTTCTGTCTTCCATCACATAGCAGAGATTACTGGTCGACTTCAGCAGGTCGATGCTGAGATGTGAGCGGTAGCTCTGGATGGTATCAGGCGTAATCCATTGATATTTATTTTCCTGAAGAGTCAGAGCCAAAGCTTTGTTCATATCTTGTACAATGGCATACTGTGCCTTGCGGTAGTTGCTTACGCTGGAGAATGCCGCAGACATTACAAGGATGGCGAAGATGAGGATGGAATGATATGCTTTCAGTTTCATATTATCTATTCTGTTTAAATGATATACTGTTTAAAGATTCAAATGCAAAAGTACAGAAATTCTATGAAAGATGGTATAAAACTAGATATAATATTCGTTAATTGATAAATGTCAGACTCATGTCAGCCATATTTTTCGCTTCGGTCTTCTCTTTTTGATACCTTTGCAGCAGAAAACAAGTTTTAGAAAAAGTATATGATGACAATGAAGAAAAGTAAATTGTTAACAGCTATGTTGATGCTGTGGGCATTGATCTCTTGTGCAGAAATAAGTGCCCAGGAGATCCAGAAGGTATCGAATGATTCTATAGCCTTGCAAGAGGTTGTTGTGAAGGCGGCACGAGTAGTCAACAAGGAAGATGGCAAGTTGATATTCCCAAGCGATATACAGAAGCAGCGTTCTTTTTCTGGTTTTTCGCTTTTGGGAAAGTTGGCTTTGCCTCATATCAGGGTTGATGAGGCTGGCCGTTCCATTTCTGCTACCGATAATAAAGGAGAAGTGCAAATTCGTATCAATGGCATTCTCGCCAATATGCATGACGTGCAGATGCTGGATGTAGCTTCTATTATGAGTGTAGATTATATCGACAGTCCTGGCGTAAGATATGGAAAGAATATTGCATACGTGATAGATATTCATACCCGCAGGGCTTCATCGGGTGGCAGTTTGGGCTTCAACCTGACTAATGCGCTAACTACCAAGCTCGGTTCGAACGATGTCTATGCATCTGTCAATAGGGGCAAGAGCCAATTGAATATTTTATATGAGCAGACTTATGTGGATAACAAGGCATCCGAATATAATGAGGATGCTCAATATCTTCTACATGATGGTTCTGAGTATCAGATATCTCGAAAAATCATGAATGGGGCAACTCGAAATTATGATAATACATTGCAGTTGAAGTATAATCTGGCTGATTCTGCATTATATGTATTCCAGACAACGCTTACCACGGATTTCAGCAATCAGCCTTATACATCGAATGAGATGTGGTTTTCTGAATCTGGAAAGCCTGCGTATCCTGTTTACAGAACCAGCAAGGGTAGGGATTTTACTCCTGCTCTCGATTTGTATTTCTATCATCAATTGGGCAAGCATCAGTCTTTGTCGGCAGATGTTTTGGGTACTTATATCCACACCAAAGGAGCCTATTATGAAGGTGAGGGCGAACCCTATCAATATCAGGTAGATGGAAAGACCTATTCGCTCATAGCCGAGGCTATCTATGAAAACCGGTTGAAACCCTTTACTTTTTCTGCAGGAACCAATTTGAACTGGAAATATATGGATAATCAGTATTTGGGTGATGTGGTTAGCGAGAATGGTATCCGTTCATTGGGTATTTATGGCTTTGCACAAATCAAGGGAAGTTTGGGACAATTCAAGGAAGGAACATCCCGTTTAACTTATGTGGCTGGCTTCGGGTTGAGTAATCAGTCTTATCGACAGGGAGATGAGGAATTTAGTTTTTGGCTTTGTCGTCCGAAACTCACATTGGCTTATTCCCTTTCTTCTTCGTTTCAGATCCGCTTGGGAAGTGAATTATCACAGCATATTTCGCAGATAGCAATGATTTCGGATACCCGTATTCGAAAGAACAGTATGGAATGGACTGTGGGTAATCCTTCGCTTAAGCCTAACAGTATATATGAGAACTGGGTGGTATTCTCTTTCAGTAAACCAAGGATAAATACTGATTTTACCTTGAATTATCGCATCAATCGTCATTGTAATTTGGCGAAATACACCCGCACGGAAAATGATCAGTTTCTTTATTCCCAGGCGAATCAGCCCCATTGTAATATGTTGTATCTTACGAATGATACCCGGTTTGACATTATCCCCGACCACCTTATATTATCTGTGAACGCAGGTATTGACCGTTTTTTCAATAAGGGCGATGAGTACAGTCATTGTTATACCGCTTATAATTATGGTGGAACATTACAGGGGTATTGGGGAAAATGGACAGTGATGCTGTATGCTGATAACGGTTGGAACTTTATGGAGGGAGAGAAAATCGGGCATAATCCTCCTTCATTGGCAGTCTCAGCCAGTTATCATATAGGTGATTTCGATTTTACGCTCTATATGCATAATCCGTTTATGGCTCATCCGAAATCTTATTCAGCAGAAATCGTCAACGCCTTGCTCCGTAAGCAGGTTCGTGGTTATGACAATTCGGAAGGTAATTTGTTTCGTATCGGTGTTGCCTGGAATATCAATCGGGGAAAGGAATACCGTAAGATACAGCGAAATATCAACAATGAGGAGCGCGAAACGGGTATCTTGAAATAGGTGGCTTTGCTTTCTATATGGGTTGCATGGGCAACGGTCGGAATTTATTTCTTCCCTTTATTGATGATATAAATTCCGGCAGTAGCCAATGCGCCTGCTATCAGATACTTCCAGTAGAAGGTTTCGCCAAGACAGAGGCAGGAGGTGATGGCTCCTACTACGGGGATGAGCGAATTGTATATCGCTACCTTTCCTACGGGATTGCAGCTCAATAGTTTGTTGTAGAGAGCGAAACTGATGGTTGAGATGGCGATGAGCAGCAGAAGGATAGTGATGCCCCAGAGGCTGATGACTGGCAGATAGCCACCCGTTAACAATGCAGGAATCACCAGCAAGGCTCCACCGATGCTCAGCGAATAACCGGTTCCTACGAAAACATCCACCCTCTTGCTCAATCCTCGGGTCAGCAGGGAAGCACTGGCTCCACACAGGGCATTGAGGATAATCATACCATCGCCCAGGAATGTGAAACTTCCGCTTTCCTTTCCGCCAAGGTTCAAGGCAAGGATGCCCAGGAATCCGATGATGCAGCCTAATGCCTTTCGCCACGTCATCCTGTCGCTCTTGAAGAAGATGCAGGCAAGGATAACCACCGTGAAGACGCTCATAGAATTGAGTATCGCCGAACGTGCTCCTGCATTATGCGAGAGTCCGAAATAGAAGAAAGCATAATGAAGGGTGGTGTTGAGGAGTGCATAGAGGAGAAGGAACCAGACATTCTCTTGAACAGCTTTCTTCTTGAATCCGAATTCACGGTGTGAACTTCTGGCGATGGCCAGGATGATGATGCCGGAGATGAAGAAGCGGATGCCTGCAAAAAGCATTTTGCTTCCGGTCATGTCTGCTGTAATCTGATATTCCTCCATTCCCATTTTTATCAATGGGTAAGCCCATCCCCACGAGATAGCAGCCGTAAGGGCGAACAGGCTTACCCATACTGGGCGCTGAAATATACTGAGTGTATTTGTTTCTTTCTTTTCCATTATAACTTAATTGGTATTCCCTTGCTTCTGTGTTTGCTAAATGGCAATTTACAAGTCCCCCAGATGCCTTTCTATCGGAATTCCTCGGTTCTTGTCCTTGTCATCCTTGTTGATGTCTATCCAGTTGCGCAGGGTATCCATGGCGATGCGGGTGGCATGGCGAAGATGATCGCCATCCTTCAGTCTGCCCACGATGATGCTGGAGAAGATGTCGCCGGTGCCCGGGAACTGAACGGGGATTTCTTCGTAGGGCAGGAGGAAATACTCTTCAGTAAGATGATTGAAACCTACCACGGCATGCTGCCCCTCTACGATGCACGAGGTGATGAGCACGGAGTGGGAACCGATGGCTCTCAGTTTATCTATCAGTTCATAGGCTTCCTTCTCCGAGATTCCCTCTTCCTTGTATTCCGAATCCGTCAGCAGGCAAGCCTCGGTATAGTTGGGAAAACAGAGATGCGATACGCTCAGCATCTCCTTCATGCATCTCACGGTGCTCTCACTGGCTCCACCATAGAGCTTGCCGTAATCGCCCATCACGGGATCCACATAGATGTCGGTGCCCAGTGCTGCCTGTTCTCTGCAATAACGTGCCACCAGCTTAGCCTGACGCTCCGAAGCCATGAAACCCGTGGTGATGGCATCGAAGTGAATGCCCAGTTCGTTCCACTTCTGCAAGGCTTCCTCGATATACGAAGTGCATTCCAGAATGGCATACTTGCCGTATGGGAAGGTGTTGCTGATGAGCATGGTTGGCAGATTGAACACGTCGAGTCCCATATAAGAGAGAATAGGCATCTGAACAGCGGCAGATACCTTTCCGTAGCCACACATATCGCTGATAATGAGGATATTACTTTTCGCTTTCATTCTTTCTTTTTTCTACTTGCTTTTCTTTCTTATCCTGATTATCTCTTAATAGCTGGCTGTACACTTGATGCCCAATGCCTCTACACGGTCCTTGATGGCATCGAGTACTTCCTTTGGTGCCTTTTCCAGCAACTTGTCTGGTGTTTCGCGGGCGATGGTATAAACCATTACCTGCTGAGGCTGGATGTCTTTCACTGCCTCCAGCCAGGGAGCTACGAAGTGCTCGCTGGTATTGTCCAAACCGTCACCTCTCAGGAACATGGTCTGGATGATGACGTGACCCTTGAACATCTTCAGATATTTGATCACATCCTTCACGTCGTAGTTAGGCTGCTGAGGGCGGTCCAGCTTCTTGATGTAATCCATATCTACGGTATCCAGTTTCAGGATGTTGTTATCCACGAGCATCAGTGCCTCTCTCACTTCCTCCTTATATATATAGGTGGCGTTGCTGAGTACGGATACTTGTGCTTCAGGGAAATATTTCTTGCAGAGTTCCATCGTATCTTCCACGATTCCCTTGAAGTCTGGGTGTCCCGTTGGTTCACCGTTTCCTGCGAAGGTGATGTCGTCCAGAGGCTGGTTGTTGTCGTGGCGCTCTTTCAGAACCTTCTCCAATCCTTCTCTTACCTCCTCGCGGGTAGGGCGCTTCTTCTTAGGACGGAAGTCGGCGTTGAATCCGCATTCGCAATAAACGCAGTCGAATGAGCAGACCTTGCCATCAGATGGCATGAGGTTGATACCCAGTGAAACTCCCAGACGGCGGGAGTTTACCGGACCGAATATCGGTGATGGATAAATAATCGTTGACATAATCTTATTCTCCTTTATCTAATCTATTCTTTATTTTATCTTGGTAATACCTATCTTATACCAATCTTATTTACTTGTTTGTAATTTGGTGGGCAAAAGTACTAAAAAATGTTGGAATGAACAAATAAATCAACAGAAAATCGATTTATCCTTACCATTTGTCTTCTATCTCCGATAGATTGTGTACTTTTGCATTCAAATCCAGGGAGAATCTTGGTGATTTTGATTCGGATTTAAAGGAAAAAACAAAAAAGTTATTGTTTTGCTTAGTTTTTCGCTTGGCTCAACTGTATAAGATAGTATATGAACAGAAAAAAGGACATAGAACAGTTATTCCGTCAGCATTACGCGAAGATGTACAATCTGGCCAGATGCATTCTTTCGGATGATGACGAGAGCAAGGATGTGGTGAGCGAAGTATTCGCCCAGATTCTTGCCGATGATGTGGTTCTGGTGCCTGGGAGTGAGGAAGGTTACTTGATGCGGAGTGTACGCAACCGCTGTCTCAACCTGATAGCTCATAAGAGCGTGAAGGAAAGGGTGGCGAAGCTGCTGCTGGATGATTCCGACGTGATTCTCTCAGAAGAGACCGACGAGCGACTCGACCGGCTGATGCTTCTCATCGAAGACCTGGAACCGCCTATCCGGCAACTCATTTTCCGCCTGCGCTATCTTCAGGAGAAATCTTATCAGGAGGTGGCTGATGAAGTGGGAGTGAGCAAGGTGACGGTATTCAACCATCTCTCGAAGGCGATGGACTGGATTAAGAAACAATTTAAATGAGCAAGACAATGACAAACATGAGTAAAGACGAAAAGCGGATGATGCTCTTTGACATGCAGGAGCATCCCGAGAAATATACCGACGAGCAGGTGGAGCACCTGCTTGACGATGAGGAAGTGAAGGAGTTCTTCCATGAACTGGCGATGGCGAGAATGGCTGGCAAGAAAGCCAATCCGAAGGTGGTGGATGTGGATGAGGCTTGGAAGGAATTTGTTCAGGCTCATCACGAGGATAAGATGGCGATGGATGCCGACAAATCCAAGGGCGTTTATCGCAACCGGATGAAGATTGCTGCATCCATCGTCGGCATCATCTTTCTTTCGGGGGTAGCCTTGGCTGCGATTCACAATGGCTGGTTGGGATTCTCTGCTTCTGATCAGACTGCGGATAACAAGGCTGCGACAGAACAGTTGGCAACAACCCAGGCGCTGACGAATGACAGTCTTCGTGCTGCAACAGCAGAGAGTAAGGATTCGCTTGATATGAAGCCGGTGGTGTTTGATGATGCTGAATTGGGAACCATCCTGGCTCAGTTATCCGGTTTCTATCATGTCAAGGTGGAGTATGTGGATGCCGGTGCCCAGCACATCCGTCTCTTCTTCAACTGGAACAAGACGAAGACTTTGGAGCAGAACCTGAAGATTTTGAATGCTTTCGACCGCATACAGATAGAGTATATTGACGGTACATTGTTGGTGAAATAAGATAGGAGGATATATTTATGAGAGATTTTTGGAAACCAATGCCCGTTAGCGGCAAGCTTATCAGAGAGCTTCTTCTTCTCTTCCTGTTGCTTTTGGTTCAGCAGTCTTATGCCCAACGCATTACCCGACAATATAATAATGTGTCGTTCTCTGCAGCGTTGAAGGATTTGAACGCCCGCCAGCATAAGTACACCATCAACTTTGTGTATGATGAACTGGAGGATTTCAGGGTAACCAAGAGCATCCGCAACCAGAGCGTTCCCGATGCCATCATGCAGCTGATAGGATTCTATCCCATCAAGATGACGCAGGTGGAGGATAATATCATGGTGGAGTGTACGCAGAAGACACCCCTTCGTTATAAGGGACGTATTATAGATGAGAGTGGCAATGCTGCCGAATATGCAAATATAACCTTGTTGTCGCCCATTGATTCCACAATAGTAGGGCATGGTGTGAGCAATGAGAATGGAAGTTTTGTCATTCCTTGTAATTCCCGGAAGGTGTTAGCCCGTATCACATACGTTGGTTATAAGACAATCATCCGTATATACAGCAATCCGGAAATGGGAATCATCAAATTGCAGCCTGAAACGATGATAATCAAGGGAGTTGTAGTGAAGGGTGAAAGGCCTCAGTATAAAATGTCGCCTGGAGGAGTGGAGGTTGCCGTAGAGCATACTTTGCTTTCTAAGATGGCAAACACTTTTGATGTCCTGAATCTGTTGCCCCGTGTCTCTGTTGATGGGCAAAAGATATCCGTGTTTGGTAAAGGCACACCGATTGTTTATATCAACAACAAGCGTGTGAATGACAATAATGAAATTGTAAACATCACTCCCGACAACATCAAGTCGATTTCCGTGATAACAAGTCCTGGGGCAGAATATGATGCCGAGGTGGAATCGGTAATTCGTATCCGCACCAAAGAGCGGCGTGCCAATGGGTTCAGCTTGCGTGCAGATGCTTTTGGTAAATACAACAAATGGATGTCGGATGACGAGTTTGTCAGCGCCAGATATCAAACCAGGAAATTCGAGATAGCCAATAGTTTATGGATGTGGGGCTATCATATTGGTGAGGATAATCATCTGAACACCGATATCAATTTGCCTGACAAGCATTATCACAATGACCAGCTGATTCTTTTGGATACCAACAACCGCTTATTGTCGGAAAAACTCTCAGCCGACTATTCGCTTAATGATAGCAATTCCATCGGTGGCTCTTATCGCTACTATGGCATGTTGAATGGCAGGTCGAATAGTGCTAGCCAACAGGATGTGTTTCTGAACGGTGTGGCACAGGGTAGCATTCAGCAGAATGAGGTTATAAAACCTCATCTCGGTTCACATCAGGCGGACATCTATTATGTGGGAAAGATAGGACAGGTAGGCATCGATTTCAATGCCACATACTATACGGTCAATAACAGACGTAGTGACGAGAGTATTGAAAGCAGCAAGGAGTTGGGCAATCAGGAGGTACACTCAAGCAATCGTCAGAATAGCGATATGTGGGCAGGCAAGTTGGTTGTGAATATTCCTCTGTGGAAAGGAAATATGTCTCTAGGAACGGAGCTGTCGAAGACCGACTCTCATGGAACGTTCCTGAACGAAGAGCAGTTGGTGCCATCTACAGAGACGGATATCCATGAAAGAAATGTTGCTGGCTTTGCACAATATGAACTGCCCCTCAGCAAGTGGACCATTGGTTTGGGTATGCGCTACGAGAATATCACTCGCAACTATTTCTCTGGTGGAGTCAAGCAGGATGATGTAAGTAGAAGATACAGCAACTTCTTTCCTAACCTCAGCATATCATGGAACAAAGGTAACTGGAATTGGCAGTTGAATGTCAATGAGAAAATAAGTCGTCCAAGTTATCGACAGTTAGGCAACTTCATGCAGTTTGACAACCGTTTCTCGTATGAAGGTGGAAATCCTGCCTTGCAACCGGAGAAGGTGTTCAATGCTGAGGCAATGATGACATATAAGTGGCTGAATGTTTCCGCAGGTTATAAATATCTGAAGGATGTGATCGAATGGACCGAGTATATCTATCCAGGAAAGGAGTATTCCTATACCACGTCGTTGAATTTCGACCATAAGCAGCTGCTTTATGCTTCTGTCAATGTTACTCCAAAGTTTGGCATCTTCCGTCCTACATGGGAGTTCGATTACAGCCAGCAGTTTTTCGATATCAGGAAGTATGGTGCCGGCAAGGCATTAAGCAAACCTTTGCTGTCGTGCTCGCTCGATAATAATTTCGCTCTTTCAGAAACCATGAACGCAGCTATCAGCCTGAATGCAGCAACACCCAATGCAGATGGATTTCTTATGATGAAGAGTGATTACAGCGTCGATCTGCGGTTTGACAAGTCGTTTGCCAATCGCACATGGATCATTTATCTTTCTGCAAATGACATCTTCAAGACGTCAAAGGAACGTTGGACGAAGTACGGACTAGGTTCGGATACCATGAAAGACTGCTACACCTACACTCGTAGCATCTCCTTGCAGGTTACGTATAATTTCAATGCCAAGCGCAGTAAGTATAAGGGTACGGGTGCTGGTAATGAAGAAAAGAGCCGCTTGTAGTTTTTGTTAGAAAGAAACTCTCTTAAAACAATGAATATATGACAATCGGTCAAGCGAAGGCAAAACATGTTGGCTTGTTCTTTGCTTGACCGAAGTTTTTTATAATTCTTCTATCATCTTATTGATTGTTTCTAACATTCCAGGGAGTTTATTTTTGACTATATCTAAGACAATAGATTCATCTATGTCAAAATAGTGATGATTAGTTCTTCGTCATGCATAGATTCCATCTCTTTTAATTTGCTTCAAAAGCATCGGATTCATGTTATTGCGAAGTCGGACAATATCTACAGGCTTACCAAAGAGCTCTTGCAGTTCTTCCTTGATGTGTACCATTGTAAATAAGTCAGGCTTTTTCATTTCCACACAAACATCAACATCGCTGTCTTCGGTCTGTTCGTTTCTAGCCACAGATCCAAAGATTCCAATCTTTGTAATACCATAAGCATCAGCTTTGGTGCTTAGGTATTTGCGAAGTATGGTAATATAATCGTTTGTCGTTTTCATTATCTTTCCATTTTTGCCACAAATATACGATTTTATTTTTTATGTTCCAAGTTTTTGCAGGGTTTTCTTGCAATAATAGTTCAAAATACTTGGTTTTATGGTGTTTTTTATTATCTTTGCATAGGTTTTTCGAAAAAAGTAGAAGATTTCTTCATTTTAGGGGTAATTGATTTCAGGAAAGCTTGTATATAAGAGTAGAAACAAGAAGAAAATGACGTGATGACAGAAGAAAATGAACAGCGGATGGAACGGCTGTTCCACGACCATTACGAGCAGATGTATCGCTTCGCCTTTGCCTTACTCCATGATAATGAGGAGGCGAGGGATGTGGTGAGTGATGTGTTCTCCAGATTGTGGGATAAACAGCTGCTTCCAGACCGGGCTTACCTGATGCGGAGCGTGAAGAATGCCTGCATCAATCTTATAGCCAGAAAGAAGAGAGATGAAAGACTGAAACGGCTTCTCCCTCTCTCGGAAGAGAAATTGACGGAGGAAGAACCTTCTCGTCTGGAAGAGCGATGGCAGGCTGCTGTAGATTGCATCGACCATGACCTGACCGACCAGACGGCTTCCGTCATCCGATTGTGCTATCGGGAAGGAATGTCGTATAAGGATACGGCGGAGGAACTGGGCATCAGCGTCTCGGCAGTGAACAAGCATATCGTGAAAGGTTTGCGAACGCTCAGAGAAAAATTGAAAGGAAAACAATAACCCTAAAATGAAGAAAGGAAAGAAAATGAAACATGAATTATCTGACATAAATCCTCAGAAGATGGATTCTCAGAAATGGGATATGCTCCTCGATTTCCTGGAGCATCCCGAAAAGTATTCCGAAACCCAGAAGGATGAACTTCTGGGCGATGAGGAAGTGAACGAACTCTATCAGCTGCAGGTAGAAACCCGACAGTCTCTGGATTTCGGCAAGTCGAAGGAAGAGATGAAGATGCCTTCGATTGATGCAGAATGGGAGAAGCTGAAAGATGAGATGAAGCTGAAAGAAGAAAAGCAGCAGAAAGAAGAGATGAGTCAGAATGCAGAAACCCAGCAAACCGCCAGGTTGTTTCCTCTCTGGAGCCCGATGAGAAAGGTGGCTGCCGTTGCAGCCGTCCTTGTCGTCTCCGGTATCACCTTTGCTGCCATTCATCTGGTAACCCGTTCTCATCAGGCATCAGATAAAAGCAATACCGAACTCGTATCATCCCGAAAGGATTCTATCCAGCAGGTTTCTGCTCCTCAGAAATCCAACATAGAAGAAAAGACAGATTCTGCAAGTCTTGCCCAGCTCCCATTGGTTTACGAAAACGCTGAACTTCAGAATATCCTGACTCCTATCGCCGGGCATTTCCATCTCCAGGTAACTTATCAGAACGAGTCGGCTCGCCACATCCGTCTCTTCCTGCAACTGGAGAAGAACATGAGTCTGGATGATATCATCGAACTGATGAATCATTTCGAGAAAGTGAATATTCGTCATGAAGGTCAAACTTTAATCGTGGAATAAGATGAAAAGATTAAGATATATCATACTGCTGGCAGGTTTGATGAGCCTTTCTCTTCAGACCATCTATGCCCAACGCATCACCCGCAGCTTCCGCAACACTTCTATGTCAGAAGCGCTCACCATCCTTGCCAAGAGCACCAAGGATTATCGTATCAACTTTATGTATGATGAACTGGAAGATTTCACGGTTACCACAAGTATCGTGAAGCGAACCGCTCCGGATGCCATCCGCCAGATTATGGGTTTCTATCCGATGAAGATGACGATAGATGGCGAAAACATCTTTGTGGAGTGTACGCAGAAGACTCCCACCAAGATGATAGGTCGCATTGTGGATACGCATCATCACCCTGTAGATTTCGCCAATGTAGCCCTGCTGAATGTTCGTGACTCTTCATTGATTAATGGTGGCGTGACGAATGAGAACGGCCAGTTCGTGATTCCCTGCGGAGCCAGAAAGGCGATAGTAAGAGTAAGTTGTGTGGGCTATCATACCGCTGTCGATACTTATAATACTGGTAAGATAGGTTCAATTACTCTGAAGGAGGCAACAATGAACCTGCAGAAGGTGATAGTAAAGGCGGTTCGCCCCAAGACAAAACTGACTCGCGAGGGATTCCAGACCCAGGTGCAGGGTACAATACTGAGTGATGCAGGTATGGTTGCCGACTTGTTGAAGCAGGTTCCAAGAGTGCGTGTGGATAAGGAAGGAAACTGTTCGGTGTTCGGAAAAGGCACACCGGAGATTTATGTCAATGGCAGAAAGCTGACCGACAAAAATGAATTGCAAACCATATCTTCCAAGGATGTGAAGAACGTGACGGTTATCACGACTCCCGGTGCTCAGTATGATGCCCAGGTCAATTCGGTGATTCGTATTACTACGGTCAAGAAGCAAGGTTATGGATGGAGTGGTAATTTCCAGGCAAAATATGGCTTTGCCATGAAGAATGCCTGGCAAGAGCAGGCTAATCTCAATTACCGTGTGGGTGGACTGGATGTATTCGGTGGATTGATGTGGTCAGATTCGTATTTCTATGATAAGTTGGGATTGGATGAATATATCAATGGCAATCAGCATCAGATATATCAAAAATCTGCAGGGCGCATAGATGCTAGAGATTATGGACCTGATGCCAATCTGGGTTTCAATTATGAATTCAACGAAAATCATACCATTGGTCTGAAGTATAAGTTTGGTTCAGGCTATACAAAGTATTTTACGGATCAGAATAATTATTCTATCTTTCAGGATGGAGTTCACCAGGGAGATGTAAATTATCTCAACGATGAGTCAGATTCCAAGCAGACTCCTATTCATCAGGCTGACTTTTATTATGATGGTAAGATAGGCAAGTGGAGTATAGACCTGAATGCATCTGCTATGTGGCGGACGAAAGACCAGATACAGAAAGCCACAGAAACCAGTACTGAGTTGGGCGACCAGATTGTATGTTCAGATAGTCATACCAAAGGAAAGTTGCTTGCCGGTAAAATGGTTGTTTCTTATCCTTTGACCGACCAGTTGAACATAGACTTTGGTTCGGAATACACAAATTCTGATAGTCATACCAACAACCAGAACGAGGGTGGTGTGGCTGCATCCAATGATTCCAGAATCAAGGAACAGAACATAGCCGCTTTTGCTGAGGCTGCATGGTCGTTGGGAGATTATTCTCTGAATGCCGGTGTGAGATATGAGCATGTAAAATCAGACTATTATGCCGAAGGAGTGCTCAATCCGGATATGAGCAGAAAGTATGATAATGTATTTCCTAATGTATCCTTGGGATATGACAAGGGCAAGTGGCATTCTTCATTGAGTTTCACGGCGAAGACCTATCGACCAAGTTACTTCCGTCTTTCCGGTTATACCCGATATACGAGTCGTCATTCCTATGAAAGCGGTAATCCTAACTTGCGACCAACGGATGCCTATCATCTGGAATGGGATGCGCAATATTCCTGGTTGAGTTTCTCTGCTGAATATATTTACAACAAGAATGCTTCGGTATATATGATGAAGCCATTCCAGGGCAATAAGGATATAGCCCTGTCATATTACGAGAATGTAGATAAGATTCAGAACCTGAAGTTCTATCTTGAGGCTACTCCGGTGATAGGCTTATGGCATCTTGACTATACGGTAGGTCTGGTCAATCAGTTCTTTAATGCCGAGAAATATGTCAGCGACTATAATGCCAACCGTCCTTCTCTCTATCTGGATTTGGAGAATACCTGGGTATTGCCACATCATTGGAAGGCTCGATTGGAATACGCTTACCAGTCGCGTAATTATAGCGAATTGGGTGTCAATTATGCATGGAATTCCCTGGATGCGTCTATTTCCAAGTCGTTCTTGAATAACCGACTGGTTGTAAGATTGGAAGCTGAGGATTTGCTTCATGGTCAGAACGAGAGTTGGAAATATAATAATTCGTATGCGCACTTCACCAGAACCGGTATAGATAATACCCGCATGTTCTTGGTCAATGTAACTTATAACTTCAATGCCACCAAGAGCAAGTATAAGGGTACGGGTGCTGGTAATGCAGAAAAGAGCAGATTATAGCTCATTTTTAAAACACGGACAAATTGAATTTGTCCGGACAAATTGTCCGGTTGATTCTAAGTAGTTGATATTTAGGATATTATAAACCGACGGACAAAGAGGCCGGACAAATTCAATTTGTCCGTGTTATTTTTTTCTGTGGTTTTGGAGTCAAAATCAGGCTTTTTTAGCTTTTCTCCCTATAGTTTTCTTCTCGTAACCCTATGCTTTTCTCCCCGTAACTCTATGACTTTTGGATGTTAACTCTATGAGTTAGGTTTTTTAACATAAAGCTCTAAAGCAGCCAAAGGAGAATAAGAGAGGTTGGAACGTAAACAGTTGGGAAT
>ERZ840096.815-NODE-815-length-40263-cov-8.167072_pt1 | contig 40263 bp, 52 predicted proteins | sample MGYA00519878_ERZ840096 | MGnify/ENA primary metagenome ERZ840096 (study PRJEB31850, sample SAMEA3708865) | human gut metagenome | biome: human gut; feature: human-associated habitat; material: faeces | place: China | collected 2014 ...
ATGTGCGCTTTGTTGCCTTTTTTGGTATTTTAGGTGTATTAAAAGCGTGGATTGAATATCAGATGAAACCGGAAAGTAAGCCACTTATCTATTTATTAAATACAGAATTAACGGTTGAAAACACATTAGATTCATTGGGTTTTAATGCTCATCACTACTGGTTAAACGGTAGAGTGTGTTTTAATACTTCAAGAACATATTTAAATGTTCCCTACATATACGATTTTCCTAATAATCTTCACGAATCAGAAATTGTTATAATTGATACTCAAGCTGGCGATTTTCACAGACCAGCAGATAATAGCTCATTAAGCGTATATTATCAGAGAGCGCCCTCTGCTATCAACTTTCTTCCTCTGGATATGTATTTTGCGATGTTAAATATATATTCTTCAAAAAGGAAGCAATGTATTATTGTTTTTTGTGGCGAACACGATGACATTGATTATAATTTATATGTTGATCAAGAACAACGCACACCAATAAGAGCATCAACTTATCAATTCATGTCTAAGTATTTAAGCATTATTGTTAGAGCTGGTTCTCGTTTAGAAGTTATTAATGGAGCCGATGAGCGTGAAATAAAAAATTGTTTATCTAAATATTTATCTGGATCACATTATAATATTGTTTTTAGAAATTTAGTTACGAGTATGGACACTCCCCTTTTAAGCAACGATGCTGGAGATATAACAGGTTTCATCCGGCGTGATCCTGATAATAAGCATATAATTTTCCTGCCTCAAATACAGAATAAAGAAGGGTTTTTAGCTGAGCTTTTAGACAAGGTTTTACCTGAGCATCCTGATTTTTCAGACTTATTTCCAAATAACGGAAGCTTTTCATGGATTTCAAACCCTGCCTATATTTCAGTGGAAGAAAGAAATAAGATTCTCGATATTGAAAATGAGATTAAAAGGCATGAAGAAACAATTCAAGCTTTAAAGCATGAATTTAATAATATACATAATAAAGATGAAAATGTTAAGTTAAGAAACTTGCTTAAAGAATCTGGCGATGAGCTTGTATTCTCCGTAAAATGGTTCTTAGAATATATTGGTTTTGAAAATATTGTTAATCCTGACGATGATGTTGATGAAGAAGCCGGTGAACTATTCGAAGAGGATTTAAACTTTGAATATGAAGGTTTAATTTTCATTCTAGAAGTCAAAGGCATTGGTGGAACATCCACAGATGCTCAATGTTCGCAGATTTCTAAGATAGAGTTGCGTAGAAGAAGACAATATCCTGAAAAAAAATTTAAATCTGTTTATATAGTCAATCATCAACGCTATAGAGAACCTAAAGCAAGACAATCGATACCTTTTACATCAGAACAGATAGAAAATGCCGAAATGACTTATCGGGGCATGACGTTCACATATGAACTCTTTCATGTTTATCATATGTTAGAAAAGGGTATTCTGCGGAAAGAAGATGTAAGAGAGGCATTTAAACAGGATGGCGTTATTGATTTTAGGCGTAGCATCAAGCCATTAAACTTTAAGACCTGTTTTAAAAAATTCAATGCTTACTCATTTATTCTTGACGGTACTTTTAGTATCACAAAAGCAGATAAGCTTGCTATACAAGATAAAGACGATCACTGGCATTTACTTAGTATCATCAATATCCAAGTTGATAGTATCGATGTTGATGAAGCAAGCGAAGGCAGTGCAGCCATACAGGTCGAACAGCTTGTAGCAGGGGCAAAGTCATACTATCTGATAAAGTAATATCAAAAGCCCCGTTAGGGGCTTTCTACCCATTACGCTTCGCGTAGTTCCTGAACAAATTCAGGTTTACGCTCGATGACACGCAACAGCTTTAACGCTGCACCTGCCGGAGTTCTTAACCCTTGTTCCCATGATTGAACAAGAGAAGAGCTAACCCCGATCAGGCTGGCAAAATCATCTTGTTTCATATGAACCTTAGCCCGTATAGCTTTTACATCTGGACGTTCAAAACGGGTCACGCGAGCTGGCTCACGTAAACCCTGATGGATTTCTACAGCTTCTTTAGCAGAAGCAATCAGATCATCAAAAAGCTCTTTACGCATACTGTTAGCCCTCTTCACCTTTAAAACCCGCTACAACCGCTTTGAGCTGGTTTTTCTCTGCTGCTGTCAAACTATCCTTCTCACTCTTTGGATAGATGATAAGCATGTATAAGCGCCCTGCCGGGTTGTAGAAGTAGTAAATAGCCCGGACACCTGAACTTTTACCTGTTCCCTGCCGTGACCATCTAACCTTGCGACAACCGCCTGTTCCTACAATCAGATCACCTGCTTCCGGGTTCTCGATGAGGAACGTTTGAAACTCTTTGTATTCATCATCACTGAGTAGAGTTTTCATCTCTCGCGTGAATACAGAGGTTTCTACAAACTCGTAGTATTCCATACAGAACACATCCCTAATCGCTATGGTGTTATTATAGTCCTACAGTGTAGGAGTATCAAGAACAAAACCACTATACTACTATATGATATGATAGTATATGATAATCTACGCGAATTCTGAGGTTTTTACTGGCCTGTTATGGGGATGGTGTAGGAAGGGGTAAAACAGTATAGAAAAACCCCTTTCGGGGCTTATCTCTTATAATCAGTCAGAAAGATCGCATTTAGACGCTTCAATTAACACTCCTGAAAGTGAAGGGAAAATATATTTATGTTTAGTGTTGTTATAACTCATGGATGTTTTTAAAACAAAACCACCTTTTTTAGATTCAACATACCACCATTTATGTGCTTCTAACTCTGATCTTTCTCTTCTTGAATAACCTAACTTAATCTTATCTTCTGACCATAAATTCATAATCTCTTTAGTATTGATGTAATATCTAACTTCATCACTGCCGGGCTTTTTCCATTCATTAATAAAGCCAGCTTCCTTTATTGCGTTAAAATCTTCATTATTTAAGTTTGACATAATATTTCTCCTTTGTTTGTTTATATATATTAATTAACGTACTATCCGACTAAAAGCAAATTTAAAACAGCATTAATTATCAAATTTGTTATTTAATCGGATAGATGGAGGAAGTAGAACGAAAAAAAAGCGTGAGGGTTTTCTCACGCTTTATAATCATCGTTATATATTGTAGATTGGTAGTCGGAATATATAACTTACCAAATTAAACATCCTATAAAAGGAAATACCTATGCTTACTTATATTTTATAACCCTTAAACTTACTATTGTCAAATTATAAGAAAAGCCCCGATCATAAGGGCTTTAATATTTATTTAAAAAATAGATATGCGACTAACGCCATAACAACGGTGAAGATAATGATCTGTTTTAGGGATGATTTGTTTTCGTTTTTATAAACAGGTGTTTCAACTTCATCCTCATAATCATCTAATACATCTTCAAGTTCAATCTCTTCAAAATAAGAACGCTGTAAGCGCATTAGATCTTTATTTGTTATAATGTCTTTTATTCTTTTGTTGATTATAAGATTATAGTTTTCATCTAAAAACATTTCTCTAAGTTCGTTATCAACTATCTCAGTAGGTATTAATCGGTAGAATTTAGGTAATGTCTGGTTTTTGTATCTTATGTTATGTTTTGCGCTAAATTTAACAGTAGCATTATCCACCTTTACGCCTGTTAAGTTATGTTTTTTTAAAACCTCCAACGCTCTTTCTGAAATCAAATATCCAAAATCATCAAAGTAAACTATATCATCTCTTGATAAAACATCTATTACATAGATTGCTTCATTTGGTCTTGGAAAGCTAACAGAACCAGAACGGAAGGGTTTAAAGTAAAAGTAATCTGTTCCTTTGTTTTTTGACATAAAACCCTCCTGACTCTTTATTTAAAGCTTAGTGAACGTAAGTTTTTCATGTTTTCCTCATACACTGGCTGCATGTCTATTTCCATTCTGTTATAAGCTTCATTAGCAAACTCTTTTATCTTCTTTTTAAAATCTTCATGCTGATCTGGTTTCAGATTATCAAAATAAGCCATATTGATAGTTTCAGTTTTGAAATCACTATCTTTATCCTTGCTCTTCATTTTTAAAGATAAATAGTCTGTAATATCACCTGTTTGATATGAAGCATGTAAATGCTCCACTTCATAAACATAATCTTTACCTTTAACCTTAGTATCAAGAGAGAACACTATATCGCTTGTTATTGCCAATTTCTTTTCATTACTCATAAAATCACCTCTTTAAGTTTTTCTGTTTTATATTTGAATACTGCGCTTGCTAAATCCTGAGCTTCCTGAATTAAGGCTTTATCTGATGTGTAAATCGAATGCTGCCATATGACTATTGAATGCTTACCAACCCTGTAAACTGAAACATCCTTATTCACGATATAAATATAGAACTTATATGTTTCATTGTTTTTACCTCCTTTTCCTCCCTTGCCTCTCGATAAAACAATCTTAATGTCATTAATTATTACTTCTTCTATTATCATTTTTTCACCTCTGTTAGTTTATAAATGCCTCGGTTATGTAGTTATTGAAATCAAATTTCTTAATCCACATGTCTAAATATTCTATGTTCATCACTAATCGAACAGCCATTAAATCTTCACTGCCTTCAAAAAGAATGTTGTCAGCATCGATTATTTCGTATGTTGATTCTTTGATACTTCCAATATTGCTATCTGTTCTGAGTATTAACTCAATAACATTAACCAATGAACCATATTCTTTTATTAAGTTATTGTGTAGCTCTTTAAGCGTTATCTTTTCACCCCTTGTTTTATATAGGTCTTTTAACCATTCAAAATAGTCGGTTGTATAAAACACTCTGTAATCAATTGCGGTTTCTTTATTGAAACTTCCGATAATATCTATATTCATATCTTTCTCCTTTTGTTTTGTTAATTATTTATATTTAATTATCCGACTAAAAGCAAATTTAAAAGCCGATTAATTGCTAAATATTTATAATAACCAGACAAAAGGAAGAAGTAGACCAATATTATTTTGGTTTATTTATATTTTAGCGTTATAACTGATACAGGCATTAGTCATAATACCGCATTTTCTTTTTCTTATATTCAAAATAACATCGCCTTTTATTTTGTATGCTAAATCAGTCGGTGTTAATGCTTCATACGCATCTTGAACCATTTCAAAGAAATCTTCAAATTTATCGGTGGCATGTCCTACCGCTATTAATAACTCACTTTCTGAATATCTAATGTTAATCATACATTCACTTATCAATGCCTGTGCCTTAAAATCATTAAGAATGAAGTGTTCTAAATCACCTCCACCTCTGACGATAACATACAGACTTTCTTTATCCTCAATCAGTATCTCTTTAAGTAAATCCAAATCTATTTTGTTGTTATATATAATTGGATGTACCACTACCTCTTCAAATCCGATATTTAAATTATTCAATACAACATTGAAATCATTAAACCCGTCTGAAAAGCTTTTTGTTGTTATCACGCATAATCTTTTTTGAACTGTATAGGTAGGACAAAGATTATAAATCCATTTATTTTGTTCTTCTTTCATATTTATTAACTCTTCTAAAAGGTGCATTTCTGTTTTCTCTTCTTTTTTATCTTCCTTTAACGCTTCCAGTAAGACGCTTAACGCATTCACTTTTTCAGGCACTACATAGCCCGTTCCGGGTAGCTCCTGCAGCTGTGGCTTAGTCGCATAGATGAATCTGTTCATGAAGCTATGTTGTGATTTGCCTGTATGAACCAATACGCGCGCCCCTGTACGGCTCTGCTGGCTTTTGTTGATGTAGACAAAAGCAATGTCCTCTGACTGTCCTGATAACGTATCCTGAGCCTGTATAGCCCTTTCTGGACTTCCGGCAAGGGTAGCGATGTTCTCAAGACTCCTTACAGCATGAGTAGCAAGATGAACTATGTTCATACAGTTGCCAATAAGCTGATTTGTGTATGCTTGCCCTGCTTTAGCATCCAGTGAATCTACAGACTGAGAGGAAATGATGTTGATATGACCATAGCCCCTCGATATGTCGAACCAGTTGTTGTCGTCTACTGCCGGATCGGTATCATCGGTAAGGAACTGCTGATACTCATCTATCAACATGAATGTAAACTTATCTTCACCATATCCCTTTGCTGTGAGCTGGTTTATATCCTGCTGTTTTATACTGTCTATGAACGTTGCTTTAACCACCTTTAAAATGAACAATGATGAAACAGCATATTTAGAAAAAGGCACTTCCAGCACTAAGGATTTTCTTTCTTTATAAATAATGTCTGCATAAGAAACTGTATGATCATTATTACAAAAATGATGGTTTAGATACGGGTCTTCATAAAAAGGTCTTAGAACGCTGTTTAATGCTGAAAACTGCCACGATCTTTGTTCTCTTTTGGTAGCTTCATCGGTATCTTTTTTGTTATTGAAAATACTAAATCCATCCGAAGCTATACGCCTTTTTATCTTTTCTGATAACTGTTCTGAACAGTTGTTTTTCATTGCCTGTAGGTCATCAGGATTAGTAATCAAGTAATAGAGATCCGCAAGGGTAGGATTAATATCAAACTCTTTAACTAACTCATACACTAAAACAGTGTCTTCTATCCCGTTTGAACCCCAATATTTATCTAAGTTTCCACGAACTGAACTAACACCATAGTTTAAAAATGCTTTTAGTTTTTCCGGTTCAATACCAGATATTAAATTAAATCTGGAACAATCTTCTTTAACACCTAATATGTAAATTTTATCGCTTTTCATTTCTTCATTGATCTGACGTGCTAACTTTGTGTAATCCCCTTTAACGTCCAGTATCAATCCTGAACAGTGATTTTTAATCAGATTGTAAACAGCCGGGAAACATACACCCGTTGTCTTACCTGTTCCTGTTCCACCAAATACGGCTATATTTGTTGTTGCCGTTTTAAAGTCTATTTGTATTTCATCATTTAAATGCGCTTTCCTGAAAGAAAGCAATGGCTCTTTATCTAACATAAAAATCTCCTTTATATTTTGTTGTTCCTTTCAATTATTCAATTTGCCGATTAATGTCAAATTTATAAGACATTAAATATATAAACGGTTTACGTGTTCCTTTTGTTTTAAGTTTTCATTGTTTTAAAATGATTGATAATAAATGGTTAAAATGTTATGTTCGCCGGGTAAACGATTTTATAAGGGGTTAAAACATGAGCTTTGCTGAATTCAATAACATCCGTACTTTACGCAAAGAAGCGCGTGAAATTGGCTATGATGTGTTTCTTGAGATCGCTGAAAAGGTTTTAGCCGTATCTTCTGAAATCGAAGATATGAAGAAAGAGGATGAAGCCAAACGAGCTAAGAAGCTGGCGCTCATGGAACAGTTCAGAGAGATGTTAGCTGCCGAAGGTATCGAAGGTATCAGCATTACAGAGATCATTGATGGTGTAGCCGCTCCTGCTGCCAAGAAGGGTAAAGGCGCTAAAGGTGAGAAGCGCGGAACCGTTGAACCTAAATATGCTTACAAAGATGAAAATGGAAAAGAAGTGTTGTGGTCGGGTCGTGGTCGTCTTCCTAAAATCGTAGAAGAAGCTATGAAGAAAGGCGCTAAAAAAGAAGACTTCTTGATCAAGAAAGAAGATTAACAGTATTACCAACACCAGAGAAAAACCAAGCCCCTGAGAAGGGGCTTTTATTTTGGAATGTTTTTTATTCAGGCTTTTTAGTTCCGTTTGCCTCTTTTATCCTATCTACTAACTTGTATGCTTCTTTAAATGATAATAATGAAGTTAAAGCCATTAACCCGCCACCTATGATATAAAAGCTATCTACCCCTGTTTTTGGTAATACATTGACTGTTAGCATGAGTAATGAGATACTTGATAAATATAATATCGCCATTAACGTCCATGCTTCTTTTTTCATTTGTCTGACACTTTTTTGAATAATCATAATTTAATCCTCTTATTTATTTGTCGTAAAAATATACTGTTATTGGTCTGCCACCGTACCCATCGTCATTACTGATACATGCATTTGCTAAAGTTGCCATATCAAGATCTTGATTTGCTTCTGTGTTCTTAACTTCTCTTGAACCTACAACTATTTTGAAAAAACTTGCTCCAGCCTGAGCTACAAATTTTGGACAAGCATCAACTGAAACGTTTTCAAACCCGATATAAAAGCTTCCATCATAATACGGTTCTATAAGAACGTTAGCGCCCCAGCTATCCCATATTAAGTTATCATCAACAATATCTTCTGGAACTATCTTTGATTTAATTACTGCGTCAACTGATAACCCTGTGTAATCTGCTTGCCCCGCGTAGAGATTTTTTATCCCAGCATTTAATGTTCCCAATATTTTTATGTCGCTATCTATCTTCTGACCAGAACTAATTTTTGGATAGATCATAAAGACACCAACTATCAACGCTGCGATAATCCCAAACACTAATAACAACTCTAATAATGAAAACCCTTTTTTCTTTCTCTTTGTAATGTTGAACATATCAGCCACCTCTTATATTATTGAAGAAAAAATAATGGTGGCGTTATCTTCTGAAAAACACGCTGCTGATGTTGCGGCTATATCAATGTTCTTCCCTTCTTCAAGGTTCTTAACCTGCGTACCGCCGTTCCCGTTGTAAACGTCTATGCTCACAAAGTTTCCTGATACAGCGGCTATCAACTTTGAACAATCAGAAGCTGGAACAGCATCATAGATAATGTTGTATTTGCCGTGGTTCCCTGAATACTCAACCTGTACGTTGCCTTTCCATTCATTGATAAGCTTTCCGTCCTGAATCATGTTCTCCGGGGCGTTCTTAGACGCAATGAAGCTATCAGTGTTAATGCTTGAGATCTTCGCTCTGCCGCCATATAGAGACTTAACCCCGGCCTGTATAGCTGTTAGGTTCCTGCTCTCTCTGTCGATACGCTGTGAAGCCTGAACTTTAGGAAATATCATAAAAGCCGCTACTATTAACGCTGCGATAGCTCCAAGAACTAATAATATTTCTAAAAGTGAAAACCCTTTTTTACTCTTTCTGTCTTTTAATAATCTAAAACTGTTTATCATAATCATTCTCCTTTGTTGTTTTGATTTATGGTTTTACCATCATAGATACTGCCATCTTTTTTAAATATAAACGTAATGAACAAACCTAAAAGAAAAATACCGCCTCCAACTCCTGTAATTCCAGTCATCTTAGCAATTACTTCTGGATTGAAATCGAAACCAAAAAAACCACCAAATAAAACACTGAAAGAACCGTATGTAATCATCCACATCCCTAATCTCATTATCATCATAGAAATTTCTCTAAGCTTTTTTCCGTTTTTGCTCTCAGTGTCATAAAGACTTCTAAAGAAACTATTTATTTTACTCATCATCTACAACCTCTCTTTGTTTTGTATGTTTCTCCTGTTTTATGTAGGATTATATATTAGATATTTAATTAACCGATTAATGTCAAATTTAAACAGGGTTTATTTTAATAATTGTCATTTAATCGGATAAGCGGAAGATGTAGAACTTTTATTACTATGCCTTAAATAAAACAAAACCCCATTTAAGGGGTTTTTATTCTTGCTTATCGTATTTAGATCCAAATATAATGTTATAGAAATCAAAAATATCGAATATATGCCATAAAATAATAAATGAACAAAACAACGGAAGTGTTTTTTCACTTACAACCCCAAATGATATACCCGCCACACCTGCTATTGAAATTAATGCCAAAAATATTAAAGTTCTGCGTGTCCAAGAATATGATTTTTTCTTATTTGTCATATACCACCTCTCTTTTTTGTTTTTCTTGACTTCCATAAATAACACCACCTTCATTTAAAAACTCTCTTATAAAATCAGCCCATGTTTCAGCTTCCTTTTCTCTTGTTTGTTCTCCCATACTGATCTCCTTTGTTAAATACTCCAGTGTATATCTGCTTTAAAATTCTCTTTTGGTTCGTTCACGTAAGCTTTAAACGCTATAACAGTCAGTGCCTGATTGATGTAGCCCGATAAGCGATATGTAGCCTTAACCTGATTAAAACCATGCTGAACAGCATCAGGAATGATTTTACGTCTTCCCAAGCGTTCTATCAGTGCTAATATTGCCTCTGCTCTCTGCCCTTCTATCAATGCTGCTTTTGCTATGAACTCATAGCCGTTGTGTAAACCCAAACGTTTCAACTCTCTTGTTATGTCTTTTTTCATTTTTCACTCTCCTTTAAAAATCATATATATTTTTCATTTCTGAAACCTTTTTGCTTAAAGCTTCCTTCACATCTTTATCTGTAAGTTTCTTTAGTGGCTTAATCAATGCGGGATCTGGTATTAAATCCGCTCTTGTTAGATGTTTCTTGTTAGTTCTTTTTTTCATTTATGCTCTTTCCTTTTTCTTCTTCAATGTGAATAATTACAGCAACTTTAATAATCAAATATAATGAAAGCCAAATAATACCAAACATCAAAACAAATTTAGCAAAAACATATAACAATGGGATATTCACATCCATTAATGAAACTACAGATAAAACTAAGCTCATAAAAAACGCTGGTATCGTAATGCTCACATACCATTTTGAATCCCACAGTGTTTTTAACACCTTATGGATAACACGCATTATGATTGGCATTAATCCTATTAATGTTATACCTGTACCTGCTAAAAAAGTTAATATGATAAATATTTCAGGTATAAATTGAAGTGTCAAAAATGAAACCGACATTATAAATAACCCTAACAATACATTAAATCTATCTTCTTCATGATATTTTTCTTGTTCTTTTTTTGAGTATGGTTTTAGTTTATTAATCATGAGAACCTCCTTAAAAAAATTTCCTTTCCACTTTTTAAGTGTTCAGATTTTAAATCAGATATATATTTTTCTGCTCTCTCTGTTGTTCCTCTCATGCTCATTAAAAATGTGAGATGAAGAAACCAAATGAAGAACAATGCAAGTTTCGAACTTATTGTCATGAATGTAATTGCTGAACCTAATGCCGACACGTATCCACATATAATGCTTTCAGGGAAAATATGTGTCATAGGTAGCATTAATAGACCTGCTATAAATATTTTACCTACACTTATTTTATTCAATGTGTTTTTGATTTTGTTTATCATAATGGTTATCCTTTTGTTTGTTTATATTAAAAGAATTAACGCATCTTCCGATTAAAAGCAAATTTAATAAGTGAAATGTATCTTTTAATTTAAAATATCAGGACAAAAGGAGTAGGTAGGTTTTTTATTTGTGAGAAGTGATTAAAGAACTCAGCTCTGTTAGTTCTTCATCTGATAATAAATGCTTATAAAAGATATTTTGGTAAAAGGATAAAACAGCCTTATGAGAGATTTTATTTTGATAACTGATAAGTAATCTTACGATGAGAATCGAGGGGGTGTTTGACGTGCGGTTAAAGAAGGAATCAAAGTATTCAAGCAAGTAATCATGTTTGATGGTTTTAAAATCAACATCAGCATCAGAACATGCTTTTATTACTGCCTGTATTTCATTTGATGAGCCGGAACGGACGGTATGAAACAACTTATCAGCAAGACGCTTTTTATGTTGTTCTCGTCTTTTAACGTCATCCAAGTATTCTTGTAAGCTTGAGTATTTCATCTATGTTTCTTCATGACATATTTATTTTAATGAAGGAGGTGAAGCCCTCCTTCATCACTAAGAACTAAGCTTGTGCGTTCTTTATTAACTCATAAATCTCATCATTAGCAAATTGAGTCATGAATTCAACCTTGATTGTTTTGCTTATTTGATTAAACAATGCCTGAGCATGTGCAATTTTGCGTTGTTCTTCAAGCCGCAAACTATCTTTACCATCTACATTTTTTGTTTCAATGATAAAGTTTAAGTAATCACCACTTGTAGTTTTAACAACATAAGCAAAGTCAGGGGAATACGTGTATCCTCCTGCTACCGGAATTTTAATAGAGTTCTTCGGTATCTTCGTAAAAACAGCTACAGACTGGATCTCTCCATCTGTGATGTTGAGTCGTTCAAGCTCTGAGTCGTAAAAGACTTCTTCAAAAAGATAAGAATCTAACGGTGGTTTCGTATTATCATGTAATACACCAAGATCACTCGACAAAACCTCGTTTAGAGGACTTCCTTCTTCATTAGTGAATTTTGTAGGATGAATCGATCCTGAAATAACATTATATCCAAGACTGAATTTGTTAAACGAATTGTTAAGCAGATATTTACTAAACCCAGATTTAATTTTTCTGATTGTCTGAATGTTCAGGTAGTCAGTGATATTTATAGTATCCTTTATATCACAAAATACCTTATGCAAGGTATCGTGTTTAGCAAACATGGTTTGTGATAAGTTATCAAGAAATTCTCGATAACTCATTGTGTTGAGTTTAGCAAAGTTATCATCATCACTTATAATGCTTTTCGACATCGCCGTATCATTATGGATGTAAATCCTATCTATGCGAGTATGAACGCCTGATTTAGTAAATCTATCTGCTTCTTCAAGCATGAATGATTTGAAAATGGATAAAAACTCATGCTCGCTGTTTATTTTGTACTCAATAACTGCTTTCTGATTGATCAGGTCCCAAAGTTCTTTCAGTTCAGTGAACTTGCCAATACGCATTTTAGTGCGTTTTTTCCCATCAGTGGCTTTTTTGATTTTGCTTGGTTTTAACCCAGTAGGGAATGCCGCTGGATATTTGGCTTTTAAGCGACTATAGGCATCAGAATCTTTAAAGTTGTCATTATCATCAATGATTTTGTCATCAAAAACTTCATTCATGAGTGTTCTGGATGAAAGATCAGGATACTGAGAAAGGATTTTATCCTTAAGTTCTTGAGTAAACTTACTTGGAACAGTTTCTTTGAAGGAGCTATCGTTGACCTCTTTGACAAGAGAATCGACAAAATCCTTTTCCGTAAAATCAACATAATAGTTCAAAGTAAAATTGCGATCTTTCACACGGCACATGTATTCATTCACTGGAAGACGTAAACCACGCCCTACCTCTTGAAGTTTAGATGTGGTGCTACCACTCGAACGGAGCTTACAAATCTGAAAGACATTTGGGTTATCCCACCCCTCACGCAACGTCCACTTAGAGAAAATGAAACGGCGAGGATTTTCTAAAGATAAAAGAAGCTCTTTGTCATGAAGGATTTCGTTGATTTCCTGCTCAATTTTATCATCTTTATCGCTGTTATCTTTTGAAAAATAGCCCCCATGAACAGAAGATACATCCTGAACAGTTTTTTCAAGGTAGTTTCTATAAAATTCGTCTTTTTCTGTTTTTAACAGTTTATTAGCTTCTGCCAAAACATATTCTTCAAACTTGGTTTTCAGGCTTCCGGCAATATCATTACCATCACGATAGCCTTCAATATCATCAATGAAGAAAAGAGTCAGCGGTTTTATACGTGGTCTTTGTGTCAGATACTCTTTTTCTAACTTAAAGTGTTCTTTGACAGCTTTAAGCATCATGTTATCAGCAAGCGTCTGATCGTAAGAGTAGGGGTTAATTGAACTGCCAATTTTTAGTTCAATACCATTACTCAATACAGCAGTGCTCTTGTTTAAGGCATCCAGTGTTAAATCATGTATCGCACTATGCGTTTTAGATAGTGATTCACCTTTGGCTAACTTGAATTTTTTTCTATTACCATTTTCGTTTAGTTCAAAAGTGGCCTCTTTTCCGTCAGATTTAACAAATTTAAGATTAGCACTACCATCACCAACAATATCCTCAATGTATGCATCAATACCTTTAACAAGATCTTCATTGAACGCATCCACGGCTGTAAGACGATAAACTAAATTCTTATAGCCTTCACTAAAAGTTGCGCCATAGCGGATGATATATTGAGCATTAAATTTTTCAATATTTTCCCATGTTTTTTTAGCTGTCGGGAACTTATGAGGTTCATCGATAATAATGAATGGTTTAACCGCACTAAGAGCAGCAAATGGCGTATCAAACTGATTATCAAGCAAACCCACATCATAAGTGTCAGTTAACGACTTAGAGTTAATCATCCCTGAGTTGATTATAAGGACGTGTATATATTTCTTGTTAAAATTACTTGCTTCCACAAAATCATGGATAGCTTGAGGCATATACGATTTTGTGTTTTTTCCAGAGCTTTTCTGACTTTCAACAACATAAGTCTTTAGTTCACGCTCATAATCATCTCTAAAATGCTCTTTTAAAGCATCGCTTTTCAAAAAATTAACTGTTCCAGCTTTGATAGATAGGGTAGGAACAATGATGATAAACTTGTTAATACCAAATGATTTGTTCAGGTCAAAAATTGTTTTGGTGTAAGTATAAGTTTTACCTGTACCTGTTTCCATAGAAACATCAATTACGTTGCTTTTAGAATCGTAATTATCTTTTGAATGCTCAATACCATTGAACTCCTGAACATTTTTTATGTTGTTGTAGTATTGTTGTTCAGATAGATTCAGTTCTGGATTAGCCAACAGGCGGATAGCAACATTATCCGTCTGATGAGGTATGGCGGATACAAAGACATTCATCACCGCATCAACGCCAGCCTTTTGATGAGGTAAGTTCTTTTCGAATGTGAACCCTTTAGACATGTTTAGTTCCTCACCACCAAATCCAAATCAATTGATTTTTTATTGGCATAACTTTTCAGTGCTTCATTAAGTTCCATCTGTTTCGCACTTTCGAAGTTGCTGCCATAAAACACGACTTTGTTAGGGGCAAAGTCTTTGTCTGAATCCAGCTTTTGAAGTAAAGCTTTCAGTGCTTCGCTACTGAAATTCGGCGCAATCAGATATAGCCGTCCATCGCATAAGTGCGCTTTGTAGCCATTGAGATCAACATCTTCAATTGGTGTTGTCAGTAAGCTGCCATCATACAGGCACCACGTAGTCAATAAGGTGTCGTACTGCTCAGGAGTCAATACAACATCATCAAAAAAAGTATGATTAGACAGCGTAAGTTCAGACTCATCTTTAGTACGAAAATCATTGACTGTTTCAAATATTTTGAATCCCAGATCACCGTTAAAATCAGGATGTTCTTTTTTAATTCTTTGGGATGCTCTTGAAAGTCGTTCTTTTGTTAATTCATAGATGTTTTTAAAGCCTAACTCATGTGCTTCAGATGTTTGAGATGTTTGTTCTGGGATTTGTATAGAAATAAATCTTCTATTACCTTTGTCGTTAGCATTCATAGCCATTACTGCATGTGCGGTTGTACCCGACCCGGCAAAGAAATCTAAGATTAGATCATCTTTTGAAGCATTAGGCACTATATGTATCAGATTCTGTATTACTTGAAGTGGTTTTGGAAAATCAAAGACTTTTTTTCCATCAAATAATGAGCGAAGATCCCTTGCTGCCTTTTTATTACCTTCTAATTCAGTCCATAGAGGTGATGGACGTTTAGTTCTCCCTTCAACATAATATTTAACGTATGGCCACCATACCTCTTGTCCATTACGAGTGGTTTTTTTCCATAAAATCATATTGTTATTTACTTGCTGTAAATAAGTTTCCTTGCTGAATCTCCAACAACTTTCATAGCCAGCAGAGGCTATTGGGAAAACCTCATTACCGTCAGGATCTTGCACGGAATAATACATGTTAGGACGATCTTCTCTTTTATCATTACTTCCTGTTTTTCTCATTTGATCATAAGCATAGTAGCCCATGTCATCCTTATTCTGAAAGCGTTTGAGATCATGGTCAGTTAACGGTAAGCCACTAAGATCGATATTATTTGACTTTGTATAAACTAAAATATAGTCGAATGAATTTCCTAATCCACCACTGTCCTGTCCTGTGGTCTGACCTGTCGCTCTAACTATATTTCCAACAAAGTTTTGCTCGCTAAAAATTTCATCACACAGTATTTTTAGTTGGCTATGTTCGTGATCATCAATGGAGATATAGATTATCCCGTCATCACGTAAAAGTTCACGAGCTATATATAGTCGAGGATAAATAAAAGTTAGCCACGCACTATGGCTGCTTGATCCTTTAACAGTAAAATCGAGGATCCGTCTAGCTTCATCAAGATCGATAACAGCCAGTTCAGAAAGCTGTTCAGGTGTAAAATTACGATCATCGTTATATAAAAATCCATCTGAGCCGGTGTTATATGGCGGGTCAATGTAAATCATCTTCACCTTTTCAGCATAAGCATTAACCATATGCTTCAATACTTCGAGGTTATCCCCTTTGATTAACAGGTTCTGACTGTTCTTGTTCTCTTCAAGTTGGTTATGGTCTTTATCTTCGGTGAGCAACGTCTTCGGTGGTAGGTTAGCCAACAGCCGGGCATAAGACTTACCCAGCCAATTTAAGCTGTATGATTCTTTCGAGAGTTCAACATCCGAGGATTTGACGATCTCAAGTAGCTTCTCTTGAATGAACGCCCCGTTTTTATCAAAACACTGTGGGAAGTTAGCCTTTAATACAGCAAGCTGCTTGCTGTTAGCTGTTTCTACTTCTGAAAAAAGCGTTTCTTTTTGCATATCCATGTTAAACCTGATTATTTATCGTTCGATTTGGTGGTGTTTTTGATTGAAGCTTCACTTAGACCTATGCGTAGTAGTTCTGCAGCAGCACCATCTATGCTTTTGAAGACTCGTGCTTCGTAAGGTTGTCTTGAGCTACATAAGACTAATGGCTTACCTTCCCACTCTGAACCATTAAAAATGACGGTATACTCGCCTTTAGAGCCTTGTATTGTTGCTCTATCAAGTAGACCTGATCTGACCCTTTCCTTAGCCATTGAGCTAAGGATAAAATTTCCACCATCAAGACCTGACATCATCGTTATGACCTCGTTATGCGATACTGAAACAATATCAAATATCGCATCAACGGTAAACTTTTGCTTTTGTTACGAGGGGGATGACAAGAGCCTTGTGTTGGTTGACTGCTCCAGATACGACAAAGGGGCATACGCCCCCTTTGCTTGTCTCACTGCTGGTCTGTCAGACCTCATAATCATCACCGAAACTTTCCCTGAGCTGTTGAACCGTGTATTCAACTCTTCTTATAGTGTCCTCATCAACTTCACCACGATAAACCTCAATCGTGTTATTTAACCATTTTATCTGAGTAATTAAGTCTTCTGACATTTCTTTAAAAAATGCTGTTTCCTCAGCTTCATTATCTAATTCTTCTTTAAGGCAATGCACTTTCTCATTAAGATAATCTATTTCACATTCAAGTTCGTTATTAGCTTTTTCAAGAAGTCTGGTTTTATCTTCAAAAACAGCCACTGTATTTTGATATGTTTGAATTTTATTAAGGCATTGAGAAAGAGACTGCTCTAACTCCTGATTAGAACCTTCAAGTTCTATTTTTTCTTCGTTTTGGTCATAAAGTATATCATTAAGCTCTTTTATTTTTAAGTGTAAGCCGTAGTTCTCTTTTATTAGCTCTTCATTCTCTGCTTTGCTATCATCGAGATCAAGAGATAACTGAGTATAGTTATGGTCATGTAAAACAGCTTCGCATTCATACTTTTCATTCAAATCTCTCAAATACTTCAATTCTTGTTCCATTTGATACAAATCGTTCAAACATGAGATCTGAACATTATCAGTAAGAAACCTTTGTTCTTCTATTGATTTTAAAAGCTCCTGATACTCTTTTATTTTTGGTAAGACACCTTTTGATTTTGGCTTTGCCATTCTGTAATGCTTTATTTTCAATACAACGCTATCAAGAACAGACTTATCAAACTTATCAACTACTATGATCGCTTTAGTTTTTATGTTTGTTTTAGCTACACCATCCTGAATTTTTTGTATAACGTTTTTTAGTTCCGTTTCTCTCACATCATCAATAGCAATAAGATCGCTATGTTTAATACCGAACTTAATGCAGTTATAAGTCGGATTCGAATAATGTATATGTCTTTCTTTTGCTATCTCTTTAAGCAAAGTCGATTTACCTACACCGCTAACACCTGATACAACAACCACATCACATTTATCTAAAGCTTTTTCTATTTTTTCTTTTAAGTTATTCATATATCTCTCCTTTTGTTTTAATGAATAGATATTGAATAATCAATTAAAAGAATAAAATCAAATTTAATCGGAAAATAAATTAATAAACTATATAAAAGCGGTAGGTATACCGCTTATTTTATTAGTCTTGCTTTTCATTCTACTTTACCTGAATGGATTATATGAGTTTTTGTAAGTCTTCTTTCGATATATTATAAAATTCTTCTTTCTTGAACTCTGAGATCTCCCACGGAAGAAGCTTCCTTGTATCATTGAAGATATTTTCAAGTTTATATTTCATCCTTTTATCAATGCGCATTATCTTTAAAGCTTCTTCATAGTTCATTATGAACTCATGATAACGAACCTCTTCATTTACTATATAAAATCTACATGATGATTTGTTATACTGATCAACATCCATAACAACAAAGCTCAAATCATCACTGTCCTTTACCTCAATATCTCTTTGATGAAGATAATGGATCATGAAATCTCTTATTTGTTCTTGTTGACATATTATTTCTTTAGCATCTTGTATTTCAGCAATAACTGAAACAACCCGTTTAGTTCTTAGTGTAGTTCTTTTTATTTCATATTTACTCTCTTCAAGACTACGAACCGTATAAAAATACAACCAATATGACATATTAACCTCGCTTATTTTTTATTAAACCAACTATTTCTTCATTAACTATTTTCTTTCTTTTTTCATATCAATCAATCCACCATAACACGTTGCCTCTTTCTTTTTCCGATAACGTTCTATACATGTTTTCCATTATGCAATAATAAGCGCACGAAAAAGACTCTCTTAATGTATCGTCATGACTATACTTAAAACTCATTTCACTGTTAAAACATAAGTTGATAGCATAGTTTAACGTTCTTTGGTTTATGTATTCTTCATCAATGTTATTATAAGTATTGGCTAATGTAAGTCCTTTCCTAAACTCTATCTCAAAGAATGGGATCTTTGTTATTTCAGGATATTCAGGATGTTTTGTATCTATCATTTTCGGATAAATCTTTTCTAAAACATTAAAACCTTCAACATTTTCAATAATAAAACTCATAATCTCATCTCTTACTATTTCATGATATTGCATTTTAAACCTCTCTTATTTTTGATTAAACCAACTGTTTTCTTCGTTCACTATTTTCATTCTCCTTTCAATCATTGCCATTTTTAAACACACATCAGCCATGACCAATACCCTTTGATAATGCTCTTCGTTATCACACTTACGCCTGTCTATGAGTAGCCTGTTAATCTTTGGCACTTCTGCTAAACACTTTGCGAAAAGTTCCGGTGAATGCTCATGGAATGGCGTTGATAACATGCTTTCTATCGTTATGTAGTTATTCCCCAAGTTGTTGCTGTGAAAATCAACTGGTCTGAACTTCTTTCTACCTTTACTCATAATTAAATCCTCATTTTGATGTTGTTTTTTAAGCTGCTTTAAGAACAGGAACAGCCATTTTTTCTTTGAATACCATTAACAGCTCAACAATGCTTCTGTTTGCTCCTAACCTTGCCTTTGTATGCGAATATTCAATATTGATATGTTCGCTATCTGTTGTAGTAGGTAGTGAACTAAAGAAACCATCATTCAGGTTTTTATTACACAACATACCTACAGTTTTTTTCTCTTCTACTTTTTTCTGAACCCATGCGTAGCATTGCTTATGCTGTTCATCATTAAAATCTGTTGAATACATAATCGAGCAATCACGATAAGGCGGATCACAAAACAGGAACGTATTTTTATTAACCTTAACGTCTTCATAGCTTCCACATGTGATCACTGCTTTCTGTAATGCTGTTGACCAGTTTTTGATATTTTCATAATCAAAACCATTTTTATTCGTCTGGAATGACGTGAAAATTCGCCCGTTTTTCTGACTGTATAAGCCCCTGAACATATTGTTTAAGAGGAAGTAGAACATAGCCGTTCCTCTCACTGAATATTCAGCTCCTACTGGTAAGGAACGGTATTCTTCACGTAAGCGATAGTAGAAGTGTTTTTGACCTTCCAGCGTTTTATAGTGGTTGCGTTCTTCAATGGCCTTCAGCTCGTCAATGAAGCCAGAACAATCCCTTTTAATGGTGTTCAGGAGATTGATGATCTCCGGGTTAATGTCGTTCAGGTGGTAGCTTCTGATGTGTTCACGGTGCTGATTGAAAACTTCACAGAACATAGCGCCTGCGCCGAAGAACGGCTCTGCGTAGTATCGAATACGCTTAAAATCCGGCATATAGGGGCGATACGCTTTGATGAGGCGACGTTTACCGCCAGCCCATGCGTAAAGGGGGGTAAGTGGTTTTGTGATATAGTCCTGATCGTTTGCTGCTGTTTTAGTCTGGTAATCAGGAACAGAGAGAATAGTTTTGTTATGGTAGACTTCATGAATAATATTACGTGCTTTAGCAATGAAAGCATCAATATCAAGATGAAGAATATTAGATTTGGATTTTTTAGATACAGTCATAAGGCAAGACTCCAATAATAGTTAACTTGCGATTAGTTAATCGCTACAGGCACAAATATTTATTTATGTGCTTTTGGTTTGATGCCCGGTTTATCGAAGACCGGATTAAATAATGGAACCTTTCCGCATCAAGTTAACTATCAGAGCGTATGACTGCTTTGATGTGATTAATTGTCTTTATTTCGCTTATGACATTCAACACTTATTTTGAAGAAAAACCTTCCATCTAAAACCAATAACCCCATAAAAACAAAAAAACCAATTACTATCAATTGGTTATGTGGTTTTGCAAAAAGTGCTATTTATGATTTTACTACTTGCAATGTCAATATGATGTTGTTCAAGCTTTTCGACGGTAGTTCGAAATATCAGCATTTTCATAGCGGATCATGAACATTAACAGCTCTGCGTTATTGCTGTTCAGCACCAAATCATAAGCACTCATACCGTCTTTGTTCTTCTGATAGAGATCTGCCCCATCCAAGAGAAGAAGCTTAAACAGCTCTACGTTTCCTGTTTTGGCTGCTAACTGGATAGGGGTTAGCCCTGATGTGTCCAGCTCGTCATTCAGGCGTAGGCCGGAACGGGCAACAGCATGATAGAAACCTGACGGCCACAATTTGGATGTGTTCTGTATGAGCTGGAGAAGCGCATACGCTTTCATGCTACCGGAACGGCCTGAGAGGTAGACCGCTAACAGATCCTGAGCGCTGTAATCGAGTAAACGTGTTATCAGGTATCTTTCATCATGGTTCTTCTCTAACAGCGGGAGAAGCATCTTTAATGAAGCGTCTTTCTGTTCCTGTTCTTCCGGCGTAGGAGCCGGGGAAGACAAAACAGCGTCAAATTGGGAGAGAAGCACAAAGCCGGTGCTACGGATCTGGTTAAGTAATGCCTCAATCATGCTTACGTCTTCCTGCCCTTTTCACAGGAGCTGAAGGGGCTACCTCTTCCGGTTGTTCTTCTACTGCTTCTGGTTCTGGACGGTAGAACATCGAGCTTTTGAAGCTATACACGAACTGATCGCGTGTATGCCCGTTAACATCGTAAATGGTGGTATCAGCATTCCCCGCTATGAGAGCTTCATCTAACTGACGACCATTGTACTTAGGGCTGAAAGCGGTATAGAACAGCGGCGTTCTTCCGTATATGTCTATAGCGTTGGGATTTGCCCCTAATCCTAACAACAGCTTCACGGCCTCAACATCACCACAGCCAACGGCCTGATGTAATGGTGTTAACTCGTTTTTGTCTCTTTCATGAATATCTTCACCGCAACTAATAAAATATTTAATAGCCTGTAGTTTTTCATTGCCTTTCAATTTCCATATAGCAAAATAAAGTTTTGTTTGTTGTCTTTCCATAATATATCTCCTTTTTATATAATAAGTCTTAATATTATATATAATTAAAAATATATTTCGTCAATATGCTAAAAAGTGTTTATTTTAATTTGACATTAAATAAAATAAATTATAACTTTAAATCAAGTAGAAAATTCTCCGTTTTTTACTAAATTAAACTCTAAGTAAGATATATATTGATGGTTCACATAATCCTTTGTTTTGTTGATAAGAAAAAAGCCCCGCAAGGGGCTTTATCTTTTTGGTGAGGTGGTGTTATTAAAAGGCAAGTGCTAATGGTGAGTTAACAGTTTCCATTTTCTTTTTACGGTTAGCTAAGAAGTTAATAAAACTTACTTTCTGATTATGAGCTAACAAATCGTAATGTCGTTTACCATCATAACTTCTGACTAATGGATCACATCCAGCTTCAACCAGTAATCTGATTTTTTTCATATCCGTTGTATAGAACAAGGCTGTTTCATGTTTGTTGTTAACATGATTTACCCTTGCGCCTTTTTCTATCAGGAAGCGGCATGTATCAACGTTGCTAACGCTAAACAAGGCTGTTTTCCCTTCCTCATTGGTAGCGTTCACATCAGCGCCACGGCTAAGAAGAAACTGAGCCACTTCAACAGATTCAGCACAGGATAAAGGCGTTAAACCTTCGGGCGATATGTAGTTAACATTAGCCCCGGCTAAAACAAGTTCTTTGATTTTTGTTATATTTGAACCGTATATCAATAATAATTCATTAATGCTATTCATAGACACCTCACCTTTTAGATCTACCTGATACTAATATACTATATTATATAATAATGTCTATTTACTATCAAAAATATTTCCGCTAAAAGTTGTAATTATTTTTAAATTACGGTATAATTTCGCCTCATTCATATTTTTCTCTTTTGCGAAAAAGAGAGTGTTTTTTTAGAGATTTCCTGTTAGGAGATCTCTTTTTTTTGGCGTAAAAAAAGAGGGTAAATCCCTCTTTATTCTGGACAAGCTTTCTTTTTCATTTTCTGGAACTTAGATTTAAACTCTTCTGGTGTTTGTCTTTTAAAACTACGCCTGACATTATCTATTTCTAATACTTCATTAAAAAGCTCTTTAGCATCATTAGCCTCTAAGGTTCGGGGGCTTAAATCAGGTATGGAAACCTGAAAGATGTTATGACCAAGACCATGAGATATAACATTCACTTCATACTGCTTATTACTTTCCTCTTCAATAAAGAAGAGGCTATTATCTATGACTTTATATGTATAAGACATAATAACCTCCTTTGGTTATGTTACTCAATTTTAGGTAAATCGAACATATGAGCATTAATATTTTGTTCAACAAGTGAATCTATATCATCACGATCCACGTTTGAATAAAACACTTCATCCTCAAACTCATTATTAACTTCATCCTCTTCTTCAGGGAATGGATAAAGCAATATCTTAATGGCGTAAGACGTTTTATTTTCTAACCAGTTTTTTTTCTGACTACTAAGTTTTTGTTTATCAATCAACTCACCGCGTTTTGTTTTTGGCAACAAATCAAGTTCTTTAGCTGCTCGCATAAGTTCATCAATTGCTATACCTGATTTCTTTAAACTCGCTTCTGCTTCTGGTTTTAACCAGATGCAACCTTCAAAATCAGTTCTATGCTGCATAGGTCTTGATTGTTCAAGTCCTGCTATAGCACCTCGATTAGACATGATAGCGTTGTTAGTGAGGCGTTCAGCCTGATCTAACTGTTGTTCTTCACTGTTTCTACCATATGAGCCTGTGTAAGCAAAACCATCAATACGGATAGAGCCTATATTATCAGCAATCCATTCTTTAAATCTTTCAATAACAATTTTATAGTTATAATCAGCGTTAAACGTGGTATTTGCCATTCTTCTTTTTAAAACATCCACTGCTCTATGAGCGGACAAACCAGCTTCTTCACCGAAAATTTCAGAAACTAAATCAGCGCCCAATTGAAGAGAGGCAATCATTTCAGCATCACGCATATCTTTACTGTAATGTTCACCATATTCTTTTATATAAAGTTCATTTCTCAAATCTTCGAATCTTTTGATAAGAGCAATACGGTTATTTTTGATATAATCAATAGCTATACCATAAATATGACCATAGTTTTCTTCTAAAAGTCTTCTCCAGACGTTAACGATAGAAAGATCACCTTTGAAGCCTGAAATCTCTTCATCAGAAGTGTGAATAGTCCATATACGATCTTTAATAGCCATAATATCTTCATGACCATTAAGACGTTCAACGATTGGTTTATTTGAAGCTACTACAGGCGCAAAAGACCACTTCTTAATTTTTCTCGCTTTTTTATTGTCGTTAGCTTCTGCTAAAACACGCTGAGTACCATTACAAATCATAAAAATCATTTCGGTGGCAACATTTGCCCCTTTGTTATTTACGATTTTATCAAACTCATCTAAAAGTACGCTTCCGCTGTTTAAAAGCGGGAATAAACGCTCCATCCCTGCGATAGAGGCTGTAGCGTCAAAATAAAGAATATTATGACCTTTGATCGGTATACCTTCGTAAGACGATTGTGCGATTAATCGCACTGACTTACCATCGCCCGGATCACCTGTTAACTCAATAATAAGGCTTACGGAAGGAGAAAATATATTACCAAAGGTATAACCAACAAGTTGATGAGCAGCGATTAAAGCTAACTGTTCATCTTGTGCGTACCACTGGCCTAAAATATCAATCTGAATTTCTGCTTTACCTGCCTTGAATGTCATACATTCTTCATCACCAACATAGCGCGGGTGACCCGGTTTAATGTGTTCACCATTGACCCAGCCGCAGTTATCAGATCCAGAAGTGATTTTTATACATGGTTCGTATTCAACGCCAGCGGGTGAAACAACCGTTCTACGTCCATCTGCCAGCACCTTTAACATGATGTCAGCAACCTTAGACATTTTATTAGCCGGGGGCAAAGGCCAGCGTTTGGCTAACAAGGACTGTTTACTGATTTGAGATAGTTCAGACTGAGGGATTTTGACAAACCTTTCCTGACCATTTAGATCCAAGAAACGAACTTTCGTATAGGTTTTTGTGTCTTTAGATGAAACCTGATTTTCTTCATCAAATACTGATTCCTGAATATCAGAATCCAGCATATCAACAATTTCAATTGGCATTAAAGGGAAAGGATGAATTTGAACCCATTTAACATCTTCAACGCCATTTTTATAAGTCTTTATCGTGCGAATAAAAATACCTTCCGCACCTATAGAGTATTCTTCTGTTTCACGCCACGGATTATCCTGAGCCTGTAAAGCTCTTTTAAAATCTTTTGGCGTTAACTGTAAAACATTATCTTTTTCATTCATATTAAAAACTCTCCGTTCTTTTTATTTTGTGCCTTTGTTATGTTTTTTATAATAACTAACACTTATTATATATTTTATTTTTTTAAATAAAGCAATACTAAAACCAAGTTATTATATAATTTTTTCTTTAGGTTGACAACCTCAACCCTTTTTCTGATTTATTTAACCAGTCCATTAAAAAAGTATTAATGCTTTCTTTCATGATCCCGGTTTCTTCATCCCTTTCACGCTTAATTCTTTTTAAAGCTAAAAGTGTAGATTTTTGTTGTTCTACCTTTTCATGTTCTAACATGGAAGGAAAAATGCTAAAACCTCTTAAAACACCCTGATATATTATTTCTTCCACATACTCTTGATTATCGCTTTCAACTTTACAGACACCAAACCCTGCTATCTCATAATCAAAATGAGCGTAAAGCGTGCTTACAGCAAGCTCTACATCAGAAGAGTAGATAACATAACAATCTTTAGACTCTTCAATAACCACATGCGGAAATTGATATTGTTTTATCAGTTTAATGTTTGGTTGGAAAAAATCACGCGCACAACGCCACAGGATAGCCTTGTTAGAACTTCCGCTACCCATCAACACATCATCAGGAACAGCGTCAACAGAAACGGCCTGAGCCTCTTCTGAGGAAGGGGATTGCTCCCCTTCTCCTTCTTCTAATGCTGCTTGATGTTTTACTTCTGCCAGAGCATTTTCTGTAATCAACCTTTCACGCTCTTTTTTCTGTTTTTCAAGCTCTTCTCTAAGAGAGGATAAATCAAGACTATTATTCATATTCATAACTTCCCTCTCTTTTTAATCGTGTATCATAGAGCTGATAACCATAATAGACACATAAAGAATCATATATTCTACTAAGAGCTAACTCTATTTTATCTTTGCTGTATTCTCTTTTAGTTTTTGTTTTATCTAAATACATTTCAAGTATACTTAAAGAATTACCGCTAACGTCTCTTAAATAGCTTCTTTGATCATCAGTTATTGTTTTATACACTTTATAATGAAACTCAAAATCACCTTTTTCATAAGAGCGTAATGAACCAAAAAGAGTATCATATCTCTGTTCTATTTCAGAAAAGATAAGTTTCATTCCAAGATTAAAAAGCAAAGTATCAGAAACAAGATTTCTATAGTAATTTATCTCTTTCAAGTTAGTTTCAACACCAATATTTGTTATCGTTAAAGCTAAGTCATTATCATTTTGAAGTATTCTTTTTTTACCTGAAAGTTGTTGTTCCTGAAAAATTGAAGAAGCTTTTTCCATGATTTTGACAAGGCTGTCTTGTCTTTTAATGACAGCCTGTACCATTTCATCTGTTCTGATAGCAGAAATCAACGTATCATAAGCTTTCCTCATGTTGTTAAAATATAGTTCCATAACTTTCTCCTTTGTTAATTATTTATTTTTTGGTCTATTTTCATTCCCGTTATTAAAATCCTCGATTTGCTTTTTAAGCTTACGATTCTCTTCAACAAGATCAGTGTTTTCTTGTAAGAACGTGCGCATTTTTTGGCTATAGGTGTTTGCTAACTCAAAGTTTTCAGCAGATTCCGTTCTAAGACCTTTAATTACTTCTTTATACTCGTTTTCTTTCACACCAAAGATTTTGTTAAGTTCTTCTCTAAGCTCATTCAATGCTTGAGTTTTTTCAGATGTAAATCCAGCTTCAAGCGTGGTTTTCTGAGCTTCAAGCGCTTTTTCATTATCCACTTTAAACTGAGCCGTTAACTCTTCACGAAGTTTAGCTAAAGCTTCCTGTTTTTCAGTTTCAAACGCTTCACTAAGTTCTTTTCTCAACTCTGCTAAAGCAGCTTCTTTATCAGCAGCATGAGTAATATCTTTTTGCTCAAGTTGACCATTAAGAGATTCAACCTGACCTTTTAAATTATTAATCTCTCGCGTAGTATTAGCATCAAGAGTTTCCAATTCTTCTTCAAGTTTAGTGTTTTTCTCTTCAAGAGCAGAAACTTTTTCAGTAAGAGTGGTATTCTCTTTTTCTAACGCTATATTTTCGTCCTCAAGCGTTTTAACCTCTTTCGCTAACTCTTCTTTTTCCTTTTCAAGTTCAGTGTTTTTGAAATACAATTCATTGTTTTTATCAACGAACTCTTCTTTTTCCTTTATTTCTTTTTCAAGATCTTTCTTGAGTTGATTGATCTCTTCATCTTTTAATGAAGTTTGTTCAGTAAGCTCGATCACTTTAGAAGATAACTTATCTTTCTCTACTTTAAGAGTAAGGTTTTCCACTTCTGCAGCTTGTGCTAATTTCATAATTTCAATATCTTTATGCATACGTTCGAGTTCAGTAGTTAACTCGATTGCACGTTTACTTTTTTCTCTGATATTAATATTATATTTATTAATAATAGAAGCATTTTTCTGATCAGGGTCAATATTGAGTTTTGCGAGTTCAGCAAATTCTTCTTTATAATCATTAATAGATTGTGGTAAATCAGTATGAACCTTTCTTACCGCTTCTGCCTGTTCTTCGTCCTTAAACTTCTGGACACGACTAACAAAAGAGTGAACCGGATAATCACCATAACCCGCTTTTTCTAATTCACGGTTTACGTGTTTTAAAACTATTTCACGGTAAGTATCAGACTTGAGATCTGTTCTGCTGTTCATCCATTTAGCAAACGGGAACACGCCGCCATGCTCAGGAACGAAAGCCCTTTCGTCATTTGGGAAGTAAGTTATCTGGTCTTCTCTACCAAGCTTTTTAAGCTCTTCACGTTTAGCATCATCACAAAGCACATATTTAGCGTCTGAAACGTCATACACGAACTCATAGAGCTGACCGTGAACAGAAGCATCCTGTGCTACGTGGATGTTGTTTGCGATTACTGGACGTTTACCACGGAAACCGCGAACTGTGTTATCTCCGTTGCTCTGAGTGGATTCTATAACATAGTTTGGGTTAGCATGAGCTTTAACGATGGTTCTCCAGTAGTCAACACGGATCTCGTCTGGAACACCGGATAAATCATAGATAACCTGATAAGCTTCAGTATCGTTAGTTCTTGCCGTGGCTTTTCTTTCTCTTAACGCATTAGTGAAGATAAAAGGTTTTGGCTCAACAGGAGGCTGAACTACAGCTTTTGGCATAGGGTTTTTAGAAGGGTCATTTTCATACGCTTCTTTCAACTTGAGATAGTTTTTATATTTTAATTCGTCATTAATATATTTATCAATGATTGCTTTACCATCTCTTTCTGATAACTTCATTCTTTTAACTTTTTCAGCAGAAAAAAGAATTTCCTTATCTACAACATCACCTAAATCTTTAGGTTCTGATTTTATTAAAACACCTTCTTCGTCATATTCAGCTTCTACTTCTGGAATGGCTATTTCTTGCATTAACTCTTTTAGAGTTCTTGCCTCAATAGTTTGACCTGTCAAAGCATCTTCATAAACAGCATTACCTTCACCCAATTCTTCAGCAGAAGGTTTAAATCCATAAAGGCCACCTGAAACCTTTACATCATTTCTTGAATATTCAACTATTACTTTTGCGTTTGGCATTATAATCTCCTTTGTTATATTGTTTGCTTTATCCTTACTTTTACTTGTATTTATAGTAAGTATTATAAAAGTAAACAATTAACTACAATTAATAAACCCCTAAGTCAACCGTTCATCCTGTTTATATCTTCCGTTCATCGCTTTCTTTTGGAAGTGCTAATATTTGTTTGTTTTCTTTAATGAGTTCATCAGTCAAATAATCGGCACAAATTAAAAGAAGAGTTGGGATAGGAATATCAAAAGAAACTTCTTTTAGTTTCTCTTCCAGCGCCGCAGGAATACGGACATTAATCAAACGTGCATCATCATGCTTAGTGACTTTTACCGTAGAACGGACATAGGGCGTAGTCCCGGCCTGAATATCACCTAAGCTTTCTACCTTGTAGTTCCAGTAGGTGCCATTATCTTTAGCAAAAGAGGTTTCCAGCGAGACATTCTGAAAATCATCAAAGTTATCGAGCCAAGCCGCACCCTTTTTAGCGTTTTTTTCTGTTTTGTCTTTCTTAGTATCTGTCATAGCATTTTCTCTCAGAATTCACGTAGAACATCATACAATACGATAGTATATACTATCATATAGTAGCATCATTTCTTTTTGGCTTCAGCCTGTTCTTTGATTTTCAGTTTGATGATTTCAATCAAGTGAGCAAACTCGTTCCGGGCATCAGTGATGTTCGGTAATGCGGCCTTCTCATCAAAGATAGTGATCCCGTTGCCATACGCACGAGGATAAGCAACACGCTTACGGATGTATGGCTGTTCATAGCCTAACTTCTCTGAATACCCTTCCAGTTTCTTCAACAGCTCCATCTGTTCCCGGTTCTGAACTTCCACACGGTTCGGAACAAGGATAAAAGGCTTGTTCATCTCTTTCAGCTCATCAATGCTTTTCAGGGTAGCCGAATAGCTGGAAGCATCGAGAATAGTCGGTACCAATACCAACGGCGCTAACTGACCGCCGCTGTCTACACCCGGCGCATGGTCAAAGATCATGAAGTCGGTTGCTACCTTTGGTTTACGGGTCACTTCAAACGGCAGAGGTTTACCGTTCTTCTCCGCAAAAGCCGCACAGGTGATAGCTCCCCCCTGTGGGTCAAAGTCTACTAACGTTGTTGACTGGCCTTTGGAAGCAAAATAGCCACAAAGGTTAAGGCTAATGGTTGTTTTGCCTACACCACCTTTCCTGCACCACACACTCATAGCAAACATAATTGTTCTACCTCATCCGTTTAATCGGTTATCCGGCGATAAGTGCCGGGGTTACGTTGACCATTATAGTATATAGTAGTATATGATAGTATAGTGTTTATTTTTACTATAAAATCACAATTAAAAACAAGGAGTTATATATGAATGAACAATTTTTAGATAAGTTTGATAGAGCTTTCATTGCTGATCCAACAGAAGCATTAAAGGCCGTTGACGACATGGCCACATCTCTAATGTCAGAGATAGAACAGAAGAGGAAAGCCGGTGTTAAAGAGTTAGATCCTGTTATGGTAAGGCTACAAGAAGACCATGCTTATCTCTCCGGGCTACATGAAGAAAAGAGCGAAGAACTGGCATTACATCAGCGCCTACATAAGCAAGCTGGCATCGAGATAGACAACCCCTTTAAACAGCTCACAGAAGAGGCTCCAGCCGTCTTTAATGAGTTTGATATACAAGAAGACGTTGCCCCGGCTCCAGCTCCTGTAGCTCCCTCTCTTATGACGAACGACGACATAGCAAAGTTGGCTAAGGCAGTAAGTGATAAGCAGGCTCCTGCAGCTCCAGTAGAACCGGAAGGAATGGACATATCCCAATTCAAGCCAGAACCTAAGCCACTGGACTTATCAGGGCTTGATACGTTCACCATGCGTAAAGCAGAAGAGGCAAAACAGAAAGCTAAACCAACGGCTGTTAAGCTGGACACTGACGAATTGGATAACTTTAGTAATCGCTACGCAGGAAATAGTTTCTTTGAAAGTATGAAGAAAAAAGTAAAAGAAACCTTTTCAGCTACTTCTCATGCTCCTGTTAACTTTGTTCCTGAACATGAAATTTATAAAATGTTTGGCAACAGCATAAAAAATATTAAAGATAAAACTAATTCAAGAAAAATAACTTTCCATGACACTTCTTATATGACTGAAACGGCGCAAGGTCTTTCAATCGTGTCAGAAGACAGAGCAGCAGCAGCACAACGTTTAACTATGATGGCAGTAGCTAAGGGATGGAATAGCATTACGTTTGAAGGTAATCAACTTTTCTTAGAACAAGCTTATGAAGAAGCTACTAAGGCGGGTTTAGTGGTAAAGCCCACATCAGAAGAGCAAGCTAAGATTTTTAGAGAAACACATGAAAATCGTAAGCTTGATAGGATAATGCCTTACGGTGGATTAAAAGAAGATAGAAAAGTGGATATTGATAAAAGTATTGAAAACCCCGGACATGATCATGAACAATCACCTGTTCCTGTTCAGGCTCCAGTTTATACCGCAAGAATACCAACCAGAATGAAATAAAAAAGGGGCGCAAGCCCCTTAGTTTTTGAGAGAGGTTTTGTTTTAAGCTATAAGTGAAGAACCAATAGCGTAAACAGAAAAGCAAAGAGTAGACATGCTAACAGTGCTTACCATCAAAAGAGATACATGAGCAACTGAACCAGCTACACCGAAGGTAGTAGAAGTCCTTTCTTCCATTTTTTTAATCATAACCATGCTGATAATGCTTACGATGAAAAGAAAAACAGCAGCTACAGTGTTGTTTGTGAATACAGTGAATAAATCTAACATGTTAAATACCTCTCTCGTGTTTGTTGTGATAATAATAGCGTACAATCTTTATGGCTAGCAAATTTATTTTAAAAATATTTTAATCATTTTTCGATAGTAAAAAAGCGTTTAACTTTTTTACTACTTTTCCATCTTTTTCTACAACGCTAACTTGTGCGAAGTCGTGAAAAGGATTTGGTATAATGTGTTCTAAAGAATTCAGAAAAGATAGTTTAGAATGCGTCTGTCTCGTTCTATAACAGTAAGCATCTACTACGTTATAAAAATATATACCGATACATGCTAATAGTGTTGCTGAACATCTGATGGCAGAAATGTAATCACCTCTTACCAAAGAGAAAACAGCATAAACTAGCCAACCAAAAAGGGCTATCAAACTTATCAAAGCAAATGTTGATGTTATCCTATAACGCTTACATAATTCTTTTTCATCAATATCATTTTTCTCACATAATGTTTCGAAAGGGACATAGTTGGCTTTTTTAGGCTTGCTCATTTTAAGAAGTTTTCTTGTTGTTTTAAACTTTAAAACATCCTCTATTCTGTCTTTCGATTTTTTAACAGGCATTAAAAGGTTAACAGCTTTAGAATCAATAACCTTATCGACTCCTTTTTTTAATATCTTACTCATATATCTCTCCTTTGTTTAATAATATATAATAACTCATAGTTTTTATATATTTAATTTCTAATAACATGTCAACCATATAAATGGAATAAATTAAAAAAAAGGGGCTTAGCCCCTTTTATAGTTAACGTGTTTTTTATTTGTCAGAGTTGAAACTTGTAATATCTTGACCGCCATCAGTTGGCTTAGGTGAACTTGTTTTATTACTCGATTCATCATCACCATTTCCAGCAGAACTTGTATTAGCATTAGCTCTTGCCCTTGCTTGTAATTCAGCTATTTGTTTTTGTTTAGTTCCTGCTCTAACGTCTTCTATTATCTTATTACCCGCCGTCAATGTTCCGGCAGCAGCAGGTAAAGCACCTTTAGAAATAGCATTTGTTCCGCTCATGGTTTCTTGAGCAGCACCTTTAAGACTTGCTACAGATCCTGAACCTCTAATGTTCATCCAGTTTTCAATATTTTCTGGAAGTTCAAGCGGAAGTTGCCAGATTTTCATCATGATAGTATGAACAATCATTATATAACCAAATCCATATCCTATTTGCGCCCATAAGTAATGATCACCATTAGGGGTATTAGCTAAAAGATTCACATACTCTCTATTGATAAATCCGAATATTGGATAAGATATTGTTATTGCTATTATCAGACCTATTATATATAGCGCTGGCCTCATATATAGGGAGAATAATAAACTTAGCCCCGGTTTTTGCTCACCAACGAAATCATCACCTGTAGCTGTTAAGAACATCATTACCCAAAGCTGAGAAGCAAACAAAGCTTCTGCCATTAGAACGAACCACATCACAACCGCTGTAGTAAACATGAAGAACGGTATCATCTGAACGTAGTAGCTCAGGTATAATCCCGGCACAACAACCGCCCAAAACATCATACTGAATGCTGTACCGAATGCAGCTGCTACTGTAGTTAACACATTACCAAAAAACGGTATAGCTGAGACTATAGAAGCTGTTGTGGCTGTTATTGCCGCACCATTAGCAATGTCTAAAAAACGACTCCCCATTGAGCTAAAAATAACCATCGGATTAGCAGAAAAATAATCTACTTTGACATTATTCATATCTTTATCATTAGATACAAACATATTCATTAATTGCATAGAATAAGCGTCATTCGAACCAGTTCGGGATTTTGGAGAATCAGGATCTTGTCTTAAAGCACTATCAAATAGTGCAGCCGCCGCCCCAGCCTGTACAAATATGCCACCATCAAAAGCTCTAATAAATATGTTGTTCCTGTCAATATTACCAAACTGAGATGTAGGGGTATTATTTACTATGCTATTAGCAGAACTCACTGTGTCGTTAATTCTTAAAGCCCATGATCCTGCTCCCATCCATCCGTCTTTTTGAGCCATTACCACGCCTTTAGTTAATGATACCTTAGCAAATTGCTCTTTCGCAGCTTCTTTTAAAGCTGTTGAATACTTCTCTGATATTCTTTTCATATCCGCTAAAGCATCATCTTTAGTATAAGTATTCTCATTTACTATTCTTTTTCCGATAACATCAGCTTCTTTAACTAAATCATCCATCTGTTTTATTTGAATGTTTTGCATTTCCGCAGCTAATTTCTTTAAATCTACTAATATTGTTGAGTTTGTGTCTGGATCAAAGTTAGGGGTATCAAAAACTAACTGTGTTGTTCCGCAAGCATCATAAGTATATGGCTTGAATATATCATTTGGCGCTGTTATTCTTCCCCAATTATAACCAACTATTCTACGGCCATCACTTTCAGCTTTAGTAAAAGACTTATAGCCAAATCTCGTTGAATCATTCATTTGCTTATACTCAGGAAATAGTTTTGCTGTCATGCCGTTTATTGACTTATTTATTGTTTTATTCGCTTGAGCTACACAAACTGAGCTTTGAACTGTGTTTTTCAATAGTTCTTTTATCTTTTCAGATGTTTCTGGCGGAATATATGAATTTCCGTTTAATGCTGTAGGAACGTAAGCCGCCCAAATCGCATCTGCTATACCTGAACCTTGACGACCAGCTTCATATATTATCTTTTGTATTGCGCTAAAACCTCCACCATCTCCAGCTACTGGCATCATAAAAACAATTGCTAATGAAAATCGAATAGGCATCATCATAGAAGACCATTTTTTACCTAAGATCTGTCCATCATGAGCAGTAGATACCGTTCCTATAACAGCGTTATATAAAAATATTAAAGCAGCAACAAATAAAGTTGCTAAGTTAAATAAGTATAACACGATTGAAAATGGAGATGTGTCCGCATCAAATAATGGCAATCCGTACTTAGTGGCATAACTATCAGCCATTGGATTACCGAATTCGGTAGCGTACGCAAAATTAACAAACAACATATTTAACAGAAGAACGATAATAATATTATTAAATATCTTTTTCCTCTTTTTGATTTTTTCATTCATAAAACTCTCCTTTGTTTAAAAATCTTTTCTTTTAATAATTGACTTTATTTAAAATATATAATAAATAATAGTTATTATATAGATAAATAAATAACACAACTTTAATAAATGTAAATATTAAACCTATATATTTTTAAAAAATAAATTAAAACAAAGGAGATATGAATGAATGTATTTAAAAGCAGAAGGCGATTATCAAGAGATAATACAAAGTTAGTAAACGTTGGCTTTACAGAAGAACAGATGAATAAAATGAGTATGAGTTTTAAAAATAGATCTTTAGCTATGTCTTGTTTGAGCAAGTGGATAGTAGAAGATTTAATTAAAAGAAATAAAACATTAGATATTGAATTTAAAGATGGCGAATATTCTTTCAAGGAAAGGGATTTTAAAAAATCCACTATTAATCTCATTAGTAAAGATTATACAAATGAAAACCTGAATAAAAGAAATGTAGTTATAGATAAAGATACTATTGATGTTGTTTTAAATAACAGCAGTAAAAACTCACTATATAGATTACTTCCGGCTCTTACTTTATATGCGATTGAAAAGTTATATAAAGAAAACAAGGTTTTCATGCAAGACAACAACAAAGATATAAATATATACATTAAAACAAACTAAGGAGAATCATTATGAACACATTAGCAATTACTATTGGCATTACATTATTTTTGATGCTTGTTATTTTTATGGCCTATTCAGTTTATAACATTAGAAAAAACGCAAAGCTAAAATCATTTTATAAAAAACTGTTGTGGGTAGGGTTAGGAATATTATTTGTTTTGGCAATTAGTTCTAAAACTGTTCCTGAATTCCATATGTTTATGTCATTAGTATTAATAAATTATATAAAAGCAATGTATTTTTCTGTTGTAGGTTTTGGATTCTTTTATATTGGTAAAAGCATTTATAACAAAATAAAAACCATCATAACCAAGATAAAAGTTAGAGCAGCATAAAAGGGGAGGTTTTAATGAGAAAAGGATTTAACAAAGGGTTTAGTCTCATAGAGCTGTTGTTAGTTCTTGCCGTTGCTACAGGCGTAGTAGCGGCTACGTTCTACGGGTATAGCAAGGTTCAGGCGCATAACAGGGTAAACAGAGCTACGCATGATCTGGCGAGTATCAGTAAAGCGATGAATGCCATCCTGACGACAAGGCCAACGATAGCTGAGGCTAATACTATGCTTACCTCAAAGGCTCTACCGTCTTCTATGACCGATAGAACAGGCTCGTTCGTTAACGCTTACGGGGGAAAGCTCACCATAACCGCTCACAGTGGCTCAGATGACTTCTATGATGTTTCCTACTACAACGTACCACCTGATGCGTGTATAGGGCTTGTAAGCGCCAGCAGAACGATTTACCGCACTATAACCAACACTTCCTATAGCCCGAAGATAACAGCCGCTTCAGGCGTGAGTGATATAGCTTCATTCTGTTCCGGGTTTACCTCTTCCAGCTCAGTGATGGTCTTTACTGACGCAGCCTGACATAGCCCCGACCGGGGCTTGTTCTAAAATCATACAGAAAAGTAATTAACTAATTGATAAATCTAGTTTTAATTGATACGGTCACGCCGTTATGGTGCATTTCTGACCACCTTTACACCTTTAAAACATAAGAGGGTTTTAGAATGAAAAAGCTTCTGGCGGTATGCGTGATCGGGCTGGCCTCCTTCCTTACCGGGTGTGGTGATGATGGAATTTATGGTAGCTACGTGAACAAGCAGTATGGCGTAAAGCTCGATGTTCAGAAGGATGTTATCAAGTTTCGTGATGGTGTTTTCAACGTTAAAGAATGGGATGAAAGCAAAAAGCCTGTATACATTGCCAGAACGCAGAACAAGGATTTAGGATCATGGACATTTAAAATCGAAAAGGTAAAACAGGGTGTGGTTTATCAGGGCGCAGTATTTGAAAAAGATTAATAAAAACAGTTAAAGATAAGAAGCCTCCGTTATGGGGGCTTTTTTATTGGTTGAAGTATTCCCTTCATCTATCTTTTTAAAAATAATCGTACTTTTAATTTGCTTTTAATCGGAAAAGGAAATACTGAATATCCATCAAACAAAAAAAGGAGAAAGACCATGAAAAAATATATACAAACTGAAAGCTACATTGATCAACTTCAAACCCTCATTATCTTGAAAAACTTCATGAATGAAAGATATGAAGAAGAAGACTGTGAGATCCTTTATACCACTGATAATGGTTATCCGTCCGTTGTGTTTTGTGGTGGTATTTATGAAGTAAGCATTGTCCCTGTTGATTTAAACATAGGGCTTGAAGGAGAGGTTATGTTTATAGCTTCTGTAGGTTATGAACTGGTTAAGTTCCCAAGCTTAATAGACGCTGTTGAAAGTTTTTATTCATGTATCGATGAAGCAATAAAACAAGCAGCTTAAATAAAATAAATTTGAAAAAGCTAATTTTACAGGATAATAATTATTACGAACATAACAACAAGGAGAAAAAATGAAAAAGAAAACCATGATTGAAGAAATGAGAGAAAGAGCAAATAAACTTTCAAATGGTGAAGCCCTCATTTTATTAGACCATATTTTAAAAAGAGAAGGGCAAGAGGCAATGATTAGTATCTTCATGAATGAAATGCCTCAAATCAAAAGCAGGATAAGTTATGGCGGTTTCAATCTGGAAGGTTGTAGAAATATCAACACTCAGTTAGCTAATGAGCTGATAGCTTATATAGAGCGTGAAAGACTTATGGTAATAGTGAATTCTAAACTTGTAGAAAATACTACAAAGAAACGATTATAAAGAAAGCCCGAAAGGGCTTTTCTTATAATTTGACAATAACAAATTAAAGCGTTATAAAATATAAGTAAGTTGGGTGTTCATGGGTGCTCTCCATCTTATAGGATGTTTAATTTGATAAGTTATATATTCTGACGGCCAATCTATAATCTGTAATATATAACAACGATTAGAACATGGGGCTTAGGCTCCATGTTTTTTTTGTGCCTACCTATCCCGCCTGTCTGATAACTAATTTATATCATCCGATTAAATTGCAATTTGATTTATTTATGGTAGTTATTTAAATAACACAAGCAAATAAAGGAGAATTGTTATGAAAATAAAACCAGTAAACCTCAACAAAACATTAAAGTTATTGGAAGGAACAGAAGCAGAAAAGCCATTCATTGAAGATATGTTGTTATACATGGATCAGGCTAAAGAGTACGAAGAAAAGAAAGTATTACAAAGCAACTTATATGAAGAACTTAACAGCAGCTTAGTATATCGCTATAAAACTATTGTTAACAATGCGCCAAGAGAAGATTTATCCATAATTGCTATTTCAGGTGAAGAAACCATTGGTTCTAATGTTGATGTTTTTCTTGAGAATACAGCAGTTAGATTTAAAGTCAGGGATAAGCTTAACGAAAGCGGCTATTCAGTAGCAGTAAAGGTTAAAGACGGTAAAACAGTTTTAGACGTTGATATGAAGCAAGCGGGCTTTACAGCACTTAAAACGCTCTCTAACGAGCTGGAAGAGCTTAAACCGTGGGTAAATGACTACATAGCAACACTCAAAGAGCAAGTGAGTGATAGCGTTCAGGCTCAGGCTTTACCTGATACGATAGAACCCTACAAGACATCATGGGTAGAGCTTCCAGAAGAAAGACGTATTCTTGTTAAAGTTCATCCTGAAAACATGGCAACATTTAAATCAAAGTTTTCTTCCCCCAAATGGGAAAAGGATTTAAAAGCGTGGCGCATATCTAATCTTCAAAGCAATAAAGATAAATTGAATGATTTTAGAGATCTTCTTGAACTAAGAAGAAGACAAGAACATGAAAGCCCAAAAGAAGTTTTATCTAAAGTCGATACGGTTATAGATGGTAAACCACATTATTATGAGTTATCACACAAAGTAGAACATGAAAGTTTAACAAGTAAGTTCGATACATTAACACTCGATTTAAAAAGTGATGATGGTTCATATGATGGGGCATGGCATAAAAGGATTGGTTCGTTTGAGTTTGAAAACCTATCCGATAAAAATGAATTAAATAAAAAAGCTAAAGAGTTTTTAACTCAGGCAATGGATTTAAGAGATAATGATTTAAAAAATAAATCACCGCTTAAAATGAAAATGTGATATTAATTATTAACATTCCCGATAAATAACCATTATAAAAGCCTCTTAAATGAGGTTTTTATTTATCATATCGTTCTACTTCCTCCATCTATCCGATTAAATGACAAAATTGATAATTAATACTGTTTTAAATTTGCTATTAGTCGGATAGTACGTTATTTATTTAATATAAACAAACAAAAGGAGAAGTATTATGAAATTAAATAACCCACTTGAAGTTGCAACTATAACAACAAACATTTTAGCGAATTATGTTTATCAGGCAATATCAGACCTTGATAAAGAATACTTAATTAAATATGACAACGTTGATTATATCAAAGATTATTTAGATAACACTATTGATTCTTTAGGAACTGACCGTTTTTATAGCAGCGTTCTAAATTCTTTCTACGGCATGAATCATGATTATGGTCATGACTATTTTGATACGGAAGAAGAGTTAAAAGAGTATGTTTTAAAAGCTAACTTATATCTTATCAATGACTCTTTAGCTGTTGATGATGTAGCAGATGAATATGATGCTTGCGAGCAGGTTTTAGAAATGCTTGAAGCTGACAGAAACGATAACGATGAATAAGATTAACATAGCCCCGGAAGGGGCTGTTATAAGGAGCGTATTATGAAAATAGAAAATAGATTGATAACAAAAAGAGAAAGATTTTTTATGTATACACTATTTCTCTTCTTATTTATTCCAATAGTATATTGGTTGCATAGTATGAATGATTTTTTAGATTCATATGCACTTCATTTAGGAAATGTTTTCGGTTATGACTTTAATAAAACTTATAAAATGTTTCTTGAAAATGGTCTGTTAGGCATTATAAGCAAAGAGTTCATATTATCCCTTTGGTTATTATCTGGATCAATCTCAATATTTTATTCAAGCCATAAAAAGACATTATTTGAATTTTTATTCAGCTCTTTAGTTTTATTTTCTATATGTTCAGTAATGATCTTTTTACTTAAATTAGAGATAGTGGTTTAAGGATACACTATGAAGAAAAGCGCAATATTATTTAAACAGTTAGCTAAAGGATGTTTTTTGTATTTATCTGTAATATAATGACGATATTTTATCTTCTTGACCTAATAAATTCAAAAAAATCTTACTCTAGAAAAATAAGTGAAATAGAGGTAGAGCAATTTAATCAATTGTTTTTAAGTTTGAGCAATCCTTTTATTTATATGTCTTTGCTATTAGGTTTTTTAGCTTTGATCTTTTTCTTTTTATACTTACATTGTAAGAGAAAAAATGAAAATAAATAAAAAGCCCCGATTATGGGGCTTAGTTTTTGGTAATCATTCCAGCCTTTGCCAGTTTCTTGATCTGTTCTTCTGATAGCCGGGCATCATTCGTTAGAGCTGAGTAAATATCTCCTACGCGCCATTCTCCGGGCTTTTCTGTCTGTTTCAGGATAACTACAGGTTCAGAGTCTTCCCCTTTCTCATAGAGCCACAGAGAAGGGATTTTTTCACCTTCATCGTTCTCCACTTCATCCGCTACAACATCAAAGAACTTGCTTAGGTAGTTGTTCAGTTTCATGCGTGGTGTTCCTCTAATATCGCCGTAGTTGATACTATACTATAGTAGTATATGATAGTATAGTGTTTGTG
>ERZ840096.822-NODE-822-length-40053-cov-8.462948_pt1 | contig 40053 bp, 34 predicted proteins | sample MGYA00519878_ERZ840096 | MGnify/ENA primary metagenome ERZ840096 (study PRJEB31850, sample SAMEA3708865) | human gut metagenome | biome: human gut; feature: human-associated habitat; material: faeces | place: China | collected 2014 ...
GAAGATTATTTGTCTGAACTTTTACAGGACAGCGCATTTTAATGCGTCTGCCCTGTCTAACAAAGAACAACTTTACCTTTAATGACGAGAAACTTTTCTCTTAATATCCCGCCTGTTTTTTATTGACTCCTCACGCATGGCGTATATATCTTTGCGCTGTCCGGCACATCTTCGCTACATCCGGCAAGTACCTCCCTATTTCCAGAAAGTGAGAACGCCCCCTATACATTGATTTCACCACCGTAAATCATTCAAAAATGACGAAAATGCACATGGTAAAAAATGGATTTTCTTTTTAATAAAAACACCCCGTTTTTTTGAAAAGAACACCAACGGGCACCTACTATATTTCAGCCTACATTTGTAACATTAAAAGGAAAAGAAAAACAAATTTTAAAACAGTGTATAACAAACAAAACGTAAGTCAGTAGCATAAAAAGAAAGAAAATCACTCTTCGGAAGACTTGCTCCTATCAGATAGGACGCTTCCAACTACTACAAGTCGATAGAGCCCGCGCTCTACATGAACCGCTCCACATTATTATATAGATGTAATGATGTATTCCTCGCCCAAAGCCGGCTATAAGCATACGGCTTTACAAGATAAAACCAAAGTATATTTTCAAATCAAAAAGAAAACAATAATCATGAAATTCAGAAGTCTATTTTTAGCGACACTGGCTGTAATGGCAATGGCATCTTGCAGCAATGAGAACGATCCGATTACAGATAACGGTAACGGAGAAAAGAATGCAATCTTCAACTTCAGTATTGCCTTGCCCAACAACGGTACCACCAAGGCAGACGGCAATGAGGCCGGAACACTGAAAGAGCAAAAAGTAAACAACATCACTTTAGTACTAACGTACGAAGGAGGAATTCCTGTGTTTACCAAGACATATCAAGTCAATGAATTTACCCAGAGCGGCAGTATCTATACACTGACAAACGCAGAACAGGTTTCTGCCGGAACAGCCACAGCAACCATATATGTCAACAACAATGGGGTTCCCGGCAATACGACAGTGGAAACAGCTGTCGCCACAGGATTGGGAGATTATGCTTCCACAGAAGGAAGCGGGAACTTCTTTATGTCCGGCGTATCCACTTCGTTTTCAATAACCGCCAATACACTCAATACGGCTCCCACAGTACAAGTAGATCGTATCGCCGTTAAATTGGATGAATGTACGGATACTGATGGCGATGCCGACGGCAAGCAAACCGTATTCAATGTAACAGCTGAAAATTCATTAGTAAAGAAAGCATTGACAATCCAACTTACAGATTACGCATACAGTAACCTGAACAAAAAATCCAACGCACTGGCTTCTACCAAATACTATGCCGCCAGCGATTTCTTCAATCCTTTTATAGAAAATCAAGAAGTGACAACACCTGATTTATGGACTACTACATTTCAAAATGCGACAAATACCATTGACAAGGATGTGACATATTGCTTTGAGAATGGCGCTACAGCTCCTACCAAGATTTACTACAAAGCTACCGTTACCCTTGACGGTGTTACAGCCGGTACCACTTTCTATGTTGACACTAACAACAACAATGAACTATACACAAGTTTCACCGATTTAAACGCTGCGTATAACAATGCATTGGGAACTGCGTATAACTTGACGGAAGACTCGTCAAATACAGATTTCATGAAAGAAATCGGAGTCAGGAAATATACTTCAGGCATTTGTTATTATGGCGCGCCTATTGAAGAAGCGGGCATCACACGCAATAACTGGTATAAACTTAAAGTCATCAGCATTGCCGATTTAGGGCTTCCTGAAATTGACACTCCTATTCCCGGTGCTCCCACATTGTTGGTATTTTCTGTAGAGGTTAACCAATGGAATGTCTGGAATAAAGAAATCCAGTTGTAATCCCTCTCACGTCCTCATAACTGTAATTTTTAGTAAAACAACCACAATCAGGGGTGGCCCCCCACCTCTGATTTTTCCTCTAAAGATTCATTGCCAAACAAAACATCCTAACCAAAGCTTAAAAACAAGAAAGCATGAAACGATTACTCACTACCATACAGAAAACGGCAAGAGGCATACTACTGCTTACAACAGTATTGGCTGGTGCAATGGCATCCTGTGACTCAGTCCTGGATTTTGAAGAAGGCGATTGCAGCATCGAATACCAAGTAAAGTTCAAGTATGACTACAATATGAAGAAAGTGGACGCTTTCGCCCAGGAAGTGAAGACCGTTACACTTTATGCTTTCGACAAAGACGGAACCCTCGTCTATCAGAAGACTGAAGAAGGCGAACGCCTCTCTACCGGTGAATATGCCATGAAGGTGGATATGGCGCCCGGCGACTACGACCTCATCACTTGGGCCGGATTGGATGACCAGTCTTTCGCTGTTCCCTTGTTGACTCCTGGAGTGTCCAAACGGGAAGATCTCAACGTACTGACACACCGCAATATAGACAACACCCGTGCCGAGGGTGAAGAGGGCCAATATGTGGTGCAGCATTCACTCCCTTCCCTGTTCCATGCCCGGACAGCCACCGTGAACTTCCCTGAAAAGATAACCGCCTCCACCCGTGCCCGCCGGCAAGTGGTGACCACCATGGATCTTGTAAAAAACACCAATACCATACGCATAGTCATAGCCCAAGTGACCAGGAACGGAAAGCCAGCCATACGCGCTATCAACAAAGACCGCTTCACCTACGCCATCTACGATGACAACGGTTACATGAACTACGACAACACTCTGTTGGAAGACAACCTGTTGACCTACAAACCCTATATCACTGAAAACTCCAGTATCCGAAGCCGTGCCTACAGTGCCGACGGAAACACCGAAACCGAATACCCCGCCGCAGTTGCCGAACTGAGCGTTGGCCGCCTGTTAGAGGCCCAAAATCCTCGGCTTGAGATCATCGACGCAGAAACCGGAAAGGAACTGCTTCCCAATAACAAGTTCATCGGTTATCTGGCCTTGCTAAAGGAACAAGGCTTCATAGATATGCCCCTCTCCGAATACCTTGACCGTGAAGACAGTTTCGGAATGGTTTTCTTTGTGGACGAAAACCTGACTATGCTGAAAAGCATGATTCAGATAAATGACTGGATAATACAGATCATAGATATTGAGCTCTAAAAAAACAACAAGAGAATGAAACAGTTTAGATATACATATCAGCTACTGACGGCTTTGACCCTCATAACATGGCTTGGCGGCTGCACACAGGATGACAGCATCCTCGCGCCCGGCGGAGAAGAGCCAGACAAGTGCAAGACGACATTGGTGCTGAAGATGGACACACCGGCGACATCGACCAAGGCGAATGCCACCACCCTGTCTGGTACAGATAAAGAAAGCGCCTTGAACAGGCTGGACTTGTTCATTGCACAAAACGGCAAGTTAGTCAAAACGTATTCAAAGGCAGGCTCCAATCTGCAAAGTCCGGTTGTATTCATCCTTGAAAGCAACGATATAACTGCCGCCGACATCTACGTCGCTGCAAACATGACTCAAGCCCAGGCTGACGCAATTACTGCAAACGACTTGAATCCGGCAATCGGCATAACAGATATAGCAGAAACAACAGGAGCCGGCGGCTTCTTGATGACCGGGAAAGTGACCGGCAAGGTAACGATTGAAAAGGAAAAGATTACCACCGCCAGTATCACTTTAGACCGTGTGGTGTCTAAAATACTGTTGACTTGCGATACGAAAGATGGAAATGGCAACTACGTAAACCTGGCGGACAACCGGAATGGCTATATCAAGCTGAGTGACGTACATTACGAACTTGCCAACACCAACCGGAAGCTCTATCCGTTTGCGAAAGAAAGCAACGAAGACCCCAACTACGCCGTCAATGAAGGCTTGCTGGGCAATCTGCCCCATAATTTCTTCACAGGAAACGCAGTAACCCCAAGCAGCAAGGCAGCCGTGAAATACGTGGCAAGCAAAGTGGACATGAATGATGAGAACCGCTATACCGACGGACTTTATTGCCTGGAGAACACCGTCAATATGGCAGACTTTACAAGCACTTACGAAAGCAGCCTCAGCATAGCAAGGCAAGTGGGTACTTACGTGAAAATATCAGCCAGGTTTACACCCGCATTCATAGACAATTTTGAAAATCTGAGTGAAGACGAAGCGCAAGCCAAGTTATCCGACGGCACCTTCTATACCTATAAAAAAGCGGCAGAAGGCAAGAAACATATCTGTTACAGCAGTTTAGAGACAGGCATGCATTGCAATGAAGGCAGCCGCGAAGAAGATTTCACAGAATATGCAGGCGGCCGGTTGACATACGAAACCTTCGTTGCCTCCCCCTCCGGATTCAATGCAGAATCCAACTTGAAGCGCAACAACTATTACATCATGCACATCACCTCAATGACCGCCCCTATACGTGAAAAGACCATCGAAGTGAACACCATAGTAGCCGGATGGACCCGGAAAGGCACAACCGTCATTGACATTGAAACCCATAATTAAGGAGGATCCCAATGATGAAACCAACGAGACATATATTATTCGGCCTGTCGCTCCTTACAGCCACAGCGTTCACCACCTCGTGCAACAGCGTACTGGGCGATGACGACATCAACCATAAAGAAGCCGACACCATGGAATTGGCCTTCACCCGCAGCGGTGAAAGTTCCTCCGCCACTTCCGGATTCCTGATCTTCTGGAAAGAGACGAAAGGTGACTTCTTCACGACGGAAGTAGCAAACTTGAACGCCTACCAGACAATCAAGTACAATACCGGCAAGCCCTACCCTAAAGAAGGAACGGAAGTATCGGTCACCGGCTTTTCTCCGTCGAATATGCAACTCGCCAACGATTATCAGACTTTGTCCTTGCCCGACGGGACAACCGCCGGAACATTGGATGTATGCGCTGCCGAGAAAATCATTAGAGGCAGCCACTACAACATATTCCGCGAAACAATGGTGTTTGAACATACACTGACAAAAGTCACATTCTATGCCAAACGGGATGAGACCATGGAAGGCAACCAGCTGGTAAATAATATCCAAGTAACCATTCCGGAAAACTATTTGGCCACTGAATGGCAATGGAACGGCATCTTGGGAAAATATGTAGCCGGTACCACTCACAACACAGATTTGGTATCTGACAGAAGTGAGCCCTTGACAGAAGTCGAAAAAGCATACAATATCATAGAATGCTACCTCAAATTGCCTGCAAGCAATGAGGGAACATTACAAAATATAACGATGGAAGCCGACGTACGCAAGGTAGGTGAAACTTCCGGGCAGGCTAAACATAAAATATGGAAATTGAAGTCCATCCAGCTATACGAAAAAGACGGAGAAACACCTGTCGCAAACGCAGCAGCCGGAGACGCTTATCAAGTGGTATTCAACTTCAACCACGATTCATTCAGCTTGCAAGCCATCAAAAAGCCGTGGGAAAAGGGAGGTCTCATCACCGTACCCATTGATCCTAATGGCGGAGAATCCAATCATAACAATTAGTTGAAAACAAAACAACAATGCACCAGATATGAAAAATAGAAAATACATAGCCATCAACCTTTTGTCTGCCGCAGTCCTCCTGTTTGGAGCGACAGCCTGTACAGACGACATGGAGAACAACGGAACGGCTCAAAATGACGGCGCATTCCGGTTTTCGGCAGGAGAAAACGTGTACACGCGTGCCGCCGCAGACGAGCATTTCGCGGAAGGGACCAGATACCAACTATTTGCCATTGACCAAAACACAAAGGACTGGAGTCGAAACTTGCTGGCGTCTCCTTCCGGCAACCACGCAGTAATCGGTAATGAAAACAGCAACCACACCATTGACTATACAGGCAATAACAAGTTCAATGGCAGGACGCTCAGTTTCTATGGAGTTACCGCTTCATCACAAGAGCTGTTGCACCTTATACCCGGAAGTGACACGAATGCACCGGCTATATCTGTTACATATCCCCAGAGCGGTAGTCTTCCCGATATTTTATGGGCGGCAAAAGAAGGACAAACATACAATAATTCCGGAACTATCCGGCTTCCGTTTATACACACATTGTCCAAACTGAACTTATTGGTGCAAAAGCATAAAGACGTGCCGTCCAATTTAGCCATTACAAAAATCGAGTTATGCGACTACGCAAGCGGATCCCTGAATCTATCCAAAGGTGAATTTGAAAGCAGCAGTGAAACGAGAGAAACTAATTTTTACACTGTCTTTACGGGTGCACAGGTTTTGGAGACAACAAGCGCCCCTCTTAAAAAGGACGGAAAAAACGTGGAGCCTACAATCTTCCCGACACGTTCTGTTGAAACTGCGGATTTGGAGAAACATTCATTAGGCATCAAGGTAACCATGAGCAACAACAATACTTACACTTACTGGACTAAGGAAGTGATGCTGGATACCAACAACCAACCTATAAAGATAAATGGAAAGGAGCAATACCGGCCTTTCCCCTTCAGGCCCAACTATGAGTATGATATGCAGTTGACCATTACCGAAAGCGCAATGGTAGTCACCATTCTGCCGCGCGTATATGACTGGATACCGAAAGAAGAGAATCAGGACAACGGCAAAATTGTAGAAGTAGGCAACCCCGTAACGTTCGGTGGAGTGACCTGGATGGACCGCAATCTGGGAGCAACCAGCGCAGACCCTACTGCCAGTGAAATGGATTGGGAAAGAAGCCGCGGGTTCTTCTACCAGTTTGGAAGAAGCATCCCTTATTATATAGAAGGAAGCATGCAGGATCCGGATCATGAAAAGGGAACTACGGTCTATAGGCCGAAGGGGGATGGGGAAAGTGACGACAATGCCAAACCTTATCCTTTTGTAAACGGACATTATAGCGATGAGCCAGTAACATGGGATATAAAGGGAAATGCGCTATATACAGCCGGCAAACTGGCAAAGAAACCATCGGACACCCAATTAAAGTATAACTTCGCCGCTTACCAAAAGGATAAGGATACTTATTACAGGGACTGGGATCAAATCCATAGCACAAGTGCCACTTATTGGAGCATCCAAGCTAACCAGCCCTGCCCCAAAGGATGGCGTCTGCCTACCAAAAACGAGTTCTTGACCATTTATCCGGTTGATGAATATGCAGGTGACATCAACTTTCGTTATGAACATCAAGAAAAAGGAAAAGGAGAATACGGCTCGGAAGAGTGGTTCAAAGAGACGAAAAGCGATGGAGTATATCTGGGAGTAAAAAAAACCAGTGAATCTTATGGTGTAATCCATGCAATAAAGAATCAAGGAAAAAGCAATGCATACGGCATCAAATGGGAAGCTATAAATATTGACGGAGATGCGCACAATGGAAGCAAGACTAAACGAGCCGTATTGGTCATTTCCCGTTATCCTGCAACCTCCTCTACCACTCTTGGCTATGCTAATTATAAAGAGGCATGTGACTGGGAACATCCTACAGAGAAATTGCAGCTACCCATATCCGGATATGTACATGTGGAAAACCAAGCACGTCTCATCTACTCCGGAATTGAAACAATCTATTGGACTTCCGAAGCCGTGACTTCAACCAATACGGCATACTCCATACGCATGAAGCTGGGAGGAAGCGCTTCCGACAAAGAGCTGAAGCATTGGGAACTGGAGCGCCGCGGTTATGGCTGCCTCATCCGCTGTGTACGTGACAACTCAGTGAAAGAATAACATCTAAAACAAACAAGAGATGATGAAAAAAGGAATTATATACAAGACATTGCTTCTCGCGGCAACCCTATCGCTGGCAGGTTGCAGCCAAGACGAGGTTATCGGTTCCGGTTCAGGCGCGATGGTCCCCGTCACCGTACAACTTCCGGGCATATACGGTACAATGAGCGGAAAAGCAGCAACCAGAGCCAGCCATAATGGCGCTCTAAACAGCATTCCTATCCTGAATTTAGAAGAAGGAAGCACCCTATGGCTATTGGCCGAACGAAGGAACAGCCCTCCTACCATACAAGGATATATCGTAAAGAGTTCCGGTGGGGGTGTACAGTCACTTTATCCATGCGGAACCCAAACAAACAGTGACGGCACTACAGATATAGACAAGGAAAATGTAAGTACCACCCCATTATTCCTTACTCCCGGAACATATACGTTCAGAGCCATATCACCGGCAAAAACAATATATCCGAATAACAAATTCAAGGTATCAAACGGGGAATACGTAGTGGCAACCAACGATGCATGGACACAGACCGAAGCCACTGCCATAACAATCGACGGCAAAGAAGGCATCATCGTCTTGAACCCGCTGATGCAGGTAGGCGCACGCATGACATTCACCATCAAAAAGACAGACAATATTTCTTCCATCTCCGTCATTCAATCGGGAGTAGAGATTGACGGGCTGGGCGAAGAACCAGCCACAGCCGACTATACGGTAGGAACCGACTTGATCACCAGGATAGGAGACTCTTACAATCGCCTGTTCGTACCGTTCTTTTACTTTAGGGAAACAGAAGACGGTTTGAAAAGCGACATAGGAATCCGTCCGGTTGACTGCCGCTCTACGGCTGTTTATGTGATAATGAACTTGATGATAAACGGAACTCCCGTGCAATATACGTTCACCGTAAAAGACAGATTGTTCAAACCCGGATATTCGTACGACTATGTAGTGACCATTGACATCAAAAACGGTATTACCATAGCCAACTGGCAGGAAAATTCATGGAGTACGGATGTCACACCGCAGTAATGCCCCAGGAATAGATAAACAAGCAATAACCCGTTAAAACCGAAAAAAGATGAAGTGGAAATATTTATTATATATGATGATGGCCGGCATGGGATTCTCCGCCTGTTCCGAAGACAACTCAATGTTGCCGGCAGAAGAACTGTCCGAGGCGACCGTGCACATCAACCTGCAACAGAACGGACAGGTAATTGACGTAGCCACCCGGTCCACGGAACCTATGCCGCTGGAAAAAGCCAACAAAATATATCACCTTTGGCTATTGCAATACAACAAGGAAGGTTCTTTGATAAAAGCCATGGAAAAGAAGGACATAAACCAGTCCGGAGTATTGGAACTCAGCTGGAGCCCCTCTTTAAACACGGGACAAAGCACAATCTGCCTCATTGCCAATTTGGGTAACTCGCAACCCATTGAATGGCCGGCTTTTCTTGCCGACCTGCAAAAGACGGAACTTCTGTCCTTGCCTATCAGCGGTACAGGGCTATACACCGACAAAATGTATATGTTCGGTTATTACGAAGGAAATATCCAAAATGGCTCAAGCCTGAACATTCTGATGGGACGTATGGCTGCATGTATCAATATAGTAGTCACATCTCATTTCTTATCTGAATACACTATCGGCACTGAGATCCAGAATGCCGTAACCAATACCCATTACTTCCCTATGGAAACGGGAGAATCAAATGGAAAACTGACGTATAAAGACTTCAAAGATCCCAAAGCTGGTACAATAAGCAGCTCCAAGTCTCTGAGACTCTATTACTACACCGGAGAAAATATCAATCCGGCAACAGATAAAAGGACTAATATCATTATTACGGCAAAGAAGGGAAACAATACGAAAACATATACCGTCGATTTAGGCTCAGAGTCTCCTACCATAGCGGCAGACCGGAACTATTCCCTCTATCGCAACAGCAATTATACGTTCAATATCAATTTAAAGAACTGACAACTTAACCTATATACCACTATGATGATGAACGACATTTCACCCAGGCCGACAGAGCAACAACTGCACATTTACGAAGAAAAAGGCCGTTGGTATGCCTACGGACGCTCTGCCCAAATAATGAGACAATTGCAGACAAGTTATACAAAAGTAAAACTGTTTGCAAACCATACTCACAGTACCTTCCTCACCGACCGAGTGGAGGTGGACTTCAAAAGCGTGGTCGAAAAATTTACCATTATCCTTTGTTCGGATACGGAGCTGATACTAAAGTGTCCAAAGTACTGAAACAAAGACTTTTGTAAAACTATTGTTTGTTTTGTTTGTGTTCCTCATCCTGCTTACATGTTGCCTGTGAAGATAGCAGTAAGCGGGTGGGGACTTTTTTTATCCGCATAAACCAGTTCAATAGGGTATAAAAAAAAGGAAGCTTTTCACAAAGCCTCCTTTTTCAGTTTTCAATAGGTATTAGTTTTTTTTTAAGGTAAAAAGATTGTTTTCAGGATAACGCTGCAAATATAGCCGCTTTTCGTGATACCAACCAAATTAAAAAACATGTCATATAACATCTTTTCGAAAAAACTTTTGATTTTATTATCATTTCAAAGCATTTTTCTACATCTGCAATCGTTTTCAGTGGACAAATATAGAGCTATTTTCCATGAAACACTAAAATTATCCTAAAAATCCACTTATTTCTTATCATTTAAATAATGCTCGTCTGTCCGGCCGCTGTGTTTGAGAACTTTGGCATCAATGAAGAAAACAATTTCCTCCGCAATATTCGTAATATGGTCTCCCGAACGTTCCAGTTTACGGAAGACACTTACCAAATTCAAACAGGAAAGCGCGCTTTCCGGATGACGGTTCATGTAATCCGCAAGGATGGAAGTAGCATTAGCGTTGATTTCATCCAGCAGATTATCCTTGGCAAATACAGTTGTCGCCTGTTCTTGACTCTCCTCCTTAAGGGCAGTCTTGGCCAACTCAAGCATGGAAAGCACCTCTGCAATCATTTCCTCCAGACGAAGCTTCTTTATCAATTCGGCATCAAAAGCCGGTTCCGTACAATGAATGGCAAAACGTGCGATGCCTTCAGCAAAGTCACCCAAACGTTCCAGATTCGTATTGATCTTGAGCATGGCAAGAACGAAGCGCAAGTCGATGGCAACAGGATTGTAAAGGGCTATGATATCCTCCACATCACTGTCTATTTTCAGTTCAAAAGCATTGACACGGCGCTCGCGCACCAACACCTGCTGCGCCAGTTCACGGTCCAAGGTAAGTACGGCTTCTCCCGCACGGTCAAGCTGGTTATAGACTAAGGTCCACATTTCGTCTATTTCCTTTTTCAGCAAGACGAGTTCCGATTCGATAAACTTTACCATAATATTCCTGTTTATTTAATTTCCAAATATACTTGTTTTTCACCATTATCCAAAACGACCGGTTATGTAATTCTGCGTGTCCGTTTTTTCCGGATTGGTAAATATCTTTTTAGTATCGCCAAACTCCACCATTTGCCCCATATAGAAGAAGGCGGTGCTGTCACTGACACGTGCCGCCTGCTGCATGTTGTGGGTCACGATAACAATGGTATATTGCTTTTTCAACTCATGTATCAGTTCCTCTACTTTGGCTGTAGAGATAGGGTCAAGGGCGGAAGCAGGTTCATCCATCAGCAAAACGGAAGGCGACACTGCCATGGCGCGGGCTATGCATAAACGCTGTTGCTGCCCTCCCGAAAGCGCATAGGCCGAAACTTTAAGTTTGTCTTTCACCTCATCCCATAAGGCGGCTCCTTTCAAAGCCTCTTCCACCCGTTGACGGATAAAGGCATTGTCGGTCACACCGTTTACCCGGAGCCCGTAAGCCACGTTCTCAAAAATGCTCTTCGGAAAAGGATTGGGACGCTGGAATACCATACCTACATTTTTACGAAGCTCATCCACCTGGACTCCTTTTCCATAAATATCCTGCCCGCCAATACGAATTTCACCGGTAAGGCGGGTATCAGGTATCAAGTCGTTCATGCGGTTCAGCAAACGCAGAAAGGTAGATTTCCCGCATCCCGAAGGACCGATAAAAGCTACAACCGACTTTTCTTCAATATTCATGCTGATACCCTTCAAGGCATGGAAACTGCCATACCAAAAGTTTACGTCACGTGTCTCTATCATTTTCATTTACGGTATAATCAAAACTTCTCAATTCGTTTTTATTTTCTTCTCAAAATATTTCCTCAAGGCATTTGCCAGCAGATTCACCAAAAGGATAATCAGTATCAATACCAGTGCAGTGCCGTAGGCTATAGGGAGCTGTGCCTCCATATCCGTACCGCTGGTAGAGATGACATACAAATGATAGGGTAATGCCATACATTGGTCCAGGATGCCGGAGGGTAGCTGCGGAAGGAAGTAGGCGGCACAGGTAAACAGGATAGGTGCCGTCTCGCCGGACACACGTCCTAAGGCCAGAATCAACCCGGTGATGATATTGGGCATCCCCATAGGGAGAATGACATGCCAGATGGTTTGCAACTTGGTCGCCCCCAAAGCACGACTGCCTTCACGCAAACTGTCGGGAATAGCCTTCAGCGCTTCCTCCGTCGTACGGATAACCAACGGCAGACTAAGCAGTCCCAAAGTGAGCGAACCTGCCAGAATACTGTCTCCAAAATCCATATAATTGACAAACAGCGCCATACCGAACAAACCGAATACAATGGAGGGGATACCGCTAAGATTATTGGTCATCATACGGATAAGGCGCACAACCCAACCTTTCGGTGCATATTCGTTCATGTAGATTCCACTCATCACTCCCACCGGGAAAGCAAACAGCGCACTGCCTGTCATCAGACAAAACGTTCCCACAATGGCAGGGAGAATACCTCCGGCCGTCATGCCGTCGGACGGGGCGGTAGTCAAGAACTCCCAACTGATGACCCCTATACCTTTATATACAATAAAACCAAGAATGGCAAAGAGTATGCCCACTACACTCAGGCTGAACAGACGAAACAGGCCGAATGCTATGTTTTGCGAAAGATGTTTCCGATTTATCATATTCATTTTTGTCTTGCTGATACAGCTTCCACTGTAAAGTTTATCAATAAACTGATGAAGAACAAAACTACACCCAAAAGGAATAGAGCCTCATAATGCGGTCCACCTGCCGGAGCTTCACCCAACTCGGCGGCAATAGTGGCCGGAATGGTGCGCAACGGTTCCAGAATGGTATGGGGAATGACGGCGGCATTGCCCGTAACCATCAAAACCGCCATGGTCTCTCCTACCGCCCGGCCTATGCCCAACACCACCCCCGACGTAATGCCCGATATAGAATAGGGAATCACGACCTTATAGATGGTCTGCCACTGCGAAGCGCCAAGCGCCAGACTCGCTTCACGCATGGCCCTGGGACAATTCCGCATGGCATCCTCCGTAACGGTAATAATGGTAGGCAATGCCATTATGGCCAGTACGATGCTTCCCGCCAATCCGCTTTCGCCTACAGGCAGGTCGAATGCTTTCTGTATAAAGGGAACTATAACTATCAGTCCGAAAAAGCCATATACTACAGAAGGGATACCACTCAGCAACTCAATGACCGGTTTCATCAGATTGCGTATCTTGGGGTTGGCCACTTCGGACATATATATGGCCACCGCCAATCCGAACGGCAAAGCAATGAGTATGGCAAACAAGCTGACCCATAGCGTACCGGTTATCAATGGCAAAAAGCCGAATTGGGGCGCCGGAGTCGCTGTAGGAAACCATTCTGCACCGGCAAAGACGTCCTTGGCCGAAATGGTATGGTCCTTCAGAAGATGCACGGAATCCGGACGGACTATAAACTGCGCGGGAACAAAGGCAATGATACCCGGAGTCTGCTCCACCAGTTTTGTAATGCAAATCCCCGCATTCTCATAAGCAGTTCCCAACTCTTCTTCGGTATAATACCGGGTAATGTCCTCCAAACGGAAAAGCCGGATAGGAAGGTTCTCCCCACCGACTTCCTTCCAATTTGTCACCTCTTCATCGAAAACATTCTTTATCTGAGCCGGAGTGAGCTCGCTTACCCTATTGTCCTTATTCAATGCCAGCACATACCCTTCTTCAATCACCTTGCTGCTGAACAGCCCCAATGCTTCGGAGAAAAGAAACAAGACGATAAGTACAATGGTAAGGCTTGTCACAAAACCGCTACAAGCCAATATACCCTCCACTATCTTCTCAAAAATCTTCTTCATATTACCTATTGATTTTCCTGATGCAAAGAAACAGGCCGGATGTTAAGGGAATGTGACTAACGTTTGAAAGAAATGTTTCAAACATATTACAAACCTGTTACAATAGACAGGAGACCGCCGCATGTAACGGAATTGTAATATTCATTGCCTTAATTTGCAACGTGCATAACAAGATTTATATATGAAAGCAAGAACCATTCTCTTATCTCTCGCCCTGGCATTTGCCGCAACCGGCATGCAGGCGCAACGTATTAAAGGGAGCGACACCGTACTCCCTATCGCACAGCAAACCGCAGAACGTTTCATGGCTTTGAATCCCAATGCCCGCGTCACCGTCACCGGCGGAGGTACAGGCGTAGGCATCTCCGCACTGCTGGATGAGACAACAGACATCGCCATGGCCTCACGGAGTATCAAGTTCAGCGAGAAGATGAAAGCAAAGGCTGCCGGAGAAGACCTGGCAGAAATTCCCATTGCCTACGATGCCCTTGCCGTGGTAATCCATCCCTCCAACCCGGTGAAACAACTGACCCGCCAGCAGTTGGAAGGTATCTTCCGGGGTAAAATCACTAACTGGAAGGAAGTGGGTGGCGATGACCGGAAAATCGTGGTCTATTCCCGGGAGACTTCTTCGGGTACCTACGAGTTCTTTAAGGAAAGTGCATTGAAAAACAAGAATTATATGAGTAGCAGTCTCTCCATGCCCGCCACGGGAGCCATCATACAGTCTGTAAGCCAAACGCGCGGCGCCATCGGCTACGTAGGACTCGCATACATATCTCCCCGCATCAAGACCCTCTCCATATCATACGACGGCAAACACTTCGCCACTCCCACCCTGGAAAATGCCATCAATAAATCGTATCCCATCGTACGTCCGTTATTTTATTATTACAACAAGAAAAATGCCGGGCACGTGGAGCCCCTGATCCAATTCATCCTGTCTCCCGCCGGCCAGGAAATCATTAAAAAGAGCGGATATATTCCGGTAAATGAGGAATAAAGGGAGAAGAAGGGAATATGAGAAATGAAGAATGGCTCCCCCAACCCCACAGCGCAGTAAATTCTTCATTCTTCATTCTTCATTCTTCATTTTTTTACCCTATCTTTGCCACACGATACGAAAATAGACAGCATTATGGCAGAAATGAAAAGCGAAGAAACAAGTGAAAAGAAGAGCTTGAACTTCATAGAACAAATAGTAGAAAACGATTTGAAAGAAGGTAAAAACGGTGGAAAAGTACAGACACGCTTCCCGCCCGAACCGAACGGTTACCTTCACATCGGACACGCCAAGGCCATCTGCCTTGATTTCGGCATTGCCGCCGCACATGGCGGTGTCTGCAACCTGCGTTTCGACGATACAAACCCCACCAAAGAGGATGTGGAATATGTAGAGGCCATCAAGGAAGATATCCAGTGGCTGGGCTACCAGTGGGGCAATGAGTACTACGCTTCCGACTATTTCCAACAGCTCTGGGACTTCGCCATCCGCCTCATCAAAGAGGGCAAGGCTTACATTGACGAGCAGTCATCCGAACAGATTGCCGCCCAAAAGGGTACCCCTACCCAGCCGGGTGTGGAAAGCCCTTACCGCAACCGCCCCATCGAGGAGAACCTTGAACTGTTCCAGAAGATGAACAGCGGTGAAATAGAAGAAGGTGCCATGGTGCTCCGTGCCAAAATAGATATGGCAAACCCCAACATGCACTTTCGTGACCCGATCATCTACCGGGTGGTCAAACATCCGCACCACCGTACGGGCACTACCTGGAAAGCATATCCGATGTACGATTTCGCCCACGGGGAAAGTGACTTCTTCGAAGGTGTGACCCACTCTCTGTGTACGCTGGAATTTGTGGTCCACCGTCCGCTGTACGATCTTTTCATCGACTGGCTGAAGGAAGGCAAGGACCTGAACGACAACCGCCCCCGCCAGTACGAATTCAACAAGCTGAACCTCAGCTACACGCTGATGAGCAAGCGCAACCTGCTGACATTGGTCAAAGAAGGACTTGTCAACGGTTGGGATGATCCCCGCATGCCGACCCTCTGCGGTTTCCGCCGCCGTGGTTACTCACCGGAATCTATCCATAAATTCATCGACAAGATTGGCTATACCACTTACGATGCCTTGAACGAATTCGCATTGCTGGAAAGTGCCGTACGCGAAGACTTGAACAGCCGCGCTACCCGTATATCTGCCGTGCTGAACCCGGTGAAACTGGTAATCACCAACTATCCGGAAGGACAAGTGGAAGAACTGGAAGCCATCAACAATCCGGAAAAGCCGGAAGAAGGCAGCCACATCATAGAATTTAGCCGTGAGTTATGGATGGAACGCGAAGACTTCATGGAAGATGCTCCGAAAAAATATTTCCGCATGACTCCGGGACAAGAAGTGCGTTTGAAGAATGCGTACATCGTAAAATGTACCGGCTGCAAGAAAAATGAGGCAGGTGAAATCGTAGAAGTGTATTGCGAATACGATCCTGACACGAAGAGTGGCATGCCCGAAGCCAACCGCAAGGTAAAAGGTACGCTTCATTGGGTAAGCTGCAATCACTGCATTGAAGCCGAAGTGCGTCTCTATGACCGTCTGTGGAAAGTGGAAAATCCCCGTGACGAACTTGCCGCTATCCGCGAAGAAAAGAACTGTGACGCACTGACTGCCATGAAGGAGATTATCAACCCCGACTCTCTCCATATATTACCTTGCTGCTACATAGAGAAGTATGCGGCCGGTATGCAACCCCTTACCTATCTGCAATTCCAACGTATCGGCTACTTTAATGTAGATCGTGACTCCACACCGGAAAAAATGGTATTCAACCGTACGGTAGGCCTGAAAGATAACTGGGGCAAAATCAATAAATAAAGTAATCGGCCGTTGAAGGAGCGGAATGAACCATCATTCCTTCAACGACCGGTTCTACAAATAACATATAGCATGAGTAAAAAGAGCTTCCTATCTGGAAGAGACAAAGAGTTGCATGAGATTGCAAAACAATACGAGGCTGCACAAGCTGAAAACAAACCAATCTACTTAGATGCAGACGATTTGGCAGATCTGGCAGATTGGTATGCAGTCCATAGCAAATATGACTTAGCTACAGAAGTGGCAGAATATGGATTAAAACTTCATCCCGACGATACCGGCTTATTGGTACAGCAGGCCTATCTATGCATGGATACTCAAAAAAAGAAGAAAGCATGGGAAATAGCCAACCAGATACATGAAGATTCTTCGGAAGTGAAAATACTGAAGGCAAATCTTCTGCTGACAGAAGGCAAAATAGATGATGCGGAGCAACTGCTTGACACTATAGAGGATAAGGAAGACCTGGCAAACATCGTTGAAGTGGCATACATGTACATCGACATGGGACATCCGGATAAGGCATTAGGCTGGCTGTCACGCGGACTGGAACAATATGCCGAAGAAGAGGCATTCCTTGCCGTCACCGGTGATTGCTACCACGCCCAAGGGTTGCATGAAAAAGCCGCCTATTTCTATAACAAGCTGATAGACAAGAATCCTTATTCGGCTTCTTATTGGTTCGGGCTGGCACGCTGCTATTTTGACCAGCAAATGTTCGACAAAGCCATTGAGGCATGCGATTACGCTATCGTAGCCGATGATGAATTCGCCGATGCATATATCATGAAAGGACATTCTTTCTTCCAACTGGGCAATGAAGAAGCTGCTTTGGAGGCTTACCAGCAAGCCGAGGACCTTGATGCCGTTTCCCCCGGTTTCATACATACTTTCATTGGACTGAACAAGGTCTCCAAGGGAGAATGGGAAGAAGGGCTGAGATATCTGGAAGAAGCCATAGCTTCCAAAGAAGAGGATGACACGCTGACATTGCCTTCCCTCTACGCCAACGCCGCGCTTTGTCTGCACAAGATGGGTAAAAAACGTAAGGCGCACCAATACTGTAAGAAAGCCTACATGCTGAACCCGGATGAAGTGGATCCCCATCTGGTTGAAGGGCGCATCTACATGGAAGAAGGAGAGTACGAGAAAGGAGTCAAGCAATGGGCTCAGGCTTTAGAGTGTGCTCCGGATGCAGACACCTGGCACGAGATAGGCTTATGCAGTATGGAGATAGGCCAGCTCAGTTATGCCAAACTTGCCTTTGAACGCGTCAAAGAGATGGAACCGGATTTTGACGGAATCAACGAGAAACTCACCTCTTTGTACATGCTGCTTAAAGACAAGGAAAATTTTATAAAGTACAACCAGCTCTGCGAGCAACCGTTTAATCTGGAAGAACTGGAGAAAATACAGCAGATGCTGGAAGAGGAAGACCAAGGAGACTTGGCCAAAGTAATGAAGAGCATTTTTGAATCATTAAAATAACATTTGAAGAAACAATAAAAAAATGGAATCATCTGCCGAACTCATCAAATGGGTATTAGAGAACTTGAACTATTGGATAGTCACCCTATTCATGGCTATTGAAAGTTCGTTTATCCCTTTCCCGTCCGAAGTCATCGTCCCGCCTGCCGCATGGAAATCCATGGCTGACGAAAGCATGAATATTTTCCTTGTGGTCGTCTTTGCCACTGTCGGTGCCGATTTAGGGGCATTGGTCAATTATTATCTGGCACGTTGGTTGGGACGCCCTGTCGTATATAAATTTGCCAACAGCCGTTTCGGCCACATGTGTCTTATTGACGAGGAGAAAGTACACCACGCCGAAGAATATTTCAGAAAACACGGTGCCGCCTCCACGTTCTTCGGACGCCTGATTCCCGCCGTACGCCAGCTTATCAGCATCCCTGCCGGACTAGCGGGTATGAAACTGGGACCGTTCCTGCTCTATACCACACTCGGCGCCGGAATCTGGAACTCTATTCTTGCCGTACTCGGCTACATGATATACCGGTTTACGGAGATTAAGACCACGAACGATGTTTATGTAACGGCAACCAAATACAGCCATGAAATAGGTTATGTCATCATAGCCGCAGCCGTGTTGGTAGTAGGCTTCCTCGTTTACAAAGGAATGAAGAAAAAATAAAGAAGCATCAGGCTTCCGGTACAATGAAAAACGGTGGACAAGAGAATTTCTTGTCCACCGTTTTTCATTAATGCTTATCCAAATTACTTCTTTATAGCCGCAATAGCTTTATCATAATCCGGCTCTTGGGTAATTTCAGGAACAAGTTCCGTATAGGCGATTTTGCCATCCTTACCGATAACTACCACCGAACGGGCCAACAGGCCCGCAAGCGGACCGTCTGCCATAAGCACGCCATAGTTCTCGTCAAAATCAGAAAAACGGAAATCAGACAATGGAATTACATGCTCAATACCTTCGGTAGTACAGAAACGCGCATGCGCAAAAGGCAAGTCTTTGGAGATTGCCAGCACTACCGTATCGGGCAAACCTGCGGCAAGCTTGTTGAACTTGCGTACGGAAGTGGCGCACACACCGGTATCCAGACTTGGGAAGATATTAAGTATCATATTCTTACCATTCAGTTCTTTCAAAGAGAACGAAGACAAATCTGTTTTCACCAAATCAAAATTAGGGGCGACTGAACCCACCTTTATAAATTCGCCGATTACTTTAACCGACTGACCTTTAAAATTTGTTGTAGCCATAGTTTTATCAATTATATGTTTATACAACAAACCAGACGCAGGAAAAGTTCAACAAAACTTTTTCCATCAATGGATTGTTACCTCACAAACGAATTTATAATAATCATTTAAAACTAAAATTCACATGAAAACTATTCTTGACGAATTAAAACAGGAAGTAAAGAATTGGTGGCTCTCTCTGATTCTCGGTATCTTATACATCGTAGTGGCCTTGAGCCTGATGTTTTCTCCATTCAGCGGATATGCAATTTTAAGTATTCTCTTCAGCATCTCCATGCTGTTCAGTGGTTTATTGGAAATAGCCTTCGCTGTAAGTAACCGCAAAACCGTGTCCAGCTGGGGCTGGTATCTGGCAGGCGGCATCATCGACATGATCTTAGGATTCTACCTGGTGGCCTATCCTGCACTAAGCATGGAAGTCATTCCGTTCATCATTGCATTCTGGCTGATGTTCCGCGGATTTTCATCCATCGGCTATTCCATGGACTTAAAAAGATATGGAACAAAAGATTGGGGCTGGTACATCGCATTCGGCATCATTGCCGTTATTTGTTCGCTGATTATTTTGTGGCAACCTGCTGTAGGAGCTATCTATGCGGTCTATATGATTTCATTCGCCTTTTTGATTATCGGATTTTTCCGCATCATGCTGTCGTTTGAACTGAAAAACCTGCATAAGCGGGGAAAAGAGCACATTGAAACAGGAAAAGAGTAAATGGCAACAATGGAAAAGACGGTCAAATGCACCTTCTAAATTCTTTTAGGTACGGACTACGGCTTGTAATCCGTACCTAAAGCTTAACTCCTGTTCAGGAACCGGAACATTGTAGTCCGGGATACCCCCATCTCACGGGCAAGTGAAGCGCAAGAGGCGCCTTTCCGGTGTGCTTTCAAAAGTTGTCTCTTATTTTCCCGGAGCAACTTCATTTTAGGCATATCCCCCTTTCTACGCCCCAAATGTTTCCCCTCTTGTTTCCGACGCGCCAGTGCCTCTTTGGTACGCATGGAAATCAAGTTACGCTCAATCTCGGCCATCAAGCCGAAAGCAAAGCCAAGCACCTTGCTGTTGATGTCATTCTGAAACACATAACCTTCCTTGGTGCTATACAATACTACCTTCTTCTTGATACAGGAATTAAGAATGGTCATAATCTCCAGTAAAGTACGGCTGAGCCGTGAAATTTCCGTTACAATCAACGAATCCCCCGGTTTCATCTTCTCCAAGAGCCCCGATAATTTCCGTTCTTTCGTACTCACTTTCCCGCTGACTGTTTCCATATACCACCGGTCGATGTTCAGACCGTTTTTCTCAGCAAAGCGTATAATTTCCTCCTGCTGATTTTCCAGAAATTGCTTTTCTGTACTTACTCTCAAATAAGCTACTACTGCCATAATTAATAAATGTTTATTGGTTATTTACACTGTCAAAGGACGGTTATTAAGGCAATAGTGGCAATAAGCCAATATACTTCCCCACTGGGGATATTGTCATTTTTCCTTAAGGCATTTTCGGGAAGAATCCTGTAAATTCACTATACTATATATAAAAGCAGATTCTTTTCATAATCCCCCATAATATTATTCAGAAAAAATAAATTTATTTTTTACATCAAGCTTATTCTATTTATATTATTTTTGCAAACAAATATAATATTGATAAAATGAAATCTATTTTAGAAAATCGTCCGGCTCTTACCACTGAAGTGTATAAAGCTGCAGAAGTTGCCGGATATCTTTGGCAAAAAGGATGGGCAGAGCGTAATGGTGGCAATATCACCGTTAACATCACAGAGTTTATAGACGACGAAATCCGCCAAATGGAGCCGATAAGTGAAGTCATATCAATTGGTGCGGTATTACCACACTTAAAAGGTTGTTATTTCTACTGCAAGGGAACCAATAAGCGTATGCGTGATTTAGCTCGTTGGCCAATGGAACATGGCTCCGTAATTCGTATTTTGGATGACTGCGCAAGCTATGTAATAATAGCAGACCAGCCGGTTGCTCCTACCTCCGAACTTCCCTCCCACTTAATGGTACATAATGACTTAATCGGAAAAGGCTCTCCTTATAAAGCTTCTGTACATACACATCCTATCGAATTGATCGCGATGAGCCATTGTAAGAAATTCCTTGAAAAAGATGTTATCACCAATTTATTGTGGAGTATGATTCCTGAAACAAAAGCATTCTGTCCAAAGGGTTTAGGCATCATTCCTTACCAACTACCCAGCTCATTGGAACTGGCAAAAGGAACCTTGGAGCAACTTCAGGAGTATGACGTTGTGATGTGGGAAAAACATGGAGTTTTTGCCATTGACTGTGATGCAATGCAAGCATTCGACCAAATTGACGTATTGAATAAATCCGCACTGATTTATATCGCCGCCAAGAATATGGGTTTCGAACCGGATGGCATGACCAAGGAGCAGATGAAAGAAATGACAGTTGCTTTCAATTTGCCTAAATAAAAAATGGCAGATAGCAATAAAAATATTGTTGGCAATAAAAAGGGCGACAGTTAGTCGCCCTTTTTATTGCCAACAATACTCTCCGGATGAATGACATACAGCCTATCTTATAGTACTTACGGCAGAAATCATGCCAAATGCCTCATGGTCATTCAAGCTCCAAACCATCTTGCCTTTCTTATCAATTTCGAAAAGTTGAGGACTGTTCGTTTCTTTTGCGTTACGGCTGTGTCCTTGCCAGTTACACACATAAATTCCTCCTTTTGCAGAGGGGAACAAACCTGCGACAAAATAAAGATTGGTTCCTTCAATATCACGCTCCGTGTAGCGACGAATCACTTTTCCATTCTCTAAATTTGCTTCCAACAGAATATGAGCATCACCGCAAGCCACCCAATAGTTCTTTCCTTTAGAAGACAAAACCGTGAACGGGTTACCTTCCACTTTGGTAATCTTCACCAATTTACCTTCGGGAGATATTTCATGTACTTCAGAAGTGGAAATAATAGGAACAAGATAATTGCCGCGTGTATTCTTATTTACTTGCCGGAACTGAGAATGCGGCCGTTTTACACCCGTGTCATACTCCGTGCGGGATAAAATCTTTCCATCCGAACTGACTTCCATTACAACAGCCGGATGCCCAGCCCAAGCCAGCAAACAATTGCCACCAGGCAAAATACGGGCTGTCTGCATTTCGCAACCTGCCGGAGCAGCAATGTTCCAAAGTTCCTTGTGTTCCCGATTGACTACCTTGGCACCTCTGGCATAAGAGAACAAAATATTCCCGTCCGGAGTGGCAGCGACAGAATTACACTCCCATCCTTTTTCCAAAGGATGTTCCCATTCAATCTTCCCGGTCGCTTTATCTATGATAACAATCTTATTCCATCCCGAGCCTCCCAATAACAGTTTCTCCGTTTTCTTCTGTCCGAAGGCTGTGGACATCCCCAGCAGGGCAATACTTATAATAATATATAATACCTTCATAATTCTCTCTATTGATAGGGTCGTATGATATAAACTGAATTCCGACCCATTTACAAACTCCGGGAACCCAATCAAGAAAACATATTCTCCAATCCAGTCCCCGGAATGTATTAAACAAAAGCTAGCCCCTACTATTTCTTAGATAAATCCTGGAACATTTCAAATCCTTGTTCCGGAGTCAATCCATCATGTACCACCGCATGCACAGCTTGAATCATGGCAGCGGGCGAATCACTTTGGAACACATTACGTCCCATATCCACCCCGGCCGCACCATCATTGATAGCATTGTAGCACAATTCCAAAGCTTCTTTTTCAGGAAGTTTCTTTCCACCGGCAATAACTACCGGAACAGGGCAAGCCGCCGCAATCTTGCTAAAACCTTCGCAGTAATATGTTTTCACGATGCTGGCGCCGTTTTCCGCACAGATACGCGATGCCAGTCCAAAGTAACGGGCGTCGCGAGCCATGTCTTTTCCTACGGCCGTCACACCCATCACCGGGATGTTGTAACGACTCGCCTTATCTACAAGCCCATAAAGGTTGGCTACGGTTTTCGCTTCGTGAGCAGCATCACCAATCGACAACATAACAGCCATCGCAGAAACATTCATCCGAATAGCGTCTTCAATATCCATAATTACATTATCATTCAAATCAGTAAGTATAGAAGTACCTGCATCCGAACGCAAACAAACCGGAATCTTGGTATGGGGAGGAATCACCGACTGCAGGATACCACGCGTACACATCAGACAGTCCGCATAATCCAACAAAGGAACAATCGTCAGATCGATACGCTCCAACCCAGAAGTAGGTCCCATAATAAAGCCATGATCACAAGCCAGCATTACCGACTTACCCGTTTTAGGGTTAAAAATACGGGATAAACGGTCTTTCATACCCCATGCCGCATTTTCAGCACCTTTCACATGAAAATTTTGTTGTTGAGATGCAATACCCAAACCGAAGTTCGCACCTTCTCTTAAATCATCTAAATCTGCCATTTCTTTTTATTTAATTTGTTTTTTCAATTCAATGCTTCTGCAAATGACGCAAACATACAACTCCAGGAAGCCGCACCACTGTCAATATGCCCGATCGAGCGTTCACCGTAATTGCGTGCCCGCCCGAAGTTGGCTTTCATTTCAAGAGTCGATTCCGCACCGGCTATTGCCGCTTCAGCACCGGCGTTCATGATTTCCCTGATGTCATCGGAAGGGCAGGACTGAATAGCATCGACAGCAGGAATCAAGGCATCCATCATGGTTTTATCTCCCTTTTGGGCTTTTGTTTGCCGCCGCACATTGGCAAGCCCACCCGCAAACATCGTTTTCACACCGGCCGCATCAAGTTCTGTACCACTTGCACAATCGCTCATCCCAAGAAAGAGAGCCCCGAGCAATGTGCTGGTAGAGCCACTGACTTCAAGCATCACCGTGAATACGATATCATTCAACATTGCTTTGAACTCAGTCCCTTTCTGAGCAGTGTTGACAATGGCCGTCATAGCCGTCACGATAGCTTGTCCATGATCTCCGTCGCCAATGACGGCATCCAGACGCGAAAATTCATCTTCACGTTCCTTTATGTTTTTCAAAGCGACACTGAGCATCGTTTTGAAGTCTTCAACAGTAAGTTGTGTCATTTCTATTATTATTTACCTATAGTTGTCCAATAAGGTGCATCTGCACGTTTGTTTTTCAGATAGTCGATATGGTCTTCATCAAGAATCGCCACTATCATTTGGAAACCTGCCTGTTCCTGAACAGTAAGTATCTCCTGTATGCGGCCGAATACGACTTGCAGTCCGCGTGCCTCCAACTCTTTATACGCCTTACGGAAAATGATGCTCTGCTCCATGTAAGTAGTGGCTCCCACGCCATTGATGACAAGCATCATCTTGTCGCCCGCTTTCGGTTGAATCTGCTGACAGAGAAGATCAACCATTTCGGCAGCTGTGTCATCAGCCGACACCAGCGGCTTTTGACCGCCTCCGCCTTCACCGTGCTGCCCCATCCCGATTTCCATGACACCGGCAGGCAAGTCAGTGATAACTCCACCATTCTGAGGGTGTGTACACGAACGCATAGCCACCGCCAAAGTAGCTACCTGATTGTTATACCGCTCGCCTATTTCGATGAGTTCCTCCAAGGACTTACCTTCTTCGGCAGCCGCTCCCAGGATTTTAGCCAAAGGAACACAACCAGCCAAGCCGCGGCGGTCTCCGGCATCGGCTCCTATGCCTGCGCTGATATCATCATGCGTCAAAATCTGTTTCACCTTGATTCCCATACGTTCGGCCAACTGGCAAGCCATATTTGCGCTCATTACGTCACCCGAATGATTCAACACAATCAACAAAATACCGGCCTCACGCTTCATCAATTGCAAAGCCTGAAACAAGCGTTGAGCACCCGGAGCGGCAAAGATGTCTCCTACAACAGAACAATCCAGCATACCTTCGCCTACAAAACCGCTTAATGCAGGTTCATGGCCGGACCCGCCCAAAGTTACAATAGCCACCTTACTTTCATCTTTCGGGTTGGCACGTACTACGATATTTTCGCCGCCAAGTTTTACTTGGTCGGGATAAGCCAATACATAACCTTCCAATAATTCCGGGGTAATCCGGTCAGGTTCATTGATGAATTTTATTTTAATGTCCGACATAACGTTTTCCTCCTTACATTTTAATTGATTTATTATTTAATTTCCATTAATTCGATAGAGATCCCCTCTTCTTCAATGAAAGCAATCGTCAAGTGCTCGTCACAAACAGCAGGACCAAAAATCACTTTCTTGCCAACCAGTTCTTCTTCCAATGAAGGCACTGTATAAGCGATGTGCCCTTGTTTTTGAACCAGTTCAGGCATGCAACTTCCTTCTTCAAATTTCAGAAATTCAATTTTATTCGGGCTACTGTTGAAGTCTGTCAACCAGACCTTGAGCCCTTCGTTGAAAAAAGCCCCTTCTTTTTTTTCATCGGTAACTACACCGAAATGATTAAATGTTCTCATGGTTTATTTGTTTTAAAATTTATAATGATTAAGCGTTATAACTTCGCTTCTTCCATTTGATTCTTTCTCCAATATCTATACGAGACAAACGACAACATGACGACTACCGCCAACGCAACATACAAATAGACAAGAATCTGGCTCACATTGTCATTCTGTCCATAAGAGTGCATTCCGCTCAAGAAGTAGTTTACACCGAAAAAAGTCATGAGCACTGACGAGAATGCGATGACAGACGCAACGTTGAACAGCCAAATTGAATAGCCACGTTTCATCAAGTGAAGATGGGTCACAATACCATAAACAATCATGGTTATCAAAGCCCAGGTTTCTTTGGGATCCCATCCCCAATAACGTCCCCACGACTCGTTAGCCCATACCGCACCAAGAAAGGTTCCGATAGTCATCAGCGCCAATCCTACAAGCAATGACATTTCATTGACAATGGTCAATTCCCTTATTCTGAGGGAAAACAATACGGCATGCCGTTTGGGAAAGAAAACAATCAATGCCATATTCGTCAACCCTATCAGGCAACTGATACCAAAAAAGCCGTAGGCAGCCACAATCACCGCAACATGAAACATCAGCCACGGCGACTTCAACACCGGAACCAATGGGTTAATTTCAGGATCCATCCAGTTGAGTCCGGAGACAAACAAAATGACTCCTCCAAACAAAGTAGCCAAGGCAAGGGTCAAAACACTGCGCCGGACAAACAAGAAGCCGGCCAGTACCGTAGCCCAACCTACATAGACCATGGTTTCATATGAATTGCTCCAGGGGGCATAGCCTGCTATGTACCAACGCATCCCCATTCCATAGGTATGATAAAAGAAAACAAGAAGGACCAGCATGCACAATGCCCAGACGCTTCCTTTGATCCACCGTTTTTGCTGAAACAACCTGATAAAAGACAGAATGAGCAACAAGCCTCCCAGGATTAAATATCCCATCTTGCAATAGCGGAATACATCCATCTTGTTATACCTCACTTCAGTCTTTATTTTTTCAGGAGTGATATGATGCAAAGTGCTTTTGGCTTGCTGGTAGGTATTTATCATATCTACCACTTCGTCGGCTTTCGTCCAATCATTGCTTTTCAAAGCCCCCTGCACTTCTTCCAGATACCAATCGAGAATACGGGCTACGAACATGGAATCTTTTCCCGCAAAATCCGACAAATCATCTCCGGGAGCATACCATCTATGGTCGGGGGCATTTTCTTCGGGAAAAAGGTTGATCATCTGTTTATTGACAAGCTGATGAAGAATGTTAACCTGTTCATCGAGTTTCATCAAGTCTTTGTCGAACCGCGTACGATGGGCCGGCATTTTATTGTACGCCGCTTCCAGTTTATCCTGCAACTTATAGGATTCGTTCTGATCAAAAACCTGGGCATAGGAACACAGCTTTTCCGGCAGATGGTAATAAGCGGATAGTTCAGGATTGGAGATGGCTATAAAAGGAATATGTATCCACACTTCGGGCATCGCCAAAAGACTGATGAGAAATTGATCGGAATTAAGTTGGCCGATTGTATTTTCCTTATGCAGTTTTCGCAATATCTCAGAAGAGAATGTATTGACGGGCATGATACGGCCCCTGTTGGACTGCATAGGCAAAGAACCGAAACGCTCGGCATGTGCAGGAGATATCCGGTGGTTCTGGACAATGTCCATCATGACCGACGGATCCGTGTTGGTTTGCCCGTTTACAGCACCGGACAGCTGCATGAAGAACATAGCAAGCCATACCGGAGCAGCGTGTATCTTTTTTAATAATCGATTCAGATACATAAAACGGGAATTCTTGGTAACAAAACAGGCTATCAATCCGATCAGCAACAGCAAATAACCCGCATAAGTAACGCTTCGCCCCGCCACATCACGGCTGACAGACAAAACCGTACCCTGTTCATCCTTATCATAGGATGCCTGAAAAAAACGATAGCCTTTTATGTCCAGCACATTATTCATAAAGACCCGTTCGTGACGTTCCTCCCCATCTACACGTATAATCAGCTCGCTTTCATACGAAGATGGGCTGGAAGAGCCGGGGTAACGGCTCAACGTAAATTTCTTGAGTTCCACAGAAAATGGCAGTGTGTGGATACCTGTACTGTTTTCCGAAGTCTGAACAGCAATTCGATTACTTGTTTCTCCTTCGCGCAGATGCAAGATGCCTTCTTCTCCAAATAAAAAAGAAATAAGGGCACCCGACAAGATGATGATAAAAGCAAAATGAGTAATGAGCAATGCCCATTTACGACTTCTGAAATACTGTCGCTTAATGACGATTGCAATGAAATTGACAATCAATGAAAATTGTAAAAAGAAGAATAAAGGAGAGTGATAAATGATTGCTTTGGCTGCTGCCGTGCCATGGTATTTTTCAATAAAAGTAGCGATGGCCAACGCACAAGCATAAATGAACAACAATAGAATGGTTGTTACGGAAGAAGAGCATATTTTATTGAGACTTACTTTCATTGATTTTTTATTAACGAAGATTTCTATGAGTAATTTAAGAAGAGAGAGAGTCAAAAGCCCAATGCATTACCGGGCTTTTGACACACTCTTTATTGCCTTCCTGTCGGTTAATCCTCAATAATCACGCGGAATCCAACGTTAAACACACGTTGATGCGGATAATAAGCTTTACGCGAATAAGAAGTAGAGAACTTGGGCCGTTCAATATACGAGCCACCACGGACTACCTTAAACTCTGAAGGGGTTTTCACCTTTTCTTTATACGGATAAGGCACATAATCCGAACGAGTCCACTCTGCGATGTTTCCATGCATGCTGTATAGACCAAACGGGTTGGCTTGATAGTTCTTAGAATCAACCTGGTTCATCGCTCCGTCATTCACGCTTTCTTCTTTAGGCAAATAGGTATAGTATTTGTACCAATACGAGTTTTTCGCCATCGGTTGCGGGTCAACGCCGCTTACCGCCATCTTGTTGCAGCTCTCGTCCGCCAAATTCTCCTGCTTGCCAAAATCAGAATTCATGTTACCATACCAAAAATCCGAATTGCTTCCGGCCCGGCAAGCCCATTCCCACTGCGCCTCAGTCGGCAATGTAATGTTCAGATTGGTCTTTTCACTCAGTTGCCTGCAAAAATCCATCGCTTCCTGATAGCTGACACGGATTACCGGTTGTTCCGGTTTATTGGCCGGGTAGCCAAAGTGAACATGGTCTTTCCATAGTTGATCCACGTAACGGCTATCATGCTTCGGGAAGATGACATTATACTGTTCATTGGTAATTTCCACCTCACCCATCCAGAACGCCTTATCAATCTTGACCTTGGTAACCGGACGATGGTCAGCCGCTCCGTTCCAGCTTCCCATCGCAAATTCTCCGGCAGGGATACGGACAAAAGTAATATTGATGCCGGGAGCTATCGGTACCACCTTACGCGTTTCCTTCTCATCCGCCAGCATCGCCTTGATCGCATTGGCGTCAAAAGGCCAGTTTTTAACCTTTATATCCTTCGCCTTTACAGGTGCAGGAGCTTCGGGCATGACCGGAGTGACTTCCCCTTGGCCTTTCAAGTAATCCGCATAGTCCGCAATCTCCTTTTTCCAGTTTACCCCCATACCGTTGGCATACTTGTTCGTAAGCTCCGTACGGCGTTCAATCTGGTCATATCCCTTGTATGGGAAATTCGTGATCTTATTTGCGTTGAAATAGCCCTTGTCCGGTGCATTGTAGTCAATCCATTGATACAACTTACGCCACTCCGCATCTGTCAGTTTTACGTTGGCATGTCCTTTTTTAAGGATACGGATCAGTTCACTGGTATTGGCATAATACTCATAAGGTTGCAGTACTGCCATATCCGCTTCCGCTCCCTGACGATGAACATACGGGTGCAGCTTTAAATAAGAGGTACCATATCCACGCTCATCTTTCTTTCCTCCACGCAAATCGAATGCCTTATTCCCATCATGGCAAGCAATACATGCACGGTCAAGAATCGGTTGTACTTCCAAGTCGAAAGTAAATGAACGAACTCCCCCTTCAGGAGCCTTAATCACATGCGGGGCACGTTTGGAAGCGATTGTCCGTTTAGGAACAGGTATCTGGTTTTGATCCTCATGACACCCTACGCAAGAAACGATTTCTCCCGGTTGTCCGGTCAGCCAGCTACGCATCAGCTGAATGGCGGCTCCGTCTTTATCTATCGGTTGGATTGAAATAGGAGTATTGGCAGGAATCTTGAAAATAACAGAACCATCTTCCTCTACCGGAACCGTTCCCAGATAACGCTTGATATCCCATCCACTCTGAATGCCATGCCAGTTGTGGTCGGAAACTGTTTTCAGATAAGCATATTCATACGAATGCAAACGAACTTCTTTTACGGTTCCGCGAGGGACATCGCGCAATCCTTCGCCTTCATAAATATCCTGAATAAACACAGTGGCTTCTTTTTCATTTAACTTCACACGGTCCGGAATAGCCGGAGGAGTCACCGTTTTACGCACAATAATCGGGCTGATAAATCCTTCACCTTCCTGTTTCATCAAACAAGTGACGTTATCGAATATATCCACCAGATAAATACCCCACAAATCTTGCGGATGCAATTTGGCAGCCACCAGATAATACTTGTCACTCAGCGGAGTCGGTTTAATGAACTGGGGCCATACATCGTCCACCAACTGATCCTTGATAGTCTCTACAATGGGGCGGTTGCGATAAGGAATTTCCTGCAACATGCCGGCGGCACCTTTACGTGCCTTGGTAGGATCGAACACAATAAGACGTCCGGAACGAGCCACGCCGTGATGGCCGGAAATAATGCCGACGAAAGCCGACGCATGACCGGGAAGCGGCTGGATATCAAATGTACTGTTCGGGAAGGCAGACCCGCTGCCGTACAGAGCCTTTTGCTCGGTGCCGTCGGGATTCATGTGCATCACGAAACGGGAATAATAGTGCATGAGGTCCGTATATTCCCAACGGGTGTACATGACACGTCCGTTGTTCATTACCACCGGATTCCAATTGGCGTCCTGATCGAACGTGATGCGCCGCATATCTTTGGTCTGAGGATCATACAACACCATATTCCCAACAGGATCGGAACCATTTACGCATGGCACCCCCTGATAACCTATATTAGACGTGGCTATCAATCGTCCGTCGGGCAAATAGGTGCCGTCATAGAACTCCAGATCCGGTTCTTCATTATCAACCAACGCCTTGAATCCTGTTCCATCCAGCTTCACTTCATGTATATTCCAGCGATTGTCCGGCATAGTGGCGGTAAACATCACGCGGTCGCCGTCCCAGTGCATTTTAAGGTCGGCTATCGAAGAACTGTTTTTCGGTTTATAAACCTGGCGCATCCGCATATCACCACGTAAATTGGACAATTCGACAATTTCGGCATCGAAACCGCTACGGCGTGCCGACTCCTGATTGCTCCAGTTGTTGGATTGTGTGCCCAGGCTCGGTGCCATTGCCCTGCGTGCCGATGTTCCCAATTTAAAACGGGTAGCAACAATCTTGTCTCCATCCAGCAATGGATTGCCGAGAAGAATCGCATGCTTGTTCTTTAAAGCCTTACGGGCATTCTCGCACGCCTGTACATCATTTCTATATATACTGTTGAAACCTTCTTTACAAAGAGCCAGCAGTTCATTGTATAACGGTTCATATTTAGCCACAGCATATTCCGGCTGCTTTTTCATATCGGCAAAGGCCAATTTGACAGCCTCGATATTCAACCACTCCAATTCAGACTGCAGGTCATATGTATCCTGTACCTTTTCAAAAAGCTCCAGATACTTACGTATTTGAGTATCCACATCTTTCTCGGCCGCAATCTGTCCGGCAAGCTTCTCATAGTAAGCTTTGTCTTTCAACTTATTGATCAACTTCTCTACCGTTTGCTTCTCAACGGAAGCGTCAGTAGTGGTCAGCCATGTATCCAGGCTTCCGGCCTGAATACCTAACATCCCTATCTGCTCCGGATACTTTACGCTCAATTGGTCGATGACATTTCTCGGAAATACATTTAATGCCTTAAAGTACGTACTGCCTCGCTTGGAGCCGGCCTCAATACCTACTTCGGCCTCAAAACGCACATACTTACCATTGACAGGATACACCAGCATTCCGTCGGCATGACAAAACACCCCATGTTCGTAAGTCTTGCCACCTATCTGAATCGGTTTTCCAGATACGTTGATATTCATCCGCGGTTTATCCCATCCGGCTATGCCATATTCAAAAGGAATTTGATCCAGCCAAACGGAAGAGCCGTCAGCAGCGATCAAACGCGCGTTGGCCCATACCGCATGATCATAGCTAGAACCGTCGGGACCTCCGGATGTGATCAATACAAGCTTGTCACACCCCTTTAAGTCCGCGACAAACGGTTCCGCTTTTTCCTGAGCCTTTACCCAGCGGGAAACAACAGGCATACCTGCTTTTTGCAGTTGAGTCCTTAACTCGGATTTCGCTTTTACGGAAGCGTCTATCCAAGTTTCCTGTTTCTTCGGCTTTGGACCGGCAGACACCAGAACGGAAGTGAAGAGACAAATTGTCAGTAACAGCAATTTATTCATTGAATTAAACATAAGCGAATTTATATTATAATGCAGCTTTTGTATTTGTGAAGCGTAATCCGCCGTTGTCGTGGTAGGTAGCCCATTCATCTACGATGGCACCTTCCGGTCCGGCCATCAAAAAGTGGAATGTCTCTATCTTTTTAAGCGGAAGCACCTCTCCGACTTTCTGCACAACAAAGTTTTTGCTTTTTACGGCACCGTGAGTAGCGGGGATTGCAGGCGCATCGGGAGTTTCTTCGCCCACTTCCGAGAAATTATATGCCCATCCCTTATTAACCATCCATGATTCATGTTTGGCGGGATACTCGGTTTTTACATGGGCGTGTTCAGGAATCATTTGTCCCGGAAGCAGATAAATGGCGTGAGCAAAATATCCATGTTCCACATCATTCACCCAAAAGATTCCTCCCATACCCACGTTTTCAAAATCTCCCAGGCCGAAGTCGGTAACCCACATTTCTTTAGCCATTAAGTCTGTGAAAGGAACATCATAGAAAGCAAACATGTCTTTCATTGCTTCCATCGCTACATCTTGTTGAAACTTGCCGTCTTTATAAAAATCGGCATTTGTGTACTTCTTTGAATAAGTCATTTCTTTTTTGTTATTTGATTGTTTACATTCTGTTGTGCATTGCGCTGAATCACCGCAACAAGTCGATTCCGTTGACGATGTTTTGCCTGTACAGGCGACCATTGAAAACAGGAGTGCCCCTAAAGTTACTGATTTTGTAATTTTTCTCTTCATGTTCTTATCTTTTAAATGATTAATGATTTTTAACCGATAGCTATCCCTTCTATCTCTATAAGCAGTTCATTCCTGCATACATCGGCGCACATATAAGCTATAGGAATGTTTAACCGGTAGTTATTCAACAGTTCACGCGCCTCCTTATAATATTTTTTTTCTTTAAGATATACACGTAGCATTTTCAGTTGTGCCCTGTCAATCAATTGAGCTATGTTTTCCATAGTGATATGGAGCTGACGTTCAAAGCCTACATCAGTCAAGCTTTCTTCTCCACGAATGGCCGCTGTGCCCGATATATAAATAAGCCTCCTGCCATCGAAGGTCATGCTCTTGGCCCGTTCAAATTTGGGAGTTGCCTTTTGTTCATGGGCAGCCTCCAGAACTTCGGCCGAGTAAGCATGAGCCGCAATTTGCAGCTTATTGTCAATAGGAGTCGCAAAACACCCGGGGCGGGTAAATACGGCAGCGTCGATATCTACCAGCACTCCACCCAGATTAGTGCCGATACCTGTCGCGGCAGGATACCCATTACTCCAGGCAGCCTGTTTATAGAAGTTGCTTCGCACGTTATTAAACATTTGGTAGTGCTGGTCGAATCCCTCAAATTCTGTAATCCGCTCAATATAATTCCATTGGCGAATAATATTCTCAATCGGGAAACCTTCCCGGTGAAGGACCTCGCTAACCAACCGGAAAACCTCTACGGATTGTTGCTGAATACTGAAAGTCATGATATCGCAGTGAAAACCTCCTGCAAAGAGAAAACGCCCGTCAGGATTTTCCAGCACAACGTATGGAAAACCATTATTCATACGGTAATCAATACGGTCTGTATCGTCCGCCCGATAACTGTGCACCTCCAACGTCAACTTGCCATCCAGCGCCGGTTGAGATACATAGCTCAACACAGGGCGACAGTCAGCGAACAGTTCCCGCACTTTGTCATGCAATATGGCACGACGGGCTACATACTGGGCATTATCCACAGGAGTACCAAAGAAAACCAACCGCAAGATATGCCCGTCTTGCGGAAGTTGCGCCAACAGGGCATCCGCCATTAGTTCGAAGCTATCTACGCCTGTGGTATATATCGCATAGTGAATTTTTTCGCAGTAATTCATGCTTTTGTGTGTTTTTTATGAAGTTATAATGAGTTCACATATTCAGTAAGTGCCCGGATTTCTTTCTTTGAAACCTTTTTATCTATACCATGCTTATGCACATCGAACACTTCATGCATGGTAGCCGCGCGCCCGTCGAACAGATAAGGAGCCGTACGCCATACTTCGCGCAAGGTAGGAGTATCCCAGCCTTTTTCAAATTCAATGTCATCACCGATACGGTGCATTTTAAAATCGGTATAATAAGTACCGCTATGGCATTCTCCACACTTGAGTTTATCAAAAACCTTTCTCCCTTCCCTTGCCAGTTCAGACAATTCTCCATCTACCAGGTAAGGACTTGGAACCGGACGGAGAGACTTTAAATAAGCATCTACACAAACCGCGTCTTCCTCTGTTATATCAAAAAACTGGATAAATTTAAACCCTGCACGTACGGCATGCTCTGCTGTTTCACGAATACCCGATATCATACTGGGCGGGGTAGGATGACTGAACAGCAGACTTTTACAATTCTTTGAATTACCTACTCCATCATTCATCAAATCCCAGTTCATCCCATCCGTGCGTGCATCTCCCGGGTGGCATCCGTTGCAACTCTGCCATTGCTGAAAACAATGTGACGCGTCGTTGAAAAATCTTTCTCCTTTGTTTTCAGCACTTTCTTCCCGGTCGGGATTCAAATTGACTGAAGTAACCTCATGGGTATTGATATCCACTATATTCAAAATATCCGCAAAATAAGTCGGAACCAGAAGTCTGTCACCGTCCATAATCATTTTCCGCGGTCCGTTGCCCTTCAGCGGAACAAATTTCCGCAAACCATAGAGGAATCTCAAATCATAATCGAGCATAGCCTTGTCCGGATAGTTCAAGAACTTATCCAGCATAGCCTGATGGTCGATAACACTGATTTCATGAGTGCCGGAATGACTGATAAAAAGAAATTTGTCGTTGCATCCGATACTCCATATTCCCGCCGCCCCCTGTTCGGGCTGATCTACTACAACGGCACCGAGAAATTCTTGCCTGGCAACATCTATCACACTGAAAGCACTCGTGTTCATCCACCCTTGCTGTAACTGCGAGGTAGGAACCGTAAAGCGTCCCAAATTGTGGGATACATAAATATACTTGCCGTCCGGAGTAATACATATTCCTCTTAACGCATTACTGCCGTTTGCCAGCCTGATATCTTTTACTTTAGTGAAATTATCCATTTCAATGACAGAGACACATGCCGCCACATAATCCATATCAGCCCGCTGCGCAGGCAAGAAGTTGGTAACGAACATATATCGTCCGTCCTTGCTGAATATGGCAGATTTGGGTTCACGCAAAACACTTACGGTACGTACAACCTTCCGATTGCCGGGATCGACTTCCGAGACTGTATTCTGGAACTGATTACATACATATATATATTTCTTGTCCGGGCCGTAGATGGGCGAACACGCTCCCGACCCCGTCACTATAGAAGCCTCCTTATTTCCGGAACTTAAAGATAATATTTGCAAGTGTCCGGTGTTGGCAGTAGTGGTGACATAAGCTTTATCTCCATCCAAAAGAATACCGGTAGGCGGTTCGTCCACCGGCAACGAACGAAGTTGCTTTTTTCCATCGGGCGAAAATAGACTGATTCGGTTCATTCCTTTTTCCGTCATGACAATTTCACCTTTCGCACTCAGAGTGATATCGGTAGGAAAAAAGGGAGGTGTTCCGGCTAAGACGAAAGATGTGCTACTAATACCAGTAAAGACAACCGCCATCAAGCCTTTCAATGTAATATTGAGTATATTCTTCATAGTAACGATATAGATTTATTTCTCTTGGTTTAAACAGTATCCTAATTCTTGGGAGATGACCTGTGCCGTCTCTTTAATGCACTCGGCCGAAAAACGTACCATTTCTTTGGTCAGCCGGTCTTTGGGGCCGGAAATCCAAATAGCCCCGCAAGGAGAACCGGTATAGTTAAAAATAGGTGCACCGATACAGACCACTCCACTCAGTTCTTCCTCATTATCCATTGCATAGCCCAATTTCCTTACTTTTTCCAGCTCTTTCAAATAAGCCTCAAGGGTAACGATGGTCCGGGCATTATAACGCACAAATTCCATTTGAGACAAATAGTAGTCGCGCACACTCTCCGGCAGATAAGCCATTATCGCCTTACCGGGTGCCGAACAATGCAATTCAAAAGGTTTACCGGGCGAAAGAATAAACCGGAAAGTGTGATAGCCTTGAGCCTGCTCTATAAAAATACCCTTTTTATCACCTAATACTCCAAAACACGCGGTCTCTTTCACTTGATCACGCAGATTGCGTAAATGAGGCAATACGATTTCAAGCAAATTATGTTCATGCAACGACCTGTAACCCAACGACAGTAGTTTTCGCGATAATTTATAGCACTTAGTACTCTCATTATAAATCAAATAGCCCAGACGTACCAATGTATTCAAAATACGATAAGCCGTTGTTTGCGAAATATCAAGTTCCCTTTTTATATCTTGCAAATTTTTGCCTACAGAATCAATTGAAAGATATTCAAGTACCGCAATCCCTTTTTCAAGATTAGGCACTTTATAGTTTTCATCCTGTTTTTCCATATTTTCGCCTTTGTTTTCCATATTTGGAATAATATTTCATTTTTCCATTTCAAATATAGGTGAATATCAGAACAATAAGAGAAGGCAATATGTAAACAATAGTTAAACATGCTATAAAACATATGGAAAGACATCAAGGAAACACCCTAATACAAAACATTAATATCGTGTAGCACAAAATATTAATATCGTGTTTGCACGATGTTAACTTCCTGCCGACACGATATTAACATAATCCCGGCGGTACTTACGTCCCCAAAAAATGTTCCCGAAAATTAGAAGGTTTCTAATCAGTAAACATTATCTTTGCAGCAACTATCAACTTTAAAAAACAGAAAATTATGGCAATGCATACATGGTTTGAATGCAAAATCCGTTATGAGAAAACAATGGAAAACGGAATGCAAAAGAAAGTAACTGAACCCTATCTCGTAGATGCGCTTAGCTTTACGGAAGCAGAAGCACGTATCATCGAAGAGATGACTCCTTTCATTTCCGGAGAATTTACCGTATCGGACATCAAACGCGCCAACTACAGCGAACTATTCCCCAGTGAGGAAGAAGCTGCGGACCGCTGGTTTAAATGCAAATTAGTATTCATCACCCTCGATGAAAAAAGTGGCGCTGAAAAGAAAACATCTACCCAGGTACTGGTACAGGCTGCCGACCTGCGCGACGCCGTGAAGAAACTGGATGAAGGCATGAAAGGCACTATGGCCGACTATCAGATTGCTTCAGTGGCAGAGACAGCCATTATGGATGTATATCCGTACAGCGCCGAACCGGATGACAAACCGGAAGTGTAAATTAATCACGATTTATAATTCAACAAAGATGATTGCAGAGAATCTAAAACAAGTACTGAGCGAACTGCCTGAAGGGGTACGACTGGTAGCTGTTTCCAAATTTCACCCCAATGAGGCGATAGAAGAAGCGTATCGTGCCGGGCAGCGTGTGTTCGGAGAAAGTAAGGTGCAGGAAATGACCGCCAAGTACGAAAGCCTTCCTAAAGACATAGAATGGCATTTCATCGGACATCTGCAAACCAATAAAATAAAATACATTGTTCCATACGTAGCACTGATTCATGGGGTGGATTCCTATAAGCTGCTTGTCGAAATCAACAGACAGGCAGCGAAAATGGGCAGAACCGTGAATTGCCTGCTTCAACTGCACATTGCACGCGAAGAAACCAAATTCGGATTCAGCTTTGAAGAGTGCCGCGAGATGCTGGCATCCGGTGAATGGAAAGACCTTGCGCATGTTCGGATTTGCGGACTGATGGGAATGGCCACAAACACGGACAATACCGAACAAATCAAGGCTGAATTTTGTTCATTAGACAGCTTCTTCCAGGAAGTGAAATCAAGTTGGTTCGCCCATGAAGAATCATTCCGGGAACTGTCTATGGGAATGTCTCACGACTATCACGAAGCTATCGATGCCGGAAGTACTCTGATACGTGTAGGAAGCAGAATTTTTGGAGAAAGAAACTATTAATCATTAAATCACCATTATCATGGCAACATTAGAAACTACTTTTGCAGGGTTGAAACTGAAGAACCCTATTATTGTCAGCAGTTCCGGGCTTACAGACAGTGCCGCTAAAAATCAGAAGTTGGCTGCAGCAGGTGCAGGTGCCATCGTGCTCAAATCACTTTTCGAGGAGCAAATCATGATGGAGGCCGACTGGATGGGAGACCCCAATATGTATCCCGAAGGCAGTGATTACCTCGTAGGCTATATCCGCCAACATAAATTAGGTGAATATCTGAATCTGATCAAAGAAAGCAAGCAACTCTGCGACATTCCTGTCATTGCCAGTATAAACTGTTACCAGGATGCAGACTGGATTGACTTTGCGAAGCAGATAGAAGAAGCGGGTGCCGATGCGTTGGAAGTGAATATTCTGGCTTTGCAGACGGATGTGCAATACACGTACGGTTCTTTTGAGCAACGCCATATCGACATTCTGAGCCATATCAAGAAAACGGTCAAGATTCCCGTAATCATGAAGCTGGGGGATAATCTGACCAATCCTATCGCCCTCATCGACCAGCTGTACGCCAATGGAGCAGCCGCAGTCGTATTGTTCAACCGTTTCTATCAACCGGATATCAATATTGAAAAGCTGACCCAGATATCAGGCAGTATATTCAGCAATGAAGCGGACTTGGCGAAAGCCTTGCGCTGGATCGGCATTGCATCCGCGTCTGTCGGCAAACTGGATTATGCCGCATCGGGAGGAATCCATTCACCGGAAGGTGTTGTCAAAGCAATATTGGCGGGTGCTTCCGCAGTCGAAATATGCAGCGTGCTTTATCAGAATTCCTACTCGGTTATTTCGGAATACACCCGTTTCCTCGATTCATGGATGGAACGCCAAGGAATGAAAAATATCAATCAGTTCAAAGGCATCCTGAATGTAAACGACCCGAAGGGAGTCAATACATTCGAGCGCACGCAGTTCCTGAAATATTTTTCTTCACACTCATAACGGTATAGCAGCGAGGTTATAATTCACGGACACATATATATCAAAATTCCGGCAGTAACAAGACAATACTGCCGGAATTTTGATATATATCCCATCCTGTCATCACAAAAAACACGAAATACACACAGCCAAAACTCCTTCCATAGACTCGTTTTCGTCATCGGACAGCATACAAAAAACTACTGAAACAACAATTTTACTACTGAAACAACAAAAATATACTACTGAAACAACAATTGTTGATTTAGGGGGTACCTGTTTTTTGGAGCGCATGACTATTAACACTAATTTTGACCCACAAATGATACAATGTCTGACTAAAGAAGAGGCGTTATGCCCCCAATGAAAGTACATAGAAAAATAAATAAAGAGGTGCCTGCGAGAAAAGATGACTTTTCCTGCATTTTGCCATGCCGATATTTGGAAGTCCCGACTATTTCATTAAACACACACACACACACACA
>ERZ840096.825-NODE-825-length-39955-cov-13.355238_pt1 | contig 39955 bp, 54 predicted proteins | sample MGYA00519878_ERZ840096 | MGnify/ENA primary metagenome ERZ840096 (study PRJEB31850, sample SAMEA3708865) | human gut metagenome | biome: human gut; feature: human-associated habitat; material: faeces | place: China | collected 2014 ...
ACGCACGGTGGTGTGAGAGGTCGGGATTTCTACTCAGAAATCCCTCCTACTCGATTGGCTAGTAGTTAGGGGTTAGCAGATGGTTTTAATGTTGTAGGGGCCGTCCCAAAGGGCGGCCCGCCACGAGCCACGAACCACGAGCCACGAACCACTAACCACTAACCCGCCCTACGATGGCTTTGGCGAAGCCGTTGAGGTTGGTCGGGCCGATGGGGAGGATGGGGCAGCCTTTTTCTTTGGCTTCCGTAATGGCCCAGCGGATGAGCGGCGTCTTGCCGTCTTCCATGTTGATGACTAAGAGAGCCGATTCTTTGAGCATCCGATCATCTCCCGGCTGGCCGCTGATGATGACGACGGCCCCGAAACGGCGCTGGATGCGGCGCTGCCAGTCTGGGTCGCCGCCGGCCAGGGCAAGCTGACGCCCCGTGAGGAAGCGGTCGAGCTGACGCGTATAGTCGCGCTGGGTCATGAAGGAAGGCAGGTCCAGGCCGCGGTCTTCCGGGTCCCGGGCCGACCGAGACGCTTCCTGAGGCGTCACTTTCCGGTGCGCCTGTCCGCTGGAAAGGTCCGGCCGTACCTGACGCTTGTTGAGTTCCTTGCGCAGGGCCAGGAGTTCGGCGATTTGGCCGGATGCCGTTTCCTTGATCTTTTCGATATACTGTTCCTGTTTGCGGATGCGGTCTTCATATTGCTTGCGCTCCTGTTCGCGGCCGGCCCGTTCGCTTTCTAATTCCTGGCGCAGCCGTTCCAGTTCGGCCAGGACCGTCGTACGGTTTTTGGCTTCCAGGCGCAGGCGCAGGAGCTCTTCCTTATCGGCGTCCATCTGGGCCTTTTCCTCCCGCAGCTGCTGAAGTTCTTCTTTTTCCTTGCCCATCATCATGGCCGGCGTTTCCTGGCCGCCTGTGACGGCTTCGTCAGACCAGGGCTGGTCGCAGATGGCCATGAGATAAATGCCCAGGGCGTGGGCCACAGCGTGCTTGGCCATCTGTACATCTTCAAAGACGTTGGTCAGCTCAAGAATCTGGCTGTCCGTCTGGAGCATGAGCAGGTCGATGATGCCCATATAGGAAAAGGATTCCATGGTCTGCGCCATGTCGTAGCGTTCGAGGTGAATCGTGCCGGCGTAGATTTCTTCCGGGTTTTGTTGGGACGTATAATACGTATTAATGAGCAGCCGGTCTGCCGTCCGTTCGTAGATCCGCAGGACCAGGGCGTCTTCCTTGTCCGTGCCGGTGTAGCGGCTGAAGGTCAGCCGTTCCTGGGACAGGAGGGTCGTCACCAGGTTTGGGGTCTTATACCACTTGCCGAATACTTCGACTCGTTTGGCCAGCCGCAGGTCGCCGGGTTTGCTGCAGGTGGCATAATCAAAATAAGGGTCATTGAAGAATATATCTCTAGGCCGCAATTTGGTCATATCTATCATCCTTTCTATCTTCTGTAGACATTATACCCCTGCCTGTAGGGAAGCGTCTAGTAGACAATGCTTTTTGCAACAAAAAATGCTTGCAAAAAGGGCAGACTTGAATTATAATGGATAAGCAAACCAAATAAAGAACCATCAAGAGACGACGGAGGGACTGGCCCTGTGATGTCGCAGCAACCTTCAGCTATGAAAGGTGCTAATTCCAGCAGTGATATACTGGCAGATGGGGATTAGAAGCCCCTCTCATGAAGTCATGGATGAGGGGAATTTTTTTTAAGGAGGATCACTCATGGCTAAAAATCGTGAATTCTTTACATCCGAATCCGTCACCGAAGGCCATCCCGATAAAATGGCCGACCAGATTTCGGACAGCATTTTGGATGCCATTCTTGCAAAAGATAAAAACGCCCGCGTTGCCTGCGAAACCTTGGTAACGACCGGCATGGTACACGTCGTCGGCGAAATCTCTACGACGTGCTACGTCGATATTCCGCACATCGTCCGCGAAACGATCCGCGATATCGGTTATACCCGCGCTAAATACGGCTTTGACTGCGATACCTGCGGCGTCCTCGTCTCCTTGGACGAACAGTCTCCGGATATCGCCATGGGCGTCGATGACGCCTTGGAAAAGAAGGAAGGCAATACAGATAAGTTCGATACCATCGGCGCTGGCGACCAGGGCATGATGTTCGGCTATGCTTCCAACGAAACGGACGACTACATGCCGCTGCCTATTTCTTTAGCACACCGTTTGGCCCGCCGCCTGGCAAAGGTCCGCAAAGACGGTACCCTGCCGTATCTCCGTCCCGATGGCAAGACTCAGGTCACTGTCGAATATGAAGACGGCAAACCCGTCCGCATCGACACCATCGTCATTTCGGCACAGCACAGCCCGGAAGTCAACCGCGAACAGATTGAAAGCGATCTCCTCGAATTCGTCATCAAACCGGAACTTCCGGAAGGCTTGTTCGACGACAAGACGAAACTCTTCATCAACCCGACAGGCCGCTTCGTCATCGGCGGTCCCCAGGGCGACTCGGGCCTCACGGGCCGCAAGATCATCGTCGATACCTATGGCGGCATGGCTCGTCATGGCGGCGGTGCTTTCTCCGGCAAGGACCCCACAAAAGTCGACCGTTCGGCTGCCTATGCAGCTCGTTACGTCGCCAAGAACGTCGTCGCTGCCGGCTTGGCTGACAAATGCGAAATCCAGCTGGCTTATGCCATCGGCGTAGCCCGCCCGGTTTCCATCCACGTCGAAACCTTCGGCACGGGCAAAGTCCCGAACGAAAAGATCGTCGAACTCATTGAAAAGAACTTCGACCTTCGTCCGGCTGGCATCATCGCCATGCTCGACTTGCAGCGCCCGATTTACAAACAGACCGCTGCCTATGGCCACTTCGGCCGCAACGACCTCGACCTGCCTTGGGAAAAGACAGACAAAGCCGATACGCTCCGCAAAGAAGCCGGCTTATAAGAGGCGGTTCGATAAACTGAACATCCAAAAAAGGGGACTGTCGCATCACTGCGCGGTCCCTTTTTAAGTGTCATTGTTTGCGGGCCGCCTTGACAGGACGGCCCCTACGAACCACAAACCACGAACTACGAACTACGGAGGTGTTTCTTTGTTTGCTGAAATCATCATCAATACGACGGCGAAGCGGCTGCAGCAGACCTTTTCCTATATCGTCCCCGAGGGGATGGCTGTCCGCGTCGGCAGCCGCGTCCTCGTGCCTTTCGGTCATCGCCGGGAAGAAGGCATCGTCGTCGCCCTGCAGGAACACCTGGCGGAGCCGGCTGATTTCACGCTGAAGCCCATTGAAGGCCTGCTCTCGACGCAGACCGGCTTCCAGGAAGAGATGATCCGCACGGCCCTTTGGATCCGCGATTACTACGTCTGCAACTTGTCCGATGCCCTGCGCCTGTTCATGATCGATAAGAAAGGACTGGTCCGCCGCGATGTCGTATCGGCCGGACCGGCGCAGCCGCAGACAGCGGACGAAGCGCGGCTACAAACCTATGTGGCCGGAAAAGGGCGCTGTGAAAAAGGCGCACTGAGCCGCCGGTTCGGCCAAGACCTCGTCGAGAAGGCTTTGGCCAGCCAGGTCCTGACCAGCCGGATTTGTTATAAGAACCAGATTGCCGACAAGATGGAAGACTGGCTTTCTTTTGCTGCCGACGATACGGAAGCTATTCTTCATGGCCGTCGCCGCCAGCAGGAACTGCTCCAGGCCTTGAAAGCCAAGGGCGAAGGCCCTGTCTCTTATTGGCAGGGACAAGGCTACAGCCGCGATCTCATGCGCCGCCTCTGTGCGACGGGATTGGCCCGCTGGAGCCAGCGGCCGGCCAGGACGACGAATATCTTGCCGAGCCTTGCCCGGGACGAAGCTTTTTCCCTGACAGCGGAACAGCAACAGGCATTACGGGTTATCGGAAGCGATGAGCATGGTAAAACCTACGTCCTCCACGGTATCACCGGCAGCGGCAAGACAGAAATCTACATGCAGTTAGCCAGCCAGGCCCTGAAAAAAGGGAAACAGGTCGTCGTCTTGGTGCCGGAGATCGCCTTGACCGGCCAGATTGTCCGCCGCTTCCTGCGCCGTTTCGGCGACGATGTCGTCGTCATGCACAGCCAGCTGTCCCAGGGGGAGAAGCGCAACAACTGGCTGCGCATGCAGAACGGGACGAGTCATATCTGCATCGGTGCCCGGTCGGCGGTCTTCGCGGCGGCTCAGTCCATCGGTTTGTTCATCGTCGACGAAGCCCACGACAGCTCGTACAAGCAGGACGAGGCGCCGCGCTATCATGCCGTCGCCGTCGCCCGCCAGCGGGCCGCGTATTACGGCTGCCCCGTCGTCCTGGGCAGCGCGACGCCGGCGCTGGCTGACTATTATCGAGCCTTGCAGGGAGAATACGTCCTGGTCGAACTAAAAGAACGAGTCGGCCATCGCCCGCTGCCGGCTGTCCAGGTCGTCGACATGCGGGATGAGCTGGCCCGGGGCAATTACCGCGTCGTCTCCGATGCCCTGCTCACTCTCTTGGAAGAGACTTTGGCAGCCCGTCAGCAGGCCATCATCCTCCTCAACCGCCGCGGTTTCTCGACCTTCGTCATGTGCCGCAAGTGCGGCTACGTCGTCAAGTGCGACACGTGTGATGTGGCCATGGTCTACCATCGCCAGGCAGCTCATCTGCGCTGCCATTACTGCGATGCCGAAAAGCCGATTCCTACCGTCTGTCCTTCCTGCGGCAGCAAGTATATCAAGTTCTTTGGCAGCGGTACGGAAAAAGTGGAAGCCCAGCTCCACGAACTCCTGCCGGCGGCCCGCATCATCCGCCTCGACCAGGACACGACGAGCCGCAAGCACAGCGGTGACCGCATCATCGAAGCCTTCCGCCGCCACGAATACGATATTCTCCTGGGAACGCAGATGGTCGCCAAAGGTCATGATTTTCCCGGCGTCAGTGCCGTCGGCATCTTGTCGGCAGACAGCCTGCTCAACATCCCGGCTTACTGGGCTGGCGAGCGGACCTTCCAGCTCCTGACCCAGGCAGCCGGCCGGGCCGGCCGCGGCGATATCCCGGGCCGCGTCATCATGCAGACCTATGCACCGGACCACTACGTCATCCAGTGCGCAGCCCGTCAGGATTACCGGGCTTTTTATGACCAGGAAGTCCAGTTCCGGAAGGAATTGGGCTATCCGCCGTTCCAGGAAATGGCCAAGATACTAGTCCAGGACGAATCGGAAGAACAGGTCTGGCGCAAAGCCAACGACGTCGCAGCGGCCTTGAACAGCTGGAATCAGGACCACGGTGATGAAGTCGCCGTCATTGGCCCCTACGAAGACGTCATCAAGAAGATACGCAATAAGTACCGCGTCGTCCTCTCCCTGACCGGGAAAGACCTGACAGCCATCAAAAAAGCCATGCAGCACCTTCCGGCCTGCTGGCAGACCGGCGTCATCATCGACATCGACCCCATGTAATCATGGCGACCTAGCATTACATAATGGTAGGGGCTCGCACGTGGCGAGCCCGTCAGGCATATGAACTCATTCCTCCATCGGGCAGAAACGGGCGTCCCGCCGTTTCCTAAAAAGATATGATAGCAAAAATGTCAGATTTGTTATATAATAAAACATTATAATAAAAAACATAAAAAATGGCTTAACCATGCTATTTTATAGCCTTTAAGAAAAGGGCCGTCAAAAATTCGTCAAAAATCACTTTCTAAAGATGGTATTGACGTTTTTGGCGGCCTTCTTTCTCATTTCCTCCGTAAAATCAAGATAAGTGGAAATGATAGTTCCCACGGAATCCCCACATAGCGCGGCGACGGTTTGAATGTCTACGCCATTTGCCAGTAAGTTCGTGGCGTACGTATGCCTAAAATCGTGTATACTCGTGTTTGGAAGCGTTTTCTGTATCCAATAGTTGATGGGATGCGTGCAGGATACCGTAAAGCCTAGAACCGATTCTGAAACGTTTTTTTCTTTCCATTGTTTCAATGCCTCAATGAGTACATCTGGAATAGGAATAGTCCTGTACGAATTTGCCGTTTTCAATGGGCCTATAGCATAGGTGTTTACATTATTGTGGGAGTATCTCTTTATCTGCCTTTTGACGGTTATCTGCCGGGACTCGAATGAAATATCATCCCATGTAAGCGCAACTATTTCTCCGAACCTCATGCCTGTGTAGTAAGCTATCTGGCAACATAATTTATACCTTTCAAGATTCTTGCCACCACGGCTTTCCATCAGCCTCTTGAAATCATTATAGGAAATGGCCTTAATTGACGGGCGTTTTATTCGTTTTGCCTTGGGAACCGCTTGTACTGGATTCCTCGTAGCAATCCCATATACATTGATAGCGTGGGCAAAAACGGCGTTCAGCAGTGCTAGGCGGTGCTGAATCGTACTATCTCTCATTACACCTTTTTTCGTGGCAACGACGCGGATTATGTCGGACGTCGTTATTTGGGATACGACCTTGTCGGCAATGTCGGCGAAGAAAACAGGTACGCGACCGTAAGCGTATTTTGTCGACGGTGCCAACTTCTTATCCTTGATGACGATAGGTACGAATTCGCGGAGTGTGGTTCCTGCCAGCTCGTTCGATGAGGGTACAAATGTTCTTTGAAGCTCAGATAAGAGTTTGTCGCCAGCGGCCTTTGCCTGTTGCTTGGTTTTTAAGCCCTGTTTGCTCTTCTGACGCCATTTATCACCGTCCTTATAGGAAAGTATGACCTGCCAGCCTTTATCCTTCTGACGGTATGTAAAGTTGTGGTTGATGTTATACATAGCTGCCTCCTGGATTGACCAGCCGTGAATGCGGAACGAATAGAATGAGTCTGCAACGGAAATAAATACGTTGCATTTTTGAAAAAGTGGTACTTAAAATGGTTCTTCCTGTCCTATTACTAGTGAAGGCGGAAAAATATTGCTGGAACCGTCAGATTCCATTACCCGCCGTGGCTATATAGTGAAGGGAGAGGTGAACCATGAAAATGTATTTGAAGATGAAACAAAGTGGGAACCGGTACGCAGTCAAACCGACAGATGATGAAGATGTATATGAATTCGTCGACACACCCGAAAAGAGGAACGCCATGCTATATGAAAATGCACGGCAATACCTCGATATGGGTTGGGATGAAGCTGAAAAGGCGTACCGCGCGGAAGCTTGGACGCCGGAATTCGAGGCCCATATCAAGAGAGCTATCCTGCATCTGGAAGCGGCCGATAATTTTTACCGCGTACTATACATCATGCTCCGCGATGAGCAGGGAGAAGATGTAGCGGCTGAAAAACTGCTCGATGAAATTTGTCGCGTAAAGAAAATCCTGCATTACGCAAGGGCACTAGATTCTGATTTTGAGGAATGATATAATAGAGAGGTCAGCTTGTGAAGGAACAAAGCTGGGTTCCCGGAATGGGAGTAGCCCTGCCGCCATCTCCCAGCCGCGGTATGGGTTAGAAATCCCTTGCTCCTGGGGCTGGCCGCCGTTCTTATCTTTCCCGGAATCGGGAATAAGCCTGCATGGTATCCATGTGGGCTTATTTTGGGTTCTAAAGTAATATCAGCTGGAACTAAATACAAATTTTACAGATTCTTACTAAGGCCTACAGACTCGGCATGGGCGATAACCGGCATCAACAGCATCTTCGCGTGAATCAAAGTACACCTTGTTACTATCGTTCATTCTGTACACATATTGACAACTATCATAATGGAAAATACCAGACCTAGCGTTACCGATGTATGCAAAAGCCATTGCAGCTAAAGCAAATACAAACAACAATGTTAATGATATGACTCTTTTTACATTTTTCATAGAATTGCCTCCCGATGATTTTTTTAGTTCCAGCTGGTAACCCCGTTTATGATATTTGATTGAAAATTTTTCCTATACAATCTTTTATCATTTGTGGTATACTGTAATCATGAGGTGACAATATCATATTCAAGAATTGCAGAACAATGGCTATCCAAGAGATGACGTTCACTTTACTGGAGGGGTTGTTCCGTTCGTAAGCATCCCTTCCGGCGATTGTGACTTCAACCATTTGTCCGCAGTGAGTACGTTCAATCATGCCTGTAGCGAGGAGATAACGGTATTCGGCGGAAAATTCACCTAAGTAGCTATTCAATTTGAGAAAAGGCGTGGGGCCTCTATCATAAAAGAACTGCAATGCTTTCAACGTTTTAGAATCCATGATAAAATCCCTCTTTGTAAGCCTGTATGTCGTGATACAGGCTTATTTTTGTGCCCGTAACTATGAATTAAAAGGATATGCAAATTTATATAACGCTTCGCCTATCGAGCCAGGATAGATACTATCCGGTGCGGAGTATCCATCTGGAACGGAATGAATTACGTTGCCAGCGCTGTCATAGTTCGCGAATCCTAATACGGCCATAGTCTTGTCTTGATACACTTTTATATGTTGAATTGATGTAGTTCCGTCAGCGTTCGCTATATGTACCCATAGGATTTTGTATGGAACGTTAGCCCCTTTATAGCCCATTCTTTCTGCTACGCGGTTTTGATTTTCTTCTAACTGGGTTAAATTATGCGTTGATACGCTACTAATATCTATTGAATATTCCGAGCCATCAGCCGTTGTTCCAATAGAAATCCAATTGGAAGCAAATACAGGGCAACTAAATACAAGTAAAGAAATTAGCGTCAATAGTATCTTTTTCATAATATTACCGCCTTTCTGCGCATGGCAACTAATACGTTATATTGCGGGACATATGACCTTTCAAAGCAAACCATGCAATTATGAGGACGATCGTAACAATCAGAAGTGCAATTCCTTTTGTTTTGCGGTTTTGTTTTATTTCTCCTATTGCATATTTTCCAAGGCCAATGAGAGCAAATAACACAACCCATAATATAAGATTCATTTTTCATCGCTCCTTTATCGCAGGTCTGCGTTGAAATCAATATATTTAACGCAGGTCTGCGTTAAAACGCATTAAGCGTGTATTAGTTTCGGCTGCCAAGACTGGTACTGTTTCAATCAAGAATCTCTCGCTTCTATAGGTAGGAGAGGTTCAACCTTCGATACGGGCTTATTTTTGTTTTACCCTGCGACGATATAAACAATACATAGCTCCGAGATAAATAGCGCCATGGAAATAATAGATATGATCCCAATAATAGTAAGCGTCATCGTCAAAATATTCCTCAACCTTTAACGGATTAGCATATACACCGAATCTTTCTGAATTTTCTATAGCAATAGTATCCGCAGAGTCATATTTATTGCCAGACATATCATGCCCAACCCCGTATTTTTTATCTATATTGGCCTTTTGGGAAATTAACGCTTTTTGGAATTTTTCTTTTTCTTTGTTGTTCAAAGAATGGATATAATCATTGACCATTCTATAGTTGTGATAGTCCCACCTATTTTCAAAGGCCAGCTGATGGAAACAATAAGTTAAAGCGGCGAACAAAACAAGTGTGACGATGCAACTTGTCATGAAACCAGATTTTGAAAGTGGCTTTTCCTTTTTGCTAAATATCGTAAAAAGATATATCCCTAAAACGGTTGTCAAACTGCTTACAAGTACGCCCAATGAAGCACCGCCTTTCTAAATGATTTTTTGTAACATCCTATTCGTTTTCGATACAGTGACAGAGTAATGAATGAGCTTCTTTGTATGTCATCACATCCCGGTTCCTGGGGGCAGCCTGTAACAGCCGTTCGTCTATGTCGTAGCAGTAGGAAAGAAGGTACAGCGCAAACATATTAGCCTCGTACTCGCTCCGTGCGTTGCAATAGTTCACGGTATCGGCGTGGAACGTCCCGGCCGCTCCGTGCATCAGTGCGTGGCCTAACTCATGAGCAACGACAATCGGGATTTCCCGTTCGTCCAGTTTGTCGTTGAGCACGATTACTTTCCGGCGTAACGGCCTTGTAAGATACCCGCGGATACCTTTAGGCAGTTCGGCATATACAATGGGTATCCTCATCATATCGGCTATTTGTAAGGGGCTGGCTGTCCCCATTTTCCGTACCAGGTTCTTGACACGTAGTTTTATATTTTTTCTGATCATAAGGCGACACCTCTATTTAGTAGGAGTGTCGCCTTTTTTGCGTTTGTTTGCTCGTTTTGCCGCTGAAAAGGCAACCTCAAGAGACTTCATAACTAGATCGCGGTCTTCGTCTGTAAGATTATAGGTATCGCCATCAAATATGATTTCCGATTGTTGCAAGAATTTATTAAGGTCTTTCGGCATTTTCATGGGTACGTTATGATTCACATTTTCCAGTAAATAATCAATAGATACATTGAAGAAAGCAGACATCTTTTTTAATATTTGGACGTCTGGAACTCGCCTTCCCTGCTCATACATGCCAATGGTACTTGGGGAAATGCCTAATTCTTTCCCTAATTCTGACTGGGTCAATCCTTTTTCCTCGCGCAATTTTTTCAACAACTTCATAGCGTACACCTCCTCGATACGTGTAATTTAGCTTTAATATAACACACATTTTGTGTGTTTGGAATACTTTTACACAATTCGTGTTTTCTGATATTGACATTACACGTATCGTGTGATATGATATGAGCATGAAATGATACACGGTTCGTGTAGATATAGAAAGGAGGTGTTAAGATGGAATGGATGAAAAAATTCAGAAACTCTAAAGGGTTTACGGCCAGCGAAATGGCTGGTAAATTAGGCATTTCTAAGTCGTTGTATGAGAAAATCGAATACGACGATAGACAGCCTAGCCGTAATTTTATGGAGCGTTTCAAAAAGGCATTCCCCGACTTTGATATGAATATTTTTTTTGCAAAATAGCTACACGTAATGTGTAGAAATAAAAGGAATGATTGAACGTGACGACCAGGAAGCGGGGCACTAGGGAGGTGCAAGCATGACAACCCAAAAAGAAGAGCTGTTTCAAGAACGATTACGAAAATACAGAGAAGCGGCCGGATATGAGTCCGCTAAAGATTTTGCCATGGAATTGGGAATACCGTATTCATCGTATATGGCTTATGAAAACAAAAAGCGTGAACCTAAATACAATGTATTGATGGAAATAGCAGACAAATTAGGCGTCACAATAGACGAGCTATTGGGATATGTACCCCAGAATAATGACAATAATGCAAACCGCATTATCAATCAGTATCGTGCTATCGGTGCAAGCGTATCAAAAAACACAATAGGCAAGGGTTTTATCGTTCAAATAGGTCCGAACCGTTATCGGATTGAATCGGAAGAGGATTTGGCCTTTGTTTACGATATAACCATGAGGGAGGAAACGTTAGTAAATTTAACTAAGCAACTACAAATCACGTTTCTGGAAATGGAACTGTGTAAATATGGAGCCTTCTAAGGGGGTTGTGAGTATGAAATTATGCTACAGCTCCGAAGAACTGCAAGAGCTTTTCCATTGTTCCCGGCAGACCATTTGCCGCATGGAGAACGACGGCAGGCTGAAACGCTTGTACGGCCTCCCAGGCACGTTCTACCGGGCGGCGGATGTGCTGGCCCTTTGTGAATACGAAGAGCCAGCGCACGGACCGCTGGAATGGGAAAAGCTCGAAGACAAAAATAAGGCCCTGTCCGAAGAGAACAGAGCCTTGAAGGAAAAGTTGAATCGAATTTGCGAAGCATTGAAAGGAGTGATGAACAATGAAAGCAATTGAAATCCGCGACCACATGCCGAAAGGAAAACGGCATGATCGCAAGCTTTTCAAGCGGATTGCCAGTGCGATTGCATTCACTCTGGCCCTTGCCACGGCTTGCGGCATTGGCTGGTACGCCGGGGCGAAACTGGCCAATGAGCAGAAGGCGGCGGAAATCTCCAAAGTCCACTATGTGGAAGAAGGGGAAACCATCTGGGACATAGCTGCCAGCATCTCCGGCGATGACCAAGATATTCGCAAAGTCATTTACGACCTTGCGAAGCTTAATGACATCGCGCCGGATGCTGATTTAAAAGTGGGTCAAAAAATCGTAATAGCAAAGTAGACCTTGCGACGGTTACGCAAGGCCTACGAGGCTAGATGTATTAAGTTGATTGCCTTAATTATAAGGCAGAAACGGAGAAAAAGCAATGGATAATTTCACACGATTCCATAACGACATTTCCCGTGTCTATGAACGCATGGATATTGGGGAAGAATTGATAATGATAGGCCAACGAATTCATTGCGGACGGCTGGAGGCTATTGGCAACGAAATGTTAGACAGCCGGGACGATGATTACGTTGATTTTGACAGCCTGGTAGGTGCCTTTCAGCTGGCATTGTGGACGATTGAAGACGACTTGGATGATGAAACCAGTGAAGAACTGAACGAATTGTTAATACGGGCTGAAACGGCGAAAGGAGCAGCATAACATGAAAAACGTAACGAACACTATTATTCCGGTAACGCCAGAAATCACGAATGAACCGACAGCATTGGCCTGGAACATGGATGATGTGAAGAATTATCTCCAGGCCGTAACAGAAAAATATGCCAATTTGGTTGTCACCGACGAAAACGTAGAAGATAGCCAAAAAGCATTGCGCGAAGTCGTTTCCTTGCGAACGGGACTTAAAAAATTTGAACGGGAAGGGAAGCAACTCTTGAATCAGCCTTCCCACTTATTCAAGAGCCAGTGCGATGAATTAGCTATCATCATCGAAGACGTTGAAAAGCCGTTACGGAAACAGTTGGATCGCTACGAAACACAGCGGCTGGAATCGCTGGATAATGCGATTAATTCGGAGTTTGACAAGAAAGCGGAAGCCGCCGGACTCAAGGACGCGTATATCGTCCAATTCAACATTGACAAGCGGTGGTACAACAAGACCGCGAAATGGTCAGAAACGACTGTTGCTATTGACAGGGAAGTTTCCCGCTTGTTGGCAATGCAAACGGCAGATGATGAAAAGAAGAAAATGATTGAAGAAAAGCGTGAAATGGTCAAAACCATTGTCACGATGGCGAATAGTACATCTGGCCTGGCTACTCCGCTCAACCCTATGAAATATTTATCGATGGCTGACAATGACATCCCTTTCAACGAAATAAAAGGGGTCGTAGAAGCCGACGTAAAGCGGCAAAAGGAAATCGAATTGGCTGCCCGCCAGGAAGCCGAACGTCGTGAAGTCGAACGTCAAGAAGCTATTCGCCGTGAAACCGAACGTCAAGAAGCGGCCATGGAACCGGAACCCATTCCCCAACAGCCCGCTACCAGCGAACCGGAAACGCCGGAAATCCCTAATTACACTGTAAACGTCGTTTTTTATGGCGTCATGGGAGAACCCGATTTAGAGCAACTCCAAGATAAACTTGGTTCCCTTGGGTTTGAATATGAAGTGAAGGGGGTGTGTGAATCGTGAGCGCGATTTACAACAAATTAATGTTTGTACAGGCTTTGTTAAAGGCCCCGAAGAGTCAGTATAACAAATTTGGTAAATATGCATACCGGAGTTGCGAAGACATCGTAGAGGCGGCAAAACCCTTATTGGGCGAGCAGGGACTTACGCTTCTGATGAGCGATGACGTAGTACTCATCGGGGACCGTTACTATATCAAAGCGACGGCAACATTGATTGATGCTAACGACGGCGAACAGGTGGCCGCGTCGGCGTTGGCGCGGGAGCCAGTTTCCCGAAAAGGGATGGACGATAGCCAGGTAACGGGGAGTTCATCGTCTTATGCAAGAAAGTACGCTTTAAACGGGCTTTTTTGCATCGATGACTCAAAAGATTCCGATCAGCTCAATACAGACGCGTCATCAGCTGAAAATGATTCTGTTCCGTCTGGCGTGCCACAGACAGTCCGTGAATATTTTCAGTTAGTCACTGACTGGGCGCGGCAAAACGGCGCTACGGGGTTTGTCCTTCCTTTAGTCAAAGAAAAGTATCATAAAAACCGTTTCTCCGAATTAACCTTGCCGGAAGCAAAGGCCTTTTACGAACAATTCAATGTATGGGTAAAGGCGGCTATGGCGGCCGACGACGCCGCACTGATGGGCGTATAGCATGAGATTCCATTCAAAAGGTGTCCAGGTGCTGAAAGGGAACAGCGGCTATATGCTGCTGATTCCCGCACCGCACACCGAAGACTTAAATAACATCAAAGTCGACGGTGATTACTCCATCGAGATTAAGCGCTACTCAGAAAAGCGCTCATTAAATGCCAACTCCTACTGCTGGCTGTTGTGCCAGCGGATAGCAGAAAAGCTATCTGCCGACGGCCAATATATCAGTAAAGAGGAAGTGTACAGAGGAGCCATCCAAGACTCTCAAGGCTTCACGCCGATATGTGTCCAGCAGAAGCTGGCCGCCAGTGTGTGCCGTGACTGGCGGCATAATGGCATCGGCTGGATTGCTATTGACACCGGGTCCAGCAAGGTCAAGGGCTGTACCGTCCTGCACTTATACGCCGGCTCAAGCGTATATGACACGCACGACATGAGCCGACTGATTGGCTGCCTTGTCGACGAAGCCCGTCAGATCGGCGCGAACGTCGAGGACCGGGAATGGGTCCAGGCGCTCATTGATGATTGGAGGCCCGAACAAGATGATTGACTTATACCCTCGCAAATGTAATATATGCGGCGGTCCTGTCCGACTCGTCGACAATAGCCGGGTATACTCCCCAGAATATGCCAGTCTTCACCCCGGAAAGGTGTATCTGTGCCAGCGATGTGGGGCATACGTCGGGTTGCATCCTCACTCGCATAGGGCGCTGGGGATTCTGGCAAGCCGGAAAATGAGGCGGGCCAGGATGTACTGTCATGATTTGTTTGATAGCTTCTGGCAAGGGCGGCGCCACGCTCACCACAAACGGGCCAGGGCCTACGCCGAACTGGCCAGGCGGCTAGGGATTCCGGTAGAATATTGTCACTTCGGGTGGATGACCGTCCCGGAAATGCGGGTTGCCTACCGGCACTTGCTGGACATGAAGAAGGAGGGCTGGCGATGAATAAAAGAAAGCGCCGTGACGACGCGCTATACCGAAAGAACCGCCTTCCGGCCTATGAACGGGCTGGCGGCGTATGTGAGAACTGCGGCGCACCGGCTGCGGAAATCCATCATATCGTGTTCCGGTCCCACTGCGGGACGAGCGATTTAGATAACCTCATCGTACTTTGCCGGGACTGTCATGAAAAGGCACACGGCCCCGACGCAAAGGCGATGAGAGAAAGATTTAGGGAGATAAGAAGAAATGGAAAGGAAATTTAAAGGCATATGGATTCCTGCCGAACTATGGAACTCAAAAGGACTTAGTTTGCAAGAGAAATGCTTGATAGCCGAGATTGATAGCTTCACTGAGTTCTGGATGAGCAATAAAGCCATTGGAGAGTTTCTAGGGGTATCCAAGGACCGTGCAAAACAAATCGTCGCCAAGATGAAGGATGGCGGAATTATCAACGTTGAAACGACCAGGGATGCAGAAACAAAACAAATTCTCAAGCGGACTATCACCGTATCAAACGATTTTAAGCGAAAAATATTTGAAGCATCATTAAATAAAAAAGTTGATGATTACCCTAGTGGGGTAGAAAATTCCCCCAGGGGTGGGGTAGAAAATTCCCCCAGGGGTGGGGTAGAAAACTACCCAGAGAGTAATAAATCTTTTTATAACAAATCTTCTTTAGATAATAAGGGGGATAAACCCCCAGCGCTCCCCCAGGTATCTAAAAAGAGCAAACGGTTTGTAAAGCCTACCTTGGATGACGTTCAAGCGTACTGCCAAGAACGTCAGAACAATGTAGATCCAGAAAGCTTCATCGATTTTTATGAAAGCAAAGGTTGGAAGGTTGGCAACCAGCCCATGAAAGACTGGAAGGCAGCTGTACGGACGTGGGAGCGCCGCGACAATAACCGCCCAAGGTATAAGACCCGTGACGAACGGCTGCGGGAAGATGACGCACGGAGAGAAAGGATGTGCAAAGAATATGACGAGCAACACAGCCAATCAAGTTTTGAAGATATTAAGAGGCTCTTATCCAAATGACGCCTGGAAGCTGAGTGGCCAGAATGGCGATGAATTCATTGGCGCGATGATGCTCCAGCTTGAACGCTACAGCGACGGCGACGTCCTGCGGGCCGTTGGCCGTGTGATTGACGGTGCCGACTCCATGCCCAGCGTGACGATGATTAAAAAAGAAGTCAAACGCAAGCTGAACCAAGTGCCGGAATACCAGTCACTGCCAGAAGCGCCGGTCAATGAAGCCGGGCGCAAGCGCATCCATGGCATGATTGACGACCTTAGAAGCAAATGGACAAAGCGGCCGGACAAAGAAAAGAAACCGCCGTCGCTGGACGACGTGCCGAAAGACGTCATCGAATTCGCCCGCCGGGCTGTCCCCGGAATCCCGGACGAACTGATTATCAAGAACATCCCCGCCTTCAAAGAAGGGATGGCCTGTAACATGCGCATGGGTAACGAATACATGAGGTTCTGGTTGGACCAGAACACGGGGCTTGTGAGCATGACCGTTGTCATGAAGAGAGGAGTAGCGAGATGACTAAATGCATGGTGTGTGGGGATGAATTCGACCCGTACTATAAAGCACAGCGCTTGTGCCAGTCCTGCCTCGATAAATTCACGAAGCGCTACTGGGACTGGAACGAATACCGAAAGCAGGGCCATACACGGCGACCTACCTGTATCGTGTGCGACAAGCCGTTGACATGCGGATTCAGCGTATGCCCGGACTGCCGCGACGCGTGGAAGAAAATCTATTACCAGATCATGCGGCCAAAAATAATCATCCAGGCGCGCAACCGTATGAAAAGGATGAGAGATAAGGCCATAGAAACGGCCGTTGAAAACCGACTCCGTACGGGCCTTGATGAAGACATTGCGGCCGCCCGTAAAGCAGGATTGTCATACGGCGCTTACATGGTCCGCAAGAAAGGGCTGATACGATGATGAACGCTATCAGCCGGGCGCTGGCGAAACGTGACAGGGCGCGTACAGAGTTGCGGCGTGAAGCCGGGGCCGAAAGCGGTACGGACTGGGCAACGACATTGTTGTTCAACTGCCTACACGATAAGTACGGGTTCGGGCGCAACCGGTTCGCCGCGATGAACGACATGTGGGAGCATCTCGACGAATTCCAGGAAGGCTTCATTTACGACTGGCGCGACGAACTATGTGAACATGGATTCGACCGTTTCCTAAACGAACGTATCGCCGAAAGGATGCAGAAAATGATAACCGGCCGGACGCGCGATCTGAAACTCATGGCGAAGACACGCGACATGATAGCCGGGGTAGCCATCGTCATATTCTGGACGCTGTATAGGCAGTATAAGTGGCGTGACAAGCGCATTAAAGACTTGCAGTCATGCTACAAAGACAAGGTCTACGTACTGACTCATAACGAAGTGCCTATATGGGAATTCATGAAATGCCTCAATGTAGAGTGCAACATAGATTACCCGGCACTGGAAGCGTATGAGAAACAGAACGGGCCAGTCGATATATACCACGGCAACCGTGGAGCCAGATAACTTTTACAAGGATAACAGGAGGAAATCAAAATGAAGAAATTACAGGTAACTATCGAACTTATCGAAGAAATGTTGGGGACAGCGAACAGCGACCCGAAGATTCATGAAGAATTCATCGCGTCGAAAGCACCGGACGCCGCCAGCCGGGAAGAAGAAGTCGAAGCGCTGGGCGTGGAAGCTGTCGTCGAAAAGGGCAAGACGATTTTCCCGAAGGAAGACGGCAAGCCGTTCGTCTACTCGTATCAAATCCGCGGGTTCTTTAAAGCGGCCGCCGGATTCTTACAGCGTTGCAAGGGCGAAAAGTTCGCCACCCATACAAATAAAATCAAGGCGTACAAGAAAGTCATCGACGGCTGTATCTTCGTTGAACCGCGGAAAATCATGATTGAAATGCCGGAGGGGGCTGAAATCGGCGACTGCCAGCGGCCGTTGAGAGCGCAGACCGCACAGGGCGAACGCGTGGCGCTGGCAAACAGTGAAACAGTCCCCGCTGGAAGCCGAATGACATTCGTCGTCGAAATTGAAAGCGACCAATATGCTGATGCAGTGCTCGAATGGCTGGCGTTTGGTTGTAAGAACGGTTTAGGACAGTGGCGAAATGCAGGTAAGGGGCGCTATAAGGTAATCGACATCAAGGAAATCAAGGATGCGGAAAGCGAAGTAGACCGTATCAAGAAAATGCTGAAAGGCTAAAGCCGACAGCAAGCGAAGAGAAGCAAAGGCATAGCAAAGAATAGTAATGTATTGCGGGGCGACGGCACAGAGTCGCACAGTGGAGTGAAGCAAGGGCCTCGTATGGCGTCGTAATGCTACGCGACGGAATAGTTCAGCGAAACAACGTGACGCTGAGCAAAGGCAAAGTAGCGTAAAGCAAAGCAAAGTTACGGTATTGCATGTTTCAGCAGTGCAATGGAAATGCTGGGTATAGTCAAGCAAAGGTAAAGTAAAGTTGAGTAAAGTTCGGCGAGGCGAAGGCATAGCATTGTAACGTTTGGCATAGCCCAGCAAGGGCAACGTATGGCAAGGACTTGCCATGAACGTGTTGCAATGGAATGGCAATGTATAGTGCTGCTTTGCAGGGGAAAAGCGGAGTGCTGAGAAGCGAAGGCATTGTTAGGCAGAGCTGATTATAGCCATGGCAAGGCGAGGCAGTGTTTTGTTTGGCCGGGTAACGGCCGACACCAGAAAAAAAGGAGTGATAGAGAATGAACACAATCACAGTAATTGGAAACATCGGTAAGGACCCAGAAAGCCGGGTCACGACCAAAGGGACGCCTGTCGTGACGTTCTCGGTAGCGGACAACAAGAAGCTGCCGGGGACGAGCGGCAAGAGCAAGGAAGACTGGACGAGCCAATGGTGGTACTGCACCGCATTTAAAGAACTTGCAGAAGCTATCGTCCAGGACGTCCGGCGCGGCGACCGGGTGGAAGTAATCGGCAAGATAGATATGCATGAATACACCGCTAAGGACGGCACACAGAAGGTTGCGTATAATTTGCTGGTCAACCGCATTGCGAAGGTTGTACGGCCAATGAGGGCCAATAACGGCGGTTTTAACAATATGGGTAGTGAAGTCGCCGACGAAGAAATCCCATTTTAGAGAGGAGCAATGAAAATGAAGAACATCACGAAAAAGCAGTTTATCGACACGGTAGCACAGCGGAGCGGTAAGACAAAGAGCACTTGCGCCCGCGTAGTTGACGAAATGTTAGGCACTATCGCCGACCTGGTGGCGCAGGATTACAAAATCACATTCGTGGGATTCGGCACTTTTGAAAAGAAGTACGTCGCACCGCGGACGGTACGTAATCCGCAGACCGGGGAAGCCGTGGAAACGACAGGCCACAACAGCATGAAATTCAAAGCTGGAAGTATTTTGAAAGAACGTTTGAATCAGTAAGCGGTGATGCAATATGACACGCTGCTATTACTGTCATAAGAAGCTCACGGGCTACCGGCACTATGTGGTAACGGTAGACGGGAAACTCATGCCGGTATGTGCAGATGATCGGGAATGTCGGCCCCGGGCGATAAAGTGCCACGGGCCGCGACCCGGCGTCGCACACCAGGCAAGGAACAAAGTGTTAGAAAGGAACAAGCACAAATGATGGACATTAAAATCAAGAAAATCCTCGACAATTACAGTAAAGACGACGTGAAACTGCCGCTCATCACGGAAGGGAACGCATGCTACGACTTTTACGCGCCTGCGAAATTCGTCATCTATCCCGGCGAACACGGCGTCAAGATTCCGTCGGGGCTGGCCTTTGAAATCCCGGAAGGCTATTGCATGATGCTCTTCATGAGGTCAAGCTACGGCGCAAAGCGGGAACTGCGGTTATCGAACGCCGTGGGAGTCATCGACAGCTCATACCGCGGCGAAGTCCAGGGCCTTTTCGACAATATCGGCGATAAGCCGGAAATCATCGAAAAGGGAGAGCGCTTCATGCAGGGCAAGTTGGTACAGAATATCCCGATTTGCTGGAAAGAAGTGAAGACGCTGACAGATACCCAGCGCGGTCAAGGCGGATTCGGCAGCACTGGCAGATAGGAGGAAACAGGAATGATTGATGACAAGATGGCCAAGATGGCCGTAAACACGCTAATAGCGTATTGCGACGAAAAGAAATGTGACGCGTGCGTCATATTCGATGCGTGCCGACAAACGAATGGTGGTTTTCGGTATTCTAATGGCTACGACACCGTGGGAACGTTTGAAAATATACAGAAGTTAGCTAAAAAGTCGCCGAAGTTTGATGTTGCGCTCTATGACAGTTTTCTTTTCCGGGACTATCTGAAACACATTGCCGCAAAAGAAGCTGCAAAAGTAGGACTCCTTACGGCCGGAGTGGATAAGATTAAATGTTATCCTAACGGAACCATCAAAGTATGGTACACGGACGAAGACGGCGAAACGGTTTACAAAGGGAAAGCGAAATGCCACTCGAACGACGCCTTCAACCCGGAAATCGGGATAAAACTGGCGGTGCAAAGAATCGCTGAAAAGCTGAACAAGCCGTTCGTTCCAGAAGACAACGAACCTTATTATTACGTTGACGATGAGAATCTCATCTATAGCACCATTAATCACAATACCAATAAAGACGCCTTGAATATCGCAATCGGTAACTGCTTCGAGAATTACCAAAGGGCGCTTAGCAATAAAGACGTTATCATGAAACGTGTGGAAATAGCCAAGGTGGTATTGAAGACGTTACGATAAAAGGGGATGAATGACATGGACCATTACAAGCGAACTATACCGAAAGCAGGGGAAAAGTGGCAGCACTTCAAAGGACATGTATATAAAATCATTGGCTTTGGAAATCATACAGAGCGCATGGAACTGGTTGTCATATACCAGGAAGCCGGTGATTGCATTTACTGGGTACGACCACTGGAAAGGTTCATGAGTAAAGTCGACCACGATAAATGCCCGAACGCAACACAGAAATGGCGTTTTGAAAAGGTGGCTGATGCAGATGAATAACGCAAAAGAAATTAAAGTACATGATACAGTTTGGGTAGACATGTCTGATTGGCCGGGGCCTATATCACCACACGAAAGTGGTTATGCAGTGGTTGTTAGCATACACATGTTGATATTGCCTGAAGGCGACCAATTAGTATACGATGTACAGTTCCGTGGCAGTGATGAAGTAATCATGGTTAAGGCAAATCGTGCTACGCTTATTGAAAAAGCAGATACGCAGGAAGACACCATGCATGATAAACACTATCGGGATGCGGTCGTCGAACCCATTCTTGTGATGCAAGCTTTCTTTAGCCGTGAAGAACTTATCGGCTTCTTAAAAGGCAATATCTTGAAATATAGACTCCGTGCGGGGCATAAAGGCACTAAGGAAGAAATGCAGGCTGATTGGGATAAAATTCATGTCTACGAAAAGTGGTTAGAGGCAATCAAGAACGGGGAACGTATCACACTGTAATAGTCGCAACAAAAGGAGGATGAAAAGTGATTTACCGTTTCGTCATCCATGGACGACCAATGACTAAGAAAAATTCGCTACAGAAGACGCGCTACGGCCTTGTACAGGGTAAAGCCTATAGAGAATATGCAAATGATGCTTCATGGCAGTTAAAAGCCCAAAGAAGGCCCATTAAGCCGATTGAATGTGCCGTCACGATGACCGCTAGGTATTATATGCCGAGCCGCAAGGGCTGGCCCGACCTTTTCGGGCTGGTCCAGGCGACGGCAGATATCCTCGAAAGTGCGGGAATCATCGAGGACGACGGCTACATAGCTCAAATCGACGGCTCGATGATAGCCGGTATCGACGCCGAAGACCCGCGCGTAGAAATCACTGTAAGCGAAATAACGAACTTGAATTTCCCACTCTATGAACTACACCCGAAGTTAAGGAAAAAGCTCGTAGAAGGAAATCTAAAACGATTAACTAAGGCTAGAAAGGAACAACATGAAACTGAGTAATATACTGACCGTCTACGTTGTCTTGATGGACGCATTGGCCATCGCACTACTGCTGACGGCAACCTGTTTGGCACATAGTCTTATTGCCGTGGGAATCGGGACAATGGGGCTTGTGACCTTATATCTTGTCGGGATACTTAAAACCAGCGAAAAAGTTATAGCCAGGATGGAGATATACCTGGGGAAAGACGGGCAAATAGAAAGGGAAGAAGAGCATGAAACTAATAAAGATAGATGATGGGACTTATATCAACCCGGAATTACTGGAAAAGAAAGAGGTGTAACCATGGATGAAGAAAAGATGATCGGCGACATGAGGAAAGTCCTGCTGGACTACTGCATCACTGACTTGCGAAGTAATAACGCTGCCCGAAACGGCCATAAAGACGACTACACCGTACTGGACTACGGGAAGTATGTCGGCGCGAAAACACTAGCTATCACGGTGCTGGAGCACATCCCAGAATACTGCCAGGACGACAAGAAGAAAATTAAAGAATTCTTCTTTGGCGTATATGAAGAAGCGACGAGCAAAGCCAGCCAGCGAATACTTACCACCGAAGATGAGCGACGTTTAGCAGTGTTAGCACTCCAAATGGCTGGCCCGCTAAAAGAAGAACTTTGTACACAATATGACGAAAACGACCCTGTGTGGGGGCATTGCCGGACGTATCGTTCGTCCGACGGGGCGAAACGGGTTGGCGTATGCCCGGCATGGGATGACAAAACCATGTCATGCATGTTGGATAAACAAGAAATTCTATTTAAAAAGAGAGGTGAGAACAACGGATATTAGCACAAAACACATAGATGAAGTCATTGAACGTGCGTACCTTAGTGGCAAAAACTACGTCACGCTGGCTTTGACGGGCGATAGCAACGTAGATAAGGCATTGACCCGTAAGCTCGACGAAGACGGCTATAAAGTGGCACTCAATGACGATAACATTATGGTAAGCTGGGGATTTTAGAATGTATACAGATGCAGGAAAAAGCAAGAAAGATTGTCGGGGTGACGATAATGGAAGTTAAGCCTGATAAAGTAAAATTATTAGACCTACTAGAAGCCTTTCGGGTGCATATGTGTACACAAAATCACGCCATGGAGCATTGCGTCAGAGATGGCCAATGCCCTATGGCCTACCCGGCCCGATTTACCGTAGAAGGCAACGAAATATGTACCATCAACTATTGCATGATAGAAACAGTTAAAGCAGCTATGAGTAAGAGCATGGATGAAATGTTGGAAGACGATAAGCTGCTTTAACAAGCAAGGCGGCGCCGGAACATGGCTGGCCCGGCGCCTTCTTATAAAGAACAATGTTAATTTTCACAATAACAGGTGATAAACATGGAAAATTGGTATGCACCCGGAGAAGTAAGGACTCATCAGATGAGCGATGAAGAAAAGCAGCTGTATGAAGAACGACGTCGGAAGCGCTATCCCTGGGAAACAAAAAAGAGTAAACGTGACCTGGACGCGCATCACATCGGCGCGCATCGTTCACCGCTTTTTATGTGGAAAAGGAAGTGACAGGAAAATGGACGTGATTTACACCACGACGGAAGCGGCCAGGGATACACTGGCCCTCATCCGTTATAAAACGGAAGGCAATGACGAGAAGTTCAAAGAAACGGCGCTAACCATCTCCAGGAAGCTGGATTTAGAAGGCAGGTGCGACGCGGCGCTATTTATACGTGCGCAATATAACGAAATCCCGACGTTTATCCCCATGAATGACGGCTATGTACGCCCGTCTAAGGACGCGTACTATTTGGGAATAGCAAAAGCCGTAGCACAGCGTGCCACGTGCTTGCGGCGCATTTACGGGGCTGTCATCGTCAATAACGACGAGATTGTCAGCACCGGCTATAACGGCGCGCCACGAGGCGAACGGAACTGCTGCGATACCGGGAAATGTTACCGCCGTCTGCATCAAGTACCACACGGCCAGATGATTGAGCGATGCGTAGCGGTACACGCTGAAGAAAACGCGATCATATCGGCCAGCCGCCGGGAAATGCACGGCGCTACCCTGTACCTTTGGGGCATGGATGTAGAGACCGGGAAAGAGCTGCCAAACCCGGAACCGTGCTTACAGTGCTGGCGGCGCATCCGTAACGCCGGAATAGTGAGAGTTGTAACAGTGGGAGGGGATGCACATGCACCACAATCAGCGCGCCGCGATTGACTCCACGACGCGACACATAGAATTGATGTTTTACCGCGAAAAAGAAATCCGCCGGGCCGTGCGACTGGCAAGGGAAAACGTAGCGGGCGGCCATAGCGGTGGCAGTAACGGCCATGCTTTTGTATCAGACCCAACAGCGTTAGAAGGCATACGGCTGGCCACTGAGCTAAAGCAAGTGACGTTGTCGGACGGCGTCGTCATCAAACGACCCGAACGATGGCTTAGACTCGTATCCGGGGTGTACGAAGCCCTGGACGACATTTCACGGCGCGTAGCTACCTGCAAGTACCATCGCCGGGAATCATGGAAAGCCACGACGGTAGAGCTGGGACTGGACCGCAACACCTACTATACGATAGTCAACGACGTGCGGACGCTGGCTAAAATGGCTGCATGTCAACTAGGACTTATCCGCGTAATATAATGACTTGCGTTATCTCGGATGGGATGTTATAATCTAAGTAAGTCACGGCAGAGATTTTCTGACCGCGAGGATTGAAATTGTAACGTTGATTAGTATGTTGATTAGACAGCTAGTCAAGCAAAAAGGCTTGTTTACCACAGGTAGACAAGCCTTTTTGCTATGTAATTTTATTCAAGCCATTCTGCGACGCCCAACTTGGCTGTCCGCTGGGGCCGTTCGTCGCGGTGGTCAATCCACCACGAGGCACTGGCATGGCCGCCGTACCAGGCCAGGCATTTATCTGCCTGTTCGCCGGGATGACGGGCCAGCCATTCACGAGCGGCCGCCATCTTTTCTTTGCGGATACTTTCAGCCCACCGGATTTGCTTTTCACTACCGGTAAGAGCAGGAAGTCCGTCCGCTTTAAGACCGAAGATTGGATGAAGCCAGAAAATTGTTTCCCCAATCTTTATCAGGACAACAAAGAATAACGGATAAAAGGCCGATACCATGAGTACCGGCCTTATTTTTTTGTCATTTTTGCTTATTCTAAGAATAACTAGTACGAAAAACACGTATAATAATAGTGTAAGGTTTTAGCGCAAGGCTAGAATCTCCTCATCGGACAAGGCGGCGAGAGTGTTAGTAGATGGCGCTATGGCACTCCGCCGCACACACTGTCCACACGCAAATTCTGTTACACCTCTGTAAAGGTTTACACAAACACATAGACATTGGGCCGCCTTCCTGCTTTGGCGGCTCTTGTCATATCACGGGAGAAGACTATGGAAGAAATCAAGCCGGCATTTGAACAGCAACGACTGAGCGCGATGAACCTTTTTGCCATCGCACAGCGCAAAATAGATGAAGCCACCCGGAGGGGAGCGGCCAGCGTGCAGATCATATTACCCACGGGATACGATGACTGCGCGGTAGACTCGTTGATACGCTACTTGCGCATGTGGAAGTACAGCGTCAAATGGTATCACGGCACGGACTGCCTGGAAATCTCCTGGAAGTGGGATGACGTGATGGGCAGTAAGAAACAGTAATCAGACATACAGATACATGCAAGGCCTTGTAAAAGTCGCTTAGAACGGCATACAGGGCCTTAATTTTTTAAGTATACGGTTAAAAGGTGGTGATACAGTGGCAAAGGGTAAGTATCAAGAATGGTTGACAAAAGAAGGCCTGCTTAGACTGCAAGGATGGGCCAGGGACGGCCTTAGTGATGAGCAGATAGCGGCCAACATGGGTATTTCCAACGCTACACTGTATAACTGGAAACGCGACCATTTAGAGATTTTAGAGGCCCTAAAAGAAGGAAAGGACACTGTAGACCGGCAGGTAGAGAACGCGCTGCTTAAATCGGCACTGGGGTACAAGTACGACGAAGTAACAGAAGAACGGCGTGACGACATGCTGGTAGTGACTAAAGTCGTACATAAAGAAGTACAGCCGAACACGACAGCGCAGATATTTTGGCTAAAGAACCGGAAGCGGCTTGAATGGCGTGACCGCGTGGAAAATGCCATCACAGGCGCGGACGGCAGGGCAGTCAAAGTCGAAACGCTCACAGACGCCGACGTAGACGCACGTATCAAAGAGCTTGAAAGCAAGCTAAAGGGACTTGATAAGTAATAATTATGCACATTTGGCTGGCTTAACCCGGGGTTGATAGAATGAAGTCGACAAAAACAACGAATAAAACTAGCAAAAAGAGTTTGAAAGAGAAAGTCGAGTTTATGCGGCTTATGGAGTGGAAGGTCTGGAAGTATGACCCAACGGCCTTCATCAATGACTGCTGCTTCACGGTCAATGAAGCGAAGAACGGGGCCGTTGAACATTTTCCGAAGCTTGATTATCTGGCGCGCGTAGATCAGATTATCCACGGCGAACAGGTAGCGGCATTTCCGAAGAGCCGACGCATGATGATGACATGGCGGTGCCTGGCGAATCTCCTGCATTACGCCATGTTCGGCAAAAACCTGTCTATATTCGTGCAGTCGAAGAAATACGACGATAGCGCCTACCTGCTGGGAGACAGTCGCTTCATGTTTCTTTATGAGCATTTGCCGAAAACGCACGAATGGCCAGCCGTCGAAAGAAAGACGCGCTCAAAGATGGGCTATGACTACATCAAGTTCTCCAACGGCGTCGAGCTGAGAGCCGTCGCAGAAGGGGCCGACCAGCTCCGTCAGTACACCGCATCGGTTGTGTACTGCACAGAAATGGCATTCTGGGACTTTGCACAAGCCACCTGGAACTCGCTCCGTCCGACCATCGAAGGCGGCGGCCGCATCTTCATCGACTCGTCAGCTAACCCAGGCTTCTTCTGCCAGCTTGTGACAGGCCAGCTCAATGAGGATGAGCCGGAAGAAGAGCAGGAAGCGCACGATATGATAGAGGGCGTACACGAGTACCGGCGTAACGGGGTATACATTGCCAGAATACACTATACGGCCGACCCTTCTAAGCGCTCCGAAGAGTGGAAGACCAACGAACGAAAAGGGACTACCACCGAGGGTTGGGAACGAGAATACGAAATCAACTGGACGGTATCAGCTGAGCCGAAATACTACCCAGAATTTGACTATAACCGTCATGTCGCCAACGAGGAACTGCACCCGATAGAAGGACGGCCGCTACTCTTGTCGTTTGACTATGGGCTTACCCCGGCGACCATCATTGCACAGACGACGGCGAAAGGGCAGTTGCTCATCTTGTCAGAATTACAGTCCTGGGATTGTGGGATGTTGGCACATGGCCGTGCCGTACAAGCGGAATTATCAACATTTTACAGCGGATATGAGTATACGGCAGTCGGCGACCCGGCAGGCAACCAGCGCGCACAGAGCGATGAGAAGACCGCAAACGAAATACTCCGTGACCGGTACGGCATCACAGTGGAACCGGGTGAACTCACGCAGACGGGCCGCAGTGAAGCCGTGCGGTATTATCTCACGACGCTTACGCCCGACGGGAAACCACTCTTACAGCTGGACCCGCGTTGTCAGATGCTCATCGAAGCGTTTACCGGCGGGTATCATCGTAAAGTCGTAGCCGGCCGGACACTGGACGAGCCGGAAAAGAACGAATACAGCCACTTAATGGACTGTTTGGCATACCTTTGCGCCAAGCTCTACCGGGACAATACGTCCATGGCAGACAAGTGGAAGCAGATGACCCGTGGCAAGATGCACCGGGCCGGATACATGTAAACGCGTGGAGCGACGCCGCACCGGATAAGGGCGACTCCACGGTAACATGCTCCTTTCTATCATCGGCGGGGTGGTCAGCCCCGCCACCCATGGCAATGTAGGTTAAGGAAAACCAGCTACAAAGCTATCGCGGTTCAAGCCCGCGCATTGCCCCATAGCCCCACCGGGGGCCTTATTTAGCTATCAATCGAGGTGATGAGATGGAGGATTTAAACCAGAGCTTGTCCGCCGCACAAGACATGGGCGGATTGTTCGGCCGGGATGCTCCGCAGCAGATGAGCGTTACCGACTGGCTTTTACAGCAAGCAGAGCCGGAAGAACAACCGGTATCCCTGGACACGCTCAACGATGACGAAATCAAGAAGATCATGATGAGCGTCAAGGACGGTATCGACGTCGCAAAGAAGTACTATGAGGGTACTGTAGAGCCGAAACTGATACACCGCCGCAAGCTCCGCAACGGGGAACAAGACTTGTACGCGAAGAAATTGCCGAACTTGTCTAAAAAGAGCAAATTCGTTAGCATGGACTTCAACAACATCATTGAATGGATGAAGCCGAGCCTGGTAGAAGTCTTTATCGGCAACGAATCTCCTGTTACTATCGCCGGCAGTACCATCCAAAACGACGATACGGCAACCAACATGCAGCACTTAGTCGAGTACCAGCTTACCCGCAAGAACAACTATACGTCCTTAGTCAACGACGTCATTGACGACGCCCTGGGGACGAATTTAGGCGTTGCGAAGGTGTGGTGGAAGCGGGATGAAGACCGCACCCGGTACAAGCTTATGTTCGACGTGAACGACATGCAACAAGCCATGATGCTTACGCAGGCGTCACTGTCGGGCGAAATCGAGATACAGAAGGTCAAGCAGCTGAAAGACGCGCCGGATCTGTATGAAGTGCAGTTTGACCACGTCAAAGTCACGGCCAATTACCCTGTTGTCGAGTATGTACCGCCCACGGAATTACGCTTCACGCCGGAAGCCAGCACACTCCAAAAGTGCAAGTTCGTAGCACACCGGAAGATTGTGAAAGGCGACTATCTCAAGCGTAAAGAGCAGGACGGGACGTATCAAAACGTCGATGAAGCCCTTGAAGCGGCAGGCGATACGAAGTATACATCTGCCGATGAGTACATCAACAAAGAGCTGTCAGACGACCACATGCGGCCGAATGACGGCGATAACGCGTCTAAAGACGTCGAGCTGTACGAGTGCTATGTAGACGTAGACTATAACGACGACGGCATTTACGAGCATTTGATTGTTCATTGTGTCGGGGATACGCCGTTATCTATCCAAACCAACGAGTTCGACATTGCTCCCTTCTTTGCGATGGGAAGCGTACGCGAAAGCCGCAAGATATTCGCCGACATGGCCCTGGCAGAACAGGTAGAAGGCTTGCAGGACTTAAAGACGGCGCTTATTAAACAGATTGTCATCAACGTTGCCAAAAACAACGACCAGCAGAAGTTTATCGACTATACGTCGGTAATGGATATGGACGCACTGCTAAATGGCGACGAATACGTCCCGATTAAGGGCGACCCGAACGCGGCCATTGCGAACCCACCGCCGGCGAATATCTCGCCGCTCACGATGGATCTAGTCAATTACGCTGAAAGCGAGCTGGAAAACCGGACGGGTAGCACGAAGTACAACCAGGGCTTAGACGCCAACAGCCTTAACAGCACGGCCACGGGCATTACGGCCATCTTGGGGCAAGCAGATAAGCGTATTCGGCTGATTGCAAGATTATTTGCCGAAAACTGGATTGTACCCATGGTTCGCTTCCTTATCCTGCTCAACAAGAAGTACGGCGAACCGGTGCAGACCTTCCGTTTTAAGGACGAAGAAGTTTCCGTCAAGAGTGAAGACCTTGATATCGACTACGACCTCATTATCAATGTCGGCAACGGCGCAGGGACGAAAGAAGCGCGGATACAGAGCTATATGATGCTCCTCAGCAACGTATATCCTGTATTATCGCAGGCAGGCGTAGCAACCCCCAAGAGCTATTACGCCGCCGGAACGGCACTCCTGGAAGAAATGGGACTCAAGAATACGCAGGGCATTTTGCTGGACCCGGATTCGCAGGAAGCCCAGCAGATGCAGGCACAGCAGGCACAGCAGGCCGAACAGGTTGCACAGGCACAGGAAGCTATGGACCTGCAAAAGCAGTTGACCTTAAAGCAAGCCGACTACGAAGGCAAGGCCGCCGTGGCGTCTATCCCTTCTATCCGGGCGAACATGAACGATTTGCCGCTTGACGCGCAGGTGAATATCATCAATACCCGGACGGCAGGCAACACCAGCCCACAGGCTATGATCGAGAAGATTGCACGGGACCAGCTGGCACAGATGACGCCGCAAACACCGGCACAACCAGAACCGCAAGCCCCACAAGTACCCCAGCAAGGAGGCCCGATGAATGGACAGTAAACTAAAAACCTTACTCGATACCATGCGGAGCGGCGATGAAGCGGCCCAGAAGCGATATTTAGCGGACCTCATCATGAAGGGCCAGCAGGCGGAAGACCTCAAAGCCTTCCTTGACGACTGGCTGAAAATCGAAGAGCAGACCGCACTCAAGGACCTGGACAGCCCCACGAAGCCCGCTGACGACGTAAAGAGCGACTACCGGGCCGCTATGAGGCTGTACCACTACATGACAGGAATCATTGATATTGCAAAGCAAAAGCGCAACCAGAAAGGAGAATAGACGTGTTTGACTTTAATTTACAGTTGTTTGCAGAAGGAGAAACTACTGATGTATCCACAGCAACGACTACCAACGAAAACGTCGCGGGCGCCGCCCAAGAATCACAGCCGGAGTCTTTGTATCTCGTGACAGACCCGCGCACCGGCAGGAAGAGTATTTCCGCTGCCCAACCCGAACCAGCAGATACAAAGGCGGACGAACAGCCCGCACAGGATGAGCCGGAATCCCAGCCCACGGAACCGACCGAACCGACGGAAACTAAACCCGCCGAACCAGCGGCAACCGAACCAGCTGCCGAAAAACAGCCCGAACCGCTCATCCATACCGAACCGTATACCCTGGACGAACTGAATACCGCTATTGCACAAGGGAACGTCAACGAAAGCCGTATCCCCCAACAGTATCAGTTGCAATACGCACAGTATCAGCAGGAACAGGCACGTCGCCAGCAACAGTACCAGCAGCAGCAACAGGCATTGCAGATGCAGGCCCAGCAACAGCAGCTGGAACAGCAAAAACGAATGTTTGCAGATATTGATAAGGCTGCAACTGACCAGGCCATGAAGGCCCTTGGTATTACGCAGGACGATATTGATACCGCCGAATACTCCGACGACGACGCCGTGAAACAGAAAGTAGCGCATTTCAATACTGCTAAATCCTACTATAAGGAACAGCTTATTGGCGCTATCCAGCAACAGCAGATGCGGACGCAGGCCGCACAGAATGAACAGCGGGCCATTTATCAGAGCATTGTCGATTTTACGCAGCAGAAGCAGGCCGAAGAACCTCATTTTGCCGACATTAATCAGTTAATGGGTAGTTATTATCAGACAATGCCGTATAAAGACGCCGCTGTCATCGGGGATGCTATCAAAGCCCTCCAGGGCGGGAATATCAACCCCACACAGTGCAAAGTACTCGAAGGCTACTACGACAAATGCCGCACGGCATACTACGCTAAAGCGAATGATCTGACGAAGCAGCCGAAGAAAGTGCCGGTTCCGAAAGTCGAACAGCCTGGCACGGGCGCGAAAGCACCGGCCAAACCCATTGATTTTACGCAGATGCGAAATATGACAGTCCGCGAACGCCGCGCGTTCATCGCAGGCCTCAGCGGCAGATAAAGGAGAGATGAAAACATATGGCATATGATGTACAGAGAAACTTGAATAAATCGGCCAACCAGTCGTACACCTACGATGCTATCGGCCATGCAGAGGATATCAGTCCTATTCTTACTAACATTACCCCGGAACTCACGTTGTTCTACTCTAAATTCGGCGATTCCGAACCGGCAAAAGCCATGACGTTCTCGTGGATGACAAAGGGTTTATTCCCCCCACAGGATAACGCCCACCTCGAAATGGAAGATTATAAATTCCAGCCGGGCGGCTCCATCGAAGGCTTGTCGAATAACGTCCAGTTCTTCCAGAAGACCGGCATGGTATCCGATGCGCAGAACAAAGTCCAGAAAGCGTACCAGAATGAACACGGCTCCGAACTGGCCGACCTCCGTTATGATGCTTATACAGGCCTGGCACAGGACATTGAATACATGCTCGTCAACTCTACAAAGAAAGTCGATGGTTCGGCTACTGTACAGCCCCGCTCCGGCGGCGTACCGTTCTTCATGCAGCAGAACCTTATCGACGTCACCGTATCCACCACGGATAACACCGTCACGTCGTCCACGGAAACCCACCTGGCTACCGGCGATATTTGTTATTTTGTCGCTGACACCATGCCGACGGGCCTTAAAGACGGCCTGTACTACTACGTACGCGTAGACAGCACCAGCAGCAAGAAACTGACCATCTTTGACACACAGAAAGGTGCTATCGAAAACATCGCAGACGACAAGGTAACCATGTCGGCCGCTGGCACGAACGTCAAAATTGTAACGAACAACGTCCTCTCTTTGGGCAAGAAACGTACGTACACCCTCGACGACATCAACAACGCTATGGAAATGACGTCCAAACGCGGCGGTCATCCTACACAGGCGTATATGTCCTCGTCTAAGTACCGTGAATTCATCAAGCTCGTCCTGGCTACCATGACGGCTACGCGCAAAGGCAATGAAAAGGCTAATGCCACCGAATTCGCTACGTCGTACCAGGGCGCATTTGGCCTCGTAAACGCCAACGTACACCCGATTTACCCGGATAACCGTATCGACATCCTCGACCTGTCTTATTGGGATATGAAGTACCTCGTCAAACCGCACGAAGTACCGCCCGAAAAGCTCAGTAAAGACGGCACGTATGAAAAATTCGTCATCGAAGCCAGCCTGGGCCTCAAAGGCACACAGCCGAAAGCGTCCTGCTCCATCGTAGACATTAAGCGATAGTCAATTCCATAAGAGAAGGGGTTCACGCCCCTTCTTTTTATATAAAAGGTGGTGACTCTGCATGATAACGAAACAGAAGATTTACCAGAACGGCGACGAAATCTGCTTGCGGAACACTGTCGACGTATCGAGTGCCGTAGATGCGGCCCGGCGCGTCAATGAAATCGACAACGGCGGCTGGGCGGGCGATAAGAACGAACGGATTCAGCTCATGGGCTTCATTCCGCCGGAATTCTGGGGATTCGACCCGTGGCTCATCTGCGCGAAACGGGCTGAACTCGAAGGAAACCAGGCGAAATATCAGTACTACATCCAGAAATTCTTTAGTGTATGGAAGCAGTTCGCCGTTAACCACAAGAAACGTACGTGGCGTGGGGCGGTGTTGCTGGGATGATTACCGCTAAATCACTCAAACAGCTCATCCGCTACAAGCTGGGGGATAGCAACGAAGTCCAATACAGCGACTATGATATTCTCCAGGCCATCAACGAAACTCTACGCTACGTCAATCAGTATTACATCAACAGCGACTTCCTCGAAAAGGTCCAGCACTACCGGCAGGACGAGATGAACCGGGAAATCGACGAGTACAATGCCAGCTTATCGACGGACCCGTCCGACGAAACGGCAGAGAAACAGACGCCGAAAGAGCATATCGACATGCCGATTACCGGTGTAGATCTACCCGACGACTTCCTTACTCTCGTTCGCATCGTTGACGGCCACGGGCGCGACCTTCATCCAGGAGACGCTATCCGGCCGCCGCGCTGGGATGAATACAAGATATTCCAGAACAAGCTCTATGCCGGGGTGAAAGACGTGGATATGCTCTATAACGCCGCGTTCCTTGGTATCACTGACCTCAATACCGGAAAAATCGACCTGCCAGCCGTCTTCCTTGATTCCTTGTGTAAGCTGGCCTGCATGGTCCTTACACAGACACCGGACGGCGATACCATGCAACAGGCCGTGGAAGCGGCCTTGGCCAATGTCGTGCCTATGCGGAAATACGCCAATACGGAAAAGCGCATGCCGTTCATCTGCTAGGGGGTGACTGAATGAAAGTAGAAGATGCCATTACCCGTATCCGGCAGGAGACGCACGATATCAGCAAGGAATACAGCGACGAACGTTGCCTGCAATTTCTCAACACCGCCACGCAACAGGTGGCAAGCCTGCTCATTGGTGCTAAATGGCCGGTACTCGTAGAAGAAACGACCATGAGGGAAGGGGATTCTATCCCCAAAAACTATATGAGCGCTTGCGGGACGTATCCCCTGGCTATGACGGCCGGGACCGTGCATATCACCGACCCGGACATTACCGCCGTGAAATTCAGGTATTTTGCAACGCCCGCCCTCATCGAAAGCACGACGAAAGAGCTGCCGTTCAACCACGACGCCATCAACGATATCATCGTCAAGTCGGCGGTCCTCCTGGCACTCAATGAAAACGAGTACGACATAAGCCAGGATACGAATATCGTCAATGCCTTACAGCAGGCAATCAGCACAGGAATGAGTTGATGCTATGGCAGAATACAAGAAACAAGTACTGACATTCCCGGACCTTCCGACCGCTATCCAGGGCGACGGCAGACAGCTTATATCCCTCTTGCGGAAATATCTGAAATCCGTCAATGAGCAGGTCAACGTAGCCAATGGGTTCACGGCAGACGATGTAGACGCCTCTAACAAAGGCGACTTCCCCATGCCGCGTAACTTTACGCTGACGTTCGACCGGCTGGGCGGGGTACTCAACTGGGACGCCGTTGACGACGCCGACCTGGCTTACTACGAAGTCCGCACCAATGCCGACGTCGGCAACGCCTATGGCCTGCTAGAAAAGACCGTAGCTACATCCAGCCTGTCTATTCCTACAACGGCCAGCGGCAAGATATACCTGTTCGCCATCAGCAAGCACGGCAAGGTATCCAACGGCCGGACCATCACGTATAACAAACGGAGGCCGTCCGCACCGTCTGACATATCCTTTACCAAAAACAACGAAGGGACACTCATTACCTTCCTGGAGATACCGTCTAACTGTATCGGTGCCAACCTGTACATAGACGGCGTGAAGTATCAGACCGTGGATAACGTCTTCCTGTATCCGAACCCGGATATCAAAGAGCTGTATATAGCCTATTACGACCAATTTGGAGAAGGTGAACGTGCTTACCTATCCTGTTTTGTCCCGAACGTCACAGGCTTCTGGGTAGAAAAAAACGGGGCCAACCTGTATTTCTACTGGGATGCTTTATCTATCTACAATATCAAGTACGTCGTGAAAGTCGGGCAGACGCAGGAATGGGAACAAGGTACGGAAATCTTCCGCTCGAAGGTCAACAAATACCGCTATATCCGGCCGAACGAAGGGAACTATTACTTCATGATAAAGGCCGTCGACGACCACGGCAACTATTCCGTGGATGCGACCTGGTATTACCTCTCCAGCGACCCGGAAATCAACAAGAACGTCATCCTTGACTATAACCAATACAAGCTGGGCTATAGCGGGATAAAGACGAACATGTACTACAACGCGGCCATGGAAGGCTTGCGGCTGGAAAAGGAATCCTTCAACGGCGAATATCTTATGAAAGTATCGTTGCCGCAGAAGATAAAGGCCCGCAACTGGATTGACTGCAAAATCAACGCCGTTACGGAGCAGACGTTAAGGGTATGCGACATGACCTTTACCGTCGACAGCTACGAGGCGTCGCATATCCTGGTATGCGGTATCCTTGGCGACCTGGACGGCGTAGAGCTGAAAAAGCAGATAGCCCGGTATACCGGCAAGACCGATGATACCTTTGATGCTGTCATCGACGGCACGAGTAAGGCCACGGGCGGCACACTGCTGACGGAGAAGAACACAAGCTATGCTCCGGTACGCTGGAACGACGGCGCACTCATCACCGATGTGGGCCAGCTGGAATACTCGTGCAGTATCCCTGAAACGTTCTCTATCGGATTCTGGTTCAAGAAGACGGCCCCGCTCACAGACTGCTTCATTGCAGAGATGCGCGGGAACAAGCCGAACCAAACGGACTATATCGCCGTCAAGGATATGACCTTTACTGTCGACAGCTACGAAGCGCAGCATTTAGGCGCTGACGGCATATGGCGCGATATTACGCTGTACATCGGGTATGACAAGCGGACGGACTCGTTCTACGTACGGGATACTGTCAATGAACGGATACTCAGCTTACAAATTGATACCGCAGATAGGGACTGGCTGTTTTTCGGACTTGCACAGAGTGCCGACAAGCGGCTTTTCTTCATCCGCGAATTCGACCTCGATACGACCAAATACATAAAGGCATTCATTCCGCCGTGTAGTGCATTTGATCGTATTTTCTTTAACCCAAAGGAGTAAAAGCACATGAATAAAGACGAAATGAAAATCAAAGGCTCTTTGAACGTTGTCATCCATCACGCCAACGGCGACGTAGAAACCCGCCATAAAGACAACCTTATCTTGAACGGCGGGTTTGACTATATCTGCGCCGCTATGGCCAACCCGACGCGCCCGGCCGTCATGGGCTATACGGCAGTTGGCACAGGCACGACCGCCGTTGCCGCTACACAGACTGCATTGGTTACAGAACTCAAGCGGAAAGCGGCCAGCTACGCTCATAGTACCGGCACGAAAGTCTTTACACTGACGACGACCTTTGCCGCCGGGGAAGCTACCGGCGCCATCACGGAAGCCGGTATCTGCAACGCCGCAAGCGGTGGCACGTTCCTCGACCGCGTCGTATTCGACGTCATCAACAAAGCCGCTGACGATACCATGACGACGACCTTCCAGTTCACCTTGTCGTAACGCCTATGGATATTGCCAAAACGTTCACGCTGTACAAGCTGGCAGATACCACGTTCACCCTATCTGACAGCCGTGCCAGCAGGACGCTTGATGCTTTTGGCAAAACGGCGTACAGCGCGACGAACAAGGAAACCGTCTGGCTGCTGGAAGAATACGATAGAAGGCATGGCAAACCTAGAATCATATTCGACACCGCACTCAGATACTACAGAGCGTCCGAAATCAACGACAAGGTATCCACCATCACGACGCCCGTTGATGAGCTGTACCATTATCTCTTCAATACCCGGCCGCTGGAAAGCCTACATACGGCAGACAAACGGAAGAGTGCCAGTACCATCAGATTAAAGGACGCATGGGCCGTTCGGGAAACGTATTGGGATAACGTGTTATTCAATATGCACTGCCTCGAAAGTCTGAAAGTATTGGAAATTAAGAAGAGCGGTATGGCATTGGGAACGAAAAGGGAGTCTTTTTCACTGAAAGACAACGAGAAAAACCAATTCGCCAAAAAACAGCGCTATTCGCTCCATATAGGCGATAAAAATTTTAAGCGGCTAACTATATCTAAACACGAGCTAACGAAGCTCACAGAGGCATATAGAAGGGCGAACATATGGAAGCGGACAGCGAAAGAGACAGCTCTCGTCGCGGATAAGGAAAAATCGCAGACACGGAAAGAAACAGCCGAAGATATCGCCGTAAAGGAACGGCCTATCAAGGCTGTTTTCATCAATCCGTGGGAAGCGGTAATCATTGTCGACGATGCGACGGCCTTTTTCAACTGGTTCCGTTCGGTACAGGAAACGTTGTCCATTGCGGAGTATCACAACAAGCTCATACACGCTACGAGGCCGGAATCATTACGGATAACCCTGGCACTACCAAGAAAATTGTCACGGGCCTTCCAGGAAACCATAACCGCTATAGAACGATATATGAGCCACGCTCAACCGAAATACGATGAAATGGCAGTGACATTCACGGACGGCGAAAACAAAGCCCTTGAGGTTGTCCGTAGCGAAATGATTCATACGACGGAAATATACTGGGACAATGTATTATTCCTCATCCATATTTCAGAGGATATCCGGACCACAGAAGCCGTGAAGAAGACGGCCGTCAAACAGCTGAGCGACGCCTTTAGCTTCATGGATTCATTGCGTAAAGCCTCCCGATTAAATAAAGGGGAAGACCTGGCTGTTATCGAGGGGGAACGGCAGGCTATAGAACATGAGCTGTATGACGGACTGCATGTCATGGACGAATGGCGGAATAATATGCGCACATTGGCGCGTGAACAGGTAAAGGCTATGGACTACATCACCAAACATGCCACGTCGGCGCAGTTCGATGAGTTCCATGTACGGGATGACTATAAAAAGATATGGCAGACCGTGCAGACCTTCCGGGAAGAGCTGAAAACACTCGATAAGGTATACCGGAATATCTACGCCATTCGTGATGATCGTATCGTCATCGCTGATAAACGGCTAGTGAAACTCGAACGTACCCTGCATGAAGCCGTGGAAACCGACGAGTCCTTTAACCGGGATATGGCTTTTATCCGTGGATTCGAGGACCTGGCCCGTATCGGTGACGGCCTCACACGGGATATAGGAAAGAACCCGGCCGAAGATATTGCCTTGTATGACGCGTTCGTAAGGGCTAGTAATTCCTACGTCGAGTCGGTGCAGGTGCTCTCATCGTTCAAGGAAATGGATGGCTTTACGACCATGTCGGATACGCCGCCACTGTACGAACAGTTTACGGACTTCAATGTAGGGGACTACGAATACGAAAAAGCCCTCTTGCGGCTCCGTGTGGTCAGTAAGGCCACGCAGGCACAGCCTTTGTTGTACGATGTATCGCCGCACGTTGATATCGACGATACCGATGATAAGGGCCAGCTTGAAATCAAGGATACAACAGCGGCCACGAAAGTCTATTACAACAAGCATTACTATAACGCCCCGGAAGTCAACGCCATGGTCAAGGGCGGTACAGGCACGACGACGCCCGTACCGAATATCCTTGCGACCGACGGGCAGGACGACAAAGGGCGCTACTTTGAAATCGAATTACTGAATAGTTCCGGCAACCGCACGACGGGCATTGTCTCGTGGGTTGCGAAAGGATGGTAATATGCAGGAATATAATGAACTGGTCACGACGGACGCCTGTAATACGTATCTGGAAAAAGCGGACAAGAACATCCAGTCCGTAGCCAGTACGTTTTCCGGCACGGCGTTCCCGACGACTAACCTCAAAGTCGGTATGCAGTGTATGCGTACCGACGACAACAACAACATCTATAAATTGACGTCTACAAGCCCGGTAACGTGGGAATTAGTACCGTCTAAATCCTACGTAGACAACGCCGTCAGTACCGGCGTGAAGAGTATCACGAATTTCAAGGGGGCCGCCTCGACCGCCGCCGGTGCGGCTGGCCTTGTCCCGGCCCCAGCCAAGGGCCAGCAGGATACCTATTACCTGTCGGCAGACGGAACCTGGAAACAGGTACAACAGCGGACGGAAAAGCAGGTCATTGATATTGTGTACCCAGTAGGCAGTATTTGGGAAACCACAACGAATGACGACCCCAATACCTTATGGGCTGGTACGACATGGGTCAAGATGGATGCAGGCCGCGTGCTGGTAGCCGCTGGCAGTTATACCGAAAGCGGTACGACGTATACTTATAACCTCGGTGACAAAGGCGGGGAAGCGAAACACCAACTCTCTACCGAGGAACTGGCTAATCATAGTCACTCCACCTCGAACGCTGGCGATCATCAACATTACATAGCCAATGACAACGAAAATACCGGCGGTGTATTAACTAACAGTTTGTATATGATTCGCAAATACATACACAATAGCTACGAAAACTTTGAATTATACGGTTCAAATGCAGGTGCATGGATTGGCTTGACAAGCAATAATGGCAGTCACACCCACTCAATAACCTCGACGGGTGGTAACGCCCGTCATGAGAACAGACCGCCTTACACGGTAATCAACCGTTGGAAGCGTACCGCTTAGGCCGTTCTTTTCCAGCGATTGATGGCGACATACGGCATACGGTTTTCGTGTTTAGCGTTACCGCCGGTTGCATTAATGCTAATTGTATGTGTATGGCTGCCACTAGCAGACGTTGGCCAACCACTACCATCATGACCTGCCCATCCAGCCGACTGGCCATCGCCATTATTGGTTGTGACGGAGTATGTGTGTGAATGATTGCCAACTGTGGAGCAGCTGGCCCCATGACTATGCACTGCCAGTTCATCGGTAGCTACCGAAGAATTAGCCTCTCATAGTCATGGCGCCTCATGCAGTACAG
>ERZ840096.879-NODE-879-length-37664-cov-3.709139_pt1 | contig 37664 bp, 29 predicted proteins | sample MGYA00519878_ERZ840096 | MGnify/ENA primary metagenome ERZ840096 (study PRJEB31850, sample SAMEA3708865) | human gut metagenome | biome: human gut; feature: human-associated habitat; material: faeces | place: China | collected 2014 ...
AACACCCCCGCCATGGCGCAGGCCATGAAGCGCCACCTGGAGTTCTTCAATACCCATCAGACCGCGGCCCCCTTCATCGGCGGCGTCGCCGCGGCGATGGAGGAGAACGAGGGCAACGATGGTGGCCGCGCCATCAGCGGCATCAAGGTCGGCCTTATGGGTCCGCTTGCCGGCATCGGCGACTCCCTGATCTGGCTCACCCTGGTCCCCATCTGTTTCTCCATCGGCGCCTCCTATTCTGCCGAGGGCGACCTTCTGGGCGTTGCCATCGCTTTGCTTCTGATCAACGTCATCAACGTGCCCCTTAAGTACTTCGGTCTCAAGTTCGGCTATTCCAGCGGCTCCAAGTTTATTCAGGAGAGCGCCGCCCGCGGTACCCTGGATACCATCACCAACATGGCCATCGCCCTTGGCCTGGTGCTGGTCGGTGGACTGATCCCCCAGATGGTGGGCATCACCTTTGGCCTGGAGTTCACCCAGGGCGAGCTGGTGGTCAGCGTTCAGGAGCTCATCAACGGCCTCATCCCCGGCGTGATCCCCATGCTGCTCACGCTGCTCATGTGCTACCTGGTGCGTAAGGGCAAGAGCCCCGTCTTCCTGATCGTGGCCACGCTGGTTGCAGCCATCGTGCTCACCGCGCTGGGCGTGCTCACCACGGCCTAAGTATTCGCGTCCAATGCGGCGCAAGCAAGATTTGAATAGCGCGGGGCGGTTCCGGTTCAAGGGACGCCCCGCGCATGCTAGGAGGAAATATGCGGCTGTGGTACACGTCTCCCGCGTCCGTTTGGAACGAGGCCCTGCCTATTGGCAACGGTCATATCGCCGGCATGGTCTTCGGCGGAGTCGAGAACGAGAAGCTTTCGCTTAACGATGAGACCATCTGGTACCGCGGGCCGGCGGATCGCAACAACCCAAGCTCGGCGGATAACCTGGGCAAGATCCGAGAACTGCTCGCCGCGGGCGATGTCGAGGCGGCCGAGGACCTGGTGGCGCTGACCATGTTCGCCACGCCTCGCGACCAGAGCCATTACGAGGTCCTGGGCGAGATGTTCCTGGAGCAGCGCGGCGTCGCCCTGGAAGCCTGCGAGTCGTACGGGCGCGAGCTCGATCTGGAAAACGCCCTGTGCCGCGTTTCCTTCTCGTGCGGCGGGGTGGACTACCGCCGCGAATACTTCTCCAGTTTCGCCAAGAACGTCATACTCGCCCGCCTGACCGCGTCCAAGGAGGGTTCCATATCCCTTCGCGCGACTCTGGGCAGGTGCAAGCGATTCAACGATTCCGTTCGCCAGTATCGCGACAGGGGCGTTATCATGGCTGCCCATGCCGGCGGTGCGGCGGGCGTGGGGTTCGAGGTGGGCCTGCGCGTGGTGTCGTGCGACGGGAGCGTGCGCGTTCTGGGCGAGACCATCGTGGTGGATGGAGCCACCGAGGTCGTTCTCGCCCTGGTGTCGTCGACCGATTACTGGAGCGCCGGCGCCGTCGAGCCCGACGCCTCATCGCTGATGGACGGGTTCGACGGGCTCGATTTCGACTGCGCTTTGGACGATCACGTTGCAGCGTATCGCGAGCAGTATGGCCGCGTGGCGCTGGACATCTCGGTGGACGAGGACGCCCCCTCGATTCCTACGGACGGCCTCATCGCCTGCGCGCGCGAGGGGTGCCATGCGCCGTACCTTCTGAACCTTGCCTTTGATTATGGCCGCTACCTGTTGCTATCGTCCAGCCAACCTGGAGGCCTTCCCGCAAACCTCCAGGGCATCTGGTGCGAGGACATCGATCCGATCTGGGGGTCGAAGTACACCATCAACATCAATACCGAGATGAATTATTGGATGTGCGGGCCGGCCGATCTGCCCGAGGCGCAGCTTCCGTTGTTCGACCTTCTCGAGCGCATGCGCGAGTCCGGTCGCCGGACCGCCCGCGCCATGTACGGAGCCCGCGGATTCACCTGCCATCACAACACGGACGGTTTCGCCGACACCGCGCCCCAGTCCCACGCGATCGGCGCCGCCGTGTGGCCCCTCACCGTTCCCTGGCTGCTCACGCACGTCTGGGAACAGTACCGCTTCTTTGGTGACGCGTCGGTTCTGGCGGAGCATCTCGACATGTTCAAGGAGGCGCTGCTGTTCTTCGAGGACTACCTTTTCGAATACCAGGGCTATTTGGTGACCGGTCCATCCGCTTCGCCGGAGAACAGGTACCGCTTGCCAAACGGCGTCGAGGGCAACGTGTGCCTATCGCCTGCGATCGACAACCAGATCCTCAGGTTCTTCTTCGATTGCTGCGTCGATATCGCCCGCGTGCTGGGCGACCAATCGGATTTCGCGGCCCGCGCCAAGGCGCTGGCAGACCGCTTGCCGCCGACGCGCATCGGCTCGTACGGTCAGATACAGGAGTGGCTCGAGGATTACGAGGAGGTCGAGCCGGGGCATCGGCACATCTCTCCGCTGTTCGGCCTGTATCCGGGCAACGAGTTCGACGTTCGCCGCACGCCCGAGCTGGCAGCGGCCTGCTTGCGCACCATCGAGCGCCGCACCTCGAACGCCGGATACCTCGACCCCGCCTCGCGAGACGTCGCCATCGGAAACTGGAAGGGAGCCGGCCTTCACGCGAGCACGCGCACGGGCTGGAGCTCCGCTTGGCTGGTGCATTTCAACGCGCGCCTGGGCAGGGGAGACGCCTGTATGGACGAGCTCACCGGAATGCTCGCGCATTGCTCGCTGCCCAACCTGTTCTCCGATCATCCGCCTTTTCAGATAGACGGCAACCTTGGGTTGACTAGCGGGGTGTGCGAGATGCTTCTGCAGAGCAACGCCGACGAGGTCCGTATTCTTCCCGCGCTTCCCGACGCGCTGCCAAATGGCTCGTTCACGGGCCTTCGGGCGCGTGGCGGCTTCAAGGTCTCCGCCTCTTGGACTAAAGGAGCTCTTTGCTCCATCGAGGTGGCGGGAGAGCCGGGCGCCTCTTTTTCCTATTGGGTTCCTTCCAGCCGCACGGCTTCGGGCCTCGAAGTCTGCGAAACGCTGGAGCTTGGTTCCGATGGGCGCGCTACGAGGGAGTTCTAGCGCGCGTCACTTCCTTCTCGATTGATAGGAGCGACCATGGACATTACGAGAAGACAAGCCGTCAAGTCTGCGGCTTTTGCCATCGGCGCTGTCGCCGCCGTGCCCGTAGCGGCTCGGGCGCAGGATGCCGCCGGGGCATCCTCTCAAGACGCTGTCATGAGGACGAGAATAAGCAATACCTCCCCGTTGCTGCTTTCGGCCGTGTACGGCAACACGCCGGACTCCCTCTGGTGGGGGAACACGCTCGAGGGGGCTTGGTCCGCTGTCCCCGACGACATCAAGCCCTACGCCGCCATCGAATTGCATCCCGCTAAGGTATGCAAGCCCACCAGCTGCATCCCCAAGGACACGCCCGAGCTTCGCGCCTGGTACAAGCATATGCTGGACGAGGCTCAGCTGCTGGACATTCCGGTCTTCCTGGTCATCATGAGCGCGGGCGAGCGCCAGACGGTGCCCGCCGAGTGGCTCGCCGAGCAGTTCGAGACCTATTCGGTTCTCCGCGGCGCCATGAACATCGAGAACTACTGGATCTACAACGACGACCTTCCCACCAACGCGGCAAAATACCTAGAGGTCTGCGCCCGCTACGGAGGACATTTCATCTGGCATGACCATGAGAATTGGTTCTGGCAGCGCGTCATGTCCAACAAGGCGTTTGCAGACGCGGCGGCAAAATACCCCAAGAACCTGGTGATCGCCACCAAGAACACGCCCATCCGCGATGACGCCTCAACCGATAGCATCGTCAACGGCATGTGGCTCACCGGCGTTTGCGACAACTGGGGCGCCTCCATGGACACGTGGAAGTGGTGGGAAAAGCACTTCACCAAGCCGTTCGACCCCGTGGGCACCCGTCCACGCGACATGCGCTCCTATGCCAGCGAGCCCGAGGCCATGATCGCGTGCGAGATGATGAACGTCTACGCCAACGGCGGCACCGTCTACAACTTCGAGTGCGCCGCCTACACCTTTATGGATAACGACGTCCCCACGCCCGCGTTCCTCAACGCCATCGTCCCCTTCTTCCGCTTCTCCCTCAATAACCCCGCGCCGTCGCGCAAGGACGTTCTAGCCCGCACCAAGGCGGTGTTTTGGGAGAAGGACGGCGGCATCGACTCCCTGCCCAATTTCTACAAGGGCCTTAGCATGGACGATGAGTCCCTGCCGCTCTATGATTCCGGCCGCTACCATGCTCTTCCGGTCATTATGAATCGCGTGGACGAGGCTGCCATCAAGGGACTCTTCCCTGGCGCTGCGATCCTCACCAAGAACTCGTCCCAGCTAGCGCGCAAGAAGGAGTACCTGGATTCCCTCTACACGGTGGCTGCCGAAGGCGACGCCTTTGCGCAGCGCGTGGGCGAGGCGTGGTGCACGTACAACAGCAATGCCAACGAGAACAAGGCGCAGACCGCCACGCTCCCGCTTATGGTGAACACCTGCGAGTCCGTTCAGATCAAGCTGCAGCCGCACTCCTACGCCATAGTGCAGGAAACCCCGCACGTGGTGCTGCTCACCATCCAAAACTACGTGACGGACAAAACCGCCATGTGGGAGCTTGAGGGCAAGTTCGATGCGTCCGAGAGTTGGAAGCAGGGCGAGCTGGACCTCACCAACTGGCTCAGCTCCAACTACTGCGTGCGCCCCGCCGATACCGTCCTGCGTACTACGGAGTTCTTGCTGCGCGGCGTGGGTGGCAAGCGGCCTTCGATCAGCTTTACCGGCGACGGGCACGAGTTCTCCCATACGGAGAGCTGGGACCAGGCCAAGGGCATCCTGACGGTGAAGCTTGAGCACAACGGCGAGGTTCGCGTGCTTATAGGCGCCGAGGGTGCGCCCAAGGCGTAGCGGCGGCGCGGTAGCGCGCACCCGGGGAAACGGCGCGCCCGGGGCAGCAGCACGCCCGGGGCATGGCGGCGGCGCGGCAATTCGTACAGTACAATGAAAGCGATGAGGTAAGGGTAAGGAGTTGGACATGGCGAATATACGAGAGGTGGCGGCGCGCTCCGGCGTTTCAATCGGCACGGTTTCCCGGTTTCTTAACGGCGTCAAGATTAGGGAAGACAATGCCGACGCGATCTCTCGCGCCATCGAGGAGCTCGACTACCACCCCAACCTCATCGGCCGCGCCCTCACCACGCAGCGAACCTACGCCATCGGCGTGCTGGTCGCCAGCGCGGCAAACGTGTTTGTGAGCTCGAGCATCGGCAACCTGGAGACCGCCTTTGAGAAGCAGGGCTACTCGTCCCTCTTTATCGACTTCCACGGCGACGTGGAGGTGCTCAAAGAGAAGGTCCGCTTTCTCAAGCGCCGTTTTGTCGACGGCCTGGTGATTTTTCTTTCCGAGGTCGATGCCGAACACCTGGAATTTCTCGAGACCGTCAACATTCCCGTCATCGTGGTCGATAACCCGGTTGAGGGCGGCACGGTCGATTCCATCGTGGTCAACAACGCTACCAGCACCGAGGCCATGGTGGGCGCCATGATCGACGCCGGCCACAGGCGCATCGGCGTCATAGCCCCTTCGCAGGAGACCTACGTGGGCAGACGGCGCCTCAAGGGCTGGAACGACGCCTTTGAGAATCGCGGCCTGCCCGTGTTTCCGCAGGACGTGCGCCTGTGCGCCCCTTCTAAGGACGAGGGGTTCGCCGCCGCATGCTCGCTTATCGACCAAGGTGATGTGACGGCGCTGTTCTCGTGCAACTACTACCTTGCGCTGGGCGCGCTCAAGGCGATCAGCCGCCGCGGCTTGCGTCCCGGTATGGATATCGGTTTTGCCAGCTTCGATGATTTCGACTTCAGCGATGTCATGTATCCGCCCCTGTCCGTTATACGCCAGCCCATGGGCGAGATCATCGACGTTGTCGCCTCGCGAATGTGCTCAAGGCTGAACGGAGATGTGGACGAGGTTGGGATTCAGACGCTTTCTTGCTCGGTGAATGTCACCGATTCGATTTGCGGCGGCTTGCAGTGAGCGCCGCCATCTTGCGCGTATTTCGACTTTAGCTAACAAAGGCGGGGCCGGCTTGCGGGGGGGTTCCCAACAAGCCGGCCCCGCCCGCTACGCTCTACCACCAGGTGAGGCGGCTGATGTTGTCGCGGATGTGCTGGCAGCTGGCGTGGAACGCCTCGAGCTCAGCCTGGGAGAGATCCAGCTCCATTACGCGCTCGACGCCGTTACGGCCGATGATGCAGGGCAGCGAGGTGAAGATGCCCTCCTCGCCGAACTGGCCGGTCATAAGGGTGGAGGCGCCCATCACGGCATGCTCGTCATGCAACACGGCGGCGACCACGCGAACGGCGGCGTTTGCCACGGCGTACTCGGTGCACTGCTTGCCGGCAAAGGTGACGTAGCCGCCCTGACGCGCCTTGTCCTCCATCTCGGCCAGGTCAAAGGCGAAGCGCTCGGGCTCCTCGTCCGCCAACTGAGCCAAGGGCTTGCCGGAGATAGAGGCGGACTTCCAGGCTGCCAGCATAGACGCGCCGTGCTCGCCGATCATGTAAGCGTTGATGGACTTGGGGTCCAGGTTGCAGGCGAGCGAGATCTGGGAGCGCAGGCGCGCGGAGTCCAGGCCGGTGCCCGAACCGATGATGCGCGAGGGGTCGTAGCCGGTGAGGTGCCAAAACTCCGTGCAGACCACGTCGCAGGGGTTGGAGATAGAGACCAAGATGCCGTCGAAGCCCGCATCGACAATGCGGTTTGCAAAGGTGTGGCAGGCGTCCGTGGTAAAGAAGAGCTCGCCGTCGCGGTTGCCGGCGGCCAGCGAGACCTTGCCGGCGGCGTTAACGATGACGTCGCAGCCCGCAAGCTCCTCATAGCGGTCCTGGCAGTCGATGATTTTGGTGTTGTACGGGCAGAACTGCAGCGAGTCGCGCAGGTCCTGCGTCTCGGACGCGGATTTGACAGAGTCGATGTCGCACAGGTAGAGCTCGTCCGCCAAGCCCTGCAGCAGCAGGCTGTTCGCCACATGGGCGCCCACGTGGCCCATTCCCACAATGCCAACGGTTCGCGGCTTGATCATTATGTATCCCTTCTAGCTGGAGAGCGTCGCGGGCTTTCGCGGCGCGCCGGCGTTTTGTTGCCGTGCATAGTAGCGCTGCAATGTGTCAGCTCTGTTGCAGAACAAGTCCGAAGCTGCCGCGCGCACCATTTCACCGCTTGCAGCTTTTGCGCGATATAAGCGGGCCGCAAGCGGGTATCGTATGCTTTACGCGTAAAAGCGAGAGCCTTGCAAGAGAGAGCCTAGTAACCTCGAGGTGGACCATGCCCATTCGCATACCAGACGCCCTGCCGGCAACCGAGACGCTGGAGAGCGAGAATATCTTTGTCATGACGGAGTTCCGCGCGCTACATCAGGACATTCGTCCCCTGCGCGTGCTGATCTTGAACCTCATGCCCACCAAGATCGCCACCGAAACGCAGATCATGCGCAAGCTCTCCAACACGCCGCTGCAGTGCGAGGTGGAACTTCTGCGTACCAGCAGTCACGAGGCTAAAAACGTGTCCGCCCAGCATCTGGATACCTTCTACCGCACGTTCGACGAGGTCCGCGATTCTAACTTCGATGGCCTCATCATCACCGGCGCTCCCGTTGAACAGCTGGATTTTGCGGACGTCGACTATTGGGACGAGCTGGTCGAGATCATGGATTGGTCCACCACCAACGTGCATTCCACCTTCCACATCTGCTGGGGCGCGCAGGCTGGCCTGTACCATCACTACGGTATCGGCAAGCACGAGCTGCCGGCCAAGCTCTCCGGCGTGTACGAGCACCGCGTGATCAAGCCCTCCTCGCCTTTGGTGCGCGGTTTCGACGACCGCTTTTACGCCGTGCATTCCCGCTATACGGGCGTGGACGAGGAGGCCGTTGCGGCAAATCCGGACCTGGAGATCATCGCGACTTCCGACGTCGCCGGGCTCTACATTGTGAAGTCCGTCGATAGCAGGCGGTTCTTTGTCTTTGGTCATCCGGAGTACGACAGCGACACGCTGCGCCTTGAGTACGAGCGCGACGTCAAGCGCGGTATCGACCCCGACGTGCCGGTGAACTATTTCCCCAACGACGACCCTTCGCGCGAGCCGCTCAATATCTGGAACAGCCAGGCGCAGCTGCTCTATACCAACTGGCTCAACTATTACGTGTACCAGACCACGCCCTACGACATCGAGCGCGTGGGCGAGTAGGACCTATTGGCCGGAGGTTCGCCTGCGGGCGATTGCATCGGCTAGGGGCAAAAGCCCTTTCTCGTATCGCGTTTTCACTAGCTCGATATGGGATTCCCGTGCCGGTTCAGACAGAACGCGCCATCCGTACGCTTCGCGGGGGACGCTATCAACGAGATTCTCAAACGCAGTCAAATCGAACGCTGCGGCAATTCTTTCTATCGCTCTATCGAGGTCGGCGTTAATGGTTGTGCGCATGTAGTCGAATGGATGAATGTGTCGCGGCTTTCCGTCGTCCCCAATGGTGAGGTAGACGGATATGTTGGTGCCAAATGCGTCCTGCAAGATGGCATCGGAGTCACCGAGCCGGCGCTCAAAGGTGGAGTCGTTGCGTTTGCTGAAGAACGATGAGCCGTTGTCATAGACAGGTGCTAGTGAGTAGCGCCCGTCCTCATCCATGAGAACTCCCCAGTTGCCATTGTTGCGATCGGGGTTCTTGATGAGCGCGTCGACGACGAACATGTCCCAGAACCTGTCGAGAGTTCCTGGGATGTTGGATAGCGTTTCTGACTTTTCGATGCTGAGGAGCACGTCGGTTAGATAAACGGACGCCCCGTCCGAGGGGGAATCGTGAAAGCCGTCGTCATCATCGTCCATTTCGGTTTTGAGCTCTGAGAACATGAACAGACGCTTGCCAGGATAGGTGAAATCCTTGCAAGCGCACACGATTCTGCCGCCGCGGTAAGCGAGCGCGGTTTCATGCGCAGGGATTCCCAACATCTGGTACAGGTGCGAGCCAAGGTATTCGGCTACGGGTGAGGAGGTGTACGAGGGGAGGTGCTTGCCGGCAAGGTCGCGCGATGAGCGCGGATACTTTGCGATCCAATGCGCGCCCTTATAGACTATGCCCTCTTTTTTTCCGGCGCGTCCGCCATAGAACATGCCGGATTTTGCACATTCGCGCAAATCGAGGATATCCATATCGCTAAACCTTTCGCTGGTGTTGCTTGCTTGGCTGCGCTGATCGAGTTCGTTGCGCTGTCTGGCAGGATACGTTGTCCGAGCTTGCCTATTATCTGCATTGTACATGCTGCGCAGCAATCTCAATGCCGCGTCTATATGGAGCCGGCCCGGATGACTTCGTATGCCTCAACCAGCTGCGGCAGGCGCATGCGGGCGTTGGCGGCGCTGGTAGAGGGTAGGGCGGTTAGCGGAATGCCGCGCTCGCGCAGCAGTGAGCCGTCAAAGCGCTTGGCGAGCGCCGCCGCCTTGCCGCCGGTGCAAAAGACGTGCTGGATGAGGGCGGCGTCCAGAATGCGGGTGAGGTCGTTGGGCTCCGGCTCCGCGATGCTGGCGTCGCTGGCGCCCGCGATGGTGCAGGAGTGTAGAACGTCCCACAGCGCGATGTGGCGCTGCAGCAGGAAGGCGCGCCGCGGCCCGTTCTCGTCCAACGCATGGTCTGCCAAGCCGTAGAGGCTCTCCATTACGCGCCAAAAGCGGTTTTGGGGGTGGCCATAGTAAAAACCTACCTCGCGGGATGCCGGTGAGGGCATGGTGCCCAGCACCAGCACCCGCGAGGACTCGTCGAAAACGGGCTCTATGGTATGGATGACGCGCCTGGCCTCCATGTGCAACGGCTAGGCGAGCAGGTCCACGGGCACCAGGTCCGCGTGCGATGCCTCGATGATGTCGCGCCCGCCAAAGACGCATGCCGGAGCGGCCTCCGCTACGCGCGTGATGGTTTTGCCAAGCTGGCGCAGATCCTCGGGCGTTGCCTTGAGCAGCTGCTCGCGCAGTTCAAGGCGCCAGTTGGCTGGGCGCTTGGCAAAGTACTCGTTGTCCTGGCGCTTGGTGAGCGCGTAGGGCTTGATGGGCGCGTCAAAGCCGGAAGCGCAGCTGACCACCATGCCCTCGAAGGCATCCTGCGTGGGCTCGAAGGTGCTGAGCCACTCGCCGGTGCGCGCGATGCGCTCCAGAGAGGGGTCGATCGCCGGGTCGCGGTAGGTGTAGAAGGCCAGCTGACGGTCCATCATGGCGCGGAAGCCGCAGCCGTAGGCGCCGCCCTTGACGCGGATCTCGTTCCACAGGTGCTCGTACGTGACCGCCTGCGCGGCAACGGCCCAGGTGCCGTCCATCTGGATGTCGAGCACGCGGGGGTCGGTGCTGCGGGCAACGTAGCACACGTCCGAGGGGATGATGAAGGCCTCGCGACGCGGCTCCGGCATGGGAACGTAGAGCTCCTTGGCAGGGGCGGTACGGGGCGTAAGGCCCAGGTTGCCGCCGACCTCCCAGTAGCGCCGGTAGTCCTCGTCCGAACCGGTGAAGCTGGTCACGGTGTTGGTGGAGGTGAAGATGCGCGCCTGGAGCTCCTGCAGCTGGGTGACAAGATCTTCCTTGCGCTCATCGAAGTTATCGAGCAGGTCGCGCAGGAAGCGGTAGAAGTCCACGCCGGAAAGCTGCTGGGCGACCACGGCGGCGGGCGATACGTAGCTCATGGCGCGTGCCAGCGCGGCGGCGTGGCCGGCGTTGAGGAAGCTCTGCTCCGCGCCGATGCGCATCTGGACCAGTACATCGTGGATGCGGTCGATATCCTCGAAGAGCGTCTCGCTCCAGACTTCGGCGGGAATCTGCGCCAGGGCATCGATTTTCTCGGAGAGGGCGCCGGCGGCGACGGTGAGCTTGGGCGCGGCGAGCTTCCAGTCGGGCTGGCTGATGACCTCTGCGCGGAAGGAGAGGAAGCCAAGGTTGGAATCGATATAGCTATCCAGTTCCGCGGCGCTGCGGCGCTTGGTGGCCAGCTGCTGCATCAGGCGGGAGAGGATGGTGACGTAGGGCAGCTCGGCGTAGCTGAGGTGCGAGATGTCGAAGTAGGTGAGCGCGTAGGCCAAACGATGCGTGGGGATGTTGTGCCTGAGGCAGGGCAGCGGCGCGGCGGTGTCCAGCACGGGCTTGGGCTCCGGACGGGCCGGGCCGATGTCCGAAACATGCAGGCGCGGCAGCGTTGCCTTGGCCTCGGGCGAGTCCACCGCCTCTTGCTGGGCGCGCAGGCGCTCGACATCGTCCACGATCTGCTGCAGCTGCTCATGGGTAAAGGATGCCTTGATGGCTGCGAGCTCTGCTGTCTCGCCGGCGTCGGCTGAGGAGGCGCCGGTTTTGAGGTCGGCGTTCTCTAGCTCGTCCTCATCCGCGGCATCTGCGGCGTCCGCGTCGAGCGCGGCGGATGCGGCGCCCGTGGGGATAAGCTCCACCAGCGCGTTGTGGTCGCTCTCGAGCACCAGGTCGCGCAGCAGGTCCTCAAAGTAGGTGCCGTCAAGCTCGCGGCGCAGCTCTGCATAGATAGGGGTGTAGCTAAGGGCCAGGGTGGCGGCGTCATCGTCGTAGAGCCAGGTGCTCAGGACGTCGCAGGAGATGGCGACGCCGTCGGCGATGCCGTAGTCGCGCTGGCGCAGGTCGTACTCGTCGTTGGAGATGGCCGCCTCCAGGCGGTCGCGCGGCACGCCTTGTTCTACCAGACGGCGGCACTCGTCCTGGATGATCTGGCGAAGCCGGCGCGCCACCTGCGGCTTAGCGTTTTGCAACATGATGAGGCCGTAGGGCTGCAGCATGTCGCCGGCGGTGTAGTAGGTGACGTTGCCGCCCAAGCCGGCCGCCATGATGGCTTTCTTGACGGGGGCCTCGTTGGAGCCCATGAGGGAGTCCATCAACAGGTCTGCGGCGACGATGCGCTTGCGATCCAGGGCATCGCCCAGCACGTAGGCCATGCCTACCAGGGCGTTCTCCGGCGTGGTATCCATCTGGACGGAAGCATAGTCACAGACCACGGGCTCCTGGCGCTCGAGCGGGTTGGGGTCGCCGGCGCATGCGCGCGAGGCGGCGTTGTCGCGCGACAAGAACTCATCGTCCAAAAACGCGAGCATGCGGTCGGCATCGAGGTCGCCATAGAGGGTGATGTAGCTGTTGGCAAGGTTGTAGTGGCGCGCGTGGTTGTCCAGGAAGTCCTGGTAGGTGAGCTGCGGGATGGCGCGCGGGTTGCCGCCGGACTCGTGCGCGTAGGCGGTGTCGGGGAACAGCGCCGCGGTGACGGCGTTGTCCAGCACGTCCATGGGGTCGGAAAGGGCGCCCTTCATCTCGTTGAAGACCACGCCGTTGTAGCGCAGGGCGCCGTCTTCAAGCTGGCCGCCCTGGGGGACGTCCAGCTCGTAGTGCCAGCCCTCTTGCTCGAAGATGGCGGGCTTGGCGTAGATGGCGGGGTTGAGCACGGCGTCCATGTAGACGCTCGCCAGGTTCATGAGGTCCTGCTCGTTAGTGGAGGCGACCGGGTAGACGGTCTTGTCCGGGTAGGTCATGGCGTTGAGGAACGTCTGCATGGAGCTCTTGATGAGGTCAACGAAGGGCTCCTTGACGGGATAGCGCTCGGAGCCGCACAAAACCGAGTGCTCCAGGATGTGGAAGACGCCGGTGTCGTCTGCGGGCGGGGTTTTGAAACCGATGGAGAACGACTTGTTCTCGTCCTCGCAGGGCAGGTACAGCAGGCGCGCGCCCGATGCGTCATGGCGCATGACGTAGGCGTGGGCGTCGAGTTCGGGGACGTCTTGGTCGCTAAGGACGGTGAAGCCGTGGAGGACGGGGTTTTTGCCCAGAAGCGCGGCGGCGCGCTGGATGGCGCCGGTTTGCGATGTGGTCATGGTGCTCCTATTCTGCGGTGGCGGGTCGCGGGCGGCGTGGCTTGCGGCGCGCGGCGTGCGTTGTGCGGCATGCACGCGCTTGGCGCTCGCGGCGATGCGATCCGATGTGAATTTGCCTAAGGCATAGCTTACCCGTTAGAGGGCGCGTGGTTGCAGTGCGGGGACAATTGGTCTTTGGCGGTGCTTGCGGGATGCTCGCGGCTCTTGTTTTTGCCGCTGTTTGTCGGCGTCACCTGGCACCCGCCGCCGAAACAAGGCGTTGCGGCTTGATGCGCGATGGTATCCTGCGATAACCGACGATATCGATAGGGGTTTTACGGATGAAGCGCTTTACCACTGCAGAGGGTCGCGGTCAGGCGGTTGCCGCCATGGTTGGCTGCGCGTTTCTCTTCGCCGCCCTGGGCACGCTTGCATACAGCCGGTTTTGCACGAGCATCGGCGCGTTGGGGCTGTATAACCGAGCGTCCGTTGGCGTTGGCTTTGTTCTGTTTGGCATCTCGATGGTGCTCTTCACGCCGTGCCTCTATCTGCAGCGCCTGCATCGCGCCCATATCGACCCCGCTCAGCTTGGCGGGGAGCTCAAGGGCGTTGTCCTGGGATTTCTTTGCTACGGCGTGGCGTTTATCTTTGCCATGGGGGCGCTTTCCTCTGCGGACGAGACCGGCGTGGTTGGAATCGCGCTCGCGATCGCCTTTGGCGCGGTGGCCGTTTGCTATCGCCGTTATCGCAAGAAGAACCCCATAGCGTATAAACATACCGGCTCGGCCGCCCTTGTGGTGTTTTGCGGCGCTATGGCGGCGTTCTCCGTTGCGGCCGGTGCGCTTTCATGCGGCGAGGTTCTCGACGACCTCTCTGGTGGGTGGAGGCAGGATGAGTTCGCGTTCTACGGCGCGAGCGTCAACCGTTCGAGCGGCCGCGGCTCCATGCTTACGCCCACCACGATCGAGGTCGATCTTTACGAGGACGTCGCGGCGGCGGATGCCCGTCGGGCGAGCGCGCACCTTTCCGTCAACGCTTCGGATTGGCCCCAGGTCGAGCGCGTGCTGGAGGAGCCGCTGGCAGAGGTTCGCTGGTATCCAGAGACCGGCACGTTGGTGGGGGGCGCGATGTGGATAGTCCGCTTGCGGCGGGAGATCCTATCGAATAGCGTCGGCGTCAGCGACTCAGGATAAGCATGAGCCGGGCGACGGATACGGCAAGCGGGTAGCGATCTTCGAGCGGCACCTCGTCCACGTTATCGAGCGCCGCTTGGACGAGGTCTTCGCTGCAGCCCAGCGCAGAGGCGAGGACCGCGGGAGGGTAGGCGAAGCTACCGTCTTGCTGGGTGAGCGTCTTGAGGGCGCCGACAAGCCAGCTGTTGGGGGAGACGCTGAGCCGGAGCGCGGATGAGACCTCTTGTTTCTTGAGGGAGACGAGCGCTTCGCGGGGATAGGCGCTCGCCTGCGCCAGGCGCTCGTCCACAATCTCGCCGATGGCGAAATCGCTTGCGATGATATCGATGGCCTCTTGCATGGTGCAGTCCATGTTATCCTCCGTTTGCCGATGGGCGGCGTTCGAGCCGGGCGGGCGCCGAACTCGCGTCCTTCTTGTCCCAGTATATGCTTTAGCGTGGTGCATCGTTTTGGGTGGCGCTATAAAAAACTTGCCGTGACCTTGTATCTTTATGTTGTTGCGGCATGCGGTTGTGCGATATGGTGAACGCCTATGGGGACGGATGACGGGAGAAGGATCGCATGGATAGCGGGCTCGAAAAGGTGGGACGGCAGAGTGAAACGCGCGTTGAAAACGCGGTGGACGAGGAGCACATGCCGTCCGACGGTCGCGACGCTACCTCGCGCGCCCAGCGCAGGGCGTGGCGTGAACGCCTGAATGATAAGGCGGCCCGCCAAGCGCTGGTGGGCGTTGTCGCGACGCTCGCCGGCGGTACGTTTTGGGGATTCTCGGGCACGTGCGCCAGCTTTTTGTTTGCGAATTACGACATCGACACCATGTGGCTCACCTGCATACGCCAGATCTTGGCGGGCGCCACGTTTTTGGTGGTTGTCTTGCTGTTTGACCGCAAGCGCCTGTTCAAACTGCTCACAACGCCCAAGCACCTCAAGACGCTGCTGCTGCTCGCCGGGTTTGGCGTGTTCTTCAACCAGTTCTTCTACCTGTTGGCGGTGCGCTTTACCAACGCTGGAACGGCCACGGTGCTGCAATGCCTGCAACTGGTGCTGATCATGGCGTATACGTGCGTGACCGTTCGACGCCTGCCGCGTCGCCGCGAGCTCGCCGGCTTGCTTTTGGCATTTGGCGGCACGTACCTTATCGCTACGGGCGGCGACCCCACCCAGCTCGCGATTCCGCCTGAGGGCCTGGCGGTTGGGCTTATCGCCGCGGTGGGCGCCGCGTGCATGTCCATCATCCCCACCGGCATCCTGCCCATCTATGGCTCGTCGATCGTTACGGGTACGGCGATGTTTATCTCGGGTATTGTGAGCTCGATTTTTATCCAGCCGTGGAACAACGTGCCCGTGCTGGACGGCGTGGGCTGGGGCGCGTTGCTGGTGCTGATCTTTGTGGGATCTTGTTTGGCGTACGCGCTGTACCTGCAGGGCGTGAAGGACATTGGCTCCGTGCGCGCCAGCCTGCTGGGCACGGTGGAGCCCGTTTCCGCTACGGTGACCAGCGCCTTGTTCTTGGGAACCTTCTTCGCGCCCACGGACATCATCGGTTTCGCCCTCATTATCTTCATGGTGTTCCTGACGGCGTAGGAGCGTGCTGGCGAATACTCGTCTAAATAGGCGTTTATATGCATGTGGGTACGGCATAACCTGGATGTGTCGACGTTTGCGGTATACCGTTCTATAGACAATTAATACCCCTTTAGCCGATTTCCCGCGCGGCCTCGCTCAGGATGCGGTACTCGGCGCTGAGCTCGCGCATGAGTTCCTCTTTGCTGGGCAGATACGGCAGGTACTTAGCGGCAAAGATTTGCTCGTTGTCTTCCGGCAACGTGTACTCGACTATGGAGTCGCTCTTGTCGGCGCAAAGGACGATGCCAATCGGCGGATTATCCCCCTCGTTCATGAGCTCGCGCGTGTAATAGTTCACGTACATCTGCATCTGGCCCAAATCCTGATGCGTCAGATCGCCCGTCTTCAAGTCGATAAGGACGAAGCAGCGCATCAGGTAGTTGTAGAATACGAGGTCGATGTAAAAATGGCGTCCGTCAAACGTAATGCGCTTTTGACGGGCTTCGAAGGCGAAGCCGCGCCCGAGCTCCAAAAGGAACTTCTGCAGATGCGAAATGAGCGCCTGTTCCAGATCGCTCTCGCGGAATGCAGCGGAATCGGACAGATTAAGAAATTCGAGAACATAAGGGTCGCGAATGATGTCCGCCGGCCTGGCTGCCAGCTCCGATCCCGTGATTTCGGAAGACACTGGCTCCTTATCCTTGCTCACCAGCAGGCGCTCTCGAAACATCGTGTTGATTTGGCGCTCGAGCTGACGTGTACTCCACCTCGCGTCTGCACATTCATTCATGTACCACATGCGGGCATCGGGATCGGATATACGGGAAAGCCTTCGATAGTGAGTCCAGCTCAATTCGTGACGCAGTGCGTCACGAATTGGAAACGCCTGGTAGAACAACCGCATATAGCGAAGGTTGGACGGATCAAAGCCTTTGCCAAAATCGAGAGTGAGCCTTTCGGAAAGTCCAGAAATAAGCGCCTCGCCGTATTCGGCACGGTCTTCTCCGCCTTGCTGCTCAACGATGCTGCGGCCGATTTCCCAATATGCTTCCACCATGGCAAAGTTTACGGCGGCATACGCCTTGTTGCGGGCTGCGCTCAGGATAGAGGAGACCTCTTGATAAAAGCCCTCGGAGACAATCGAAGCGTCACCACGCTGTGCCAGCTCACCCATCTGTCGAACCTCCAAACTCGTCGTCCTTTTGCAAGCCATCATACCGTGTCGTCCAGACATTTTTTACTCCTACGCGGTCCGATTGCGATGTGGGGGCGTGCAAGAAGAAGCGCTGGAATATGACGGTGCAGAAGGCTGCAATTGCTGAGCTGCTTGTGAGTGATGAAGAGCAGTTATCAAGACGCTACAAAGACCATGTGCTCGTTGGTTCATGGCTGGGTTACCGAGCGGTTCACGTGGATTCAGCGCCAAATCCCGCCAAGGACCAGTGGGTGCTTATGTATAAACTGAGCGGCAATGAGCTTGTATTAGTCCGAACAGGCGCGCACGAAGAGGTGTATGGGAAGTAATGAACGGGTCGCATTGTTGCAAGCTGAAGCTAAAAGACGCTTGCATGATTATCGAGCGGGCGGCGCGGTCGCTCGCGCAGGTCGGCATCCAAATTCGCTTGGTTGAAGGATTTAGCTTAGAAATCAGGATGCACTCCGAGTCGATTAGATGTTTATTGCTTTTGATGCAACATGCCTGTTCAAACACGGGTCTTCGATTTTCGTCATACGAAGTGATGCTGTAATGCCCCCATATTTACCAGTTATGATCTTTCGGCTTTAATGTCTTCGTGGAAATCGAGAGGACTTCACCTGGCTCTACCGTTGGCACATTCGATTCGAAGCGCTTGCGAAGCTCCGCGGGAACAAGATTAGCTTAATAGGTGTTTGTGCAAAAACGGCCCCGACCTCCATTGCGAGATCGGGACCGTTGCCGTTTGACGTGCTTGATGCCGGGAGTCATCTTGCGCGAGATGGGCGGGGCGAGTCGCTACTCGACCGGGTCCACGGCGGGGACCTTGATGCCCTCGCCGGCTTGGTCCGCGGTGATGATCTGCTCGAACATGCTGGTGGAGTCGCGGAAGTCCGTGGGCAGCACCACCGTCGCGGCCTTGCCGCTCTTGGCGAACTCGCTCATCATCTCGGTCCACTGGGTGAACATGAACAGCTGATTGGCCTCGTCGTTGCCCACGCCGGTCTCCTGGATGGTCTCAAGCGAGTCCTTGATGCCCAGCGCGATGGCCTTGCGCTGGTTGGCGATGCCCTCGCCGGCCTTCTCCATGGCTTCCGCCTCCGCCTTGGCCTCGGTGACGCGGCGGATGCGGTCCGCCTCTGCCAGATCCTGCGCCGCGGCCTTGGTGCGCTGGGCGGCGTTGATCTGGTTCATGGAGTCCTCGACCTCTGCCGGCAGCGCGATCTTGGTGATCAGCGTGGAGACCAGGGTGAAGCCGTAGGCGTCCATCTGCTCGGAGACGGTGGCGTTGACGTCCTTGGCGATGTCGTCCTTCTTGGCAAAGACCTCGTCCAGCGTGTAGACGGGGATCGAGGAGCGCAGGGCGTCCGTGATGAAATCGCGCATCTGGGCTACGGGCTGCTGCAGCATGTAGTAGCTCTTGTACACGCCTGAATCCACGGGGCCGGAGCCCATGTCATAGCTGACGTGGTACTGGGCGGAGACTTCCAGACCGATGGTGACGTTGTCCTCGGTCTTCACGTCGATATCGAATCCGTTCTTCATGGTGCGAAGGCTTACCGTGGCGGCCTTGCGGTCGATGAAGGGGATCTTGGCGTGGAATCCCGCGCTGACGATGCGGTGGAACTTGCCCAGGCGCTCGATGATGACGGCGTGCTGCTGCTTGACCACAAAGAAGACGTTGCCGGTGAGCGCTGCGATCACAAGCAGGATGAGGACGAGGCCTATAAGGCCGCCAAAGAGGTTGAAGATTGCGTAGAGCATGGGTGCTCCTTCGAACGGGTTCTGGACGAGCGGACACAACCCGGGCGTCGCCGAATGCGGCTTGCGGCGCGATAGGGCAGCGCTCCGGTTCCAGAAACGGGATACGTTAGGCAACAGGATACCCATTTACGGGGTGAGAAATGCCATCCGCCGCTCGCCGCCCCACGTAACCGCTCGCCGCTTTGACGGAGCCGCTGTCCCGGCATAGAAAGGGCGACCCACATGGGGCCGCCCGGGATGATCCTCGTCCAAAGACGCAACTTGATGCGGCGAAAAAACGGTTGCGCCGCGCCGCCGCCGACTCTTTAGAGCTTGTACAGGTCGCGGAATTTGGCGGAGAGGTAATCGCAGAAGAACGTGGCGTCAAAGGGGGCTCCGCAAGCGCCGGTAATAAGCTCGGGGGCGTCCTTGCCGCGGCCGAAGCGCCAGATGTTGTCGCCCAGCCAGGTGCGTACCGGGGCCAGATCGCCGGATGCGCAGGCTGCCTCCAGGTCGATGCCCGCCGCGCGCATGGCGGGAACGTACTGCGCGTCGTAGGCGCTGCCCAGGGCGTAGCTGGGGAAGTAGCCAAACGCGCCACCGGACCAGTGGGTGTCCTGCAGGGCGCCCTCGGTGTGGGTGGGGACGTCCAGCCCCAGGTACTGCTTGGTCTTTTGAGCCCACAGGGCGGGAACGTCCTTGGCCGTGGCCTCACCGGAGAAGAGCATGCGCTCGATCTCGTAGCGGATCATGATGTGCAGCGGGTAGGTGAGCTCGTCGGCCTCGGTGCGGATGAGCGAGGGTTGCGCGATGTTGACGGCTCGGTAGAGCGCATCTTCGTCCACGTTGTTGTAGACTTCCGGCGCGTGCTTGCGCAGCAGGGCGAGCAGCGGACCCATGAAGGCGCGGGAGCGGCCGATGGTGTTCTCGAAGAAGCGGCTCTGGCTCTCGTGGATGCCCATGGAGGTGCCGCCCTCAAGGCAGGTGAAGGCGTAGGAGGGGTCGACGCCCAGCTCGTAGATGGCGTGGCCGGCCTCATGGATGACGGAGTAGACGTTGCTCATGAGGTTGTCCTCGTAGATGTGCGTCGCCACGCGCGCGTCGCCCACGCTGAAGCCCTCCGAGAACGGGTGCTCGGTAAAGGCCAGGGTGGTGGAGGCCATGTCCAGGCCCACCAGCTTCATGAGGTCGAAGGACAGGTCGCGCTGGACGCTCTCAGGCACCCGCGCGGTGAGGAAATCCGCCTGGGGCTGCTCGCCGCGCTCGGCGATATCGCGGACCAGCGGGACCACGGTTTCGCGGACCTGGGAGAAGAACTTGTCGTAAGAAGCGGCGTCCATGCCGCGCTCGTATTGGTCCAGCCAGACGTCGTAAGGGTCGCGGGAGCTGTCGAGGTAGCCTGCCTGGCGCTTGAGCGCATCGACCATGCGGTCGATGTAGGGCTCGAAGGAATCCCAATCGTTGGCGAGCTTGGCCTTGTGCCACACGGCGTCCGCCTCGCACGTGAGGCGGCTCCATGCTTCGACCTCTTCCTGGGGGAATGCCATGGCCTCGCGTTGGTCGCGCTCGAAGACGCGGACCTCGTCGGCGAGCTGGGCGTCGTCGAGCTTGCCCTTGGAGAGTGCCTTGTTGAGCTTGTGGACCAGCTTTTGCGCGCGCTCGCTGGTGAGGATCTGGTGGTGCTCGCCGGCAAGGGCCGCCATCGCTTCGCCACGGGCGGGGGCGGCGTTCTCCGGTGCAACCGTGGCTCCGTCGAACTCGGTGATCTTTAGCAGGTAGGAGCGGGTCCACAGCTCACGCTGCAGGGCGCGGAACTCCTCGGCGCGCTTGGGCGCCTGGCAGACATGGCCCTCTTCGTGGCCGTGGCAGCAGCATTCGCCGTTGCCATGCTCGTGCTCGTGCTTGCCGCAGCATTCGCCGTGCTTGTGCTCATGCTTATGGTCGTGTTTGCAGGTGCAGTCATCTTTGTGTTTACCCATGGTGCCTCCTGGCGCGTACGTGGGGGTTTGTTTGACGATTGAGAGTGTACCCAGCGGGCGGGGGAAACTGTCTATGAAAGGGTGGCTAGCTCGCCATCTCGATGCCTTGGCGTATGCCTTCGACGCCCAGCCGGCCCTGTCCGTAGGCCGCCAGGTTGCCCTCCTTGTCGACAAAGTGGGTGACGGGTACTCCGGTTACGCCAAAGGCGCTGGCGGCATTCATCTCCGTGTCCAGGTAGATGGGGAACGTATAGCCGTTCTCATCGATATAGTTGGTGGCAACTTCCTCGGTTTCGCTGCCGGTGGTGAGGTTGACCATCGTGAAGTGGATCTCCTCGCCCGTGTCCGCGTACACCTCTTCAAAGTCCGACATGCCGGTTTTGCAGATGCCGTACCAGCTTGCCCAAAAACTAAGGACAACCTGCTTGCCGCGCAGGTCGGAGAGTTTGACTTGGTTGCCGTCGCGGTCGAGTACGGCGAAATCGGGCGCGGACTGCAGATCGTCACCCGTGGATCCCTGCGACTGGCCGCTCGATGCGTTTGCCGAGGCGGGGACGGGGGAGTGGCCCATCCCGCTGAAGGAGCTGTAGAGCGCAGCTGCCCCGGCGATAAGGACGATGAGGGCGAGCGTTCCGATAACGAGGAGCTTTTTGCTGTTCATGGGAGTTTCATCTTTGCCGCCGGCACGGGCTGTTGCTTTGTGTTCGGGTGATCATGACCGCTGCTCTCCCTTCCCAGTGCCGCCCCGTGACGCCGCGATATAATGCTGCAAACGCATTTGTATTGCATTTCGAGTGATGGGAGTGCAGATGCCTGAAAGCTACAAAGAGCTCATCAAGGGTAATCCCGACGAGACCGAAATCAGGAGCTTCCTGGTGAATGGCGACCAGGTTTCCGTGACCTTGCGCATCCCTGACACCTTGCGTGACGCGGCGAAGGAGGAGGCAGCCCTGCGGGGCATGAGCTTCTCCGCTTTTGTGCGCGCTTGCATGATCGAAGAGCTCGCGAAGAAAGGGGCGTGAGCATGATCCGGGTCAAGACTCTCACCGTCCAGCTCATAGACGCGCAGCCGGACCGCATACGCATCTGCCGCATCGACGGTGAGTCGCTCGTGACCGTCGTCGTTCCGAGGGAGGACCTCGCCGAGGCGAAGTCGCTGCCAAACATCCCACAGCGCGGCATTTACTACCTGCTCGACGAGGACCACGGCAACGTGAGCCGCGTCTACGCTGGGCAGACGACTCAGGGCATCGCCCGGCTCGACGCGCACAAGGCAAAGAAGGAGTTCTGGAACAAGGCCATCATGTTCCTTGATGACGACCAGAACATCAGCAGGGACGCACTGGACGTCCTCGAGGCGAAGGCCATTGACTATGTACGCACCCACGGCTCGTACGAGACCGACAACTCGGCGACGCCCAGGCCTTACGTTGACCCGTACAAGGAAGAGGCCGTCGAGCGCCTTCACGAGAGGATCCTCTTCAGGATGGCAGCTCTGGGGTACGACCTCGACAGGGTCGATCGGGGTCCCGCGGGTGCTTCGGCAGTCTTCCACACGAAGAAGAACGGCATACGCGGGGCGGGGCGCTATGACAAGGTCACAGGGCATTTCACCGTGCTCGCTGGCTCGAAGGTGAACCTCTCGAGGCCCGTGCTGAAGAACGTGGGTGTTGCAGCAGCGCGCAGGGAGATCTTCGGCGATTCGTGTGGCATCGCAGACCTTGCCGAAGACCTCGAGTTCCCGACGCCCAGCGCTGCGGCGGTGTTCGTGCTCGGCGGCAGTCAGAATGGCTGGACCGAATGGGTAAACGACGACGGAGAAACGCTCAATCAAGTCTATAGAAGCGAGGAAAACTAGATGAACAAGCAGCAGCTGGCCTCCAAGATATGGGAGTCCGCCAACAAGATGCGCTCCAAGATTGAGGCCAACGAGTACAAGGACTACATTCTGGGATTCATCTTCTACAAGTTCCTGTCCGAAACCGAGGTTGTCCGCCTTAAGGCGCGCGACTTCGCCGAGGAGGACCTGCCCTGCCTGGTGGAAGACGACGAGGAGACGGTCGAATTCGTCAAGGGCGAGTGCGGCTACTTCATCGCTTACGACAACCTCTTCTCCACCTGGGTGGCAAAGGGCGGCGACTTCGAGATTTCGAACGTTCGCGACGCGCTTTCCGCCTTCAGCCGCAATATCGATCCTGCGCGCAAGCGCGTCTTCGACGGCATCTTCGACACGCTGCAGACTGGCCTCTCCAAGTTGGGTACCGATGCGCGCAGCCAGTCCAAGGCCGCTCGCGACCTCATCTACCTCATCAAGGACATCCCGATGGACGGTCGCCAGGACTATGATGTGCTTGGCTTCATCTACGAGTACCTCATCAGCAACTTCGCCGCCAACGCCGGCAAGAAGGCTGGCGAGTTCTACACGCCGCACGAGGTGTCCATGCTTATGAGCGAGATAGTCTCGTGGCACCTGGCCGGACGCGAGAACATTACCATCTACGACCCCACGAGCGGCTCGGGATCGCTCCTCATCAACATCGGCAAGGCTGTGGCGCGCCGCAATGGCGACCCGGACTCCATCAAGTACTACGCTCAGGAGCTTAAGGAAAACACCTACAATCTCACACGCATGAACCTGGTGATGCGCGGCATCCTTCCCGACAACATCGTGGCCAGAAACGGCGACACGCTCGAGGACGACTGGCCGTGGTTCGATACGGTGGAGAACAAGGACGAGACCTACGACCCGCTGTTCGTTGATGCCGTGGTGTCGAACCCACCCTATTCTCAGAACTGGGATCCGGAAGACAAGGAGCTCGACCCGCGCTTCAAGTTCGGTGTGGCGCCCAAGTCCAAGGCAGACTACGCCTTTTTGCTGCACGACCTATACCACCTGCGCCCCGACGGCATCATGTGTATCGTCTTGCCGCACGGCGTGCTGTTCCGTGGCGGCGAGGAAGGCACCATCCGAAAAAACTTGGTGGAGAACCGCCATATCCAGGCCATCATAGGCCTTCCTGCCAACATCTTCTTCGGTACGGGCATCCCCACCATCATCATGGTGCTGCGCAAGCAGCGCGAGACGAGCAACGTCTTGGTGGTGGACGCCTCCAAGCACTTTGTGAAAGAAGGCAAGAACAACAAGCTGCGAGCAAGCGACATCAAGCGTATCGTCGACGTCGTGACAGCGAACGCAACCGTAGACAAGTTCAGCCGTCTGGTGACCATCGACGAGATACGCGCCAACGATTACAACCTCAACATCCCACGCTATGTGGACTCGAGCGCGGCCGCCGAGAGTTGGGATGTGTACGCCACCATGTTCGGCGGCGTGCCGAAGGTCGAAGTCGATGCGCTCGAGCGCTACTGGAAGGTGTGGCCGAGCCTCAAAGGTCAACTCTACCGCGACACCGGCGGGTCGTGTCTTGTGCCCGCGATCGACGACGTTGCGCGAGCGATGAAGGAAAACATCGACGTTCGTGCCTTCTTAGACGACTGCAAGCATGCGATAAGTCATCTGCCTGCCACACTTAAAACCCACCTGGTGGACGGCGCCGATAAGGTCGATGTCGTGGCGGAGGAGGAGGTGATCGCAACGCTTCTGAAAGACGCTCTGGCGAGCATTGCTCTGGTTGACGGCTACGACGCCTACCAGGCACTCGACGACGCTTGGACGGGCATCTCCGGCGACTTAGAGGTCATTCAGACCGAGGGGAAAGGCGCCGTGCGCAAGGTAGACCCGAATATGGTGGTCAAGAAGAAGAACGGCAGAGATGTCGAGGTGCAGGACGGCTGGGCTGGCCACATCCTGCCGTTTGCGCTTGTGCAAGAGCGTTTGCTTGTCGAAGACGTCAAGAAGATTGCTTCTCGTGATTCCCGCCTAGGAGAAATATCGCAGGAAATAGACGAGATTCTCGAGAGCCTCGACGAGGAGGACAAGGGGTCTTCTGCTGCTGTCAACGACGAAGGCTCGTTTGTGGCGGCTGAGCTCAAGAAGGCTGCGAAAGCTATCGGAAAGCATCCCGAAAACAATTTCGAGCAAGGTCTGGTTCGTGCGCAGGTACTGCTCGATGAGGAGAAAAGTCTCAAGAAGGCGAACAAGGAAGCGAGAATGGCTCTTGAGGAGACGACCAAGGAGGTCATCGAAGGCCTGACCGACGCCCAGCGCGACGATCTGCTGGTTGCCAAGTGGATAGAGCCGCTGCAGGCCGAGCTTCTGGCTCTTCCCAAAGCCGTCGTGGACGACTTCATCGCGAAGGTCACGGCACTCAATGCCAAGTATGCGACAACCTACTCGGATGTGTGCAACCAGATTGACGAGGCAGAACGTCAGTTGGCAGCCATGCTGGGGCAGCTTAGGGGCAACGAGTACGATATGGCGGGCATCGCCGAGCTGCGCAAGCTGTTGGGCGGTGAGTAGCATGGCAGAAAAACAAAATATCCCAGAAATCCGCTTCGAAGGTTTCACTGACCCTTGGGAACAACGTAAGTTAGGCAACTGTGGGACAACCTATAGCGGTCTGAGCGGTAAAACCAAAGAGGATTTCGGTCATGGCAACGCCAGGTTCGTTCCGTATACCAATGTCTTCGACAATCCCCTGACGGACACAGAGCGGCTCGAGGCAGTCGAAATAGATTCGAGCCAAAATAAAGTTGCGTACGGTGATGTATTCTTCACCGTGTCTTCTGAAACGCCGGATGAAGTTGGTATGTCCTCCGTTTGGCTCTCTGACCAGGATGATGTTTACCTCAACAGCTTCTGTTTTGGATACAGACAAGATTCAACGTTTGACCCGCATTACTTAGCCTACATGCTCAGGTCAAGTTCAATTCGTTCCGATCTCGCTCTGCTGGCTCAGGGAATCTCTAGATTCAACATATCCAAGAACAAGGTGATGGAGTTGAGCGTTGCTGTTCCGTCTGCGGCAGAGCAGAAGCAAATTGGTCAACACTTCGCCCACCTCGACAGCCTCATCACCCTTCATCAGCGTAAGTACGACAAGCTGTGCACGGTGAAGAAATCGATGCTCGACAAGATGTTTCCGAAGCCCGGCGAGACCGAGCCCGAAATCCGCTTCGAGGGTTTCACTGACCCTTGGGAACAGCGTAAGTTGGGAGACTGCTTCGAGTTCTTGAAGAACAACACTCTTTCACGCGCTGATTTAAATGGCGATAATGGCACTGCTCGCAATGTTCATTACGGAGATATTCTTATTAAGTTCGGTGATTGCCTCGATGGCGAACGAAGCGATTTGCCGTTCATTACCGACGATACAGTGCTTCCCAAATTTGCTGGGTCGATACTTCGCGAAGGTGATGTCATTTTCGCCGACACAGCAGAAGACGAAGCGGCTGGCAAGTGTGTTGAACTGCGGAAACTACCCAAAGAGCCAACTATCTCGGGGTTGCACACGATACCGGCGCGACCTCGATTCCCCTTTGGGACGGGTTACCTGGGACACTACCTTAATTCCGATGCATACCACAGACAGCTTCTTCCCTTAATGCAGGGGATCAAGGTGATTTCCGTTTCAAAGGTCGCACTGCAAGATACACAAGTAAGATTTCCTGGCTTGTCGGAGCAAACTGCCATAGGCTCGGCGTTGAGCGAGATCGACACCCTCATCACCCTTCATCAGCGTAAGCTTGAGCTGTTAAGGAATATCAAGAAATCGCTGTTGGATAGGATGTTCGTTTAATATCTTTCGTGAGTTGCTTCTAGTTTCGAGCCCTAGAACCGCCGATTTCGCTATGTCGAGTTGGCGGTTTTTTCGTTCTACTGAGGATAATAATGTTGTGCGCCTTGCCATTGGACTGTCACTGATGAAGGGTGATGAGGTTGTCAAGCTCGGCTAAGCTCTTCGCAATTGCCTTCTGTTCGGCGCAATCGGCAGGTACGGCGAAGAACGATTGCGAAATCAAATTCCAATCTGCGCGAGGCATCTTAGAGCCCGAAGATACATTTGCGAGCCTTTGGAAGCTGCCCGTTTGAACCAGCCTATACAAAAATGAACTGTCACACTCTGTAGCCCTAAGGACCCAAAAATCACCTACAGCTGCACCATTGAACTGCGGATATAGCCAATTCATCAAATAAGGACGAAGCTTCCCGTATAGAACATCTCCAGCGTAAAACTTAATTCCCGTTTTGCCGCCTTCCTTGTCGCTCAAATCTTTGTTTAGCGTACCCTCGCCGGGAATGATGTCCTCGTATTCGACTTGAGGCAAATCAGAATCGCTTGACTGAATGGAAGCCCTGTCGGTTAGATCAGAGAACTTACGCTGTTCCCAAGAAAGATACCCGTATAAGCCACGGTATTGGCGCTTACGCTGATGAAGGGTGATGAGGTTGTCGAGAGACCGCAACGTCCTCCCAATTTGTTGCTGTTCCATTCTAGAAGGAAGCATCAATTGATAATCTGCGTATTCCTGCGCATTGACGCCAGGCTGGCCGGATCGCTGCGAGGTTATGGCAACATACTTCTTGTAGGCATCGGTCAGGGTTGCCTGATAGACGAATTCGGGGTCAGCACTTTCTCCGATTCGTGCGCGAATCAGGAATCCAGCAAAGTAGACCGTTCCATCGTATTGCCTGTACAGATAGGTTTTTCCAACACTTGCGCCCGTACGAGCGAAGAGCAAATCGCCTTCCTCCAGTAAATAATCTGAACTCATTGCAAGGTCAGCCAACGGAGTTGTAAGATCGCTTTTCAAGAACTCATGTGTTATGTCATCAATGTCGGTGATGCGAAGATATTTGTTTTGACCGTCATAATCAGTTGCGGCTGCGTTCAAGCCGTAATCAAACGAAGCCGCAATGCTGCCCAGCTTACGCTGTTCCCAAGCGATTATCCAGATTGAACGACTCCATCTTGGGAACAGCGTAAGTTGGGAGAGCTTTGTGCGTTTTCTAAGGGGCATGGCTACAGCAAAGCCAACATTAGGGACGTCGGCACCCCACTGATTCTGTATGGACGCCTGTATACCCAATATGAATCACGCATAGAGGACGTGGACACTTTTACCGTTGAGCAAGATGGATCACTTCTTTCAAAGGGTAACGAAGTGATCGTTCCCGCATCCGGGGAAACGGCAGAAGATATTGCCGTCGCCTCATCCGTGCGCAGGTCAGGTATCATTTTGGGAGGTGATTTGAATGTCATCACTCCGGTATGCAATCTCGACCCAGACTACACCGCACTTGCTATAACGTACAGCAAAGCTCATGACGATTTAGCAAAGCGAGCACAAGGAAAATCAGTCGTACATGTCCATGGCAACGATATCGCCGAAGTCGAAATCTCTTACCCGTCGGAAAGCGAACAGAGGTGCATATCTTCGATCGTTCTTGATCTCGATTCCCTCATCACCCTTCATCAGCGTGAGCCACGATTTGCTGATACAGGTTAAATAAGAGTCGAAAGAGCCCTCATGACGATATCTCAAGCTCTTGAATGACGTGCAGATAGGTTTCCTGGGTGGTGGTCATGCTTGCGTGTCCAAGCCTTCGGGATACGCTGGCGATGGAGACGCCGGCGAACAGCAGAAGCGATGCGTGTGTATGCCTTAGCCCGTGGACAGATATGACGGGCGCCCCAACGTTTTTGCAATGGCGCGCCAAGACGCCGTTGGCCGTCGAGTTATAGACCTTTCCCTTCACAAATATGGGTTCAGTTGGCGGAAGGTCTTTAAGCAGCCCGGAAAGTTGCATGATGAGTTGCCAGTCGAGTTGAACTTTCCGCACCGATGAAGCGTTTTTCGTGGGGACGAATCCGCCGCCGTTCTTGTAATCCCAAGTCTTGTTCACCGAGAGCGTTTGATGGGCGAAGTCGAAGTCTTCGGGAGTAAGCCCAAGGGCCTCGGAGAAGCGCAGGCCCGTTTTAGCGACTATGAGAATAAGCCAATCCCAACTCGGCCCGCCTGATAAGTTAAGGTCGCCCAGCATGGCATGAAGCTCAAACTGGTTGAGATACTTGATCTTTTTCGCACGCGGTTGTTTTCCTTTGATGATGGCCTTGCGCGTGGGGTCGCGGGGGATGAGTCCTTCGTCAACTGCGTCAAGAATCGCTCCCTTAAGCTGATGGTGGAAGTCCATGGTTGTCTGGCGCTCGTGGTGTTCTGCGTAAGCGTTGATGAGCTGCTGGTACGAGGTTCGGTCGAGATCTTTTATCTTGAGGTCTGGAATTAGCTTGGCGAGCCAGGACTGCGTGAGCCGGTACTTTCCCATCGTGACCTCACGGATGGCTCCTTCTTTGTAGACGCTGATCCATTGCGAGTGGTAATCGCAGAAAAGCGATTCTTCATTGATGTTGATTGGCATTTTTACCCTCTTTCATCATGTGAGGTGGCTCACGCTGATGAAGGGTGATGAGGGAGTCGAGGCGGTCGAATTGCTCGCCGATAAGTCTCTGCTCATCTATCGAAGGCATACTGATCCCGCTCTTCAACAATTTATCGAAGAAGAAATAGAGCCTGACACCACCTTCTTGCAACATTTCGATTTGCTGTGCAAACAGTCGCGTCTTAAACCAATGCCAAAGAAAGCGATCGTCGCAGGTTTCGTCAGTCCGGAAGACTTCGTAGAGGGAGCTAACAATTACATTTCCGCTGGTAGATTGATAGCCGATTGAACCAACGTTGATTCTGGCGGGGTTGTAGGCAAAGCTTCTCGGCTCAACAATCCAATAGCTTGTTTTATCGGCCTCGCGCATCGTTCCGCCGTTTTCGAACTGTTCATCCTGGGGGACGAAGCCGCGATCGTTGGTCACGGAATAGCTGGGTAGTTCGAGATTCTCCGAGTTCCTGATTCCGGATGCGGTGACAAAATCAGCAAACTTACGCTGTTCCCAAGACGAAGCGAGGGGGCGCATGGTCACATACGCCCCCTCGGATAGACAAACTCTCGATTTCGCCTGTTGAAAATCACTGTTCATTCGTCGATGTCGAAGCCGCCTTCCAGGATGAACTTCTTTAACAGCGCCGCCGTACGGGTGTTCACCTTGAACAAGGGAAGCGTTTTGCCTTCCTTCTGCTCAAAGAAGGTCTTGGCGCGCGCCTTGTCCACCGAGTCCTTCAAATCGTCGAAGCGCCCGAACTCGTTAATGTTTGACTCCGTTAAGTCGAGTGCGGCCATGGTGGTAAGAAGCCCGCCGTCTATGCCGAGCGCCTCGACGACTCGCTCAACCTGAGCGTTTTTCGCTTTGTGGGCATAGGACGTAATGTAATCCCTCAGCGTCTTGCCGTCTTCCAGGGCGGCGTCTCCTCGCTCGACGTCGTGGAGGAACAGCTCGGCGAAGCGCTGGTCATCTTGGCTCAGGGACGCGAACGATCGGTGGAGCTCCTCGCGCGCGGCGGCGAGCCCCTCGTCGTCCCGCTCAAGGCATTTCAGCCACTTCTCAAAGTTCGCGTTCATGTAGTCGCTGTCTATGAGCCCCGTGTCGATCTCGGTTATATGACCGTCGAGCTCGTAGGGCGCTTCGGGTGTGTCGCCAGGGCCGCCCCCTCCTGCGAACAGTTCCTTGTAACGCTGCACGAGGATGAGGTAGGTCCGTTCGTCGATGACCGGCTGCACGAAGAAGGACTTGCTGCTCGGCTCGCCTTCTTCCGGCTCCTCCTCCAACTCATAAGTGTCCTGCTCCCATGTGAAGCCCTGCACCTTCGCGGCCTCGAGGAACTCATTGAGCTCAACGAACTCCTTGGCGAACTTGCGCCTGGCCTCTTGCGATGCGGGAAGTTTCGAGAGATCACCAACGCCCGCGGCCTCGAACACCATGAGTATCTCCTGCAGTCGTGCGTCCATCATCGCGATATTGTCCGGGAGCTTCTGTACGAACATGTCGAGCGGACGGTCGCCTGAGTACAGCTTCACCGCAGCCTCGATGTAGCCCTTCATAGTGTGGGGGCGGCGGTAGTAGCGAATGGTACCGAAGGGCTTGTCAAGGCCGAACAGGCGGTTGGTGCGACTGAAGGCCTGGATGATGCTCTCGTAGTCGATGACCTTGTCGAGGTAGAGGGTGTTGAGCCACTTGGAGTCGAAACCTGTGAGCATTTGGTCCACCACGATGAGCAGGTCGATGCGGCCCTCTCGGTTGGCGTCGACGTTGCCGTAGGGTTTCTTATGGGAAAGGCGCGCCGAGATGTCCTTTTTCATGGCGGGCCAGGTGGGAATGGTGAACTCCTGGTCATATGCTTTGTTGTAGTCCTCGATAAGCTCGACCAGGGCGTCCTCCTTCACGGTGGAGCCGGCATCGTTGTCGATGCTTGGGTCGAAGAGCGCCGTCACCTTCATCTGCGGTGCCTCCCTCTTGAAGGCGCGGTAGTAGTCGATGGCCTCAGGAATGGAGCTGGTCGCCAGGATTGCGTGGAACTTGCCGCCGTGGGAGAGCACCGGGAAGCGCCGTAGCACGTCCTCGACGACCTTGCCGTGGTGTGGCGTGTCGGGCCAGTACTGGGCGCGGGTCAGAAAGTCCTCGATGCCCTTGATACGGTTGCCGGCGCCGTCAACCATGGGACCCATGGGAACCTTCGTCTGGTCCATGTAGTGGTAGAAGACCTTGCTCTTGCGCTCGTCGGAGATGGCCTCGCCGATGCTTGAAGCCTTAGCCTGCTCAAGGGCTACGGCCTCGCGCACGTCGTGGTCGTCGAAGGTTGTCACCATGTACGGGTCGAAGCCCAGCACGTTGCCGTCGCGGATGCCGTCGGCGATGCTGTAGCGGTGCAGGCACTCGCCGAACACCATGGCGGTGGTGGAGCCCTTCTTCTGGTTCTCGTCGAGAATCGGCGTGCCTGTGAAGCCGAAGAACAGCGCGTTGGGGAAAGCCCGGCGTATGTCCTGGAGCATGTCGCCGAAGGTGGAGCGGTGGCACTCGTCTATGACGAACACGATTCGCTTTGAGGCTAGGCGGTCGAGCTCCGCCTGGGTGATCCTGCCCTCACCAGCTTTCACGTTGCTCATCTTCTGGATAGAGGTCACGATGAGGCGGTTCTTGGGGTCGTCGCTCGCGAGTTTCGACTTCAGTACCTGCGTGTTCTCGGTCCCCTGCACGTCGTCGGCGTCGTCGGCGAATGCGCGGTACTCGGAGAGCGATTGCGTGCCCAGCTCGATGCGATCCATGAGGAAGACCACCTTGTCGGCGTCGTGCGAGTCGGCTATAAGCTGGGCAGATTTGAAGCTTGTCATCGTCTTGCCAGAACCGGTGGTATGCCATATATAGCCGCCGGGACGCCCCGGGGTGCTACTCTTGGGCCTTTCGTCCCACTTGCATCTGCGCACCTTGTCGGATATGGCGGCAGCCGCGTAGTACTGGTAGCTGCGCATGACCTTCAAGCAGCCGTCCGAGCTGTCGGCCACGGTGTAGAAGCCGATGAGCTGGTGCGCCATGGGGATGGAGAGCAGCGTTGAGGTAAAGCGCTTCCATTCGTCGGTTCCGGGTTTGTCGCCCGCGCAGACGGGCTCGTTGTTAAAGTCCTCCCAGTGGAAGAAGAAGTTCGGGTTGAACGCGCCCGTGCCGGGGTTGGCGAAGTAGCGTGCCTCGTCGGGGGTCATCCCCACGAAGATCTGCGTCAGGCGGAAGAGCCCCGTGAACACGCCCTCGTGGGCGTACTTCTCGATCTGGCCGGTGGCTTGGCTCACGGGCACGCCGCTGCGCTTGAGTTCGATGTGGATGACGGGCATGCCGTTAATGAGCAGGCATAGGTCGCCGCGGCGGTCGTTTAATAGCTTGCTCTTCGCGGGGTAGACTGGCTGCTGAGCTATCTGATAGCGGCTCTGGCCGGCGGCGATCTCCTGGCGGTCGTAGATCTTTAGGCTTACCTCCTTGCCAAGGTGAAGCGCATCATCGGGGTTGTCGCGCGTGATGGCGACGGTCTTTCCGTTGATGAACCCGTTGAGCGCGAGCGGGGTTTTGAGCGTTTCGATTTGTTCGATGACCTGCGCCATCTCGCCCTGGGTGAGCGGGCAGCCGTTCAGGCGGTCTATGTCGGCGTTGTTCCGAAACAGAATCTTCGCCCAGTTATCGATGAGGTCCTGCTCGGTGGGATAGCGAAGCACGCCCTCCGCGTCGTCCCAGCCGTGCTGCTTCAGCACGGTGATGACCGCTTCTTCGAAAGAAGCTTCTTTATCGAAAACCATCGGAGAAACCTATCTACGAAATTGTTTAAGTTATGCACTTAACTATTGACAATCATTATAAGGCACAGGGGACTGCGGATGAATTCCTGCATCTACACCGTCTCGCGCTGGGCTATGCGGCGTAGGATTCTCTAAGAAAAAGTCCGCAGTCCCGTCTCCGAATCTGAAATGTTAAAGCTCTTGTGCGATGTAAATAGGGATGGGCACGTCGTATCCAGCATAATCAAGAAAGCGAACGGTCGGGAAGGTTGCGAACAGATTTGCGAATGCGGCGGCGGACGTCTCCATCTTGTAGGCGTGGGCTTAAACGGCTTCCTTGTCAGCGCTTATTCATTGAAGAGCGGAAAGGTACAATGTTAAGGACTCTCGAGAGCTCACTCGACTTCCTAGTTTGGCCTCTGTGGAAGGACGAGTTCATCGACGGCAAGGTCCGGACTGGCATCCTCGCGATCGATGACGATAAGGCCCTGCAGACTCTCAGCAATCAGATTTGCGAGCTTTGCTCGTCATATTACGAGTTCGACTCGAACGGCCAAGACTGCTGGTTCAACGAGGGGCAGGGGAAGGCCGACAAGCCCCTCATGCTCGAGCTTCTGGGCAAGCTCAACGCCCGCATCACGGAGCTAAACTACGGATCCTGCGTCGTGGACGACCGGGAAGCGTCGCGCGTCGGGGCTCTGTAGCCCGCAAGCTGTCCGAACGCAGCCAAGGCCCATGCCGCTGCGGGACGCTTCATGAAGGCGACGGGTTCGCCGCAATAATCGCATCTAGTAAGGCCGTCAGGCTTATCGGGGCGGGACCGCGAGAGCGGTTCTGCCCCGTTTTCATACCCTTATAAACTGGAGGAGTTGCCGTGTTGCTGAACACGGGTGAATACAAAGAGTCTCTCGGTCGTGCGGTCAAGGCCATCTCTTCCGCGCGGCCGAATGCGGCGCAGAAGGCTTCTGCAGAGATGATTCGCATGTACTGGCTCATAGGTAACGAGCTTGTGGCGCGTTCGGAGTGGGGCAACAAATACAGCGAAACTATGTCGAAGGACATCAGGGCTGCATTCCCCGGCATCAGGGGATTCTCGGTCCGTAGTCTCAAGTACATGGCAAAGTTCGCTCGTGAGGTGGATTCTGAATTGTGCAGCAGTTGCTGCACAATTCCATGGGGTCACATGATGCTGCTTCTCGACAAGACCGAGCCCGGGAAAGAGCGATTGTGGTACCTGAACGCGACTATCGAAAATGGCTGGTCGCGTGTAGTCCTTGACCATCAGATCGATTTGCAGCTCTACGAGCGCCAACAGCTCGCTGGCAAGGTGACCAACTTCTCTCGCACCCTGCCCGCGCCGGAGAGCGAACTCGCCCAGCAGGCGCTCAAAGACCCGTACGTGTTCGACTTCATCACTACCAGGCAGGGCCACCGGGAGCATGAGATCGAGCAGCAGATGGTCGAGAACGCAACTGCTCGAACGCGACGCATCGCGATCCCAATGGCATTGACATCCAGGCGTTCAGCCTCATATCGAAGATCGCGTACCACAACCAGGCGGACGGGGTGTTTCCCGAGAAAGTTTGCTACGCGAAGTAGCGCCAGTGCGCTTGCAGTCGCAAGAAACACCTGCTCGCAGGCGAGATTCGGCGAAAGGGGCGCACCTATGGAGACAATGGCATTCACCTCGGCAAGCGCGGTGAAGCTCATCAAGCGGCTGGAGAACGAGAGGGCGCGCCTGGTCTCCCTCGAGGGCAAGAACTCGACGTATGCTCTGGCGCAGGGCGAGGAGTGCGACCCGCCGACCTACGACTTCGCCTCGACCTGGTCAACCAGACCGAGACGTCCACGGTCGAGCTCGACGAGGCCATGTTCTAGTTCGTCCCGCCGTTCCGAACTCATGGCGTCCTCTTTAGCCATCTTGGAGGCGGCCCATGCGTTGGGCCGGCGGCGTAGAAGGCGACGCTGGTGAGGATCTCTGCCATCTAGGACTTGGCGGCGCCGTTGTCGAGCCGCTCGCCGCCGGCGAAGTAGGCCAGGTAGATGGGCAGCATGGGCAGTAGGCGGAGGGAGATGAAGGCGATGATACCCTCAAGGAAGGATACAAGGTAGGTCACAGGCCGTCCTGTTCGCGAGGTAGGGCGGTTTTTGCTGTGGCAATTAGATCGGCGTTCACGGTCTTTGCGCATTGTAGAAAGTGTATTCGAGATGCTGCGCAATTGTCGGTGACTTGGCCACCTTGTGTGGGCGCTTCGTAACGCGCATCGTTGCGTTTGGCGATGAAGCCCTTCTTGGTAGGGCTGTCCCATCAAGAGATAACAAGGTTGCTTCGTATGGGCGAAAGGCGGTTTGGATATCTTATCTTGCGATTAAAACTATTATCACTATAAAAACGATAAAAACTATAATTGCTATAATAACGAATATGATCACAGGACGTGCTTGTGGGAAAACGAGGTGCTGATGATGAGGATGAATCCGTTCAAGCCTACCGCCGGCGCCGAGCCACCTGTTTTGGCTGGTCGCGATGGCATCTTGTACGATTTTGAGATGGGCCTCGAGGAAGGGGTGGGAGCCCCCGGCAGGCTCATGCGCATCACGGGGCCAAGGGGTTCGGGCAAGACGGTCCTGCTGACAGAGCTTGGCGATATCGCCCGTCGACGTGGATGGCGCGTGCTGGACGTAACGGCGGCGGAGCGGTTGCCCGAGCTGATCTGTCGCAGGCTAGAGAAATCTTCCGATGCTGAATATGAGCTCGAGGTCGACCTCATGGTTGTTAAGGCGTCTGCGCGATCGGGCGATAAGAGCGAGTCCGCCGACGACGTTTACGAAGCGCTGGGGCGAGCTGCCCGCGCACTGACAAAGCATGGAAAGGGCCTCCTTGTCACTATTGATGAGATCCAAGACGCCAGTATTGGAGAGGTTCGTGAGATTGCCGTTGCAATTCAACACCTCATTAGGGAAAAGCAGAATATCGCGTTTATTTTTGCCGGGCTGACCTCGGGCGTCATGGATCTTTTGGGCGAGGACGGACCGACGTTTCTGCGCAGGGCTTATCCCGAGGAGCTGGGCACCATCCCAACGGATGAGGTGGCGGCTGCATTGCGGAGCACCATCGAAAAAAACGGCATGGTCATCGACGACGCGGCCCTGGCTGCGGCGGCGGACGCAACTGCTGGCTATGCTTACCTTATCCAACTGGTCGGCTACAACATATGGCGTTGCGCGCAGATTCGCCGGGAAGGCGATGAGGGCAGCATCTTGGCGGAGGACGTGCAGCGCGGGATTCGCGCGGCGCGTGACGATTTTGATCGCTGTGTGCTCGAGGCGGCTATTGGGCATCTTCCAAAGACCGCCATGGAGTATCTGCTTGCAATGACGGAAGACTATGGCGCTTCGTCGACGGGCGAAATCGCTGTGCGCTTGGGAGTCGGGGCGCCTTCGCTTACGTCCACGCGTAAGCTTCTGGTGTCGCGCCAGATTATCGAGCCCACGGCGCGTGGGTATGTGACATTTTCGATTCCGTTTATGCGCGAGTATCTTGTTCAAAATCGCAGGAGCTTGCTTGCGAGATATGGGGTTGAGTTATAGACGGAGAGGGACGAGGCTTGTCCGACTTGTTTGCAAGTTCTGCAAGTTCTGTCAGCTTAAAGGGTGATGCACTCTTTTACTCTGATTGCGTTGTGTTATCCTTCTGCCAATTGCGTTGACGGAGAGGTCGGGCCTCGCCGCATCGTTGCCAAGAGAGGGAGGGTCGCCGGCTGCAAGCCCGCCCGCAACGATAGAAGCCCGAGTTCACTCCCGAGCTGCGACTTGAACGGTGGCGCCGAGATACGGGTGTGCAAGACGATATTTGCGCTCGTTTCCGCGTGTTCTTACTGAGTAGGGAAGCCGCCCGCCTGAGCGACATTGGGCAAAAGGGGGCTCGCCGGGAGGACAACCGGCGGCCAATCAAGGTGGTACCGCGGAAATCTGATCCGTCCTTGGAGTGTGAGCGATCACATGATTCCAAGGGCGGATTTTTCTATGGAACAGGTTGGTGCCGTGATGCGGCGCCGCTTGGAAAGAGAGGGAACAGATGAGTTTGATCGATGAACTTGAGGAGCTCGAGCAGCGAGCGAAGGAGCTGATCGAGGGTGCGGAGACGAGCGATAAGCTCGAGGCCGCGCGCGTGGCGCTTCTTGGCCGCAAGGGCGAGATTACCGGCCTGATGCGCATGATGGGCAAGATTTCTCCCGAGGAGCGCCCCGTTTTGGGCAAGCGAGCCAACGAGATGCGCCGCATGGCCGAGACGCTGCTGGACAACCGTACCCAGCAGCTCAAGCGCGCCGCCATTAGCGAGCTCATGGCAACCGAGGCCGTGGACATCACCCTGCCGGGCGCTCGTCCTAAGATTGGCCACCAGCACCTCATCAACCAGATCATCGAGGAGATCGAGGACGTCTTCTGCGGCATCGGCTACACCGTCGAGACCGGCCCGCAGGTCGAGAGCAGCTGGTACAACTTCACCGCGCTGAACGCCCCGCTGGACCACCCCAGCCGTTCCGCCCGCGACACCTTCTACGTGAAGGACAACGCCCCCGGCACCGCCGCCCATCCCGAGCAGCACGCTCACGGCGAGTCCGACGTGCTGCTGCGCACCCAGACCTCTGGTGTTCAGATCCACACCATGGAGTCCCAGAAGCCTCCTATCTACATGATCGCCCCCGGCCGCGTGTACCGTCCCGATACGGCGGACGCCTGCCATCTGCCACAGTTCCATCAGGTAGAGGGCCTGGTCGTTGACAAGGGAATCACCTTTGGCGACCTCAAGGGCACGCTCGACTACTTTGTTAAGTGCATGTTTGGCGAGGACCGCGCCACGCGCTATCGTCCGCACTTCTTCCCGTTCACCGAGCCCTCTTGCGAGGTAGACGTCTCCTGCGGCGTGTGCGGCGGCAAGGGCTGCCCCTTCTGCAAGCACTCCGGTTGGATCGAGATCTTGGGCTG
>ERZ840096.880-NODE-880-length-37653-cov-4.807357_pt1 | contig 37653 bp, 36 predicted proteins | sample MGYA00519878_ERZ840096 | MGnify/ENA primary metagenome ERZ840096 (study PRJEB31850, sample SAMEA3708865) | human gut metagenome | biome: human gut; feature: human-associated habitat; material: faeces | place: China | collected 2014 ...
CGAGCTGGGTTCAGAACGTCGTGAGACAGTTCGGTCCCTATCTGTTGCGGGCGTAGGAGATTTGAAGGGAGCTGACCTTAGTACGAGAGGACCGGGTTGGACGTACCTCTGGTGTACCAGTTGTTCTGCCAAGGGCATGGCTGGGTAGCTACGTACGGACGAGATAAACGCTGAAGGCATCTAAGCGTGAAACTCTCCCTGAGATAAGATCTCCACTGAGGCTCGACGTAGACTATGTCGTTGATAGGTCAGAGGTGGAAGTGCAGCAATGCATGCAGCTGACTGATACTAATAAGCCGAAAGCTTGACCAAAGCGCAGGCTCAGTGAGCTGGATTATGATTGCAATAAATAAGGAACAATGTTCAGTTTTCAGGGTGTATCGAAACTGTAAGAACTGCACCTTTAGCTCAGTTGGTAGAGCAACTGACTCTTAATCAGTGGGTCCCCGGTTCGAGTCCGTGAAGGTGCACCATGGCCCGTTGGTCAAGTGGTTAAGACAGAGGCCTCTCACGCCTTTAACATCGGTTCGAATCCGGTACGGGTCACCAGCAGTTCTGAAAAGGCAGTTGACAGGAAGCACGGGATGTGCTAGGATAAAGCGGTTAGAAGCCTAACGGCTTTTGACAATAAACGATGGTGAAGAGCCATCCATATGAGTTGGTATTGATTGCTGTGAGGGTCCACCTGTTCCCATCCCGAACACAGAAGTTAAGCTCACAAGCGCCGACAATACTTGGCGGGTGACTGCCCGGAAAGATAGGTAATGCCAACATTAGAAAAGCTCCATCCGATTGGATGGAGCTTTTTCATGCTCTTTTTTCTGTTGAAACTCCCCCTACGTTCGGATGGGGAGCTTTTGTTATGCTCCGGAAAGGAACTGCACAAACCCGGGCGTTGTTGCATATCCTGACCAGAGGTGATATTTTGGCTATCGTGAGAACCGATGTACCAATGACCTCCGCGCTTTGCGAGGAAACCATATTGAAGCTGGTGGATACATATCCATTCCTGCGGACGGAGGTGCTGACGACAACGGCGTTTGGACGGCCGGTGCGAACCCTTACCATCGGGGAGGGCGACCGAAAGGTGATCTATTCCGCTGCACACCACGCCAACGAATGGATCACCACGCCGCTGATTCTGAAGTTCATAGAGGAGCTTGCGGAGGCGGTTCAGAATCAGGGGCGGCTTTACGGTGTGGAAGCCCGGAACATTGTCCGGGCGGCGACCATTTATACCGTGCCGATGGTTGACCCGGACGGCGTGGATCTGGTCACGGGGGCGATCAAAACCGGGACACTGCAATATGCGGCGGCGCAGCAGCTGTCGGATAACTACCCGCAGATCCCGTTTCCGGAGGGGTGGAAGGCAAATCTATTAGGTGTGGACCTGAACTTGCAGTATCCGGCGGGATGGCTGCGGGCGCGGGAGATCAAGTTCTCTCAGGGCTATACCAGACCGGGGCCACGGGATTATGTGGGCCGAGCACCGCTGAATCAGCGGGAGTCCATTGCGTTGGCAGATTTCACACAGGAGATCGACCCAGCGCTGGTCCTGGCGTATCACACGCAGGGAAAGGTGATTTACTGGCAGTTTCAGGATTACGCGGTTCCCGGCGCCCGGGAATTGGGGGAGGAATTTGCGCGGCTCAGCGGTTATGAGCTGGCGGATACGCCCTATGAGTCCAGTTTCGCCGGCTACAAAGATTGGTTTATTCAGAAATTCCGCCGGCCGGGGTATACCATCGAGGCCGGTTCCGGGCAGAATCCCTTGCACATCGAGCAGTTCCCGGAAATCTACCGGGACAATCTGGGAATCCTGGTGACGGCGGCGCTGGGGTTACCACATTAGGAATGGCTTTCTTCCCGCATTTTTACACGCCTACGTCCATGCGGGACTCGAGGACCATGCTGTCCCCGGTGAGCGGATGGGTGAATTCCAGCCGATGGGCGCAGAGCATCTGATAAGTCAGTCCAAGTTCGTTGGAAAATCGACGGGATTCTTCCGTGCCGTACTGTGGGTCGCCTAGAATCGGGAAGCCCATGTAGGCACAGTGTACCCGCAGCTGGTGGGTGCGGCCTGTCACCGGGCGCAGCGCAAGCTTGCAGATTTGTCCGCCCCGGTGAAGCACCTCAAATTCCGTCACGGAGGGCTTGCCCTCGGGGCTGACCTGCCGCAGAAGGCTGGGAAGGGGCAGGCGGGCAATGGGGGCATCGATTATGCCGGTATCCGTGTCGGGGCCGCCGAAGGTGAGAGCGTGGTAGGTTTTCTTCACCGCCGCGTCCTGGAGAAGGGCGTGAAGATGGGCGTTCTTTGCCAGCAGGACGATGCCAAAGGTGTCCCTGTCCAGCCGGGTCACGGGATGAAAGGCGGACTTCTGACCGGTTCTGCGATAGTAACCGGCCACAAGGTTGGCGAGAGTTCCCTGATTCGTCGCCCGGGAGGGATGAATCAGCATACCGGCGGGCTTATCCACCACCAGTATGCCCTCGTCCTCGTAAAGAACCGTCAGTTCGCCATCCTCGGCGGGGTATTCCGGCTCCGGCTCGTCTAACAGGACGGTAATGACATCCCCGGGGCGGACAGGATAATTTGTGTGCTGAGGCAGTCCGTTCACGCAAATGCCGCCGTTCCATTTCAGCCGGTTCATCAGACCGGAGGACATCTTCAGCTCCCGACGCAGGAAGGAGGAGAGCCGCCCGCTCCGGGCGGCGGTGCAGGTTAAATTCATGGGCGCGTTCTCCTTTGCCATCTTAAACAAGTGTTTACAAATCCGCCACACCTGCGGGGGAAATAAATGGTATGATATGCAAAATCCATGGAGGTGATTGTATGCGGAAAATGCTTGCCTGTATTTTGCTCTGCGCTTTGGTGCTGAGCCTTTCCGGCTGCGGCGGAAACGCAGAGAATGCTGCCGTCATTGACATGACTTCCGAAATCTACACGCAGGAGGACTATCTTGCGGCCGTTCAGGCTGTGAAGACCGGCTTCCGGGATTTTCAGGGATGCACACTGACGGAAATCTCCTACGCCGGAGACGAAACCGTCCAAAAGGAACAGGAGTACATCCTGAGCTTCGGGGACTACGACGAGGGAATTGTCCTGCTGTCCTCCTTCGCCGTGGATGAACACGGCGGCGACGGCTCGTTGGAGCCGAACCACACTTACACCCGCTGGAGCTGGTATCTTGCCAGAAAGAACGGCGGGAAATGGAAAATCGTAACCAGCGGTTATGGCTAAACACAATCGTAAAAAGCCCGCTTCGTTCAGAAGCGGGCTTTCGTGGCTTTTATACTCAGTTCAGAGCAGCCTTGGCCTTATCGACAACAGCGGCAAACGCGGCGTTGTCCTGAATCGCCATCTCGGACAGGCTCTTGCGGTTCATCTCAATACCGGCCTTCTTCACGCCGTTCATGAAGGTGGAGTAGTTCATGCCGTAGGGAGCGACAGCAGCGCTGATACGGGTGATCCACAGGCGGCGGTAGTCACGCTTCTTCTGCTTGCGGCCAGCAAAAGCGTAGTTGCCGGACTTCATGACCTGCTGCTTGGCCATCTTGAAGTGCTTGGACTTGGAACCCCAGTAGCCCTTTGCCAGCTTCAGGGTAGCGTTTCTTCTCTTGCGCGTCATCATCGCGCCTTTCACTCTAGCCATTTCTCAGTATCCTCCTTCTGCCTTACTTGTAGGGAATCATTTTCTTGATTGCGTCCACATTGGTCATATCGGCATAAGCGGTCGCACGCAGATGGCGGGTACGCTTGGTAGTCTTCTTGGTCAGAATGTGGCTCTTGTAGGCGCGGGCTCTCTTCACCTTACCGGTCTTGGTCAGGTTGAATCTCTTCTTCGCACCGCTGTGGGTTTTCAGCTTGGGCATAGGTAGGTTCTCCTTCCGTAATCTAGTATATCGTGGTTGCGTTATTTGCTGTTCTTGGGGGTCAGGAACATTGCCATAAAGCGGCCTTCCAGCTTGGGGTTTTTCTCCATGCCGGCAATTTCAGAGCAGCTCGCGGCGAAGTCCATCAGCAACTTCTCGCCCAGGTTGGTGTGCGCCATCTCACGGCCGCGGAAGCGGACGCTGACCTTGACGCGGTTGCCGTCGTTCAGGAATTTCTGAGCGGCCTTGACCTTGGTGTTGAAGTCATTGGTATCGATGCTGGGACTCATGCGGATTTCCTTGATCTCCACGACCCGCTGGTTCTTCTTGGCTTCCTTCTCCCGCTTCTTCTGATCGAAGCAGAATTTGGAATAGTCCATGATCTTGCAGACGGGAGGGGTCGCGTTGGGAGAGATCTTCACTAAGTCCATGCCCTGTTCTTCTGCCATGGCATTGGCCTGAGCGGAGGACATAATCCCCAGCTGTGCGCCGTCGGCGCCGATGAGCCGGATCTCCTTGTCCCGGATTTCCTCGTTGAGCTGATGATCTAATTTTGCGATGGTAAGCACCTCCATTAACAACAAAAAAGCGGATGCCAAAGCACCCGCACCAACCCCACCTGCCCCTCGCGGGAAAAGTGGAATATGAACCGTTTCGCGTCTGCTGACGGTGAGGCGGATGTTCAGCCTTCTTTATCACCCGGATATTCTAGCATGGTTCAGGGCGGTTGTCAAGAGAAATTTTCTCCCCGGAAAAGACAGATTGTTTTCATAAAATAATCTAAAGAACACTATTGACAATCAAACGACCATATGATACAATCAAAGAACGGAAGAGAGGAGGAAAACATCATGCAGTGGACAATTCCCGGTACGACCCTTTTAGGGCAGCGGGAGGACGCAGACCGGGTGGACAGCGTATTTAGGGCGCTTTTTCTGGCGGGCGGACTGACCCTCAGTCAGGTGTCCGGCATCGCCGGACTGGAGCCCTACACCGTTCAGAACTGGGTCAAGCGGGGCTTTCTTCAGCCGCCCCGGGGAAAGCGCTACGATATGGAGCAGGTCTGCCGCATCCTGAACATCAATTTGCTCAAGGGTGCGCTGACGCTGGAGCAGAGCCGCCAGCTGATCTCCTACATCAACGGCGACCTGACCGACGAAAGCGACGATCTGATCGACGACACCCTTCTGTATTTCTACTTCGTCCGTCTGGCAGCCCGGGCGCAGGACTTGGGGAACAAGGATGTCTGGGACGTTGCCCTGAAAGAGGTGACGGCCAGCTACCGCGAGCCGATTCCCGGCGCGGGGGAGAAGCTGGAAAAGGTGCTGAAGGTAATGCTCACCGCATGGCTGGCCGGCCGGCTGAAAGCCCAGGCAGAGCAGATGCTGGGAGAATTAACAATTAAAAAAGGAGAATAAAGCAATGGATGAAAACGGAACCTACAGCTGGCCGGGCGGCCAGAATACAAGGCCAAAGAAAAAGCCGGACTTTAAGCGAGCCGGACGCACCGTGATTGCCGTTATAGCAGCGCTGCTGGTGCTGGCCGTCGCGCTGACTTGCTTCTACACCGTGGATGACAAGCAGCAGGCGGTGGTCACGACTTTCGGCAAGGTCACGAACGTCACCGAGGCGGGCGTCCACTTCAAGCTGCCACTGGGTATCCAGAAGGTGGAGAAGGTGGACGTGAATGTCTATCAGAAGATCGAGCTGGGCTATTCCAGCAGCGGAAACAGCTACGAGGTCAACGACAGCGAAAGCACCATGATCACCGGCGACTACAACATCGTCAACGTGGACTTCTTCGTGGAGTACAAGATTTCCGACCCGGTGCAGTACCTGTATTCCTCCAATGAGCCGGAACTGATCCTGCGCAACCTGATCCAGAGCCAGATCCGCAACGTGGTGGGTTCCTCCAGCGTGGACGCCGTTCTTACCGACGGCAAGGAGAGCATCCAGATGCAGGTCAAGGAGCTGGTCACGGAGATCCTGAAGGAATATGACATCGGCCTGACGCTGGTGGACGTAAAGATTCAGGACGCCGAGCCGCCCACGCAGGAGGTCATAGAAGCCTTCAAGGCCGTGGAGACCGCCAAGCAGCAGGCGGAGACGGTCATCAACGATGCCAAAGCCTATCAGAACGCCCAGCTGCCGCAGGCGCAGGCTCAGGCCGACCAACTGATCCAGAACTCGGAATACCTGAAACAGAAGCGCATCAACGAAGCCATTGAGAAGGTGGCCATGTTTGAGGCTATGTATTCCGAGTATGCCCAGAACCCCGCCATTACCCGCACGAGAATGTATTACGAGGCCATTTCTCAGGTGCTGCCCGGTGTGAAGCTCTACATCAACACCGGCGGTCAGGGCGGCGATGTCCAGATGCTCCTGCCGCTGGAATCTCTGGCGGGAACCGAAGGAGGTAACGCAAAATGAAGAAAAAGGGAATTTTGATCGTGCTGCTGGTGCTGGCGTTGATACTGGCTGCCGGCTCCATGTTTACCGTGGCCGAGGACGAGTATGCCTGCACGGTACGGTTTTCCAAGATCATCGACACCACCAGCGAAGCGGGACTGCACTTCAAGCTGCCCTTTGTGGACAGCGTGAAGTATTTTACCGACGCCACCCAGCTTTACGACATTCCGCCCTCTGAGGTACTGACTTCCGACAAGCAGAACATGACCGTGGACTGCTACATTCTGTGGAGAATTTCCGACCCCAAGCTGTTCTACCAGACCCTCGGCTCCACGGCCAAGGCGGAGGAACGGCTGGACGCCATCACCTACAGCGCCCTGAAAACCGACATGGGCACGCTGGCGCAGGCGGACATCATCAACATGAACGACGGCGCCGAGCGCAACACCATCTATGACGACATCACCGTCAAGGTGGATGCCGCGGCCAAGTCCTACGGCATCCATGTGGAGGACGTGAAGATCAAGCGCTTCGACCTGCCGGAAAGCAACCTGAACGCAGTCTACGGCCGGATGATCTCCGAGCGGAACCAGATGGCGGAGAAGTATACCGCCGACGGCAACTATGACGCTTCCATCATCCGCAACGACGTGGATAAGCAGGTGAACATCATCGTCTCCGACGCCGAGGCTGCTGCCGCCAAGCTGGAGGCCGAGGGCGAGCAGGAGTACATGCGCCTGCTGGCGGAGGCTTACGACACGCAGGACAAGAAGGACTTCTACGAGTTCTCTCTGGCGCTGGACGCGCTGAAAGCCAGCCTGAACGGCGACGAAAAGACCGTCATTCTGGACGCCAATTCCGAGCTTGCCAAGATCCTTATGGGCGGAAAATAGAGATCAGCTGAAAAAGCCCGCACATCGGTCGCTTGACCGGTGTGCGGGCTTCGTGCTTATTGCGTTATTTCCAAAGACCATCGGGGTACTTGCCCTCGTCGGTCATCCGGCGCAGGGCGGCTACCACCGCAGGCTTGTCGGCGGCGTAGGTCACGCCGTACCATTTGTCGGGGGAAGTCAGCACCGTGACCGTGGCCTTCTTCTCCGCGATCAGCTGGGACACCGCCAGAGGCAGGAAGAATTCGCCCTTGATGGGATTCTCCGCCAGCGCCTTGTCCAGAAAAGCCGGGAAGCGGGCTTCCAGCTCCTTCAGGAAGCCGGGGGTGTAGCCCCACAGGTTCATGGACACGGTGGTGTCGGCGGGGACGTCCACCCAGTGCTCGCCATCCTCGGTGAAGTGGATACCGCCGGGGTACTTTTCCACACGGGTACGCTCGTCAATGCCGGTGAGATGACCCTTGCCGTCGGTGACGCAGATGCCCCGGGCGACGCTGCCGTGGTCCGTCACGGTCTTGCCCAGTTCGTAGCCCACCATGTAGTAATCGTAGGTGTCCTTATCCTGCACGTGGCAGAGGGCGTCGTAAATCACCCGGTAGGCGGAGGTACCGTAATAGTCGTCGGCGTTGATGACCGCAAAGGGCGCGTCGCCGATGGCCTCACGGGCGCACAGAACCGCGTGGCAGGTGCCCCATGGCTTGGTGCGTCCCTCCGGGACGGTGTAGCCGGCGGGGATATCGTCCAGCTCCTGATAGGCGTAACGGATCTCCATGGGGCATTTTTTCAACCGCTCGCCGACGGTCTCCATGAAGTCCTTGCGGATGGCTTCCTTGATGATGATAACAGCGGTATCGAAACCGGCTTTGTGGGCGTCATAAAGGGAATAGTCCAGAATCGCTTCGCCCTGACTTCCCACAGGGTCGATCTGCTTCAGTCCGCCGTAGCGGCTGCCCATACCGGCGGCCATAACGACAAGAATAGGTTTGCGTGCCATTCAAATTCTCCTTTTTTGTTTTTCGGCGGCACTATGGAGTCGGGCAGCGCCGCCTGCTTCATTGGGGTGGGTTCATTATAACGTGTAATTCCCCGTAAAGCAAGGGAAAGCGGAGCTTTTTGTGCATAGTGTCGAGAAAATCGGCTTTCAGGTGAAAAAAGAGTGGGGAACACTAGATAAGTTGCTCGGAATTCAGGAAAATGCTTTCCCTGCGCAGCTTGTCCCAGCGGAATTCCCCCGCAAGCTCCCGGGCGGAAACGGGTTCATTCCGCTCAATCAGCCCCGCGCTGAAAGCCAGCGTGCCGATGAGCCTTTCCGGGGTGACGCGGGCGCGAAGCTGCCCTAAATCCAGATCTTTGTCCCGCTTGCTCAGGCGGCGGCCGTCCGGGGCAAGGAGCATGGGGACGTGGGCATACGCCGGGTGGGGGAAGTCCAGCAGCTCCTGCAAGTACATCTGCCGGGGCGCGGAGCTTAATAAATCCATCCCCCGTACCACCTCGGTGACACCGGCCTCCCCGTCGTCTACGGTGACGGCGAGCTGGTAGACGTAGACCCCGTCGGCCCGGCGCACCACCATGTCTCCGCAGTCGGTGGCGAGGTTGCATTCATAATGCCCCTGCACCCGGTCCTCCACCGTCCAGACCCTGTCCGGCACCCGAACCCGCCACGCGGGGGCGCGGTGAAATGTTGCCCGCTGCGCTTCCGTCAGATTCCGGCAGGTGCCGGGGTAGACGTAGGTGCCGTCGGACAGGTGCGGCGCGTTGACGCTGTGAAGCTGGCTGCGGGTGCAGTAGCAGGGATACAGCAGCCCCATTTCGGCGAGTTTGTCAAAATACCTGTCGTAAACGGCGCTGCGCGCGCTCTGGGGCGGCGTCTCCCGGTCGTAGTCCAGACCCAGCCAGCGCAGGTCTTCCCGGAGGATTTGCGCGTATTCCTCACTGGTTCGCTGGGTATCCAAATCCTCCATCCGGAGAACCATTTCTCCGCCCTTAGAGCGCACGGACAGCCATGCAATCAGCGCCGCGAAGACGTTGCCCAGGTGCATCCGCCCGGAAGGAGTGGGGGCGAAGCGCCCTACGGTCTTCAGCTCAGCCATTTGATCCACCACCAGATGATGCCGGCGATACCGGCCAGTTCCCCAAGGAGCAGCAGCACCAGACCGCCGGAACCTTTCTTCCGCTGCTTTTTCCGGCTTTTGCGGTCGGCAATATAATCTTCCGCGTAATAGGCGTCGTCGGTTTCCTCGTCGTCGTAGACCGTGCGGTCAAAGTCCACGGCGTAGTTGACTGGGCGGCTGCTGCGCCGGGTGAGAACGGGAAAGTCCTCGCCATCCTCGTCCACATCTTCTTCGTCCCAATCTTCTTCCAGAAGCTCGTCTTCCATCTGCTGCAGGGCTTTGCCGGGGTCGTCAAAGAACCGCATGAGGCATCCCTCCTTTGCCTGCTATTGTAGCGAATTACTTGGCAAATGTAAAGCGGATATTTCCTTTGACGTACAGTCTGCGCTCTGCTATAATAGACAGAAATGTGGAAGCTTGGAGGAAGACACCATGAGAATGAGAAAAATGCGGAATCTGGAACCCAGAATGGAAAAATGCGCCGCTTACCGAATCGATCAGCCGGAGACGCTCCGGGGAAACTGGCGGAGCCTGAAGCCGGACTGCACGGCACTGTGGGTGGAGGTCGGCTGCGGAAAGGGAAAATTCACTGCCGAGACCGCTCAGGCCAACCCCGACGTGCTGCTCATCGCCGTGGAGCGCTGCCGGGAGGCCATGGTGGTGGCCATGGAGAAGGCCAGAGATATGGAGCTGAAGAATGTATTCTTCATCGATATGGACGTGGCCAAAATGGAGGAAATTTTTGCCCCGGGGGAGATCGACCGGCTGTTCATCAACTTTCCCGACCCATGGCCGAGGAAAAAGAATGCCAAGCGCCGTCTGACCCACCGGATATTTCTGGACAAATACTGCCACACCGTCCGGGAGGGCGGGGAAATCCACTTCAAAACCGATAACGCCCCCCTGTTTGCCTACAGTCTGGAAGAATTTGCCGCCTGCGGTCTGGAAGTGAAGAATGTCACCCATGATCTGCACAAGGACGGCATCGTCGGCATCATGACGGGGTACGAAGAAAAATTCCACGCCCTCGGCACCCCCATCAACCGGTGTGAGATCGTGTGCAGGCCCTTTGTCCTCCCCCCGGAGGAGAAAAAGCAGACAGAGGGACAGGAAGAGGCGTGACCCCTTTCTTCCCACAGGAGGAACCATTATGAGCTATTACGCGGGCAGCTGTGACGTTGCCGTGATCGGGGCGGGACACGCGGGAATCGAAGCCGCCCTTGCCGCCGCACGGCTGGGCAATCACACGATTCTCTTTACCATCAATCTGGACGCCGTGGGCAATATGCCCTGCAACCCCGCCATCGGCGGCACCGGAAAGGGGCACCTTGTGCGGGAGCTGGACGCGCTGGGGGGCGAGATGGGCGCGGCGGCTGACCATGCCTGCATCCAGTACCGGATGCTCAACCGGGGCAAAGGCCCCGCCGTCCATTCCCTCCGCGCTCAGGCCGACCGGGTAAAATACCGGCAGTATATGAAGCACGTTCTGGAATTGCAGGAAAATCTGGAGCTGAAACAGGCGCAGATCGTGGAAATTCTGACTGCGGACGGTGCCGTCACCGGCGTGCGCACCCAGTTGGGGGCGCAGTACGGCGCGAAAGCCGTGGTCATCGCCACGGGAACGTATCTGGACAGCACCGTCATCACCGGCCAGAGCGTCATCCCCTCCGGTCCCGACGGGATGCACCCCAGCGTGGGACTGGCGGACAATTTGCGCGCTCTTGGGCTGCACCTTCGCCGCTTCAAAACCGGCACGCCACCCCGTGTCAACCGGCGGAGCATCGATTTTTCCAAAATGGAGGTGCAGCCGGGGGACGAGACGGCGGAGCCGTTTTCCTTCCGCACCACCCACAAGGTCAACAATTCCGCCGTGTGCTATCTGACCTACACCAACGAGGAGACCCACCGCATCATCAGGGAGAACCTGTACCGCAGTCCCATGTACGACGGCACCATCTCCGGCGTCGGCCCCCGGTACTGCCCCAGCATCGAGACGAAGATCGTCCGCTTTGCCGACAAGCCCCGGCACCAGCTGTTCATCGAACCCTGCGGGCTGGACACCGAGGAAATGTACATTCAGGGCTTTTCTTCCAGTCTTCCCGAGGATGTGCAGCTTGCCATGCTGCGCACCGTGGCGGGGCTGGAACATGCGGAAATGATGCGCCCTGCCTACGCAATCGAATACGAGTGCGTCGATCCCACCCAGCTGAAGCCTACGCTGGAAACGAAGCTCGTTTCTGGCCTGTACGGCGCGGGGCAGTTCAACGGCACCTCCGGCTACGAGGAAGCCGCCGCGCAGGGACTGGTGGCCGGCATCAACGCCGCATTGAAAATTCAGGGTAGGCTCCCTCTGATCCTCACCCGGGACACCAGCTACATCGGCACCCTCATTGACGATCTGGTGACCAAGGGGACGGAGGAACCCTACCGCATTATGACCAGCCGGTCGGAATACCGCCTGCTGCACCGTCAGGACAACGCCGACCAGCGTCTGACCCGCATTGGCGGAGAGATCGGCCTGATCCCGCCGGAACGGGTACAGGCGGTGGAGGAAAAATACGCGCAGGTGCGCCGGGAGGTGCAGCGGCTGGAGGGCAGCGGCATTCCCGCGTCGGAGGAGCTGAACGCCATGCTGGAGCGGAAGGGGACTGCCCCCGTGGCCAATTCCGCTCGTTTGGCCGACCTTCTGCGCCGCCCCCAGGTGAGCTATGCCGACATCGCTCCCTTTGATCCGGAACGGCCGGAACTAAGCCTTGCCGTCACCGACGAGGTGGAAATTCAGATCAAGTACGCGGGCTATCTGACCCGGCAGGAAAAGCAGGTGGAGGAATTCAGGAAGGAAGAGGCTCGCCTTCTCCCGGAAAATCTGGATTACGCCGCCATCCCCGGCCTGCGGCTGGAGGCGCGGGAAAAGCTCGCCGCCATACGTCCGGTGTCCATCGGTCAGGCGGGCAGAATCTCGGGAGTCAGCCCGGCGGATATCGCGGTGCTGCTGATCTATCTGGAGCAGACAAATGGGTAGCAGACTGCGTGAATCCAACCCGGACGTGCAATCGGTATTTTTGCTGAAAAAGAATAGGAGCAACCATGAAACAAAATAGAAAGCTGACGAAAGTCTTGCTGATGGTGTATCTGCTGGCGCTGACATGGATCATACTGTTCAAGCTGCAGATGGATTTTTCCAACCTGCGGGACATGAACTACAGAAGCGTCAATCTTATCCCCTTTGCGGGTTCGGGAATCGTAAATGACAGGGTAGACGTGTCCGAAATTCTGCTGAATGTCGCCGCCTTTGTGCCCTTCGGCATTTATGTTTCCATGCTGAAGCCCGATGGGGGATTCTGGAAAAAGGTTTTGCCGATTTTCTGCGTAAGCCTTTTTTACGAGGTCATGCAGTATGTTCTCGCAATCGGCGGGAGCGATATCACCGACCTGATCGGGAACACATTGGGCGGCGTGGTCGGAATCGGTGTGTTTGCCGTGTTGTACCGGCTGTTTGGCAGAAAGGTTATCAAAGTTCTGAACGTTCTGGCGCTCATTGGAACGGTTGCCGCAGTTGCGTTCCTGGCATTGCTGGTCATTGCGAATCTGTAGACAGCAACAGCGGGTTGCTTGCCAGCGTGGGAATCCTGTGGTACAGTTATGCCAAGGAGGTGCTTTTCATGGATACAAAGGATATTTTGTATAACTTAAGAGCAAAAAGGGGACTGTCTCAGGACGGGCTGGCGGAAAAGGTTTTCGTCACGCGGCAGGCGGTGTCCCGCTGGGAAAACGGGGAAACGACGCCGAACGTGGAAACGCTGAAGCTGCTGTCAAAATTCTACGACGTTTCCATCAACACGCTGCTGGGGTCTCCCAGACAGCTGATCTGCCAGTGCTGCGGAATGCCGCTGGAGGATTCCACCCTCAGCCGGGAAACCGACGGCTCTTTCAACGAGGAATACTGCAAGTGGTGCTACGCGGACGGGGAATTTACCTATTCCAGCAAGGAACAGCTGATCGATTTCTGCGCAAAGCACATGGCAAGCGAAAGCTGGCCGGAGCAGCAGGTTCGCGCCCATATGGAAGCGCTGGTTCCTACATTGAATCACTGGAAATAATTGCAGAACGAAAAGTCTCTGCCCGACATCGTCAGGCAGAGACTTTTTGTATGCCGTTTGAAAGCAACCGCTTTACCGTCTTCCTCCGAAGGGGTAGCCGTTCCAACCGCCGCTCTGGCTGTCGGACGCGGCCTGCTGGGTCTGCTCGTTGGCCAGCGCCGACTGAACCTGCTCGCCTACGGTGACGGTGAGTTCTATGGTCGAGCCCTGACGGTAGACGGTCATGGTCAGCGTGTCGCCGATGGCGGCCTCGCTTACCAGACTGACCAGATCGCTGCTGCCGGTGATCTCCGTGCCGTTGACCCGGGTGATGACGTCGCCCGCCTGAAGTCCGGCCTTGGCGGCGGGGGAATCATCGGAAACGGCCTGAACGGCCGCGCCGGCGGGGATGCCGTAGAGCTGGGTCTGCTGGTTCACGTCGGAAACGCTGACACCCACATAGGGCTTGGAGATGTAGCCCTTTTCAATGATGCTCTTGACGATGGAAAGAACGTGGTTGATGGGGATGGCGAAGCCGATGTTGTCGATGGACGCGGTGGAGGAAGAAGAGGAGCTGGAATACTTGGCGTTGGTGATGCCGATGACCTCACCGTAGAGATTAAAGAGCGCGCCGCCGGAGTTGCCGGAGTTGATGGCGCAGTCCGTCTGAATGAGATCCATGGTCAGGGAATTGGAGAGGGTGACCTCCCGATCCTTGGCGCTGACAAGACCCGCGGTGAGGGAGAAGGTCAGCTCGCCCAGAGGGTTGCCGATGGCGACCACGCTGTCGCCCACGTTCAGGTTGTCGGAGTCGCCCAGAACCACCGGGGACAGCCCCTGGGCGTCCACCTTCAGGACGGCCACGTCGTTGCTTTCGTCGTAGCCGATGAGGGTCGCGTCATAGGTGTCGCCGTTGTACATGGCTACGGTGATGCTGTTGGAGTTTTCCACCACATGATAGTTGGTCAGGATATAGCCGTCCTCGGTGAGGATGAAGCCGGAACCCGCCGCGGCGGAGGTGGTCTGGAAGCCCCAGTAGTTGGTGGTGATGGAGGTGGTGATGCCGACGGTGGAATTGACGTTGGCGGCGTAAACCTCCGCGGCGGTCATCTCCTTGCCGGTGTCCACGGTGACGGTGTTCAGGACGCTGCTTTCCCGGATGCCCTGAAGCATGGCAGTCTCATTTTTGCTTGTCGTTCCGGTCTGGCCGCGGCTGCTTTCATACCAGATGACGCCGCCTGCCCCCAGAGCGCCGCCCAGCAGGGCGAACACCAGCGCCAGCGCGCAGATGCGAAGCCCCATGCGGTTTTTCTTTTCCCGCTTCTTCGGCGTGGGAGGCGTGTAGACGGGGATCTCCTGAGAAGGATTTTCGTAAGAGTTGTTGGAATCGTAGAATTGTTCATCCATAATGGTTTGCTTCCTTTCATGTTTCATTGCCCACAGAATAGCACTTGATCCTGAATAGAATCTGAAAAAATCGGTGGGAGGTTGTAAAAGAACTGTTAACAAACAGGATTTCAGTTCCAATTCAGGATTATCTGGTATTATAATGAAAACGGAATTTATGGAGGCATGCAATATGAAAATTCTGGTAATCGAAGACGAAAAGCTGCTGGCCGATTCCATCAAGACCCTTCTGGAAGGGAAGGGCTTTGAGGTGGAGGTGGCCTACGACGGCGAGACCGGCGTGGAATATGCCGAGCTGGGAATTTACGATCTGCTGATTCTGGACGTGATGATGCCCAAAATGGACGGCTATCAAGTCGCCCGGGAGGTGCGCGCCAAGCGCTGCACCACGTCCATCCTCATGCTGACGGCAAAGTCCGCCGTGGAAGACCGGATCTACGGCCTGAATTCCGGCGCGGACTATTATCTGACCAAGCCCTTCGACACCCGGGAGCTGCTGGCCTGCATCAACGCCCTTCTGCGCCGTCAGGGCAAGCAGGTGGACGAGCTGGTGTTCGGCAATACTTCCCTTGACTTAGACACCTGTACACTGGTCTGCGGCGGGAAAAGCGTGCGGCTGTCCGCCCGGGAGTTTGACGTGATGCGGTTTCTGCTTCAGGCGCAGGATCGGATACTGTCGAAGGAAATGATCCTCGCCCGGGTGTGGGGCTACGATTCCAACGCAGTGGAAAACCACGTGGAGGTCTATGTGGGCTTTTTGAGGAAGAAGCTCAGCGCCATCAATTCCAATGTGCGCATTGAGGCCGTCCGGCGTCTGGGGTATCGTCTGGAGGTGGCGGAAGGATGATTCGCCGACTGAGAGTCAAATTCATCTGCATCAATATGGCCATCGTCACCGTTATGATGCTGGCGATTCTCGGTATGCTGCTCCACTTTACCCGCAATGATCTGGAACAGCAGAGCATCCGGGTGATGCAGAGCGTCATGGAGGATCGCGCCTATCCCAGCCGTCCGGGGGAATTTCCCAGACAGGCGAAGATTCCCTATTTCTATGTAAGTGTCAACACCATGGGCGAGCTGTCCGCCAGCTTTGGCGGCTACTATGACCTGACGAACACGGAGGCCATTCAGGAGATCATCACCCTCGCGCTGAATTCCGACGACCAGACCGGCATCCTGAAGGACTACAGCCTGCGCTTTCAGAAGCGCACCACGCCCTTCGGGCAGACCATCGTCTTTGTGGATATGTCCAGCGAGCTTGCCACCATGCGCAGTCTGACGGATACCTGTATCCTCATCGGCGTGCTGAGCTTCGCCGTATTTCTGGGGCTGTCCTTCCTGCTGGCAAGGTGGGCGGTGAAGCCGGTGGAGACGGCGTGGAACCAGCAGCGCCAGTTCGTGGCGGATGCCTCTCACGAGCTGAAAACACCCCTGACGGTGATCCTGACCAACGCGGAACTTTTGCAGGAGCCGGAGTACGACGAACAGGCGCGCAGCCGGTTCGTGGACAGCATCATGACCATGTCCCACCAGATGCGGGGACTGGTGGAAAGTCTGCTGGAGCTGGCGCGGGTGGATAACGGCGGGCAGAACATGGTTTTTTCCCGCCTGAATTTCAGCGAGCTGGTGAGCGACGCCCTGCTCCCCTTTGAGCCGGTGTATTTTGAGAAGGGGCTGACGCTGGAAAGCAATGTGGAGGAAAACCTATTCGTCAGGGGCAGTCAGCAGCACCTGAAGCAGGTGGCGGACATCCTGCTGGACAACGCGGCCAAGTACGCTTCCGCCGATTCCACGGTGCGGGTTATCCTGCGGCGGCAGGGGAGCCACTGCCTGCTTTCCGTGGCAAGCGCCGGGGACGCCATATCCAAAGAGGATCTGAAGAACATTTTCAAGCGGTTTTACCGCATGGACAAGGCCAGAAGCATGAACCACAGCTACGGTCTGGGTCTGTCCATCGCGGACAGCATTGTCTCCAAACACGGCGGCAAAATCTGGGCGGAAAGCGCGGACGGGGTCAATGCCTTCTTTGTCCAGCTGCCCACGGCATAAATATCCGGGACGGCACCGCCGTCCCGGCTTCGTTTATTCACAGATACGTAACAATTTTTTAAGAGTCCTTTCAGCTTCCGGTACTATAATCGGGTGTGAGTATGGGCAGTGCCCACCGGATGAAGCTCATCAATAGAAGGAGGAACCGCGTTGATTGAAGTAAAGCATCTGACCAAGCGCTACGGCAGTCATACTGCCGTGTCCGACCTGTCCTTCACCGTGGAGAAGGGGCAGATCTACGGCTTTCTTGGGCCGAACGGCGCCGGAAAATCCACGACCATGAACATTATGACGGGCTGTCTTGCCGCGACCTCCGGCGAGGTGGTCATCGGCGGCTATGACATTTTTCAGGACGCCGCTCAGGCAAAAAAACTCATTGGGTACCTGCCCGAGCAGCCGCCGCTGTATCTGGACAGAACGCCCCGGGAATATCTGCGCTTCGTGGCGCGGGCAAAGGGCATCCCAGAGAAGCGCATTCCCGGGGAGCTGGACAGGGTCATGACCGTCACCGGCACACTGGATGTTGCCGACCGGCTGATGAAGAATCTGTCCAAAGGCTACCGCCAGCGGGTGGGCATTGCGCAGGCGGTGCTGGGCGACCCGGAGGTCATCATTCTGGACGAGCCTACCGTGGGGCTTGACCCCCGGCAGATCACGGAGATACGGGAACTGATCCGCCAGCTGGGGAAGGAGCACACCGTCATTCTTTCCAGTCACATTCTGTCGGAGGTGCAGCAGGTCTGCACCACTATCCTGATTCTGTCCAAAGGGAAGCTGGTGGCCTGCGACACTCCGGAAAATCTGGAACGGCTGTTCGCGGGAAAGAGCACCGTGGAGCTGACCGTGGAGGCGGCGGAGAAAGAAATCCCCGGCATTCTCTCCGGTGTTTCCCACATCGTAAGCCGGACGGCCAAAGCCCGGCAGGACGGTGCCTGCGACGTGACGCTGGAGCTGGACGTTCCGGCGGAAAATGAAGTTTGCCGGGAGATTTTCTTCGCATTCAGCAAGGCGGGTAAGGCCATCCTGCGCATGACCGCCGGGAAGGCGAGTCTTGAGGACATTTTCATGGAGCTGACCGATTCCGGGAAGGGGGAGGAAACCAAATGAGAGCAGTATTCCGGCACGAGCTTTCGTCCTATTTTACGGGGGTGACGGGGTACGTGTTCAGCGCGTTTCTGCTGCTGTTCACGGGCATTTATACCATGGTCTACAATTTGCAGTCCGCCTCCGTGCATTTTGAATACGTGCTTGGGAGCATGAGCTTCGTGTTTCTGATCATCGTCCCCATCCTCACCATGCGGGTGCTGGCGGAGGAGCGGCGGCAGAAGACCGACCAGCTGCTGTATTCTCTGCCCCTGACCATGACCCAGGTGGTGCTGGGGAAATTCGCCGCCATGCTGGTGGTGTTTGCCGCACCTATGGCGGTCATCTGCCTGTATCCGGTGGTGCTGTCCGCCTACGGCAATGTGTATCTGCCCGCGGCCTACGGCGCTATTGTGGGATTTTTCTTCCTTGGCATGGCGCTGCTGGCCATCGGCATGTATATTTCCTCCGTGACGGAAAGTCAGGCCGTGGCGGCGGGGCTGTGCTTCGTGGTGATGCTGGTCAACTATTTCCTGTCCGATCTGGCGGGGTTCGCGTCCTCCACGGCCTATTCGTCCCTCGCGGCGCTGGCGGTGACGGCGCTGATCGCCTGCGGCATTGTGTACCTGATGACGAAAAACGGCTTCGTGTCTCTGATTCTGGCGGCGGGGCTGGAAGCGGGGCTGATCGGGGCGTATCTCTGGGATTCCAGCCGGTTTGAGGGGCTGTTCCCGCAGATCATCTCCCAGCTGAGCCTGTTTGCCCGGTTCTATACCATCGTCAACGGCGTGTTCGACGTGACCGCCATTGTGTATTACCTGTCGGTGACGGGATTTTTCCTGTTTTTGAGCGTGCAGTCTCTGGAGAAGCGGAGGTGGAGTGAATGAAAAAGCCCAATTTCAGCTGGAAGCGGGTGGCGGATTCCTTCTCCACCCGGTCGTTCCGGGCCGGCGGCTACACCGTGGCCGCAGCGGCCATTGTGCTGGCCATCGCCGTGATGGTCAATGTGTTCGCCGCCGCCCTCCCGGCAAGTGTGACAAAATTCGACACCACGGCCAATCAGCTGTTCACATTGTCTGAGCAGACGGAAAAGCTGGTGGGCGGCCTGACGGACGAGGTGACGGTTTACTGGATCGTCCGCAGCGGGCGGGAGGAAAGCTACCTGGAATCCCTGCTGAGCCGCTACCAGTCCCTCAGCGACAAGATCCGCGTGGTGAAGAAGGATCCGGACGTGTTCCCCACCTTCACCCAGCAGTATACCGACAGCTTCACGGAAAACAGCCTGATCGTGGAGGCCGGGGAGCGGTACCGGTACGTGGACTATAATGATATTTTCGTGATGGACTACACCAGCTATTACTACTACGGTACGGAAAACTGGAGCTTCTGCGGAGAAAGCGAGCTGACCAGCGCCATCGACTACGTGGTGAGCGAGAACCTCCCGAAGGTGTACCTGCTCACCGGCCACGGGGAGAGCAGCCTGAGCGACAGCTTTACCTCGGCCGTGAAGCAGCAGAATATTGAGACGGCAGAGCTGTCCCTGCTGACGCTGGAATCCGTCCCCGCAGACGCGGACTGCATTCTCATCAACGCCCCCCAGAGCGACATTTCCTTAGACGAGCAGAGCAAGCTGCGGGAATATCTGGGCAACGGCGGCAATCTGTTTCTCATCACCGACCCGCCGAAAAACGAAAAGCTTTCCAATCTGGAAGCACTGATGGCCGATTACGGTGTCAGCACAGTGGACGGCATCGTTGTGGAGAGCGACCAGAGCCATTATGTCTGGGGCACGCCCTATTTCCTGCTGCCGGACATTGCGTCCCACGCCATCACCACGCCCCTGACCGACGGCGGCTACCGTGTGCTGCTGCCCATTTCTCAGGGTCTGACGGTGGCGGATGACCTGCGGGACACGCTGTCCGTCACCAAACTGCTGACCACGTCCTCTTCCGCCTTTGCCAAGGCGGCGGGGTATGACCTGACCACCTACGAGAAGGAGGAGGAGGACGTGAACGGCCCCTTCGCTCTGGCGGTCGCCATCAGCGATACCGTGGACGACGGCATTACCAGCGACATTGTGTGGGTATCCTCCGCGGCGCTGGTGGACGACCAGACCAACACGCAGGTCTCCGGCGGCAATCAGGACTTCTTCCTGAATGCGCTGGGATACCTGTGTCAGGCGGAGCAGAGCAGCCTGTCCATCCACGCCAAATCCCTGAGCAGTGACACGCTGACCATGGACAGCGCGGCGGTATCTGCCCTCACCGTTGCGGTGGTGGGTGTGATTCCTGCGGCAGTCATCACGCTGGGCATTGTCATCTGGATAAGGAGGAAGCGCAGATGAAAAACGGAAAAAAGCTGCTGCTTCTGCTGCTGGTTCTGGCGGTGCTGGTGGGCGCGACCGCAATAGTGGGAACCATCAGCAAAAATGCCGCCGATCAGGAGGACGAAACGCAGACAGTGTTTTCTCTCGACCCGGAAAACGTGACGAACCTCGGCTGGGACTACAGCGAAAAGGTCTCCTTCACCGCCGGGGAAGACGGCTGGGTGTGCGATCAGGACGGGGCGTTCCCTGTGGACGAAACCTGTCTTGACAAGATGCTGGAAGTCCTCACAGATGTGGAATCCACCAAAACCATTGAAAACCCGGAGAATTTAGACCAGTACGGTCTGGAGATCCCTGTGTGCGTCATCACGGTGGAAGACGGCAAGAGCCACACCCTTTCCATTGGGCTGGAAACCGCCGTGGGCGGCCAGCGGTACTTCTCCAACGGCGATGGAAACGTCTATCTGGTGGACAAAGACATTATCGAAAATTTCCAATATGGCCTGTATGATGTCCTGAAGCACCAGACCCTGCCGGAAGTCGCCCAGCTTACCGGCATAAAAGTGGAGCTTCCGGAGGGCGGTTATGAAATTACCCGTCAGGAGAACAGCGGCCTTGCCTATTCCGACGATTACGTCTGGTTCATGGATGGCAAGGCGCTGGATAACGACCTGACCCAGACGCTTCTCGATATGGTGACGAACCTGAACCTGAGCGAGTGCGTGGACTACAACGCATCCGACCTGTCCCTGTACGGTCTGGATGCCCCGGCGGTGACGGCGACGGTTCTGGACGGGGGCAAGGCGGCCTATACGCTGGAGATCAGCGCTTCGGAGAACGGCGAGTGCTACGTGCGCCTGAGCGATTCCAAGATGATCTACCAGCGGGACGCCGCTCTCAGCGATACCCTGCGCTACACCACCTACGCCGATTTACAGCCCGACGACGTGATTCTGATGGACTGGGATACGGTGCAGAGCGTCGCCGTCACGGTGGACGGTGAGGAATCCGTGCTGACGAGAACCACCGAAGAGAAGACGGATGATGAAGGCATCGTCACGGAGGAAACGGTCTGGAAGCTGGATGGGCAGGAAGTGAAATTCGCTCCCGTCCTGAACAGCCTGTCTAATATGACCTCCAGCGGCTATGCCACCGGCATCACCCCGGAGGGAGAACCGGAGATCACCTTCCGTATCCTGAGAGACCGGGAGAATTTCTCCGAGGTGACCCTGTGCTTCTACGCCTACAATTCCACCTTCTGTCTGGTGACACTGGACGGCGTGTCCACCGTCACCGTCAAGCGGGAGACCGCGGCGGAACTGGTTTCGTCGGTTGAGAAATTGCTGAAATAAAAAAGTGGCCGGGAACAGGCAAAACCCTGTTCCCGGCTTCTTGTGTACATGATTGGATGGAAAATCTTTTTACGTCTCCCCAGTGCTAGGCCGGCAGCTTCCGGTAGCAGCGGAAAAAGTACCAGTTTTCAAAGGCGGCGGTGATCAACCAGGAGAAAATGTAAACGAGATACAGCGACGGAATGGTCTTGAACCATGCGAACACGGTCAGAACCCAGATGATCCGGAAAATACAGGAACCGGAAATGACGATAATCATGGGCACAAGGCTCTTTCCCAGCCCCCGGCAGCCGGCGATGGCATTGTCCATGAAGGCGGAGACGCAGTAGGAGAAGCCCATGATTGTCAGCCGCTTCATGCCCGCCTCGATGACGGCGGCGTCGGTGGTGAACAGCGTCAGGAACGCGGGGCCGAAGGCCACCAGAGAGAAGCCCAGAATGGCGCCCGCGCCGAAGGAATACCCCAGGCAGATCAGGTAGCTGCGCCGAATCTCCCTGCGCCGTCCGGCGCCGTAGTTCAGGCCGATGAAGCTGCTGCACGCGGTGTAGAAGGCTGCCATGACGTCGTAAACCAGGCCGTCGGCATTGGCGGCGGCGGAATTGCCTGCCACCATAACGGTGTCAAAGCTGTTGACGCCCGCCTGAATGAACATATTGGCAATGTAGAAAATGGCGTTTTGCAGGCCCGCGGGAATGCCCAGCGTCAGAATCTCCCGGCAATTTTTCCGGTGCAGGCGTAATAGTTTTGGGGAAAGACCGTAGGCTTCCCGGTTCCGGAACAGCGCGGCCGTGAGGAAAATGGCGGAGAGGTACTGGGAAATAATGCTGGCGAGGGCCACGCCGGCCACGTCCAGACCGCACACAATGACAAACACCAGATTCAGCACCACATTGACGATGCCGGAAAACAGAAGGTAGTACAGCGGCTTTTTGGTGTTGCCGATGGCGCTGTACACGGCGTTCCCGAAGTTGTACAGGGCGAGGGCGGGCATACCGCAGAAGTAGATCTGCATGTAAAGCGTGGCCTTGTCCAGCAGCTCCGGCTTGGTGTTCAGCAGCCGCAGCAGCGGCCGGGAGCCGAAGAAGCCGAAAATCAGCAGCAAAATGCCGCAGATCAGACAGAGGATGGCCGAGGAATGGACGGTTCTTTGCAGCTCCTGCTGATCTCTGGCACCGTAATACCGGGCGACGAGGGCGTTGATGCCGCCGCCGACACCGATGAGAATACCGGTAAACAGCGTTACGGCGGTGGCGGTGGAGCCGACGGCCGCCATGGACAGCGAGCCGGCAAACCGGCCGATGACGGCGATATCCGCCATATTAAACAGAACCTGAAGCACGTTGGAGGCCATCAGCGGCAAGCTGAAAAGCAGAATTTGCCGGGGAAGCCGCTCCGACGTGCCGGGGGCGATTTTGGATTTCATGGAATTCACCTTTCTATGTAAGCAAACAGCATCCCCAACTTTTTGGGGGAAAAGCGGAGCCATTGTAGCACATCCTGGGGATGAATGCAATGCTTCCCGCCGCCTTTTGAAAAAAGAAAATTTCCTGCAAAAAATTGTTGATTTTCCACAGGACAGGGATTATAATTTCAGCGAAAACGTTGATTTTCCGGGGCTTCCTCCGAAGGGTCGGCGGGTTTTCAGGGACATATTGAAGCAAGGAGCCAAAGGAAATGAAAAGATACGCAGGTGTACTGCTGCCCGTTACCAGCTTGCCGTCCAAATACGGCATCGGCTGTTTTGACCAGGCGGCCTATGATTTCGTGGACTGGCTGCAAAAGGCCGGTCAGCGCTACTGGCAGATTCTGCCTCTGGGGGCTACCAGCTATGGCAGCTCCGACGATTCTCCTTATCAGGCGTATTCCGCCTTTGCGGGAAACCCTTATCTCATCAGTCTGGACGCGCTGGTGGAGGAGGGCGTGCTGACCCGGGAGGAATGCGACGGCGTGAGCTTCGGCGACAACCCCGCCAAGGTGGACTTTGACAAGCTCCACGAGCACCGCTTTGCCCTGCTGCGCAAGGCCTATGAGCGCAGCGGCATAAGCGCAAACCCGGACTATCAGAACTTCATCCGGGACAACGGCTGGTGGCTGAACGACTACGCTCTGTTCATGGCGCTTAAAACCTTCTTCCACGACCAGCCTTTCCGCGCATGGCCGGAGGACATCCGGATGCACTGGGGCTTTGCGTTGGAGCATTACAACCGGGAGCTGTACTTTGACATAGAGTTCCAGAAGTACATGCAGTTCAAATTCAACCAGCAGTGGAGCCGCCTGAAGGCCTACGCCAACGGCAAGCATATCCAGATCGTGGGGGACATTCCCATCTACGTTTCCCCCGACGGCGCGGACGTCTGGGCACACCCGGAGCTGTTCCAGCTGGACGCGCACAATGCCCCCACCGCCATTGCGGGCTGCCCGCCGGACGCCTTTGCCAAGGACGGTCAGGCCTGGGGAAATCCCCTGTACAACTGGAATTTCCACCGCGGCACGGACTTTGCATGGTGGGTCAGCCGGATGTGGTACAGCTTCAAGCTCTACGACGTGGTGCGTATTGACCACTTCCGGGGCTTTGACGAATATTTCTCCATCCCCGCGGACGCAAAAACCGCCAGAGACGGGCATTGGGAGAAGGGTCCCGGCATGGAGCTGTTCAACTCCATCCGCCGTCACTTGGGGAATGTCAGCGTTATCGCCGAAGATCTGGGACTTATGACCGATGGCGTCCGCGCTCTGGTGCGGGACAGCGGTTATCCCAATATGAAGGTGCTGCAATTCGCCGTTGACCCGGCGGATGTAGGCGGCGCGAACGACTACTGGCCCCACAATTACAATTCCAACTGTGTGGTCTACACCGGCACCCACGACAACGAGACGCTGGCCGGTTGGTACGCGGGCCTCAGCATCGAAGCAAAGACGCAGGTCCGCAACTACCTGAGCGATTACTACACCCCGGATGACCGGATGTACAAGGTTCTCATCAATCTGGCCATGACCGCGGTGGCGAAGGACTGCATCGTCCCCATTCAGGATCATCTGGGACTGGGCAACGAAGCCCGGATGAACCAGCCCGGCACCGTCGGCTTCAACTGGCGCTGGCGCCTGCTGCCGGGGCAGCTCACCGACGCTCTGGCGCAGGAGCTTCTGGCAATGGCAAAGCGCACCGCCCGCGCCAACTGGGACACCCTTCCCAAGAAGAAGGACACCGACGCGGACAAAACGGAAAAATGACAAAAAACCGGCCCAGCTGCTAAGCAGCTGGGCCGGTTTTGGCGACGCGGGTCTATAAGCCGGGTTCTGTCTTGACAGCCATCTATCTAGTCCCGGGGTTGCTCCCGGGATCAAGCCGCCTCCTCGGAACGGTCGGGCAGACCATGTGTTCCTCCACGGCGTTGCTCCGGATAGAGTTTACATCGTAAAACCTGTGTTTCCACAGGCCGGGTGGGCTCTTACCCCACCTTTTCACCCTTACGTTCTGCACCCTGAGGACGCGGAACGCGGTATCTCTCTGTTGCACTTGTCCTGAGATCACTCTCGGCGGGCGTTACCCGTTATCCTTGCCCTGTGGAGCCCGGACTTTCCTCATCCGCTGCCTTTCGGCATGCGTCCGCGGCTGTCCGACCCGGTCGTGAAAACATTGTACCCCATCGGGAACGAATTGTCAAATACCTTGCAAATTCTTTTCGGATATTGCCGTTACACGGAAGCACTCTCCGCTGCCAGCGCCTCGCCGACCTCCTCCGGCACGGTATTCCACTCGCCTTTCCTGTAGAACAGAATGGAAATGACCGTCGCCACCGTCCAGCCGATGGGCCATGCGCACCAGATGCCTGTGGAGGCCAGCGCCGTCCCCGACAGGACGAAGGCCAGCACCACCCGCAGGATCAGGTCGGTAAAGGTCGCAGTCATGAACTGCCGCATTTTCCCCGTTCCCCGGAGAATGCCGTCCGCCACCAGCTTGGCGGAGACCACAAAGTAGAAGGGGGACAAAATCCACAGGAACCGCATTCCGCTGCCCAGCGCGGCCTCCGTGGCGTCTTCCATAAAGAAGTTCATCAGCGCCCGGCCGCAGGTGCAGTACAGCGCCACCAGCGGCAGGCAGATCAGCCACACCATTTTCAGCGCCGCCCGGAAGCCTTCCTGAATTCGTGTCAGCTTGCCCGCACCCAGATTCTGGGCGGCATAATTGGAAATGCCGTTACCGATGGTGGTAAACGAAGTGATGACCAGATTGTTCAGCTTCACCGAAGCGGAATAGCCCGCCATAATGTCCGTGCCGAAGCGGTTGATGACGCTCTGAATCAGGATATTGCCCACGGAGATGAAGCTCTGCTGCAAAACGCTGGGGATGGCGATGACCACGAACCGTCCCAGCAGATCGCCGGAAAACAGCACAGTCTTCCCCTGGCTGGGAAGCTGCTTCAAGCGGCGAATGACCACGGCCACCGCCAGCACGCAGCTGATACCCTGACACAGGAACGTTGCCCACGCCACGCCCGCCACGCCCATCTTGAAGGCCGTAACGAACAGAATATCCACGGCGATGTTGCTCAAGGAAGACACCGCCAGAAAGATAAAGGGCGTCTTGCTGTCGCCAAGGGCGGAGAAAACGCCCGTGGCAATGTTATAGAAGAATACGAAGGGCAGACCCCAGACGTAAATGTCCAGATACAGCGCCGAGTCGGCGAACACCTCCTCAGGGGTGTTGATCAGCGTCAGCAGACCGTCGCAGCCGAGGATGCCCACCAGCATCAGCAGCAGGCACACCAGACCGCTGGACAGCGCGGCGGTGGATACGGCGGTCTTTACGTCGCCGTATTCCCTCGCACCGAAAAGCTGGGACACCAGCACGGAGCACCCGATGTTGCAGCCGAAGGCGAAGGCAATGAAGATCAGGGTGATCTCATAGCTGTTGCCCACGGCGGCGAGGGCGTTCTGGCCGATAAATTTACCCGCGACCCAGCTGTCGGCGATGTTGTAAAGCTGCTGGAACACAATGCTGCCGAACAGGGGCAGGCAGAATTTCCAGAGAACCGTTGACGGATTCCCAACCGTTAGATCCTTATTCATGATGACCTTCCTTCCCGTGGAATCAGACGGCATTGCCATGAGCGGTACACATGCTCAGCATCATCCGCAATTCCACGATAAACCTCCAATTTCTGATTGACTTCTAACCAAAGGCACATTATAATCCAAATGGAACGATATGTAAAATATATATTTCTTATGGCGTAATATCAAATTGATATGGAGAAATCTATGAATATCAGCTACGAAGCCTATCGCGTTTTCTACTATACCGCCAAAACCCGAAGCTTTACGCAGGCAGCGAACGCGCTGGGAAACAGCCAGCCCAACATCACCCGGATCATCAAAAATCTGGAGCGGGAGCTGGGCTGCACATTGTTTCTTCGGAACAACCGCCATGTGGAGCTGACCGCCGAAGGAGAAACCCTGTACCGCCACGTCAGCGCGGCCTTTGAGCAGCTTCAGGCGGGGGAGGAAGCGCTGCTCCGGGGCGGCGGGCTGGACGGCGGAATATTGCGGATTGCGGCAACGGAAATCGCACTGCATGTCTTCCTGCTTCCGGTACTGTCCCAATTTCGGGGGCGCTACCCCGGCGTCCACATCAGGCTGTTCAACGGCTCTACCCCCGCCGCCATCGACGAGCTGAAAAACGGCCTTGCAGACCTTGCCTTCGTCACGTCACCCATTGACACGACGGATAAGCTGCGAAGCACCCCTCTGACCGAGGTGCAGGAGATTGCCGTATGCGGCAGCGCTTACCGCAGTCTGACGGGTTCCCCGGTCACGCTGGAAGCGCTGGCGGAGTATCCCATGATCTCTTTGGGGGCGGATGGCAGCGCCTACCGGCTCTACCGGCAGTTTTTTGCGGAGCATCACGTCCCTTTTGAGCCGGACATCGAAGCGGCCACGGCAGATCAGATTCTCCCCATGGTGAAAGCAAATCTGGGGATCGGCTTTGTTCCGGCGTCCTTCCCGTCGGAGGAAGACTGGGGGCATTCCATATTCCGGATCGACCTGACGGAAACCGTCCCGCTGCGAAAGGTCTGCATGGTGGAATCCACACAGCACCCCGCCGCCGCGGCTGTAAGGGAGCTGAAAAGCATTTGTCTGGCGCAGGCAAGAGTGTGAGTAAAAGCGTCCATCCCAAATCGTACAACGCCGCCACACGTTCCAGTAAGGGGAATCGTGCGGCGGCGTTCTTTGATGGATAGTCGTAAAACAGTGAATGGAGCGTATCGGTACCGATACACTCCATTTCTCAATCCAAAATACGTACACCCCTTGGCTCTCCCGCTGGGAGAGCTGTCACCGAAGGTGACTGAGAGGGCGTTGCTCCCATATTTCCCCTCTCCGGTCTCGCTTCGCTCGGCCACCTCTCCCATAGGGAGAGGCAAGAGGTGCAGTTCATTATCCCACTGTGCCTGCCAACTGTCTGATACGCCCCGTCCATTGCGGCGGAATTCACCTTATTCCAGCCAGATCTTTCACTACCTCACCGGCCAGAATCAGGCCGGCTACGGAGGGGACAAAGGCTGTGCTGCCTGGAATATCCCGGCGGTCGGTGCAGTGGCGCTTGGTGCAGGGAGGACAGATACAGTGCGCCCGACAGCTGATGGCCATGTCCTCAATAGGGCGAAGAGGCTGCTCCTCGGAATAGACGGCCTTTCATGTCCGGATGTCCCGCTTTTTCAGCTCCCGGCGCATGACCCGCGCCGGAGGATCAACCCGGGTCTTGTAGATATCCGCCACCCGGGACGCGGCAAGGCGCTCCATGGCGTCCCTGCCCAGCAGCAGCTCAGTTCTGGAAAATGGATTCAACATGCTTCTTTCTCCGTTATTCGTAATCGAAGGATTTGAGGAACGCCTTTGCCCGGTCGGTTTCCGGGCTGGTAAAGAAGGCTTTCGGATCGTCGGACTGCTCCACCACCGTGCCGTTTTCGATGAACAGGATACGGTCGGCAATGGCGCGGGCGAAGTTCATCTCGTGGGTGACAATGACCATGGTGCTGCCCGCCTTTGCCAGAGACAGAACCACATCCAGCACTTCCCGCACCATTTCCGGGTCGAGAGCCGCGGTGATCTCGTCCAGCAGCAGAATTTCCGGGTGCATACACAGCGCCCGGACGATGGCCACCCGCTGCTTCTGTCCGCCGGACAGCTGCCGGGGATAGTCGTCCTTCCGGTCGGCAAGCCCCACCCGTTCCAGAAGCTCCAATGCTTCTTTTTCTACCTCGGCCCGGGGGCGCTTCTGCACCTTCATGGGTGCGAGCAGGATGTTTTCCAGAATGGTCTTGTGGGGGAACAGCTCATAGCTCTGGAACACCATGCCGATCTTCTGCCGCATCCGGGTGATGGATTTGCTTTCCCGGAGAACCGGCTCCCCGTCCAGCAGGATTTCGCCGCCCTGAATCGGCTCCAGACCGTTCAGGCAGCGAAGCAGGGTGCTTTTTCCGCAGCCGGAGGGGCCGATGACCACGACCACCTCGCCCTTGCGGACGGCCAGATCAAAATCTTCAAAAATCATGTGGTCCCCGAAGGCTTTCTTCAGATGCCGCACGCTTAACAGCACATTTTCCACAGTTATGACCACCTTTTCTCCAAGTACCCCGCCAGACGGCTGATGGGCCAGCAAATCAGGAAATACAGCAAGAATACCACCCCGAAGACCCCGAAGGCGGCGTTGGGGGAGGTGCGCCGGTTGGCTTCGATGATCTGCTGGGCGACCTTCAAAACCTCCACGATGCCGATCATCATGACGAGGCTGGTGGTTTTCACCATCCGGGTGATGAGGTTGATGGACAGCGGGATCAGCCGCCGGACGGTCTGGGGCAGAATCACCAGCGTGTACACCTGAATGGGCTTCATACCCAGCGCCTGAGCGCTCTCCCACTGAATGACGGGGATGCTTTGCAGCGCGCCCCGCACCAGATCGCCCATTTCCGCCGTACCCCAGAAGCTGAACACGATGATGGCCGCCGCTTCCGCTTCCAGATTCCAGCCGAAGGCCCGGGTCGTGCCGAAATACACCACAAACAGCAGCACCATCTGGGGCATAATCCGGACAATTTCCAGATAAATCCGGAAAATGGCTTTCAGAAGCCGACTTTTGGAGGTCATGAGCATTCCCATTGCGATGCCCAGCACGATGCTGATGGCGACGGAGATCAGGCTGATACGCAGCGCTACCCACAATCCGCCCAGCAGCCGCAGGAAATTCGTGCCTTTGAACAGAACGTCAATTCCCAAACTCTGCATAGCGCAGCCTCCTTTCCAGCCAGCTTCCCAGAATGGACACGGGAAGAAGCATGATGAGGTAGAAAGCCACCAGCAGGGTCAGGCATTCGATGGTTTTGGCGTACATGCCGATCAAATCTTTCGCGGTGAACATCAGATCCATCAGGCTGATGGTTGAAAACACGCTGGTCTCCTTGAGCAGGAAAATCAGATTCGCCAGCAATCCGGGGACGCTGGATGTCACCGCCTGCGGGAGAATGATGTAGCCGAACACCTGCGCCGGGCGCAGACCTAAGCTCTGGGCGCTTTCCGTCTGGATAATGGGAATGTTTTCCAGCCCGCTGCGGAAGGTCTCTGCCATATACGCGCCGCCCAGCAGTCCCAGTCCCAGCTTGCCGCAGGTCTCCGCGGAAATGCGGATGCCGATCTTCGGCAGCGCGAAGTACAGGAAAAACAGCTGCACCAGCAAAGGCGTATTGCGAAACAGCTCAATGTACCCGCCGACGATCTGCCGCAGCACGGGAATTTTCCAATGCACCGCCACCGTGCAGGCAACGCCCAGCGCCAGTGCCAGCGCCACGCCCTGCCAGCCGATGCGAAGCGTCAGCAGCAGCGCGTCCCAGAACCTTGGCAGATAGGCTTTCATGACCTCAAAATCCATAAGCACCCTCCGGTTTCCGCCTGATACGGAACTTCTTTCCTGTTACTTTCTGTGATCGATCTTCCGCGCCGCCAGATTGCCCATGCCCTGCAGCAGCTGTACGATGGCGACGATGAACACCAGCGTCACCAGCATGACGCCGGTGTCGTAGCGATAGTAGCCGTAGCGGATGGCGATATCGCCCAGTCCGCCGCCGCCGATGACGCCCGCCATGGCCGAGTAGCCCAGCACCGTGCCGAGAACGATGGTGCCGCCCACCAGCAGGGAGGTTCTGGCTTCGCCGATGAGCACCTTCCGGACAATGGTGCCGGTTTTCGCGCCCATGCTCAGCGCCGCCTCAATGACCCCGGCAGGAACCTCTTTCAAGGAAGATTCCACCATTCTGCCCACAAGGGGCGCCGCGGCCAGGGTCAGGGGGACAATGGTAGCCGTTGAGCCGTAGCTTTTGCCCACAAGCAGCTTGGTCAGAGGCATCACTGCGATCAGCAGAATCAGGAAGGGGACGCTCCGGGTGACATTGATGATGATATCCAGAATCCGGTATACCGCCCGGTTCGGGGTAATGCCGTTTTCGTCCGTCAGCGTCAGGGCAATGCCCAGCGGCAGACCGATCACGTAGCCGAAAAAGGTGGAGACGAGGGTCATGTAGCAGGTATCCCAGATGCCCTGCGCCATCATTTCAATCATCGCTTTATCCAGCATAGCTTTCTTCCTCCTCGTCTTCGATCAGCAGCAGCCGCTTGGCCGCCCGGGACGCGGGATGGGCAAAGATGTCGGCAACGCTGCCTTCCTCCTGCACCAGTCCGCCGTCCAGCACCGCCACCCGGGTGCACACCTGCTGGATCACCCGCATCTCGTGGGTGATGACCACGATGGTGATGCCAAGGGTATCCCGGATGCTTTTCAGCAGCTTCAGAATGGTTTGCGTTGTCTCCGGGTCAAGGGCGCTGGTGGCCTCGTCGCATAATATGACCTCCGGCTCGTTGGCAAGCACCCGGGCAATGGCCACCCGCTGCTTCTGCCCGCCGGAAAGCTGGGCGGGGTAGGCGTTTGCCTTGTTCGCCAGCCCCACTTTGTCCAGCAGCTCCAGAGCCTTTTCCCGCCGCTCTTTTCTGGGGATGCCCCGAATTTCCAGCGGGAAGCAGACGTTTTCCAGTACCGTCTGCTGCTCCAGCAGATTGAAATGCTGGAAGATCATGCCGATCTTCTGCCGGCGTAGGCGAAGCTGCTCTTTGCTCAGCTTCAGCAGACTTTCTCCGTTCAGCAGAACGTCCCCGCTGTCGGGGCGTTCCAGCAGATTCATACATCGCACCAGCGTACTCTTGCCCGCGCCGGACAGGCCGATCACGCCGAAAATTTCCCCCTTGCCGATGGAGAGGGATACACCCTTCAAAGCCTCCACGCTGCCGTTTTTGGCCGTGAAGGTCTTACACAGGTTATGGACTTCCAAGTAGGTTTGTGTCATGTTCTTCAGCTCCCTGTTCTAGATAGCAGAGTAGGGCAGCCGCATTCTGCGGCTGCCCGCTTATTTGTCAGTCCTCGAACGGAATCACCGCACCGTCATAGGTGTCGTTGATGAACTTCTTGATCTCGTCGGACTTGAGAACCTTGACCAGAGCCTGAACGCCCTCGTTATTCTCGTTGCCCGCCTTCACCACCAGGACGTTTGCATAGGTCTTGGCGGCGGCGGATGCGCTGGTTTCGTAGGCGACCGCGTCATGGGCGACGGAGAAGCCCGCCTGTAGGGCGTAGTTGCCGTTCAGCACCACGAAAGCTACCTCGTCCTTGACGCGGGAGACCTGCGCGGCTTCCAGCTCCTGAATCTTCACATTGTGGGGGTTCTCCACAATGTCCTTGACGGTGGCGGCAAGACCCGCGCCGTCGGCCAGCTTGATAACGCCGTTGTCCTGAAGCAGAAGCAGAGCGCGGGCTTCGTTGGTGGTATCGTTGGGGACTGCAATCACGTCGCCGTCTGCCAGATCGCTCAGCGCGGTCTTGGTACCCGGATAAATGCCGAAGGGTTCATAGTGGATGGCGGCCACGGCGACCAGATCGGTGCCCTTCTTTTCATTGAAGTCGTCCAGATAGGGGGTGTGCTGGAAGTAGTTGGCGTCAATTTCGCCGCTGTCCACCACCAGATTGGGCTGCACATAGTCCTCAAACTCGGTGACCTCCAGCGTCCAGCCCTCTTTGGCAAGAAGCTTTGCGGCTTCGGCGAGGATCTCCGCGTGGGGCGTGGGAGAAGCGGCCACGGTGATGGTGCCTTTTTCCGTTACGGTTTCCGCGGTCTCGGCACCGGCGGCTGCGCCGCCCTCTACCACCAGCGTGTCCTCGTAGTCCTTGCCGTAGGTGTCCAGCAGGGTCGCCTCGTAGTCGGCGTGGAAGAAGTTTTCCTTGCCCAGGGTCTTGATCTCGTCGTTCAGCCAGTTCAGCAGGGTGGTGTTGCCCTTGGTGACGGCGGGGGCAATGGTGTCCGCGCTGCCCAGAGAGGGGATGCCGACCACATAGCCGGGATTTTCAATGGAGAAGGCGATGACTTCGGTGTTGTCGTTGGCCCAGGCCACGCCGTTGCCGTTTTCAAAGGCGGTCTTGGCTTCGGCGTAGGCGTCGTACTTTTGCAGCTTGATCTCGGGGTTGTTCTTTTCCAGATAGGTCTCGGCGGTGGTGCCGGAGATCACGATGACCTGATTGTCAGCGCCAATCTCGTCCAGAGACGTGATCACTGCGTCCTCGGGAGAGACAACGCCCAGCGCCACGTTCATATAAGGAAGGGCGAAGTCCACTTCCTGTGCCCGCTCAGGGGTGACGGTGAAGTTGGCGAGGATGATGTCCACCTTGCCGGTCTGCAAATACTCAATGCGGTTGGCAGCCTCAGTGGAGACGTAGTTGATCTTCACGCCAAGATCTTCGCCGATGCGGTTGCCGAAGTACACGTCATAGCCCTGATACTCGCCGTTCTCGTCCACGTAGCCGAAGGGGCTCTTGTCGGAGAATACGCCGATGTTGATGGTGCCGCTGGACTTAATCTCCTCCAGCGTGCGGAAGGTGCCCTTGCTTGCAGATGCGTTAGCAGGTTCGGTCGTCTTTGCGCCGCAGCCTGCAAGCAGGGAGGCGGCGACGGTCAGGCTCAGGAAAACGGCTCCTATTTTCTTAATAAAGTTTTTCATGAAAAATTCCTCTCTCTTTGATTAAATTCAGGGAATCCAAGCACAAAAAATGCCGGGGCTTCAATCAGCTCCCGGGCAAATGGCGTTATGATATCCCTTCGGAAAAATCACGTTTCAGGTGCAACAAAATGTATACGAATGCACCCCGCCATACGGATATGCCCGGGAGATACGCATTCGACAACAAGACTGTGCTGCATAAGAATTGATTTCAAACATTGCATTCCGCTCCTTTCGTTTATCTGCTTAGATTCGATGGCTAGATAATACACCCACTTTCCTATCTTGTCAATAGGTTTTGAAAAAATATTTTCCTATTTTTCTGGTAGGGAATATAGGCTTATCGATTGTTGGATGACTGCCCGCCCCGCGAAGCGCGGAGCGGGCAGTCCATACTCATATTACGTAGTCATCTCCCGCGGGACACTGCTCGATCAGATCGGCAATGGTCACGCTTTCCAGGTAATCCTGAATCACCTTATCCAGTCCCTGCCACAGCGCCAGCGTGCGGCATTGCCCCGACCGGGGACAGGTTCCAGCAGTCTCCTCCAGACAGGCCACCGGCGCCAGGGATTCCTCCGTCAGCCGCAGGATGCTGCCAACCGTGTACTTCTCTGGTTTTTTCGTCAGCCGGTATCCGCCGCCCTTACCCCGCAGACTCTCCACGACCTTTGCCTTTACCAGCGTCCGGATAATGCTCTCTAAGTATTTTTCGGAAATCTCCTGCCGCTTGGCAATCTCCTTCAGGGAAATAAACTCCCCTGACCGATGCTCAGCAAGGTCGATCATCACGCGCAGTGCGTACCGCCCCTTTGTGGAAATCAACATAACCGCTGCCTCCAAGTGGAATTCTGTAATTCCTATTATACAGCAAGGTTTATGGGAAATCAAGAGGGACAAATCCCCAATATCTGATCTGGAGAAAATCGACCCCGCAAGCATCTGCGGCAGACCCAATCAATTGAACTGCACCCATGATTTGCAGCTGCGGCAGCGGAAATATCATGGAGACAAGCTCCAGAAATAAATCCGTTTTTACGGGTATTCCCGCTCTATGCCATAACGACCGCAGCTTCGTAAGGAAGCAAAACATCGGTTTTCTCATAGTTCACGTTGGTCAGAAGCACCTTCTCTTTACACAAGGCTTCCGGCAGCGGGGCATCCCGGTCTGTAAAATTGCAATAGATTCGTATTTGCTGTCCCTCAAAAGTCCGCGCATAGGCAAATACCTGCGGGTGCTCGTGAAGCAGTAGCAAAAAATCACCATACTGCAGAACATCCCGCTCTCTGCGCAGAGCAAGCAGCGCCCGGTAATAATGCAGCACCGAGTCCGGGTCGCGGATAGCCGCAGCCACATTGATTTCCCGCGCATTTGGATTGACCATGATCCACGGTGTTCCATCCGTAAAGCCTCCATTGGGTGACGCATCCCACTGCATAGGTGTACGGGCATTATCCCGGCCTTTGCTCCGGACACCCCGCCATGCCCAGTCCATCCTGCCGCTTTCTGCGGCCTGGCGCAGCAGGTTCAGGCTTTCTACATCCCGCAGCTCGCTGATGTCAGGAAAGGGACAGTTGGTCATGCCGATCTCCTCACCCTGATACAGAAACGGGGTTCCTCTCAGGAGATACATGGCAGTGGCAAGACATGTAGCGCTCCGCCTTCGCAGCGTCTCTGTCCGCGTACAGCCAAACCGGGAGACAAGGCGCGGCTGATCATGGTTGCCCCAGAACAGCGTGTTCCACCCAATGGCCGCCTGCCATGCGGAGATGATCTGCTTGAACCGCATCAGGTCAAAGGGCCGTGCATCCCACTTGGTCTCGCCGCTGTCCATGTCCATGACGTCAAACTGGAACAGCATATCCAGCTCCCGCCCGTCGTCTACCACGGAACCGGTGTTCTGCGTGGTGACGAAGCTGGTTTCCCCGACACACATACAGTCCCGCCCGTCAAAGCACTCCCTTCGCATTTCCCGCAGATAGTCGTGCAGCCTGGGCTGGAACGCAAAATACTTTGGTGAAAACATATAGCCGCTTCCCGTTCCATCCGGCAGCTGCGGATCCTTTGCCAGAAGGCTTATCACATCCATCCGGAACCCGTCTGCACCGCGATCCAGCCAGCGGTTCATCATCCCGTAAATTTCCTGCCGAAGTTCGGGATTTTCCCAGTTCAGATCCGGCTGTTTCCCGGAGAACAGATGCAGATACCACTGTGCTGTGGTCTCGTCATAGCTCCAGGCTGAGGGAGTAAAAAACGATGCCCAGTTGTTTGGCTCCCGTCCATCCTTTCCATCACGTCAGATATAATAATCCCGGTATGGGTTGTCCTTCGCCGTTCTGGCCTCCAGAAACCACGGATGCTCGTCTGATACTATTTCCTGATTAAAATCAAAGATTTTAATCAGGAAAGCATCGCCTGACGGCGCTGCCTGTTTTGTGATTTATAAAGAAAGAAATCACAAAACAAGTCTCATATGAACTCCATGCCCTTCGGGCAATTAAAATCTTTTCTAAAGATTTTAATTGGAGTTCAGTATGAGGTGTGATTCACGACCAGATCCATTACAAGCTTTATATCGCGGCGGTGCAGCTGTGTCACCAGCTCGTCGAAATCCTCCATCGTTCCGAATTCCGCCATGACTGACTCATAGTTCCGGATATCATAGCCCATGTCGGCATTGGGCGAGTCATAGATGGGACAGAGCCACACGGCACCTACCCCAAGCCACTGGAGATAGTCCAGGCGGGAGATAATACCACGCAGATCTCCGATTCCATCCCCATTGGAATCCTGAAAGCTGCGCGGGTAGATCTCATAGAACACCCGTTCCTTCCACCAGCAGTTATGTGTTTCCATCATGCGTTACCTCCCGCCGGAACACGGCAAAGCCCCGCACCGTTCCCTCCGCCGCGTGCCCTTCCGGCGCCTCCAGCAGCAGGCTGTCGGAAGCGTCCAATTGGGGCGTGACAGCCTGTCCCCGCTCCGTTACAACTGCCAGAATTCCATAACCAGACCCGTCAAAGCGCAGATACAGGGCGTCTGTCAGCTCCATCGCCGTCAGGCGGCAGTGCCGCAGTACATCCCGTTTCAGCCACAGCAGGCTGTGAAAAAAGCCCCGGATTTCCTCTTCCGGATCCGTCCAGCGCATAGGGCGCCGGTTATCCGGGTCCTGGCCGCCGTCCATCGCAATTTCATCCCCATAGTACACGCTCAGATTGCCGCCCAGCAGCGCCGCCAGCACATAGGCAAGCCGGAAATCCGATTTGTTCCCGCCGCAGAGGGAAAGCGCCCGGGGCACATCATGGTTGGAGCAGAAAGCCCACTGGTACGGATGAACCGCCTCCGGCGCCGCGGCATACCAGCGCCGGATCCGGTGGGCGAAGGTTTCCAGCGGGTCTGTATGGGTCATCGCAAAATCGCGGATGGCATGGTAGAGCGGGTAATCCATGACGCCGTCGAAGACCGACTGCTCCAGCCACCACGCAGCGTCCTGCCAGATCTCCCCAATCACATATACCGCCGCATTGCAGCTGCGCATTCTGGCTCGGAATGCATGGAGGAACCGTAGACTGACCTCATCCGGGACATCCAGCCGCCAGGCGTCAATGCCGTATTCCCTCGTCCACTGCTCCGCGATGGAAACCAGATACCTGATCACCTCAGGGTTCTCGGTGTTCCACTTCGGCATATTGGCCGCAAAGGCGAAGCACTCATAGGGCGGGTTCACTTTCATGCGCCGGTCCGAAAGCTGTTCCAGCGGCAGCCGGGACAGCTCCCCGGCGTCATAGACGCAAAACCAGTTGTAATACCGGGATGCCTTGCCGCGAAGGCGCACATCCTGCCAAAATGGGTGGTGCCAGCCGCAGTGGTTGAACACGCCGTCCAGCATGATCCGCATTCCCGCCTGATGAAGTGTTTCGATCAGGATGCGGAAGTCCGTTTTCCCGCCGAGACGCGGGTCAAGCTCGGTATAAGAAACG
>ERZ840096.900-NODE-900-length-36847-cov-5.463307_pt1 | contig 36847 bp, 33 predicted proteins | sample MGYA00519878_ERZ840096 | MGnify/ENA primary metagenome ERZ840096 (study PRJEB31850, sample SAMEA3708865) | human gut metagenome | biome: human gut; feature: human-associated habitat; material: faeces | place: China | collected 2014 ...
TCCCTCTTTTTTTTCTCATCCTGATTGCCATGTGCGCTTTCGGGATGTTCTTCAGCGATTATATCACCTTCAACAACGTGGCCCGGTCCGTGGCCCGGGAGGCGGTGGTCCGAGAGCCCGGGGACAACTGGGACAATGTGAAGATCCGGAACTTCAATGAGTACAAAACTGCGGGGAATCTGTACAAACTGACCAATGAGAACAACATCACCATCGAGCAGACTACGGTGGACGGGTCTCCTTCGGTAACAGTGACGGTGCAGGCACCCATGAAGACCCAGGGGGCCTTCTTCTCCAATCTGGCCTGGGCAGGGCTGCTCCAGGGGAGTGACCTGAAGACCATGCGGGCCACCTACACCATGTATGATGAGAATCAGCAAAAATAAGGAAACCCTGCCAGATCCGGGGACCTGGCAGGATACAAGGGGGATACGGCGTTGAAACTGCTGGAACGGCTGGGACGGAAAACTGAAAAAGGCAAGCCCGAGGTCCGGGAGAATGCCATATTCAACGGACGGGCGGCGGACGCCCGGGAAGAAGAGTACCAGAATTTGAAGGTGAGCGTCCATCGGGCCATTGTGGATGAAATGAGTGCGGAACAGCAGAAGGTGCTGGATTCTGCCACCCACAGCCGGCAGGATATCGAAAACGTAATCTCCGGTTATGTCCAGCGGGTGCTGGAGCACAACCCCTTTGTGGTGCCCCGGGGAGAACGGGCCCGGCTGGTATCGGACATCTGTGACGAAATCCTGGGGCTGGGACCCATCGAACCGTTCCTGAAGGACGACAGCATCACCGAAGTGATGGTGAACGGGCCCAAGAAGATCTATGTGGAACGGATGGGGAAACTCCACCTTACGGGAGCCCAGTTCCACGACAACAACCATCTGATGGCCATCATTGACAAGATCGTCACCCCCATCGGCCGGCACGTGGATGAAGCCTCTCCTCTGGTGGATGCCCGTCTCCAGGACGGCAGCCGGGTGAACGTGGTGATCCCGCCTCTGTCCCTGATCGGGCCCTGTGTGACTATCCGGAAATTCTCCCGGACACCCCTGTCAGTGGAGAATCTGATTTCTTTTGGCACCTTGTCGGAAGAAATGGCCATTTTCCTCCGGGCCTGCGTCAACGCCAAACTGAACATTATGATCAGCGGCGGTACCGGTTCCGGTAAAACCACCTCCCTGAACGTACTCAGTTCCTTCATCCCTCATGATGAACGGATCGTGACCATCGAAGACGCGGCGGAACTGCGGCTGGAACAGCCCCATGTGGTGACTCTGGAAGCCCGTCCCGCCAACATTGAAGGGAAAGGGGCGGTGACCATCCGTGACCTGGTGAAGAACTCCCTGCGTATGCGGCCGGACCGGATCATCGTAGGGGAAGTCCGTGGGGGCGAAGCCCTGGACATGCTCCAGGCCATGAATACGGGCCATGAAGGGTCTCTGACCACCGCCCATGCCAACAGCCCCCGGGATGTACTGTCCCGCCTGGAAACCATGGTACTCATGAGCGGCCTGGACCTGCCGGTGCGGGCCATCCGGGACCAGATTTCTTCGGCTCTGGACCTGATCATCCATCAGGAACGGATCCAGGACGGTTCCCGGAAGATCACCTATATTACGGAAGTCCAGAAAATGGAAGGGGACGTAATCGTCCTCCAGGACCTGTTCCGGTATGTCCAGACCGGGTTCGACGAAAACGGCAAGTCCGTGGGAGAATTCCGTCCCACCGGGCTGCAGCCCCAGTTCCTGAACAAGTTCAAATCCCACAATGTGGAATATCCGGCCTTTATGCAGAAGGCACGGCCGGGGATCGACTGGGAAGAAGGTGACTGACCATGCTGGCACTGTCTCTTTCCATTGCCCTGGCGTTGTTCTTCTATCTGGTCCTTTCGGTCATGGCCCTGAAGAAGATCCAGGGGGAAGAAGTGAAGCGCCGGTTGGAAACCTTCCGGGAAGAAGAGGAAACCCAGGAAGAGGATACCAACCCCGACGACCTGAAGAAGATCCCCCTGTACCAGCGGACCATTGGCCGGCTGCTGAACCAGGCCATGGACTTTTTCTCCAAGTTTGCCCCTTCGGCGCTGCCCCAGATGATGGAGCAGCGGATCATCCTGGCCGGGAAGCAGGGAATCTGGAAGCCAAGGACCCTGGTGGGCATCTGGTTCGTTTCCATGGTGTTCTGGGGAGTCCAGGGGTTCCGGTATACCGCCAGCCATCCCATGGGCACTTTCGGGGGCCTGGTGCTGATCTGGGGATTCCTGCTGTTCGGGGCCATGCTGCCCTTCGGGGTACTGAACCATATCATCCGGGACCGGCAGACAAAGATCATCCGGCAGCTGCCTGATGTGCTGGACCTGCTGTCCATTTCCGTACAGGCGGGCCTTTCCCTGGACGGTGCCATGCGGAAAGTGGTGGAACGGATGGAAGGACCCCTGATCGACGAATTCCGCCGGATGCTCCGGGATATCCGGATGGGCATGACCCGGCGCCGTTCCATGCAGCTGATGGCCAAACGGTGTGATGTGCAGGATGTGTACCTGTTCGTCATGTCCGTGGTCCAGTCGGAACGGCTGGGGGCCTCCATGTCCGATACTCTGGTGATCCAGGCGGACAATATGCGGGACCTGCGGAGACAAAGGGCCAGGACCCAGGCCATGAAGGCACCGGTGAAGATGATCTTCCCCCTGGTGTTCTGCATTTTCCCCGCCATATTCGTAGTGGTCCTCCTGCCGTCGCTGATTTCTCTGATGCAGGGAATGAAATGAAAAACTGCCGGCCTGGTGTGGCCGGCAGTTTCTGTCACTGGTCAATTGTCACTGGTCACTGGCCGAAGGAAGAAACCCGCGGCAGGCGGGTTCCCCAATGAATTTTTGTATAACAGGGAGAATCCAAATTGTCCAACCATGAAATCTGGTCCTTTGGGGACCGTTCCCAAATACAAATTGATGTGGAAATCGCCGACACCTGGTGGGGGCGGTTCCGGGGGCTGATGCTGCGGAAGCCGCTGCCTCCGGCCGCCGGCCTGTGGCTAAACCCCACCAACAGCATCCATATGTGCTTCATGCGGTTTGCCATCGATGCAGTGTATTTCAACAAAAATATGGAAATCGTGAAAATCGTCCGGAACCTTCATCCCTGGCTGGGCCTTTCCGCCTGTTTGAAAGCCAGTTCCGTACTGGAACTGAAAGCAGGAGAGGCGGAGCGGCTGGGTTTGAAAGTAGGATTGCAGGCCGCAGGCCGCGAGCCGTGAGTCCCGGGCAAAAAAAATTCCACCCTCGAAGGGTGGGATTTTTTTATTTGATCTTCGTCTTGTTCAGCTTCGCCGAAATCTTGTTCCCTATGGTCTGGACCAACTGGACCAGGGCAATCAGGACGATGACCGTGGCCACCATGGTATCCGCCTGGAACCGCTGGTACCCGTAGCGGATGGCCAGGTCACCCAGACCGCCGCCCCCCAGGGCACCGGCCATGGCGCTGGAACCGATCAGGCTGATTACCGCCAGGGTGATGCCCAGCACAATGGAGTGCATGGCTTCCGGCAGCAGCACCTTCCAGATGATCTGGAGAGGGGAAGCCCCCATGCTTTGGGCCGCTTCGATGACCCCGGGATCCACCTCCAGCAGGGAGGATTCAATGATCCGGGAAATGAACGGAGTGCAGGAAATGGTCAAAGGCACAATGGCAGCGGTGGTGCCGATGGAAGACCCCACGATGATCCGGGTGAGAGGAATGATGGCCACCATCAGGATGATGAAGGGCACGGACCGGAGGGCGTTCACAATAGAGCCCAGGGTCTTGTGGAGAGCCGCATTTTCTTTGATGTGGCCTTTGCCGGTAATGGTCAGGATGACCCCCAGGGGAATCCCGAACAGAGAAGCAATGGCGGCGGACAGGGCTACCATGTAGAGGGTTTCGCCCAGGGCCTTGATCAGCAGATGGATCATATTAGGAGACATAACCGATCACCTCGTCTTTCACTTTTCTTTCGTGGAGGTAATCCAGGGCTTTTTTCAAATGGTCCTCGTCCCCTTCCACTTCAATGAGCAGGGTCCCGAAGGGGGTATCCTGCAGGGTTTCAATGTTGGCCGTCAGGATGTTCACATTGGTGTCGTATTCCTTGATCAGCACGGATACAATGGGTTCGCCGGCGCTGTCCCCGATGAAGCTCAGGCTCACCAGGGCCTTGTCCCCGGCTTTGTAGTCCTTGTGGATGTCCAGCTTCTTGACGAAATCCGGCAGGTCGTTGTGCTGGATGCTGGCCACGAATTCTTTGGTGGTGGCTTTCTGGGGATTGGTGAAAATGTCCACCATGGACCCCTGTTCGATGATCTCTCCGTTTTCAATCACGGCTACCCGGTCGCAGATTTCTTTTACCACGTTCATCTGGTGGGTGATCATGACAATGGTGATGTGGAGCCGTTTGTTGATGTCCCGGAGCAGGTTCAGGATGCTTTCGGTGGTCTGGGGATCCAGAGCGGAAGTGGCTTCATCGCAGAGCAGCACCTTGGGGTCGCTGGCCAGTGCACGGGCGATGCCCACCCGCTGTTTCTGGCCCCCGGACAGCTGGCTGGGGTAGTGGTCCGCCCGGTCCTTCAGGCCCACCAGGTCCAGCAGGGGTTCCACCTTCTTTTGGATGGCGGCTTTGTCCATTCCCTGGATTTCCAGAGGGAAGGCGATGTTACCGAACACGGTACGGCTGGACAGCAGGTTGAAATGCTGGAAGATCATGCCGATGTTCTGCCGGGCCTTCCGCAGCTGTTCCTCGCCCAAGGCGGTCATTTCCTGGCCGTCCACCATGACTTTGCCGCTGGTGGGCTTTTCCAGCATGTTGATGCACCGGACCAGGGTGCTTTTGCCAGCCCCGGACAGGCCGATGATGCCGAAGATCTCGCCTTCGTTGATGGTCAGATTGATATCCTTCAGGGCATGCAGGTCCCCTGAAGCCGTATGATAGACTTTGTCAATGTGCTGGAGTTCTATCAAGGGGGTTCACCTCCGTAAAAAATAAAAATTCCTCTTCATCAGCAATGAAGAGGAATCAGATTGGCTCACTCATCTTCATCTTTCAGGCCACGCCTGATGGACTTAGCACCGTTCAGCCGGCCAAAGCCGCTGATGGTTGCCGTAACTTCATAGGGCCAGTCCCTCCGTTACTCTGGATGAATTCTGTGCGTATTAAATGATACCGTATAAAGTACAGTTTGTCAATGGGAATTGGGGCATAAGTGCAGAGTAAAGAGTGAAGAGTGCGGGGACGGCAATCATCGAATGATCAACCACTTAACCACTTAACCACTTAACCACTCCTATCCTACATCCGTTGACACCCTCTTCCACCCGTGTTACAATCCTCCCAAAGGAGGGGATTGCCATGGATACCCGGGCTATCCGGTGTTTTCTGCAGGTTTATGAGAAACGGAGCATCCACCAGGCGGCGAAGGTGCTGTTTTTGACGCCCCAGGGGGTGAGCCGGATCATCGGGGTGCTGGAAGGGGAGCTCCAGGCCCGGCTGTTTGTCCGTACTCCCAAAGGGGTGGTGCCTACCCGGGAGGGGGATTATTTCTATGAACACAGCCGTTCCTTCTCCGCCCAGCTGCTCCGGCTCCAGCTGGGGATCCAGGAACTGAAGCGCCAGCAGCAGGGGCTCCGGGTGGGATTTGCCTGCGGGGTGCTCCATGTGATTTCCATCGAGAAACTCCAGGGCGCAGCGGCCCGGCACCCGGAATTCCGGCTGGAATGGGCGGAGGATTTCAACGAAAACATCCTGGAGCTGCTCCAGGAAGGAACCCTGTCCTGCGGATTTTGTGTAGGGTCCCGGGCTCCGGAAAGTTTCTTCCGCCGGGAACTGTTCCAGGCGCCGGTGGAAGCGGTGGTGTACCCGGGGCATCCCCTTTATGACCGGGACAGCCTGTCCCTGGAAGACCTGAAGGGGGAGCCCCTTTTGTGTCTGAACGAGCATTTTTCCATTTACCACAATGTGGTGGAACGGTGCGGGGATTTTGGCTTTACCCCACATTTTGCAGTGAAGACCATGGAAAGCAGCCTGATTTACCAGTTCTGCCAGGAAGGCCGGGGCATCGGCATCGACGCGGCCATCCATCCGGTGGAGGCTCCTCTCCGGCAGATCCCCCTCCGGGAGACCTCCCCCTGGCAGGTGTCCTTTGTGTGCCCCCAAAACCGGGCGGAAGAACCCCTGTTTCAGGAACTGCTGGCGGTGTGCCCCCAGGGGAAATAGTCCTATCAATGATTTATTTATATCTACTGCTGTTTCTTTGCTGGACGGCAGCTTCTTTTTTATGGTAGGGTGAAAGGCGGAAAAAACTGGAAAATATTTTAGGAGGCACTATACCATGCTGCGCAAATTTCCCCATCTGTCCACCCCCATCACCATCGGCCGCACCACCTTCCGGAACCGGATCTTTTCCGCTCCCATGGGCGGTACGGATATTACCAACGACGGGTGCATCGGCCCCAAATCCACGGCTTTTTACGAACTCCGGGCCAAAGGCGGGGCCGGGGCGGTGACCGTCTCGGAACTGATGGTCCATCCGGCCACCGACGGTTCCCACGCCTATCATCTGGATGAAAGCATCCTGAATTCCCTGGCCTGCGCCACCTATACCGCCGACGCCATCCGCCGGCACGGAGCCATCCCTTCCATCGAACTGTCCCATTCCGGCCAGTTTGCCGGCACCTACATGACGGACAAGACCAAACAGCACAATCTCCACCAGTGGGGCCCCAGCGACGGGGTCCGGGCTGACGGGGTTCCGGTACGGGCTCTGACCAAAGAACTGATCGACGACATTGTGGCAGCCTATGGCCATGCAGCCAGCCTGGCCAAACGGGCTGGGTTCGAAATGGTGATGATCCACGGGGGCCACGGGTGGCTGATTAACCAGTTCCTGTCCCCGCTGTTCAACCACCGGACGGACGAATACGGGGGATCCCTGGAAAACAGGACCCGGTTTGCAGTGGAAGTGCTGAAATCGGTGCGGGCTGCGGTAGGGCCCTTTTTCCCCATCGAATTCCGGATGAGCGGGGCGGAATTTGCGGAAGGAGGCTACGGACTGGACGAAGGGGTGAAAATTGCCCAGGCCATCGAACCTTATGCAGACCTGATCCATGTTTCCGCCGGCACCTACCAGAAGACCTTCGGGATCACCCATCCTTCCATGTTCGAGGACCACGGCCGGAACGTGTACCTGGCGGCGGAAATCAAAAAGCATGTGTCCAAACCGGTGGCCACCATCGGCGGCCTGACGGATCCGGCCATGATGGAGGAAATCATCGCTTCCGGGAAGGCGGATGTGGTGTACATGGCCCGGCAGCTGCTGGCGGACCCGGAAACGCCCCGGAAGATCGAGGAAGGCCGGGATGAAGAAATCGTCCACTGTCTCCGGTGCTTCACCTGTATGGCGGAACGGGCGGCCACCAGCACCCGCCGGTGCACGGTGAATCCCCTGATTGGCCGGGAGCTGGACGGGACAGAAGTCCAGCCGGCACCGGTGAAGAAGAAAGTGGTTGTGGTGGGCGGAGGCCCTGGGGGCCTGTACGCTGCCTATACTGCTGCCCGCCGGGGCCACCGGGTGATCCTGATGGAAAAAGAAGGAGAAGTGGGGGGCATCCTGAAAAGTGAGCAGGCCATTCCCTTCAAACGGGAGATGTACCAACTGGCCCATACCTACGAGCTGCTGGCCCGGAAGGCAGGGGCGGAGATCCGGCTGAACACGGAAGCCACCCCGGAAACCGTGGAGGCGGAAAAGCCTGATGCTCTGATTATTGCCGCCGGTTCCCGGCCTCTGGTGCCGCCCATCAAGGGCCTGGACGGGGACAATGTGGTGATCGTGAACAACTACTACAGGGAAAAGGACAAGGTGGGAGACCATGTGGTGGTGTTCGGCGGCGGCCTGGCCGGGTGTGAATGTGCCATCCACCTGGGACGGGAAGGGAAAAAGGTGGAAATCGTGGAAATGCGGCCCACCCTGGCTCCGGACGCCAATGTGCGCCATCGTCCCCTGCTGCTGGCGGAGATTGCCAAAACCGCCAGGGTCCATACGGGTTACAAAGGGGTGGAAGTGACCAAAGAAGGGATTCTGTGTACGGATCCCTCCGGGGCCCAGGTGCTGGTGCCCGGGGATACGGTGATCTGCGCTCTGGGCCAGCGCTCCCGGACGGATGTGGTGGAGGCTTTGCGGGACTGTGCCCCCTTCGTAAGAGTCATCGGAGACGCCGCCAAAGTATCCACCATCACCAATGCAGTGTACTGGGGACACTGGGCGGGGATGGATATTTAAAGGCGGTCAGCTGTCAACGGTCAGCGGCCTATGGAAAAGACCTGGTTTTTGCCAGGTCTTTTTTTTAATAGAGAAAACCCAAAAAAATTTTCACAAATTCAAAAAAACTACTTGCATTTATCGCATCATCGTAGTAAAGTATTAAATCAGTAAAGCGGTTGTGCCGGAACACCGGCACCGTATGGATTCCTATGATACAGAAAGGGGTTACGATCATGGTAGCCGGATTGAACGAACGGGAACTGAAACAGCTTGCCAGGGCTTTCACTCTGCTGAAGGATGTGGACGGGAGCCTGGCCTTCCTGGAAGACATCTGCACCCCCAACGAGCTGAAGGCCCTGAGCCAGCGGCTGGAAGTGGCGGTGCGTCTTCACCGGGGCGAAAACTATGCAAAGATCGTCAAAGATACGGGCGCCAGCAGCACTACGGTATCCCGGGTAAATCGCTGTCTGAACTATGGAGCAGGTGGATACCGAACCCTGATCCCCATTTTGACTGAAGGAGCTAAAGAGAAATGAGCAACAGTACTGCACTGCGGATCCCTTACGGGACCAAAGATATCCTGCCGGGGGATGCCCGGCTGAAACGGGAACTGGAAGACCGGGTGGCCGGGAACTTCCTTTCCTGGGGCTATGACGAAGCCATCACCCCCACCTTTGAATACGCCGACACCTTCGCTTTAAGCGGCGCCGGCATCAGCGACGAAAGCATGCGGTTCATGGACCGGAACAACCGGACAGTGATGCTCCGGAGCGAAATGACCACCCCCCTGGCCCGGATGGTGGCCACCCGGCTGAAGAACGACAAGGGTGTGAAACGGCTGTTCTACATTGCCAATGTGTTCCGCCATGAACAGACCCAGGCCGGCCGGCAGTGCGAATTTTCCCAGGCGGGGATCGAAATGATCGGAGCGGAAGCGCCCATGGCGGATGCGGAAGTGCTGGCCCTGGCAGTCAGCAGCCTGAAAGCTGCCGGGCTCCAGGATTTCCTGATCAGCGTAGGCCACAGCGCCTTCCTGGCCGGGCTTATGGAAGAAGCCCGGCTGACGGAAAAACAGGCGGACTTCGTAAAGACCATGATCCTCACCCACAACGCGGTGGGACTGGAAGAAGCTGCGGACCGGTTCATCCCCAAAGAGCTGAAGGACCTGTTCCGGGAGCTCTTGTACCTCCAGGGCGGCCGGGACCTGCTGGATACTCTGGAAGGCCGGGTGAAGAACCAGAAGAGCCTGGATGCCCTGAAGAACCTGAAAGCCATCTACAAGCTGACGGAAGCCTACGGAGTGGCCCAGTACCTGTCCTTCGACCTGTCCCTGATCCGGAATTTCGACTATTACACCGGCATGGTGTTCGAAGCCTATGCTCCCCAGATCGGGTTCAACATCTGCGGCGGCGGCCGGTACGACCATATGATGGAAGCCTTCGGGGATCCGGAACCGGCTACGGGCTTTGCCCTGGGCATCGACCGGATCATCCTGTCCCTGCGCCGGGACGGCCGGTTCAACCGGGAATCCAAATGGGACATTTACGTGGCCTGGGCCCCGGGATGCCAGGAAAAAGCCATCCAGAAAGCCCTGGAACTGCGGAACGGCGGCAAGAACGTGAAGGTGGCCACCAACGCCCTGACCCCGGAAGAAGCGGCCAAGGCCTGTGCAGCCAACCGGTGTGAAGCCGTAGCATATGTAGGATAGGAGAGAACGGGAATGGATTATTTGACAATTGCCCTGCCCAAGGGAAAACTTTTCGCCAAGTCTGTGGAACTGCTGGCCAAGGTGGGCTATGCCGCGGACAATGTGGTGGAGGATTCCCGGAAGCTGGTTATCACCAATGAAGAAACCAAAGTGAAGTTCATCATCGTAAAGACCGTGGACCTGCCCACCTATGTGGAATACGGAGCGGCGGACATCGGGATCATCGGCAAGGATGTGCTCAACGAGGAACGGAAGGACATCTACGAACTGCTGGATATGGGCTACGGGGGCTGCCATCTGATGATGGCGGTACCGGAAAGCAAGGTGCTGCCGGAAATCACCGATTACGCCCATATGCGGGTGGCCACCAAGTATCCCAAGTGTGCCGCGGATTTCTTCGACAAACTGGGGATGCAGATGGAAATCATCAAACTGAACGGCTCCATCGAACTGGGGCCCATTGTGGGGCTCAGCGAAATGATCGTGGATATTGTCCAGACGGGCCGTACCCTGAGGGAGAATCATCTGAAGGAAGTGGCCACGGTGTTCCCGTCCACTGCCCGTCTCATTGCCAATAAAGTCAGCTTCAAGATGCAGTACGACCGGATCCGGAAGCTGGTGGAAGATCTGAAAGTGGTCCTGAAGGAGGAAAAGCCAGAATGAAAGTCTATGATGAAAGAAAAAGCACGGCGGAAGAAATCAGCCGTCTCCTGGAAAAGAAATCTTTTGATGAAGTGAAGCTGTCCCCGAAAGTGGCGGCGGCTGTGGAAAAAATGTTCGGCCGGCCCCTGACCGCTGCGGAAGAAGTGGACATTATCGTCAACGACATCCGGAACAAGGGGGATGAAGCCCTGTTCGAATATACCAAAAAGCTGGATGGGGCGGACCTGACCCCGGCCACCATCCGGGTGACGGAAGAGGAATTTGCGGAAGCGGAAAAGGCCGTGGATGAAAAGACTATGGGGGCCATCCGCCGGGCCATTGCCAATGTGCGGAAGTTCCATGAAGAACAGCTGCCCAAGACCTGGCTGACGCCCCGGGCCTACGGGTCCTTCCTGGGCCAGAAGATGACTCCCGTGGACAGCGTGGGGATCTACGTCCCCGGCGGCACCGCTGCCTATCCTTCCAGCGTGATCATGAACGCGGTGCCTGCCAAAGTGGCCGGGGTGCCCCGGATCGCCATGGCTGCCCCTGCCGGCCGGGACGGGAAGATGAATCCCTATGTGCTGGCCACCGCCAAAGAGATCGGCATCACTGAAATCTACAAAATGGGCGGGGCCCAGGCCATTGCCGCTCTGGCTTTTGGTACGGAAACCATTCCCAAAGTGGAAAAGATCACCGGCCCCGGGAACATTTTCGTGACCCTGGCCAAGAAGGCGGTTTACGGACATGTGGATATCGACATGCTGGCCGGCCCCAGTGAAATCCTCATTGTGGCGGACAAAACGGCGGATTACCAGTACCTGGCGGCGGACCTGCTGAGCCAGGCGGAACATGATCCTCTGGCCTGTGCCATCCTGATCACCGACGATGAAACCCTGGCCAACAAGGTGGCGGACGAAGTGGAAGTCCAGCTCCAGAAGCTGCCCCGGAAGGAAATCGCCGCCCAGTCCCTGGCAGTGCAGGGGAAAATCATCCTGGCCAAGGACATGGATACGGTGGTGGACATGGCCAACATTTCCGCTCCGGAACACATGGAAATCAACACCCGGGAACCTTTTGCCCTGGTGCCCAAGATCCGGAACGCCGGCGCTATTTTCCTGGGAGCCTATTCTCCGGAACCTCTGGGGGACTATTACGCCGGCCCCAACCACATCCTGCCCACCGGCGGTACCGCCCGGTTCTATTCCGTGCTGAATGTGGAAACCTTTATGAAGAAGACCAGCATCATCTCCTATACCAGGGAAGCCCTGGCGGAAGCAGCCGATGACATCATCGCCATGGCGGAAGCGGAAGGGCTCCAGGCACACGCCAATGCCATCCGGATCCGGAAGGAGAAGCAGCTGTAACAAGACTGTCAATAGTCAATTGTCAACGGTCAACGGCCGTTGGATAAAATTTGCCTGCAAATTTTTCTGAATGTGTATATCGTTTCCGTAGGGGCGGCAGGCCCGGCCGCCCGCCAAATCAACGTTTGTCCGTGCCTGTGGCGGGGCGCCGGGCCTGTCGCCCCCTACGGTTTTACGCTGCAATCTGTCAATGAGGGGGCGCTGTTATGAGCGATTTGCTTGCCCGGGAGAGTCTGGCCCGGATCGAAGACTATCAGGTGGAAACCGTACCTGATGCAGACATTGTTGTCAATGCCAATGAAACTAACTGGGATATGACCCCGGAAATCCGTCTGGAACTGGGGACCCGTCTGGCGGAACATGCCTTTAACCGGTATCCCTCCATGCACGGGGAAGACCTGTGCCAGGCCATTGCTGACCGGCTGGGGTTCGATCCTGCCCAGGTGGCCATCGGGAACGGGTCCAGCGAACTGCTGGAAAAGGCCTGCTTTGCCTTCGGAGGCGCCGGGAGAAAGATCGCTTCCGCCAATCCCTCTTTTTCCATGTACCAGACCTACGCCATCCTGGCGGACAGCCAGCCGGTGCTGTTCCCGCTGACCGCGGACGGGTTCGTGGATCCGGAGGGGGTCATCAGTTTCTGCAAGGAAGAAAAACCGGCCCTTCTGATCATCTGCAATCCCAACAACCCCACCGGCAACTTCAATCCCAAAGCTTCCATGGAAAAAATCATCCGCAGCGTGGACTGCCCGGTGATCATGGACGAAGCCTACATGGAATTTGCCGTGGAAGAGGGGAAAGAGGAAGAGGTGACCACCCTGGACCTGGTGAACCAGGTGGATAACCTGCTGGTGCTGAGGACCTTTTCCAAAGCCTACGGGCTGGCCAATCTCCGGATCGGCTACGGCATCGGCAGCGCTCCTCTCATGAAGATTTTGAAAAAGGTGCTGCTGCCCTACACGGTGAACGGGGTGTCCATCCTGGCGGCAGAACTGATGTACAGCAAGCCGGAAGTGCTCCGGCAGCGGGTGGAAGCCGTGGTCTCCGGCCGGAGATACCTGCGGGATCACCTGGAAGCCCTGGGATTCCGGGTGCTGCCCAGCGCCACCAACTTCCTGCTGGCCCTGCCGGCAGGGAAGGCTCTGGAAAGACTGGCGGAAAAAGCCGGTGCCGGGGACCTGCCCAGCAGTGAAAAAGCCATGGCTGCTGGGGGATACCTGTTCCAGGAACTGCTGGACCGGAAGATCCTGGTGCGGAACTATTCCCGGAATCCCCGGCTGCCCGGGGGCCTGCGGATCACCGTGGGCAAAGCGGAAGAGAATCCCCAGATCATCGGGGCCATCCGGGACATCATCCAATAAACAAGGGAGGCATGGTTATGCGGCAAGGGAAAGTGGAACGGAATACGAAAGAAACTCAGATTGCTGTGGAACTGGATCTGGACGGCACTGGCAAGGCGGATATTTCCACCGGGGTGGGCTTCCTGGATCACATGCTGACCCTGCTGGCGGTCCATTCCTTCATGGATCTGAAGGTCCGGGCCAAAGGGGATCTGGAAGTGGACTGCCACCATACGGTGGAAGATGTGGGCATTGCCCTGGGACAGGCCATTGCCCAGGCTCTGGGTGACAAAAAAGGCATCCACCGGTACGGCAGCTTCCTGCTGCCCATGGATGAGGCCCTGGCGGAAATCGCCCTGGACTTTTCCGGACGGCCTTACCTGGTGTGGAATGCGGACATCATCCCCCGGGTGACCCTGGGGAACTTCGATACGGAAATGGGAGAAGATTTCTTCCGGGCCCTGGCCATGAACTGCGGCCTGACCCTCCATATCAACGTACCCTACGGGAAGAATACCCACCACATGCTGGAAGCCATCTTCAAGGGTGTGGCACGGGCCATGAGCCAGGCGGTGGCCCTGGATCCCCGGGTACACGGGGTCATGAGCAGCAAGGGGGCACTGTAATATGGACAAAGACACCATTGTGATCATCGACTACGGCCGGGGGAACCTGCATTCCGTCTACAACGGCCTTTTGAAAGTGGGGGCCAATCCGGTGATTTCCGGAGACCCCAAGGTCATCGAAGCGGCCCCCCGGGTGATCCTGCCGGGGGTGGGGTCCTTCGGGGACTGCATGGACACCATGCGGAGCCGGGGGCTGGAAGAAGCGGTCCAACAGGCTCTCCACAGCGGCAAACCCTTCCTGGGCATCTGCCTGGGAGAACAGCTACTCTTTGAAGGCAGCGAAGAAGCACCGGGGGTGAAGGGCCTGGGATACTTCAAGGGCCAGGTGAAAAAAATCGTCACCGACTATAAGATCCCCCACATGGGGTGGAACCGGATCACTACCGTGAATCCCTCTCCTTTGATGAAGGAGGCGGACGGGAAGTATATGTACTTCGTCCACAGCTTCCATGCGGTGCCGGAAGATCCCTCCATCATTACTTCCGTCTGCGATTACGGAACCCAGATTACGGCCAGTGTGGGCCAGGGCAGCGTCCAGGGCTTCCAGTTCCATCCGGAAAAGTCCTCTTTCGCCGGCCTGGCCATGCTGAAAGCCTTCAAGGAGTGGAAACTATGAACATCTATCCTGCCATCGACCTGCGGGGAGGCAACTGCGTCCGGCTGGTGAAGGGCGATTTTTCCAGAGAAACAGTATACAGCACCGATCCCGGTGCCATGGCGAAAAAATGGGCCGATGAGGGGGCCAGCTGCATCCACGTGGTGGATCTGGACGGGGCGGTTGCCGGGGAAAGCCGGAACCTGCTGTCCATCGACGCCATCCTGAAACAGGGGAACATCCCCATTGAAGTGGGAGGCGGCATCCGGACCCTGGAACACATTGCCCGGCTGCTGGACCGGGGGGTCCACCAGGTGATCCTGGGGTCCGCGGCGGTGAAGAATCCGGAACTGGTGAAAGAAGCCTGTGACAAGTATCCCGGCCGGATCGTGGTGGGCATCGATGCCAAGAACGGGGACGTGGCAGTGGAAGGCTGGGAAGCCAGCGGCCACATCCAGGCGGAAGACCTGGCCCGGAAAATGGCAGAGGCAGGCGTCCGGCGGATCATCTTTACGGACATTGCCCGGGACGGCATGCTCAGCGGGGTGAACGTGGAAGCCACGGTGAACGTGGCCCGGGCTTCCGGTCTTGCAGTCACCGCCAGCGGCGGGGTGGCCAGCCTGGAAGATTTGAAAATTTTGAAAAAAAGAGAAACAGACGGCATCGAAGGGTGTATTATAGGTAAGGCGCTGTATACCGGCGCCATTGACCTTCGCCAGGCTGTCAGGATTGCGAAGGAGGCGTGAGCCATGCTGGCAAAACGGATCATTCCCTGTCTGGACGTAAAGGACGGACGGGTAGTAAAGGGGACCAATTTCGTCAGCCTCCGGGATGCCGGAGACCCGGTGGAACTGGCTTCCCTTTATGAAAAGGAACAGGCCGATGAGCTGGTGTTCCTGGATATCACCGCTTCTCTGGAAAAGCGCAAGTCCATGGTGGACACCATCGAACGGACCGCCCGGGAAGTGTTCATGCCCCTGACTGTAGGGGGCGGCATTTCCTCCCTTGAGGACATGCGGGCGGTGCTCCTGGCCGGGGCGGACAAAACCAGCCTGAACACTGCGGCGGTCAAGGATCCCACCCTGATCACCCGGGGAGCGGAAGCTTTCGGGAACCAGTGTGTGGTGCTGGCCGTGGATGCCAAACGCCGGGGAGAAGATTCCTGGGAAGTGTACATCAACGGGGGCCACACCCCCACCGGGCTGGATGCCCTGGAATGGGTGAAAAAGGCCGTATCCCTGGGGGCGGGGGAAATCCTCCTGACCAGTATGGATGCGGACGGCACCAAGGACGGGTTCGACATTCCCCTGACCCGGAAAGTGGCGGAAGCCGTTCCCGTACCGGTGATTGCCTCCGGGGGCGCCGGTTCCCTGGAAGACTTCTACGAAGTCCTTACCGCCGGAAAAGCTGACGCGGCTCTGGCCGCTTCCGTATTCCATTACAGGAAATTCACGATCCGCCAGGTGAAGGAATACTTGCGGAGCAAAGGAGTGGACGTACGGTTATGAAAATCGATATCAGCAAGCTGAAGTTTGACGACAGGGGCCTGATCCCTGCCATTGTCCAGGATGTGAAGACGGACAAGGTGCTGATGCTGGCTTACATGAACGGCACCAGCCTGGCCCGTACGGTGGATACCGGCTATACCTGGTTCTGGAGCCGGAGCCGCCAGGAACTGTGGAACAAGGGAGCCACCAGCGGCCACACCCAGAAGGTGTACAGCATCACCTACGACTGCGACGGGGATGCCCTGCTGGTGAAAGTGGAACAGAAAGGGGCTGCCTGCCACACGGGCAACTATTCCTGCTTCTTCAACCCGCTTTGGAACAGTGCTTCCGGAGAAAGCCTGCCTGTGGCGGACAACCGGCTGCCCCAGGTGATCAACGAACTGTACAAACAGATCGTCTGCTATCAGGAAAAACAGAAAGAGACCCGGAAGCTGCTGCCATCCCCCAGCCAGGACAAGCTGCTGACGGAAATGGGCGCCAATACCACCCGGACCATCCTGGCTTCCAAAAACAGCGATGCGGACCAGGTTGTTTACGAGATGGGGGATTTATGGTATCATTGCTTAGTGCTGTTGGCTTACCATAACATCACTCCCGGCGAAATGCTGGTGGAAATGGCAGGCCGGAAAGTGGAAGAAGAAAAATAAGCAGCAAATACCTGTAACAACCTGGAGGGCTCTGATGGCTAGAATGTTTGGAACGGACGGCGTCCGCGGCGTCGCCAATGGTCCTGTACTCAATGTGGAACTGGCATACAAGCTGGGCCGCGCTGCGGCTCTGTATTTTGGACGGGAAGTGAAGACTCCCAAGATTTTGATCGGGCGGGATACCCGTCTTTCCGGCACCATGCTGGAAAGCGCCCTGGCTGCCGGCATCTGCAGCGCCGGGGGCAATGCCCATATTCTGGGCGTGATCCCTACACCGGCGGTTTCCTATCTGACGGAAAAGCTGGAAGCCAATGCGGGAGTGGTGATTTCCGCCTCCCACAATCCCTTTGAAGACAACGGGATCAAGTTCTTTGCCCGGACCGGCTACAAACTGCCGGATGCGGTGGAGGACGAAATCGAAGCCATCGTGAACCAGCCGGTGGATTATACCAACACGGTGACCGGGTCCAACCTGGGCCGGGTGATCCAGGAACCGGACATGGGCATGGTGTATGTAAAGCACATTGTGGACAGCGCCGACGTGAAGCTGAACGGGCTGAAAGTGGTCATGGACTGTGCCAACGGGGCCAACAGTGAAATCGCCCCGGCCATCCTCCGGACCCTGGGGGCTCATGTGATCCCTATTTTCCATGAACCCAACGGGATCAACATCAACAACGGCTGCGGCTCCACCCACCTGGAAGCACTCCAGGCCAAGGTGAAGGAAGTGGGAGCTGACTGCGGCCTGGCCAACGACGGGGATGCGGACCGTCTGCTGGCTGTGGACGAAAACGGGGACGTGCTGGACGGAGACCAGATCATGCTGATCTGTGCCCTGGACCTGATGAAGGCCGGCAAGCTGAAGGACAATGTGCTGGTGACCACGGTGATGAGCAACGTGGGGCTGGCCAAAGCCATGAAGGAACATGGTGGCTCCACGGTGAAGACTGCCGTAGGGGACCGGTATGTGCTGGAAGAAATGCTGAAACACGACTACAAACTGGGCGGCGAACAGTCCGGCCACATCATCTTCGGAGACCTGGTGCGCACCGGGGACGGGATGATGACCGGGGTGAAGCTTTTGGGCAGCCTGGTCCGCCACAACCAGACCCTGTCCCAGCTGGGGGCACTGATGGTGAAGTATCCTCAGACCCTGCTGAACGTGCGGGTGAAGGACAAGAACGGCTGGCAGGAAAACCAGGCCATTGCCGATGTGGTCCGGAAATACACGGAAGAACTGGGGGACGACGGCCAGGTACTGGTCCGTGCCAGCGGCACCGAACCCCTGATCCGGATCATGGCCCAGGGCCCCAACCAGGTGGAACTGGACAACATCACCGAAGCCATTGCAGAAGTGGTGCGAAAAGAATTGGCATAAGGAAAAAGACGCTGCTGAGGCAGCGCCTTTTTTTTTTTCATCTGACCGCTGACGGGGGTGCTGCCTGCGCAGCACCCCCTTTCCTGTTGACCCCATGGCAAAAACATAGTATCATAAAGTATCTGTGGAAACATGCTCTCCGGGGATACCGGACTGGAGGGCCGCCTGTTTTTGAGGGGGAACGGGCAAGGGGATTTCTGCAAATCTGGAGCGCAGGTGCCGGGCTTTGCCCGGCCGACGAGGAAGAGGTTCATCGATCAGTCAGCGGATGCCTCTCGGTAAGCTGCACACCGTAAGCTGTCCTACAAATCCCTCCGGCAACGGAGGCATACAGAAGGGACGGCGGCAGACGGTAACTACCATATGCAGGAGGGCACAACAACATGTGCGGAATCGTAGGATATATTGGACGTCATCAGGCTACTCCCTTTCTGATGGAAGGACTGAGCAAACTGGAATACAGAGGATATGACTCTGCAGGCATTGCCGTATACAACGACGGGAAAATCGACGTGGAAAAATGCGTGGGCCGTCTGGACGCTCTGCGCCAGAAAATCGTGGGCCACGAACCGGTGGGCACCCTGGGCATCGGCCACACCCGGTGGGCCACCCATGGGAAACCCAGCGATATCAATGCCCATCCCCATACGGACGAAAGCGGCCAGTTCGCCGTGGTCCACAACGGGATTATTGAAAACTACATGCCTCTGAAGCAGGCTCTGCTGAAAAAAGGCCATCATTTCCGCTCTGATACGGATACGGAAGTGGTGCCGCATCTGATGGCAGATCTGTGGGACGGGGATTTTGAAAGCACCGTCCGGAAAGTGCTCCACACCATCAAAGGGTCCTATTCCCTGGTGTTCCTTTGCGCCAAGGATCCCAGCAAGCTGATCTGCGCCAAAAAGAACAACCCGCTGGTCATCGGCCTGGGCAAAGGGGAAAACTACATTGCCTCCGATATCCCGGCCATCATCAGCAAGACCCGGGACACCTACATCCTCAGCGATGGGGAAATGGCCGTGGTGGAACCGGACAAAGTGGTGGTAAAGGACCTGGAAGGGCACAAGATCGATAAAAAAGTGTTCCGGGTGAACTGGGATGCGGAAGCGGCAGAAAAAGGCGGCTTCGAACATTTTATGCTGAAGGAAATCTACGAACAGCCCAAAGCCGTCCGGGATACCCTCCGGGGCCGGGTGGACAAAGGCAGCGACAAGGTGGTCTTCAACGAACTGAACTGGACTCCGGAAACCCTGAAGGACATCCGGAAGATCTTCATCGTGGCCTGCGGCACCGCCTACCATGCAGGCATCGTAGGCAAGTACTACATTGAAAAAATGGCCCGGATCCCGGTGGAAGTGGACATCGCTTCCGAATTCCGGTACCGGAACCCCATTATCGACGAAAGCTGCCTGTGCATCGTAATCAGCCAGTCCGGGGAAACCAGCGATACCCTGGAAGCCCTGAAGGAAGCCAAACGCCGGGGGGCCAAGACCATGGCCGTCACCAACGTGGTAGGCTCCTCCATCGCCCGGGAAGCGGACCAGGTGGTCTACACCTATGCGGGCCCGGAAATCGCCGTAGCCTCCACCAAGGCCTATACCACCCAGCTGATTGTCATGCTGCTGCTGAGCCTGTACATCTCCAACCTGAAAGGGAAGATCAGCGACGAACGGCTCCATGAACTGATCCAGAGCGTACTGGAAGTGCCGGAACAGATGCACGACATCCTGGACCATGTGGACCAGATCAAGGTGTACGCCACCAACTATGCCAACCGGGAAGATGCCTTCTTCCTGGGCCGGAGCCTGGACTATGCCGTGGCTCTGGAAGGGGCTCTGAAGCTGAAGGAAATCTCCTATATCCATGCGGAAGCCTATGCGGCAGGGGAACTGAAGCACGGGACCCTGGCCCTCATTACGGAAGGGGTGCCGGTGATCGTCCTGGCCACTCAGTCCAACATCTATGACAAGACCATCAGCAACCTCCAGGAAGTAAAGACCCGGGGTGCCATTGTGATCGGCATCGGCATGGAAGGGGATACGGAACTGGCCAAACACGCCAACAACGTAATCATCATCCCCAAAGCCGACGAAGACCTGGCTCCCATCCTGGCAGTGATCCCTCTCCAGCTGCTGGCTTACTACGCAGCTCTGGCCAGAGGCTGCGACGTGGACAAACCCCGGAACCTGGCCAAGAGCGTGACGGTGGAATAAATTCATAAGGATAAAATGCTCCCTGCGGGGAGCATTTTTTTATCCGCCTTGCACTTTCCTCCAAAATCAGCTACAATGGATTCATTGCATTATCTGTTGACATCTGCTGACATGACAATGAAAGAAAAATCGTGTATAATGTACACAAAATACGAAAGGGGGAACGGAGAGTTCCCCTTTTCCCAAAAGGAGTCCTGATCCATGGAAGACTTGTTCGATGCCATCACCCGCTTGAAAAAGGAACGGAATGCGGTGATCCTGGCTCATGTATACCAACCGGAGGAAATCCAGGAAATCGCTGATTTCTGCGGGGATTCTTTTGCCCTGTCCCAGCAGGCGGCCCAGACCGATGCGGACGTGATTGTGTTCTGCGGGGTCCGGTTCATGGCAGAAACCGCCAACATCCTTTCTCCGGACAAAATCACCCTGCTGCCGGCCATCGATGCCGGCTGCCGGATGTTCGACGATACCCTGGAATCCCGGGTAAAGGCCTTTCTGGCAGAGCATCCGGAATACAAGGTAGTGTCCTATGTGAATACCCCGGCCAGCGTCAAGGCCCTCAGCGAAATCTGCTGCACCTCTTCCAACGCGGTGAAGGTGATCGAAAGCCTGCCGGCGGACCAGCCCATCCTATTCGTACCGGACCAGAACCTGGCCACCTTTACGGCGGAGAAGACCCATCACACCATCCTGCCCTGGCGGGGAGCCTGTCCCACCCATCACGCCCTTTCGGTGGAAGAAGTGACGGCAGCCCAAAAAGCCCATCCCGGCGCCAAAGTGCTGATGCACCCGGAATGCCGGCCGGAAGTCCGGGCCCTGGCGGATTATGTGGGCAGCACCATGGGGATCATCCATTATGCCCAGCAGAGCCCGGACCAGGAATTCATCATTGCCACGGAATCCGGAGTACTGACCCAGCTGGAATGGAAATGCCCCCACAAGAAGTTTTATATGGCAGGAGGCAACCTGCTGTGCCCCAACATGAAAAAGACCACCCTGGAACTGGTGAAACGGTCCCTGGAAACGTTGGAACCCAGGATCGTGGTGCCGAAAGAGATCCGGAACAAGGCCCGGAGGGCTCTGGAACGGATGCTGGAAGTGAAGTGATTGGGTTGTCAAAGGTCAATGGCGGAAGGAAGCTGTTAATGGGGTTCCTTCCCTTTTCCCTACGACCTGTAACAGGCTGCTGCTCAGGCGGCAGCTTCTTGTAAAAGGAGGATTCCTTATGGAAACCTGTTGGACGAATTTTGATACGGCGGAAACGCCTGAAATACAAACGGATATCCTGGTGGTCGGGTCCGGAGCGGCCGGGCTCCAGACGGCCTGGTCCCTGGCGGAAGCCGGCCGTCACGTGCTGGTGGCGGTCCGGGATGAACTCCAGGACAGCAACACCTCCAAGGCCCAGGGGGGCATTGCGGCGGCCCTGGGGAGGGACGACGACCCCAGCCTCCATTACCAGGACACCCTGGTGGCCGGAGCCGGGCTTACCGACGAAACCATGGCCAAAATCGTTGTCACCGAAGGGCCCAAGGCGGTGCTGGACCTGCTTCATCACGGAGCCCGGTTTGACAAAAATCCCGACGGCACCCTGGCCCTGGGCCGGGAAGGATGCCACAGCCGGAACCGGATCGTCCACGCCAACGGAGACAGCACCGGGAAGGAAGTGTCCCGGGCCCTCCGGTCCATTACCGGCAGGGAAAGCCGGATCTCCACCCTGGAACACTGCTATGTAACGGATCTGCTGCTCCAGGAAGGCCGGTGCGCAGGAGCTATGGCTCTCCACGAAGGCCGGATGGTCCGCTTTTCCGCCAACGCCGTGGTGCTGGCCACCGGTGGGGTAGGACGGCTGTTTGCCCACACCACCAACCCGGAAGGAGCTACGGGCAGCGGCCTGGCCCTGGCCTGCCGGGCCGGCGCGGAACTGATGGATATGGAATTCGTCCAGTTCCATCCCACCGCCCTGGCCCTTCCGGGAAAACCCAGTTTCCTGGTTTCGGAAGCGGTCCGGGGTGCCGGCGCCCTGTTGTACAACACCCGGGGAGAACGGTTCATGCCCGGGTACCATCCCATGCTGGAACTGGCTCCCCGGGATGTGGTGGCCCGGGCCATTGCCACGGAAATGAAGCACTGCGCCACGGACCATGTGCTGCTGGACGCCACGGTGATTGACCGGGTGGAGGAAAAATTCCCCATGATCTTCCGGACTCTCCTGGACTATGGGGTGGATATGCGGAAGGAACGGATCCCCATTGCCCCGGCAGCTCACTACATGATGGGAGGCATCCGCACCGACAGCTGGGGCCACACTACGGTGCCCGGCCTGTATGCCTGCGGAGAAGCGGCCTGCACCGGTCTCCAGGGCGCCAACCGGCTGGCCAGCAATTCCCTCCTGGAAGGGCTGGTGTTCGGACGCCGGGCGGCCCGGGCCCTGTGCAGGGAAATCCCTGCTGAGGGGCAGAAGGAAAAAGGCGGCCGTTGGCAGTCCGTCCTGGAACCCTGGAAAGTTTCCCAGGAGGAAACCGCTGCTGACCGGCAGCATCTCCAGGAACTGATGAGCCGGCAGCTGGGGATTGCCCGGGACCGGGAAGATCTCCGCCAGGCCTTGGAAGAACTGGGGGCCGTGGAAGCCAAATATGCCGGACAGGCAGCGGAAACCCCGGAGCAGCTGGATCTGAAATCCCAGATCCTGGTATCCCGGCTCATTACCCAGGCGGCTCTCCAGCGGGAAGAAAGCCGGGGGGCCCATTACCGGCTGGATTTCCCCAAGCCCCGGGACTGCTGGAAGCATCACACCATCGAAGATGAAGAAGGAGGCAGCATCCATGTACAGCAGAATGTTGGATAAGCAGCTGGAGGAATGGCTGGCGGAAGACGTGGGCAGCGGGGACCTGACCAGTGAAGCCCTGCTGCCGGAGGGGGCGGTGACCACCGGCATCATCCACGCCAAGGATACAGGGATCCTGTGCGGGGTGGACGTGGCCCGGCAGGTGTTCCGGGTGCTGGATCCCAGTCTGACCTTCGAGGCCCTGGCCAAAGACGGGGACAAACTGGAACCGGGGACCCTCATTGCCAAAGTCACCGGATCGGCCCGGAGTGTCCTGACGGGAGAACGGCTGGCCCTCAACCTGCTCCAGCACCTGTCCGGCATCGCCACCAGGACCCGGAAGCTGGCGGACTTGGCCAAACCCTACGGCACCCGGGTGGTGGATACCCGGAAGACCACGCCGGGGCTGCGGCTCCTGGAAAAATACGCTGTCCGCACCGGCGGGGGCCACAACCACCGGCTGGGGCTCTACGACGCCATCCTGATCAAAGACAACCACATTGCGGTGGCCGGCGGGGTGAAGGAAGCCCTGGTCCGGGCCAAAGCCTACGCCAGCCACATGACTAAAATCGAGATCGAAGTGGAAAGCCTGGCCCAGGCCAAAGAAGCCCTGGAAGGGGGCGCCGACGTAATCATGCTGGACAACATGGCTCCGGAGGCCATGAAGGAATGTGTAAGGATGATCGGTCACCGGGCGGTGGTGGAAGCCTCCGGGGGCATCGACGAGCACAACCTGGAAGCCGCTGCCGCAGCCGGGGTGGATGTGATCAGCATAGGGGCCCTGACCCACAGCGTAAAAGCCCTGGACATCAGCCTGGATGTGGGGGAGATTAAATAACGGGCAGAGCAGAAAAAAAGGAAGGGGGCCCCCTTCCTTTTTTTCTTATCTATGCTATAATGAAGACGTAGTAAATTTATTTTTTTCGAACAGGGTGGGACATAAAAAGTACCACGAGGGACAAAATGTGCAACATCAGCTTGGATCGAATCATCAACCTGCAGAATAAACTGGTTCCGGAAATGGTGGACCTTCTGACCGAGCGCTATAAGGTGCTCCGGCAGATCAGCCACGATCAGCCCATCGGCCGCCGGACCCTGGCCAAAAAGCTGGGGCTCAGCGAGCGGATCCTCCGTTCCCATGTGGATTTCCTCAAGGAAGCGGGGCTGTTGGATTTCACCCTCACCGGCATGAGCATTACGGAAGAGGGGGCGGTGCTCCTCCAGGAACTCCGGGACTATGTGAACCGGCTCCAGAAGCTTTCCAGCCTGGAACGCATCCTTCAGGACAAGCTCCATCTCCAGAAGGTGGTGGTGTTGCCCGGCAATGCGGACCAGGACAAAGTGGTCACCCGGGAAATCGGGCGTGTGGCGGCCGGTATCCTGCTGCGCCTTCTGGCGGACCACAAAAAGCACATTGTGGCGGTAACCGGCGGCACCACTGTGGCGGCCATGGCGGAAAACACCTTTGGCAACGAACCGGAGACCGTGGTGGTCCCGGCCCGGGGCGGTCTGGGGGACAAAATGGAACTCCAGGCCAACACCATTGCCACGGTGCTGGCCGGCCGGCTGAAGACCCGGTACCTGCAGCTGTATGTGCCGGACAGTGTCAGCGAGGACGTGCTCCGCAAGATCCTGGAAGAGGATGCCCGGGTGAAACAGGTGGTGGAAACCATCAAAAGCGCGGATATCCTGGTCCATGGCATGGGGCAGGCCCTGGTGATGGCCGAAAAGCGGGGGATGGACCCCAAACTGATGGACCGCCTGGCAAAGGCCGGTGCCGTAGGGGAAGCCCTGGGGCAGTATTTCGACCTGAACGGTCGGGTGGTGTACAGCACAGACACCCTGGGACTCATGGTCAACGATCTGGAAAAGATCCACACGGTCATGGGCATTGCCGGCGGACAGTCCAAGGGAAGGGCCATCCTTTCCATGCTCCGCAGCGGCCAGGACGATATCCTGGTCACCGACGAGGCGGCTGCCCGGGAAATCATCGATTGTTTGCAAACTGATCCCAATCATCAGTAAAAAACTTAGGAGGAATGCAAAATGGTAAAAATCGGTATCAATGGTTTTGGTCGTATTGGACGCTGCGCTCTGCGTATCGCTGTAAAGAACCCTGAAGTGGAAGTTGTGGCGGTCAATGCCCGTTCCGGCATCGATACCTATGCCCACCTGCTGAAATATGATTCCATCCACGGCACCTTTGATGAAGATGTGTCCGTTGATGGAGACGTAATGCATGTAGGGGACAAAGCCATCAAATTCACCCGGTACACTGATCCGAAGGAAATCCCCTGGGGCGACCTGGGCGTGGATGTAGTGCTGGAAACCACCGGCAAATTCAAGACCCGTGAAACCGTACAGCCTCATCTGGACAACGGCGCCAAAAAGGTGCTGATCGCCTGCCCGGCCAAAGGGGAAGACATCACCATCGTCCTGGGCGTCAACGAAGACAAATACGATCCCAAGAAAGACCACATCATCTCCAACGCATCCTGCACCACCAACTGCCTGGCTCCCTTCACCAAAGTGCTGGAAGACAACTTCGGCATTGAAAGCGGCATGATGACCACCGTCCATTCCTACACCAACGACCAGAAGATCCTGGATGCAGCCCACAAAGACCTGCGCCGTGCCCGTGCCGGTGCCTGCTCCATCATCCCCACCACCACCGGTGCCGCCAAAGCCATCGGTCTGGTACTGCCTGAACTGGAAGGCAAACTGAAAGGCATGGCCATCCGTGTCCCGACTCCGGATGTTTCCCTCACCGACCTGGTAGTGAACCTGAAGAAAGACACCACCAAAGAAGAAATCAACGAAGCCATGAAAGTGGCCTCTGAAACCACCATGAAAGGGATCCTGGGCTACAATGAACTGCCTCTGGTATCCAAAGACTACAGCGGCTGCCCTCTGAGCTCCATTGTGGATGGGCTGTCCACCATGATGATCGGTCCCCGTGTGGCCAAAGTGGTTTCCTGGTACGACAATGAATGGGGTTATTCCAACCGTCTGGTGGAACTGGCTCTGTTCGTGGCCAAGAAGGGCCTGTAAGAGAAAGGCAGGGAGCACGGAGCCATGGATAAAAGAACCGTCAAAGACATTCAGCTGACCGGGAAACGGGTGCTGGTCCGGGTGGACTACAACGTTCCCATGAACGACAAAGGGGAAATCACCGATGTTATCCGCATCGAAGCCTCTCTGCCCACCCTTCATTACCTGCTGGACCAGGGGGCTGCTGTAATCCTCCTGGCCCACCTGGGCCGTCCCAAAGGCAAGGTGAACATGAAGTACACCCTGAAGCCTGTGGCCGAAGCCCTGAGCCAGCTGATCCACCGTCCGGTGCAGTTCTGCCCGGACTGCATCGGCAAGGAAGCCCAGGCTGCAGCCGCTCAGCTGCGGAATGGAGATATCCTGCTGCTGGAAAACCTCCGGTTCCATCCGGAAGAAGAAAAGAATGATCCCCATTTTGCCCAGGAACTGGCAGCTCTGGGGGATGTGTACGTAAACGACGGGTTCGGGGTTTCCCACCGGGCCCATGCTTCTGTGGAAGCCATTACCCACTACCTGCCTGCGGTGGCTGGTTTCCTGCTGGAAAAGGAAATCGCCTACCTGGGCAATGCAGTGGACAAACCCCAGCGTCCTTTTGCCGCCATTATCGGCGGGGCCAAAGTGGCGGACAAGATCGCCGTGATCCGCAGCCTGATCAAGAAAGCCGATGTGATCCTGATCGGCGGCGGCATGGCCAATACCTTCCTGGCTGCCAAAGGCTATGACCTGGGCAAATCCCTGGTGGAAAAGGAAAGCCTGGGGATTGCCAAGGACCTGCTGGCGGAAGCTGCTGCCCAGAAGACCAAAATGCTCCTGCCGGTGGACCTGATCATGGCGGCCAGCTTCTCCAATGACGCAGATCATGAAGCCGAAGACCTGGACAAACTGAATCCGGAATATATGGCCCTGGATATCGGCCCCAAGACGGCAGAACTGTATGCCCAGACCCTGGCCGGCATGAAGACCATTGTGTGGAACGGCCCCATGGGCGTCTTCGAAATGCCCAACTATGCAGAAGGGACCCGGCGGGTGGCGGAAGCCATGGCTGCTTCTGACGGCATCACCATCGTAGGCGGCGGCGACAGTGCTGCGGCTGTGAAACAGATGGGCCTGGCTGACAAGATGAGCCATGTATCCACAGGCGGCGGTGCTTCCCTGGAATACCTGGAAGGGAAAGTGCTGCCAGGCCTGGCTGCCCTGGATGATCTCCGGACACCCATTGTGGCCGGCAACTGGAAATGCCACAAGACCGTGGAAGAAGCCATGGAACTGGCTCACCAGATCGCCCACGGCACGGAAATGGCCCGGGCGGAAGTGGTGCTGTTCCCGCCTTTCACTGCTCTGGAAAGCGTAGCAGCCATGGTGGATGAAGACGGCATCGGCTATGGTGCCCAGGACCTGTTCTATGAAGACGAAGGGTCCTACACCGGCGCCGTATCCGGCCCCATGATTGCGGAAATCGGTTCCCGGTACGTGCTGGTGGGCCACAGCGAACGGCGGAAGTTCTTCCACGAAACCAACGACATCGTGGTGAAGAAAGTCCTGGCTGCCTTCCGGAACGATCTGGACCCGGTGCTGTGCGTGGGAGAAGACGCTGACGAACATGAAAACGGCTCCACCAAAGACAAGATCCTGAGCCAGCTGACGCCTGTGCTGAATGTGCTCACCGACAGCCAGATCCAGCATCTGCTGGTTGCCTATGAACCGGTCTGGGCCATTGGCAGCGGCAAGAGTGCGGAAGTGCGGGATGCAGTGGCGGCTGCGGATCTGATCCGGAAAGCCATTGCAGAAAAATTCGGCAAAGAAGCAGCCCGCCGGGTGCGGATCCTTTACGGGGGCAGCGTGACCAGTGAAAACGCCCATGCCTTCCATGAAGACGGCATCGACGGGGTCCTGGTAGGCGGGGCCAGCCTGTCCGCCCAGGAATTCTGCGCCATTGCCAATACCTTCTGAGGCGCTTCATGAAAAAGAAACCTGTTATGCTGATGATCCTGGACGGGTGGGGGATCGCTCCTCCCAGTTCCACCAATGCAGTGACCCGCGCCAGGACTCCTCATCTTGATTTTTACTTCAACCGGTATCCCCACAGCCAGCTCCGGTGCTCCGGAGAGGCAGTGGGCCTGCCGGAAGGGCAGATGGGCAACTCGGAAGTGGGTCATCTGTCCATCGGCTCCGGCCGGATCATCTACCAGAGCCTGACCCGGATCAGCCGGGCGGTGAAGGACGGCAGTCTGGAAACCAACCCGGTGCTGGTAAAGGCCATGGAGGAAGCCCGGGACACCGGAAAGAAACTCCATCTCCTGGGGCTCCTCAGCGACGGCGGGGTCCACAGCCACATCGACCATCTCCTGGGTCTTCTGGCCATGGCAAAAAAGCTGGGGGTGGAAAAGGTCTGTATCCATGCCTTCCTGGATGGACGGGATACTCCGCCCCAGAGCGCCGGCCCCTTCCTGGATCAGGTGGAAAAAGCCTGCAGGGAGCTGGGGGTGGGACAGATTGCCACCGTATCCGGCCGGTATTATGCCATGGACCGGGACAAACGGTGGGAACGGATCCAGAAGGTCTACGACTGCATGAGCGGCGGAGAGGCCCAGGAAGCACCCAGTGCTGCAGAAGGACTGGAAGCCGCCTACGCTGCCGGCCAGACCGATGAATTCGTGGTGCCGTTCCGGGTATCCGGCGTGGAAGGGAATGTGGAAAAAGGCGACAGCCTGATTTTCTTCAACTTCCGTCCGGACCGGGCCCGGGAACTGACCCATGTCTTTACGGACAGGGAGTTCCAGGGATTTGCCCGGAAGGAAGACCAGCTGCCCGTCCATTTCGTCACCATGACGGAATATGAAAAGGGTATTGATGCGCCGGTGGCTTTTCCTCCGGAAGAAATCCGGGATACCCTGGCGGAAGTGGTGTCCCATGCGGGACTCCATCAGCTCCACATTGCGGAAACGGAAAAATACGCCCATGTGACCTTCTTCTTCAATGGCGGACGGGAACAGCCCTTCCCCAACGAAGACCGGATCCTGGTGCCTTCTCCCAAAGTGGCCACCTATGACCTGCAGCCGGAGATGAGCGCCTACCTGGTGACGGAAAAGCTCCAGGAAGCCCTGGACAAAGACCTGTACGACCTGGTGATCCTGAACTTCGCCAACCCGGATATGGTAGGCCATACCGGCTCCCTGGAGGCGGCAGTGAAGGCCCTGGAGGCCGTGGACGAATGTGTGGGCAGCCTGGTGGAAAAGGTGCTGAAAAAAGGTGGTGCCCTGTGCATCACCGCGGACCATGGGAACCTGGAAGAAATGGAAGACCCGGTGACCCATGAGCCTATGACGGCCCATACCACCAATCCGGTGCCTTTCCTGGTGGTGGGTGCGGAACCCGGTACCCAGGTGGAAGACGGAGGACTCTCCGATATCGCTCCCACCCTGCTGGACCTGCTGGATCTCCCCAAACCGGAAGCCATGACCGGCCATTCCCTGCTGGTACGCAAGTAATCTTTTCAAGTTGTTTCCATATTCAAAATCAATTTGCCAAAATTGATTTCCATCGGCTAGAGACTAGTGACTAGTGACAGTCTGGGGAAGCTGTTCCCCAGACTCAACCATAACGAGGTGAAAACAATGCCAATCATTGAAAATGTGTGCGCAAGAGAAATCCTGGATTCCCGGGGCAATCCCACGGTAGAAGTGGATGTGCTGCTGGATGACGGCACGGTAGGCCGTGCGGCTGTTCCTTCCGGTGCTTCCACCGGGGTCCACGAAGCTGTGGAACTGCGGGATGGGGACAAGGACCGTTTCGGAGGCAAAGGGGTCTCCAAAGCTGTGGACAATGTGAATGACACCATTGCCGACGCCATCATCGGTCTGGATCCCACCCGTCAGGTGGAAATCGACGAAGCCATGATCCGTCTGGACGGCACCCCCAACAAGGGCCGTCTGGGTGCCAACGCCATCCTGGGGGTATCCCTGGCTGTGGCCAAGGCTGCGGCTCTGTCCATCGGCCTGCCTCTGTACCAGTATCTGGGCGGGGTCAACGCCAAGGAACTGCCTGTTCCCATGATGAACATCCTGAACGGCGGTGCCCATGCGGACAACAACGTGGACATCCAGGAATTCATGATCATGCCCGTAGGGGCTGACAGCTTCGCCGAAGCCCTGCGGATCAACGCGGAAATCTACCAGGCCCTGAAGAAAGTCCTGAAGGGCAAAGGCCTGGCTACGGCCGTAGGGGATGAAGGGGGCTTTGCACCCAACCTGGAAAGCAACGAAGAAGCCCTCCAGGTGATTGTGGAAGCCATCGAAAAAGCCGGCTACAAACCCGGTGACCAGGTACGGCTGGCCATCGATACTGCGGCCAGCGAACTGTTCGAAGACGGCAAGTACAACCTGAAAGGGGAAGGGGTCGTGAAGACTTCTGCCGAAATGGTGGAATGGTACGCTTCCCTGTGCGAAAAATACCCCATCGTTTCCATTGAAGACGGCCTGGCCGAAGATGACTGGGACGGCTGGAAACAGCTTACCGATGCCCTGGGCAAAAAAGTCCAGCTGGTTGGGGACGACCTGTTCGTCACCAATGTGGAACGGCTGAAGAAGGGCATTGAAATGGGCGTGGCCAACGCCATCCTGATCAAACTGAACCAGATCGGTACCCTCACCGAAACCCTGGATGCCATTGAAATGGCCAAACGGGCCGGTTATACCGCCATCGTCTCTCACCGGAGCGGTGAAACGGAAGACACCACCATTGCTGATGTGGTGGTGGGCACCAACGCCGGACAGATCAAATCCGGGGCACCCTGCCGGACCGACCGGGTGGCCAAGTACAACCAGCTGCTGCGGATCGAAGAAGATCTGGGAGCCGCTGCCCAGTACAACGGGATGGATGTGTTCTACAACATCAGATAAAAACAGTCAACGGTCAGCTGACAACGGTCAGCGGCCGGATGACAAAAAGGTGTGCTGCATGGAGCGTGCAGCACACCTTTTTTACGAAAGGAAAAACAATGATGGACAAACAAGCTGTTTCTGCGGCTTTTGACCGGTATGTCTCTCTTTTTGACCCGGATACTCCGGGGATTTTGAGCAAACAGCGCCATTCCCGGATCGTCTGCGGCCTGTGCGGTCAGCTGGCCCAGGCGCTGGGGTGGTCCCGGGCGGACCAGGACCTGGCCTGGGTGCTGGGGCTGCTCCATGACATCGGCCGGTTCGAACAGGCCCGGCGGTTCCATACCTTCATCGACTACAAATCCATGGACCATGCCCGGTACGGGGTATGGTACCTGTTCGAACAGGGCCATATCCGGGACTTTCTGCCGGAACCGGAGCCGGAACGGGATAAAATCCTGGAGCTGGCCATCCTGTGGCACAACGCCTATGCCGTCCCTGGTGGAGTCACCGGCCGGGCCAGGGATTTTGCCCTTTTGATCCGGGATGCGGACAAGATCGACTTATTCCGGGTTTACGCCGGGTACCTTGACCATCCGGAACAGGTGTGGCAGATGTCCCTGAAAGATCTGGGCCGACAGGAAATTTCCCCCAAAGTCCTGGCAGAAGCCCTGGAGAAAAAACTGGTCCACACAGAAGTGAAAAAGAATGCCCTGGACTTTTTCACCGGCTGTCTGTGCCAGATCTTTGATTTTACCTATGCCCCCAGCCTGGCCCTGGTCCGGCAGCAGGGCTATTACCAGAAACTGCTGGATTTCCAGCCGGGGAATCCTCAAAGTGCCCAGCAGCTGGACCGGGTAAAAGAAAAAATCCATGAGGTGATATGATTTCCAGCGGCTGCTGACCGTTGACAGCAGGCCCTCTTTTTCTTCATACAAATTCCATATTCCTATGATACAATAAGTATACAATAAACTCTGAAAAAGCCTTTGCAAAAGGAGGAATCACCTTGAACCAACCCATGGACAGCAGCTATGAAGCATGGCGTCCGGTGCTGGAGAAGGTGCTGGATCAACTGGTCCGGGACATTAAGGCCTACAACCAGAAAGAGAAGGACGCAAACGGCGAAAACGCCTATGAGCATCTGATCTACCGGGTGAAAGGCACCGCCAGCATGGAAGAAAAATGCCAGCGGAAAGGGCTGCCGGTAACAGCCAAAGCGGCTCTTCATGATATCCACGATGCCATCGGCCTGCGGATCGTCTGCCGGTTCCTCAGCGACATCGACCGGAATCTCCGGCTGATCCGGGCCATCCCCGGCTGCACCATCATCCAGGAAAAAGACTACATACACAATGTGAAACCCAACGGCTACCGGTCCTACCACCTGATCCTCCGGCTGGAGGAACCCTTCCCGGATGTGGAAGGAAACACCCCGGGAATCTTCTATGCGGAGGTCCAGCTCCGGACCATCGCCATGGATTCCTGGGCCAGCCTGGAACACGAAATGAAATACAAAAAAAACATCCGGAACCCGGAACTGATCGGACAGGAATTGAAGCGGTGTGCGGACGAACTGGCCGCCTGTGATCTGTCCATGGAAACCATCCGGAAACTGATCCGGGAAAACGGATAATCCATTGACCCAGAAAGGAGTCAACCCTAGATGAAAATTTTGCTTGCAGAAGATGAAAAAGCCATGTCCATGGCCCTGTGCGCCGTGCTGGAACATTCCGGCTATGAAGTGGATCCGGTGTACGACGGACAGGCCGCCGTGGACAAAGCCCGGGAAAAGGTCTACGATGCCATGATCTTCGATATTATGATGCCGGTGAAGGACGGGATCACCGCCCTGACGGAACTCCGGAAGGAAGGGGACCGGACTCCGGTGATCATGCTCACTGCCAAAGCGGAAGTGGACGACCGGATCACCGGCCTGGATGCAGGAGCCGACGACTACCTGACCAAACCCTTTGCCATGGGGGAACTGCTGGCCCGTCTCCGGAGCCTGACCCGGCGCCAGGAAGACTTCAACCGGGATACCCTCCAGGCCGGTACCGTGACCCTCAACTGTGCGGAAGGAGAGCTGTCCAGCAAGAGCAGCGTCCGGCTGTCCCCCAAGGAAACCCAGCTGATGAAGTACTTCATGCAGCACCCGGGGAAACCCTGCGAAACCCGGATGCTTTTTGACCGGATCTGGCAGGATGAGCAGCAGGAAGACCAGGGCATCGTATGGATCTATGTGTCCTACCTGCGGGAAAAGCTCAAGGCCATCGGGGGCAATCTCACCATCGACGGCCATCAGGACGGATCTTTTGTGCTCCAGACGCCGGCCCTGGCCAATTAAGGAGAATTTATCATGGATATGATCCATCGTCTGCGCCGGAAATTCCTGGTCCTGGCCTTTGCTGCCGTGGTACTGATCCTGGCCGGGGCCCTGGGACTGATCAACGGCATTACCTATATGAAAATGCGGTCGGAAGTGAACACCCTCCTGACGGCCATTGTCCAGAACGATGGAATCATGCCCTCCCATCAGCCGGGTACCAGCACCGAAAGCTGGCTCAGTGATCCGGAATGGTACAATGACACCCCGGAATTCGCCCATCAGACCCGGTATTTCAGCGTTATTATGGATGAAAGCGGAGAAATCCGCCGGCTGAACCTGTCCAACATCTCCGCCTTCAACGAACTCCAGGCCCTGGAAATTGCCCGTTCCCTGGCGGACAGCACCCAGCCCCAGGGGCTGTTCAAGAACAAACGGGCCAGCTACTGCTTCAGCGTAACCCCCCGGAATGACGGAGGCAAACTGGTGGTGGTCATGGACTGCACCCGGGATGTGGGGGCCGTGGATGCCTTTATGCGCTATTCCCTCCGATTCGGCCTGGTCTGTGTGCTGCTGTACATGCTGGTACTCATGTTCCTGAGCAATTACGCCATCCGGCCCTTTGTGGAAAACGTGGCCAGCCAGAAACGGTTCATTACCAACGCAGGCCATGAACTGAAGACCCCCATTGCCATTATTTCCGCCAACGCGGAAGCTCTGGAACTGATCAGCGGCAAAAGCCAGTGGACGGACAACATCCTGTTCCAGGTGAAGCGGGTGACCCGGCTGATCAACGAATTGATCATGCTGGCCAAAATGGGAGAAAAGAATGAGCGGGAACTGAAAAAGGAAACCATGGACATCAGCCATACCTTTACGGAAGTGGTCCAGTCCTTTGCTCCGGTGGTGGAAGGGGAGAAGAAAAAGCTGGTGACGGAGATCCAGCCGGATATCCTGGCTGCAACCGACCCCAAGTATCTTTATGAAATCTTCACCATCCTCCTGGACAATGCGGCCAAATACTGTGACGACGGAGGAACCATCCGGGCCCGGCTGGAAACCCACGGGAAACAGGGGTTCCGGGCCCAGGTGTCCAACGACTACAAAAACGGGGCCGGAGTGGATTATTCCCACTTTTTTGAACGGTTCTACCGGGGAGACGAAAGCCACAACAGCAAAAAGGCCGGGTACGGCATCGGGCTTTCCATGGCAGAAGAGGCCACCCGGCTCCTGGGCGGGAAGATCCAGGTGGAATACAAGGATGGGGTCATTACCTTCGGGGTGACCTTTTAAGAAAAAAGGGAGGTCTTTTTCATGAAGGTGGCCATGCTGGGCACCGGCGCCATTGCTCCTGTGGCCCTGGCAGCCATGAAGGCGGCAGCCGGCATAAGTGTGGAAGCCCTCTGGTGCCGGCAGCACAGCCGGCAGCGGGGAGAAACCCTGGCCAGGGAATATGGGATACCCAGGGTGTATACGGACTGCCGGGCTCTTTTCCGGGAGGGGGATGTGGATACGGCGTACATCGCTCTGGTGAACCCGGTCCATTTTGCCTATGCCCGGGAGGCCCTGCTGGCCGGAAAGAACGTGATCCTGGAAAAGCCCTTCTGCACCCAGGGGGCCCAGACCCGGGAACTGGCGGACCTGGCCCGGGAAAAAGGGCTTTTTCTCCTGGAAGCCATGCCCCTGTGGCACGGGGCCCTGTTCCGGAAGATCCGGGAGCTGGTACCGGCCCTGGGGCCCATCCGGCTGGTCCAGGGAAACTATTCCCAGTATTCCAGCCGGTATGACCGGTATCGTAAGGGGGAAGTGCTCCCTGCCTTCGACCCGGCACTGGCAGGAGGGGCCCTGTATGACCTGAACGTGTACAACATCGCCTGGACCGCCGGGCTCTGGGGCCTGCCGGAAAAGGTCCTGTATGCCCCCAACCGGGGGTGGAACGGCGTGGATACCTCCGGAGTGCTGCTCCTGGGATACCCCGGGTTCCAGGCATCCCTCTCCGCCGCCAAAGATTCTGACAGCCCCTCCGGGTTCCTGGTCCAGGGAGAAAAAGGCTGGCTGAAAGTGGAAGGGAAGCCCATCCACCCGGAAAAAGTGGAGTGGACCCTGATCCAGGGCCCGGACCAGGACCAGTTCAGCACCGCCGCTGTGAAAAAAGCCCAGAACACAAAAACCTGGACCCCGCCGGAACGGGAAAACCGGATGGTGGAAGAGTTCGAGGATTTCGCCCGGATCGTGGACGGGAAGAAGAAAGAAGAGGCAGAGAAATATTTACAGATGACCCTTGCCGCCAGTGAAGTGCTGGAAAGAGCAGCCGGTCATACGATTTGACCGCCCCTGTGGATAGGAAATTTCCGAAAGTTTGATGAACGAGTGCCCGACTCCAACGTTGTAGGGGCGGGCCAAAGGCACGCCCTTCCCGGCCTGCGCCTTTTCACCCTTTGTCTGGCGGGCGGCCGGGCCTGCCGCCCTTATAGTTGGTGCTCTTCTTCCCTTTGCACTATTGACCCTTTACGGAAAAATTCAATTAGTAGACCCTCAAACAGGAAAAATAAACTATCACTATTATTTCGATTATCAGGGGAAAATTAGTGTTCAATTTTGTAGAATAGATAAGGCTGGAATAAATTTAGATCGTCTTAACGAAATATGTGAATGGAGTGGATTATAATGATTTCATTTTCAGATGCTTTAAAAGCAGCCCGAAGTTTTGGCGATATAAAGATGTTGAGCTATTGTCAATTTGATAAATATTATGTCTTTAATCCAGCCAAACCAGATACACCATTATATGGAGGACTATTTGTTATAGTTGACAGACAAACAGGCATAGCTAAATATATAGGGGCATCTTCTTTAATTTCATATGATTTAGGATGGTTGCCTATTGAGAAATGAACTGTTTATTTGTTTTATAAAGCTCCCTGCTCTGGCAGACGGCAAAAAAACGGCAGAGATTTAATAAAATGAAATCCTTGGAGTGGGCGGCTCTGGCGACATTTTGCTTTGCAAAAGTCTTGAACCGCCCCTACGACTGCTCCTGCGGAGCCTTATCGAAAGGTCCGTTTAACCACTGTCCCTTAGTGTAAAGAAGCAGGGACGCCGCTGGAGTTATAGAGGCGGTCGGGCGATGGTCAAGGTGATCAGTGGCCTGAAGAACGAAGACCTGGAGCAGGCCCTGGCAGGAGATTTGTGCGTTATGCCGCTGAAAACCCGGAAAGAGTATCGGAATGCGGTGAGGGAAGCTCTGAAAAAGCCGGTATTCGTCCCTCACCTAGATACCCATCAGTGCAGAATTGCCAATTACGGTCCCAGCAGCAGCCCCATGGGGCAGTTGGCAGCAGCACTGAACTGGTGATAAAGACGGTTCCAAAGTCCGCCCTGGGAGGGGCGGGGGACCATCCGCAAGGATGGTGGTGGGGGCATCGGCGACAGCCGATACTTCGCAGGACCGGCAGACAACAAGA